>Ga0081455_10000720_pt1 | contig 42917 bp, 41 predicted proteins | sample TabmetS3T2R1_FD_70207 | JGI IMG/M metagenome (GOLD analysis project Ga0081455, IMG submission 70207) | Tabebuia heterophylla rhizosphere microbial communities from the University of Puerto Rico - S3T2R1 | ecosystem: Host-associated > Plants > Roots > Rhizosphere ... | reverse complement strand
CCGTTCCCCCGCGGCCCGGTCCCGGCCCGCCGCCCGCCAGCCCGAACCACCCGCCCCGGCCCGGCCCGCCCAACACCCCGACCGCCATCCCCGGCGCGCGCGCCACCGCGGCCCGCACCCCGACCGGCCTCCGCCGACCGGCCACGCCCGTTCCCCACACCGCCGGTGCCCACCCGCCGACCGCCATCCACAACCCGGCCCGAGCCACCCTCGGGGCCCCGCCGCGCACCGTCGCCACTCCCGGCGCCGGCCGGCCTGGCACTCCTGGCGCCGGCGCCCGGGGCCTGGGCTCCGTCGGCAGCCCGGTCCGGCCCGGGACGCATCTCGGGGACCGGGCCTCGTACGCCGTCAGCGCCGCGCCCGGCGCCCCGTCCCTCGCCCGCGCCGCCGGCAGCGCGCTGGGGGGTGCCGCCGGTGGCTCCGGCGGCGGGGCGGGCTGGGCGGCGGGCGAGGGGCATGGGTCAGCTTCCGTGGCGGAAGCGGGGGAAAGCCGTTGCCCCGGCGTAGCGGGCCGCGTCGTCGAGCTCCTCCTCGATGCGGAGGAGTTGGTTGAACTTGGCGACCCGCTCGGAGCGGGCGGGTGCGCCGGTCTTGATCTGGCCGCAGTTCACCGCGACGGCGAGGTCGGCGATGGTGGTGTCCTCGGTCTCGCCGGAGCGGTGGCTCATCATGCAGGCGTACCCGGAGCGGTGCGCGAGCGAGACCGCGTCCAGGGTCTCGGTGAGGGTGCCGATCTGGTTGACCTTGACCAGCAGGGCGTTGGCGCAGGAGGCGTCGATACCGCGGGCCAGCCGTTCGGGGTTGGTGACGAACAGGTCGTCGCCGACGATCTGCACCGTGTCACCCAGCGCTTGGGTGAGGTGCGCCCACCCGTCCCAGTCCTCTTCGGACAGTGGGTCCTCGATGGAGACCAGCGGGTAGGCGCTGACCAGCTCCCGGTAGTACTCGGTGAGGTCGGCGGCACTGCGCCGCGTCCCCTCCAGGGTGTACCCACCGTCGGCGTACAGCTCGGTGGCGGCGACGTCCAGCGCCAGCGCGATCTCCGCACCCGGGGTGAACCCCGCCTTGCCGATCGCCTCGATGATCAGGTCCAGCGCGGTCCGGTTGGTCTCCAGGTCGGGCGCGAAACCGCCCTCGTCGCCGAGCCCGGTGGACAGCCCGCGGCCCTTCAGCACCGACTTCAGCGCGTGGTAGACCTCCGCCCCCCAGCGCAGCCCCTCGGCAAAGGTGGGCGCCCCGACCGGCGCCACCATGAACTCCTGAACGTCCACATTGGAGTCCGCATGCGCCCCGCCGTTGAGGATGTTCATCATCGGCACCGGCAGCAGGTACGCGTTCGGCCCGCCCACATACCGGAACAGCGGCAGCTGCGCGGCGTCCGCGGCCGCACGCGCCACCGCGAGGGATACTCCGAGCAGCGCGTTCGCGCCGAGCCGGGACTTGTCCCGGGTGCCGTCCAGGTCGAGCAGCCGGGCGTCGATCAACCGTTGCTCGGAGGCCTCCATGCCGACCAGCGCGGGCCCGATCTCGTCCAGCACGCCGGTGACCGCGGCGCGTACGCCCTTCCCGCCGTACCGGTCGTCGCCGTCGCGCAGCTCCACGGCCTCGAACGCGCCGGTCGACGCGCCACTGGGGACCGCCGCCCTGGCCAGGGTCCCGTCGTCGAGCGCAACCTCCACCTCGACGGTCGGGTTGCCCCGCGAATCAAGGATTTCCCGCGCGCCGACGGCCTCGATGCTCGCCACGGTCTCTACCCCTTCGCCGCCCTCGGAACCAATGAACCGAGCCTAGCCGCCGGCCCGGCTCAGGGTTCGCGCGGCAGGCCGGCAATGGCGGTGAACACCACCTGCAGGCCGAACTCGAAGTCTTCCTCGAAATCGTGCGCGACGAGCAGCCGGGCGTGTTCGCGCACGTGCGGGTAGTCCACCGGGTCGACCCGCTCCAGCACTCCGGCCGGGTCGTCGGCGTAGGTCAGCATCAGCGCGTGCCCGCCCTCCCGGGACAGCGACCCGATGATGTACGCCACCAGCAGCCGTACCACCTGCACCGCCTGCCGCCCGCTGAAACCGGCGTCCCCGGCGATCCGCAGCGCGTGCTCCATCAGCCGCAGCCCGGCCGGCGAGTTGATCTGCCGCGCCATCGCCACCGCCATGCCGCGCGGGTGTTCCTGCGCCAGCGCGCGGAAGGCCCTGGCCAGCGTCAGGCCGCGGTCCCGCCAGTCCCCCGCCGGGTCGTCCTCGTACGCCAGCTGCGCGATCAGGTACTCGGCGACGCCGTCCAGCAGCGCGGCCTTGTTGGGTACGTGGTTGTACAGCGACATCGGGGCCACGCCCAGGTCGGTGGCCACCCTCCGCATGGAGACAGCGACCAGCCCCTCGCGTTCGATCAGCTCCGCGGCGGCGCGCACGATCCGCGCCTGCGTCAGCGCCACCCGCGGTGGCCCTGGCTCCTCGACCAGCCGCAGCGACTCATGACGACCCTGATTGCCCACTGTGCCCGCTCCGTCCGGATCCGTTGACATCGACACGGTAGCGGTGCGACCGTACGTACACCGTACGTACGGTGTACGTTGCCGAATCCGGAGCCTTCCTGGGAGCCGCCGAATGTCGACCAACGAGCTGTACACGACCCCTCCGGGCGATGAGCACTGGACGCTCTCGATGACCGGGGACACCCGATTCAGCTGGGAGTACGACGACGGCCGGGACCGCATGCTGGCGCTGTACCAGAAAGGCAAGGACAAGCAGTGGGACTCGGTCCGGCGCATCGACTGGGATCTGGAGGTCGACCCGTACGACGCGCTCGGCATCCCGGACGAGACCTCCGCCATCTTCGGCACGCCGTACTGGGACCGGCTGTCGGAGCAGAACAAGCGCGACCTGCGCCGGCACTCGGCCGCCTGGCAGTTCTCCCAGTTCCTGCACGGCGAGCAGGGCGCGATGATCACCGCGGCACGGATCGTGGAGACCGTGCCGGACCTGGACGCGAAGTTCTATTCCGCCACGCAGACCATGGACGAGGCCCGGCACGCCGAAATCTACGGCAAATTCCTGCAGGAGAAGATCGGGCTGGTCTACCCGATCAACGACCAGTTACAGGCATTGCTGGGTGACACGCTCACCGACTCGCGCTGGGACATGCCGTACCTCGGGATGCAGGTCCTCATCGAAGGGCTCGCGCTGGCCGCGTTCGGGTTGCTGCGCGACACCACCACAAAGCCACTGCCCAAGCAGATCCTGACGTACGTGATGCAGGACGAGGCGCGGCACGTGGCGTTCGGGCGGCTGGCGTTGCGGGACTACTACAAGCAGCTCAGCTCGACCGAGATGCGGGAGCGCGAGGACTTCGTCATCGAGGGTTGCTACCTGATGAAGGACCGCATCCGGGGCGTCGAGATGTGGGAGAACTTCGGTTTCAGCAAGGACGAGATCGAGCCCATCATCGACCAGTCGGAATTCTCCCAGATGTTCCGCAAGCTGCTGTTCAGCCGCATCGTGCCCTGCGTGCGGGACATCGGCCTGTGGGGCCCGCGCCTCCAGGCGGCGTACGCGGACATGGGCGTACTCCAGATGTCCCAGCAGAACCTGGACCACCTGATGGGCGCCGACGAGGAGCTGGCCGACAAGCTCGACGCCGAGCGCTTCGCCGCCGAGGAAGGCGCCCGCAAGGCCGAGGTGCATGAGGCCATCAGCGAGGGGACGGGTGTCTGAGGCGAGCATGTCAGGAGCTTGGGCCAGAATGGCGGGCAGCAGTCCGTAGCCTCTGGCCCTAGGGGAGCACATGAGCGAGCCCGGCACCGGCGCGAACACCTTGACCGTGACCGACAACCGGACCGGCCGGATCTATGAGATCCCGATCGAGGACGGGGCGATCCGGGCCAGCGCGCTGCGCCAGATCAAGACCGGGCCGGACGACTTCGGCCTGCTCTCGTTCGACCCGGCGTTCACCGCGACGGCCAGTTGCCGCAGCGCCATCACCTACATCGACGGCGACGCCGGCATCCTGCGCTACCGCGGCTACCCGATCGATCAGCTCGCCGAGCGCAGCAGCTTCCTGGAGGTCTGCTACCTGCTGATGAACGGTGAGCTGCCCACCCCCGAGCAGCTCACCGAATTCACCGACACCATCTTCAAGCACACGTTCGTGCACGAGAACGTGAAGGGCTTCATCGGCGGTTTCCACCACGACGCGCACCCGATGGGCATCCTGGTCGGCACCGTCGGCGCGCTGTCCACCTTCTACCCGGAGGCGAAGAAGTTCACCGACCCGGTCAACCGGCGGGTGCAGATGGCCCGGCTCATCGCGAAGATGCCGACGCTGGCGGCATTCGCGTATCGGCATTCGCGCGGGCTGCCGTACGTCTATCCCAACAACGACCTGTCGTACGCCGGCAACTTCCTGTCGATGATGTGGCAGATGTCCGGGCGCTACAACCCGGATCCCGTGCTGGAACGGGCCCTGGACGTGCTGTTCATCCTGCACGCCGACCACGAGCAGAACTGCTCGACCAACGCCATGCGCGCGGTCGGCAGCTCCCGCGTCGACCCGTATTCAGCCGCGGCGGCGGCGATCGCGGCGCTGTACGGCCCGCTGCACGGCGGTGCCAACGAGCAGGTGCTGCGGATGCTGCGCGAGATCGGTTCGGTGGCCGAGATCCCGAAGTACATCGAGCGGGTCAAGAAAGGCGAGTTCCGGCTGATGGGCTTCGGCCACCGGGTCTACAAGAACTACGACCCGCGGGCCAAGGTGGTCCGCCGCATCGCCGAGGACGTGTTCAAGGTGACCGGCCTCAACCCGCTGCTCGAGGTCGCCATGGAGCTGGAGCGGATCGCGCTCGCCGACGACTACTTCATCGGCAAGAAGCTCTACCCGAACGTGGACTTCTACACCGGCATCATCTACGAGGCGATGGGCTTCCCGGTGGAGATGTTCACCGGCCTGTTCGCGATCGGCCGGATGCCGGGCTGGTTGAGCCAGTGGGAGGAGGGGCTGCTCGACCCGGAGCAGAAGATCGCCCGCCCGCGCCAGATCTACACCGGCGCGGAGGAACGCCCGTACGTCGACATGCCCGACCGCGTACATACCGATCAGGACCTGATCGTCGCGCCACCCAAGCCGATCGGCGGCGACTGATCGCGGTGGGCGGGCCGTCCATGACATAGTGCGGTCCCGTGAAGTTGTGGCAGCGCCGCGCGGTGCGGCAGATGGCTCTTTCCGTACTGCCGCTGGTGCTGATCTGCGTCACGCTGATCATCGTGCTGGGCGTCAAGGCGAACTCGATCGCCCGGCAACTGTCCCCGGCGACGGCGACCGCGGCCGGGATGGTGGCCGTGGACGGGACCGGCAGCGCCGGGCTGGACATCGCCTGGTCCGACAGCGGCAACACCAGGCACACCACCCACCTGGTCTTCCCGAACGTCGGCGCGGTCACCAAGGACACCAAGGTGACCATCTTCTACGTGCCGGGCGACCCGTCCCGGGCGTACGCGGCCGGCGACCGGCTGGACACCCGCGGCCGGGAGCTGGCCAGCGGCGTGCTGTTCGCCGTGCTCGTACTGCTCATCGGCGTCATCGTGTCCACGTTCCGGCTGTGGCGGCGGGTGATCGCCGAGCGGCGCCCGGCCACCACCCTGCCCGTACGGTGGGCCCAGTACCGCCGCGGTCTCATCCGCCGGTCCTGGCTGATCGTGACCGAGAACAACGTCGAGTCGTGGGTGCCGGTCTACTGGCAGCCGGGCCTGGCCGCGATCCTGGAGGGTACGCCCGCGAAGGTGCACGGCAAGCCGTCGCTGGACCGGCTGCTGGTCATCGAGGTCAACGACCTGACGGTGTGGCCGGCCGGGCGGCGGCGCGACATCAAACCGCGCGGGCGCGGTGAGTGGATCGAGGGCACCGTCAAGTACACCAAGTCCGCGGTGAAGCAGCGCGAGCGCGACGGCGGGCCGGACATCGAGCGCGTCTCGCTGGTCAAGCACCTGGCCGGCGACATCGCCCTCATCCTGCCCGCGCCGGTCCTCGCGCTGGTCTGGTCCTATGTGGACAGCTCCGGCCCGGCCGGATTCGGCATCGCCACCGCCCTGCTCGCCTCGGTCCTGTTCTGGCTTCCCGGCGTCTACGGTTCCGATCCCACCTAAGCTGGCGGGCATGGTCGACGCGGATGTGATCGTCGTTGGCGGCGGGCTCGCCGGGCTGGTGGCCACCGCGGAGCTGGCGGATGCCGGCCGGCGGGTGGTGCTGGTGGAGCAGGAGCCGGAGCAGTCGCTGGGCGGGCAGGCGCACTGGAGTTTCGGCGGGCTGTTCTTCGTGGACTCCCCCGAGCAGCGCCGGCTGCGCATCCGGGACAGCCGGGACCTGGCCTGGCAGGACTGGCTCGGTACGGCCGGGTTCGACCGCGAGGAGGACCACTGGCCGCGCCGCTGGGCGCAGGCGTACGTCGACTTCGCCAGCGGGGAGAAGCGGGCCTGGCTGCACGCGCAGGGTGTGCGGATCTTCCCGGTCGTCGGCTGGGCCGAGCGCGGCGGCTACCTGGCCACCGGCCACGGCAACTCGGTGCCGCGCTTCCACATCACCTGGGGCACCGGCCCGGGCGTACTCGAGCCGTTCCTGCTCCGGGTGCGCGAAGCGGAGCAGCGCGGCCTGGTCCGCTTCGCCTTCCGGCACCGGGTCGACGAGCTGACCACGACCGGCGGCACCGTGGACGGCGTCCGCGGCACGGTGCTGGCGCCCAGCGCTGTCGAGCGCGGCCAGGCCAGCTCCCGGGAGGCGGTCGGCGAGTTCGAGTTCCGTGCCCAGGCCGTCCTGGTCACCTCCGGCGGGATCGGCGGCAACCACGACCTGGTACGGCAGAACTGGCCGGCGCGGATGGGTACGGCGCCCGCGCACATGCTGACCGGGGTGCCGGCGCACGTGGACGGCCGGATGCTGGGCATCACCGCGAGCGCCGGTGGCACGGTCATCAACCCGGACCGGATGTGGCACTACACCGAGGGGATCGCCAACTGGAACCCGATCTGGCCCGGGCACGGCATCCGCATCCTGGCCGGCCCGTCCTCGCTGTGGCTGGACGCGCTGGGCAACCGGTTGCCGCCGCCGCTGTTCCCCGGCTTCGACTCCCTCGGCACGCTGGAACACATCGTGAAGACCGGGTACGACCACACCTGGTTCGTACTCACCCACAAGATCGTGGAGAAGGAGTTCACCCTCTCCGGCTCCGAGCAGAACCCGGACCTGACCAACCGCAACATCCGCGACGTGCTCGGCCGCGCCCGCGGCGGCGCGCCGGGGCCGGTGCAGGCGTTCCTCGACCACGGCCCGGACTTCGTGGTGGCCCCGTCGCTGGCCGAGCTGGTCGACGGCATGAACAAGCTCACCGACGAGCCGCTGCTGGACCTGTCGACGGTACGGCGTGAGGTGATCGGCCGGGACCGGGAGATCGCCAACAAGTTCACCAAGGACCTCCAGGTGACCGCGCTGCGCGGGGCTCGCGGCTACCTCGGCGACCGCCTGATCCGGGTGGCCAGCCCGCACCGGCTGCTCGACCCGAAGGCCGGCCCGCTCATCGCCGTCCGGCTGTCGGTGCTGACCCGCAAGACCCTGGGCGGACTGCAGACCGACCTGTCCGCCCGCGTCCTGCGCGCCGACGGCAGCCCGCTGCCCGGCGTGTACGCCGCCGGTGAGGTGGCCGGCTTCGGCGGCGGCGGCATGCACGGGTACCGGGCGCTGGAGGGCACCTTCCTGGGCGGCTGCCTGTTCTCCGGGCGTACGGCCGGGCGGGCGATCGCCGCGGCCCTCTAGCGGTCCGGGTCGAGGATCACCAGCGGGATCGGCCGGTCGCTGGCGGCCTGGATGTCGGCGATGATCGGCCGGGCCGCCACGAACGGCGCCCACAGCGCGGTGCGCTCGTCCTCGGCCGCGACCCGTGCGGTCACCGCGATGGTCTCGGTGCCGACCTCGATGGTGGCCCCCGGGTTGGCCAGCAGGTTGTGGTACCACCCCGGGGCCACCGGCCGGCCGCCGTTGGCCGCGGCCACCACGTACGCCCCGCCGTGCTGGAGGTAGGTCAGCGGCCAGGTCCGCGGCAGCCCGCTCTTCGCCCCGACGGTGCTGAGCAGCAGCAGCGGTACGTCCGCGAACTGGCCGCCCACCCGGCCCCCGTTCGCCCGGAACTCCGTCACGATCGCCTGGTGCACCTGCTGCCGCTCGGTCATACCCCCTTCCTACCGGATCTCCGGTTCTGGTCGCCGCGCGGCCAGGTGCGCTGCGCCGATCGGCGGCGTGCACAATCCGGCAATGGACCAACCCAGCCCACTGACCAGCGCCGTATTCGACGAGTGCTTCACCCACGTGGCCGGCTCGGCCGGGCTGCGCGCGGTGTGGCAGCGGTTCGCGCCGGAGGTGCCCGCGCAGATCGAGCCGTTCTCGTTCCTGTCCAGCGGGCTGCTGGAGCACCTGCACGCCGCGCTCGCGCTGGCACCGCAGGAGCGGCTGGTCGACCTGGCCTGCGGGCGCGGCGGCCCCGGCCTGTGGCTGGCGGCCCGCGCCGGCGCCGTACTCACCGGGGTGGACTTCTCGCCCGTCGCCGTCGGGCAGGCCGCCGGGCGGGCGGCGCTGTTCGGCATGGCCGGCCGCGCCGAGTTCGTGGTGGGCGACCTGGTCGGCACCGGCTTACCCGGGACGAGCGCCGACGCGGTGCTGTGCGTCGACGCCCTGCACTTCGCCGGCGACAAGACCGCCGGGGCGGCCGAGGCGCTGCGCATCCTGCGCCCGGGCCGGCGGCTGGTCATGACGAACTGGCAGCCGCGCATCCCGAACGACCCGCGGCTGCCGGCCCGCCGGCACCGGGACTGGCGGCGCATCCTGACCGACGCCGGCTTCGAGCAGGTCGAGCTGGAGGCCCGGCCCGAGTGGCACGACTTCTACACCGGCCTCTACCGGGCCGCCCTGGACCTCGGCGACCCCGGCGAGGACACCTCCCTCGCCGTCATGCAGCGCGAGGCGACCACCGGCCTGGAGTACGCCGACCTCCTGGACCGGGTCCTGGTGACCGGGGTACGCCCGGCCGTGCCTGCCGTTCCGCCCGGGATGAAATGATTCGGGGGTGAACGGCCGGCGCACTGTCCTACTGATCGTGCTGTCCTCGGTGCTGTCGGTGGCGCTCGCCGTGGCGGTGAACGTGGCCACCGGCGGTGACCTGCCGCAGCCGCTGGCGCAGGTGCAGTGGCTGGCGTGGCCGATCGTGGGCGTGCTGCTGATCGCCGTGGTGATGGTCAGCGTGCAGCAGGTGAACGCCGACCGGAACCACAACCACGAGCTGCGGCGGTCGCTGCGGCCGGCCGAGCTGCCGGTGGATGTGACCCGGTTCGCCGGCCGCGAGGGTGAGCTGGCCGAGCTGCTGGCGATCGTGCCGCGGCACCAGGACACCGGCACCGGCGTACCCGTGGTCATCGGGGTCTTCGGCGCGGGCGGGATGGGCAAGTCGGTGCTGGCCACCCGGCTCGCGCACACCGTGGCCAACCGGTACGCCGACGGCCAGCTCGCGGTCTCCCTGCGCGGCGCCAGCCCCGAGCCGGCGGACGCGGGCGAGGTCCTGCGCCGGCTGCTGCACACCCTCGGCGTCGCGCCCGCGGACGTACCCACCGAGATCACCGACCGGACCGCGCTCTACCGCAGCCTGCTGGCCGACAAGCGGATGCTGATCTTCCTGGACGACGCCGCCTCCGAGGAGCAGGTACGCCCGCTGCTGCCGGGCGCCCGCGGCTGCCTGGTGATCGTCACCGCCCGGCCGTCGCTGCTGCGGATGACCCTGACCGCGTGGCGGAACCTGGACGTACTCTCCGAGGCCGCCGCGATCGCGCTGCTCGCCGCCGGGGTGGGCGACGACCGGATCGCCGACGAGCTGGAGGCCAGCCGCCGGGTCGTCCGCTACTGCGGGCACCTGCCGCTGGCCCTCAGCCTCGCCGCCGCCCGGCTCCGCATCCGTCCACAGTGGACAGTCGCCGAGCTGGCTCGGCGGCTGTCCGACGAGCACCGCCGGCTGGACGAGCTGAGCGGCGCCGACAACGACGTCCGGGCCAGCTTCTCGCTGTCGTACAACGACCTGGATCCGGTGGCGCGCAACCTGTTCCGGGGGCTGAGCCTGCTCGGGTACGCCAGCTTCGGTCGGGGGGTGTCGGCGGCGCTGCTCGGCGGCATCGACCACCTGCGCGAGGCCGAGGACGCACTGGACCGGCTCGCCGACGTCAAGCTGATCGAGGTCCGCGGGCCGCTACGGTACCGGCTGCACGACCTGGTCCGCCTGTACGCGGCCGAGCGGCTGGACGCCGAGGAGCCGGTCGGGGTACGCCGCGCCGCGCTGCACCGCGCGCTGAACTACTACCGCATCCGGACCACCGACAACTGGGCCACCATGGACGACCCACTGTCCACAGTGGAGGATCGCACCGAGGCGGAGCAGTGGTTCGAGCGCAGCCGGTCGGCGGTGGTGGCCGCGGTCCGGCAGGCCGCCACGCTGGGCGAGGCGCGGCTGGCCCGGGAGATCGCCTCGGCCGTCACGCCGTACCTGGAGGAGTACGGGTACCAGCGGGACCTGGCCCGGATCGCCGACACCACCGCCCGTCTCGGCGGCGGCGAGGGCCGCTACCGCCGCACCCGCTGACCGGTCAGGGCAGGTAGCGCGCCCAGTCGGTGGCGGTCAGCTCGGCCGGGTCGCGGCCGTCCGCCCGCGCCGCCCGCTCGGCCGCCGCCAGCACATCCCGGTACGCCCGGGAGACGCGGCGCAGCTCGGACTCCGCGTCCAGCCCCGCGGCCCTGGCCTCGGCGACCAGCTCCCACAGCCGCCCGCCGAACCCGTCCGCGGCCGGCAGCGCGCCCGCCGGCAGGGTCAGCTTGGCCGCCTTGTGCTGCAACGTGGCGGCCAGGGTCAGCGCCGGCTGCCCCATCGGTACGCCGTCGGTCACCGACTCGCGCGTCTTCTCCGCCCGCTTGATCACGTCCCAGTTGCGCAGCACCTCGTCCACACCGGACACCTCGGCCCCGGCGAACACGTGCGGGTGCCGGCGTACCAGCTTGTCCACCAGGTGACCGGCCACGTCGTCGATGGACCAGCGCTCAGCCTCGGGCAGCTCCTCGGCGAGCCGGGAGTGGAAGGCGACCTGGAGCAGCACGTCGCCCAGCTCCTCGCGCAGCGCGGCGGTGTCGTCCAGCTCCAGCGCCTCGTACGCCTCGTACGCCTCCTCCAGCAGGTACGGCATGAGCGAGCGGTGGGTCTGCTCGGCGTCCCACGGGCAGCCGCCGGGCGAGCGGAGCCGGTCCATCGCGGCCACCACGTCCAGCAGCCGCGCGCCGGGCGGGTCCCATGAGCCGTACACCAGCTCCAGCTCCGCACCGCCGCCGCGAGCCACCACGTCGCCGACCGCCCGGGCCAGCTCCGTGTCACCGCCCGGCCCGGCCAGCCACACGACCACGCCGCCGCGGGCCAGCTCGCGCAGCTCGTACGCGGCGGCGCGGGTGTCCACAATGGACAGCTCGTGCACCGGGATGCCGGCGGCGGCGACCGCGACCGCCTGCTCCGCAGCCGGATCCGCGGTGTGCACCGGACCGGACCGGAGCGCCTCCCAGCCGGCGGCGGACAGCAGGCCGGCCGGCAGCCGGGGGCTGGTGGTGACCAGCAGGATCCGGTCGCCGGTCACGAGTTGGCCGGCGCTCCGGTCACCGCGGTGCTGGACGGCTCGGCGGTGTGCAGCGTGACGACCGGGTTCTGGGTGTCGGAGATCTGCGCCTTCTTCGGGTCCCAGCTGCCGTACCGCGGGCTGACCCGGACGCCCACCTGCTGGCTGAACTGGCCGATGTAGGCGACGCCGGCCTGCAGCGCGTTGGACAGGCTGGGCAGGGTCAGCGAGGTGCGCATCTCCTCGAAGGTCGGCGTCTTCGTGCCGTACACCTTGATCACGTAGAAGGAGCCCGCGTCCGCGCCGACCCCGACATACCGCACGATGTCGCCGGCCTTGGCCTGGGTGATGATCGGCGCGAGCCGCTGCTTCGGGTAGTCCGAGGACTCCGGGCTGGCCCCCGGGTACTGCTTGGCCACCTCGTCGAACTGCGCCGGGTCGGCCTTGACCTGGTTGTACACCTTGTCCAGGGTGGCCAGGTCGCGCACCGGGATCAGGCCGAGCTGCATGGTCGCCTGCTGCGGGGCCGCCTTCTCATACGCCTCGCGCAGCGACGCCTCGGTCGGCCGCGCGACGCCCTGCTTGGTGTATCCCAGCTCGGCCATGAGCAGCAGGTCGCGGTAGCGCCGGACGATCAGGTCGCGCGAGAGGTGGGTGCTCTCGCTGATCTGCTGGAAGCCACCGTCGGCGTCGATCAGCTTGGTGACCTCGCTCTCCTGGATGGCCACGCCGGTGCGCTCGGTCGCCTCGGTGACCAGCTCGTGCAGAACCCGCTGGTTCAGCAGCTGCCGGCGGATCTGGGACAGGTCGTCGCCGTACTGCGCGGTCACGTCCTGCTTGATCTTCGGGTCGGCCAGCTCGCTGGTCAGGTCCTCCTGCACCTGCCGGTCGGTCACCCGCCGGTCACCGACGTACGCCGCGGTGCCGGCCGAGGGCTGGCATCCCACCAACGCCACGCCAGCCGCGGCAAGCAACAACCCAAGCACCCTGGTACGCCGGCTCACGGTGACCCCTTCACGCAGAACACGTCGGGTTCAAGACTCTCACGCCCACCCGATGCGGGTACCGTCTGGGGGTGTCCTCCGTGCCCCCAGCCCGCCACCTGCAGCGCGCCAAGGACCTGGCCGATGCGCACTACGCCGAGCCGCTCGGCGTGACCGAGATGGCCGCGGCGGCCGGGTTGTCGCGGGCGCACTTCAGCCGCGAGTTCCGGCTGGCGTTCGGCGAGTCGCCGCACGTCTACCTGCTGACCCGCCGGCTGGAGCGCGCGGCGGCGCTGCTGCGGAACACCGACCGCCCGGTCGCGGAGATCTGCCTGGCCGTCGGGTTACAGAGCCTCGGCTCGTTCACCACCAGCTTCACCCGGATGTACGGCATGCCGCCGGTGGCGTACCGGGCGAAGAACCCGCCGGCCGCCAACCGGGCCCGGATACCGGCCTGCGTGCTGCGCGCCTACGAGCGGCCGCAGCACCGCACCTACCGCGAGGAGGGCCGGGCCGGCTGAGCAACACCGGACGTTTCGAGAAGACGCCCGTACGCCGCGGTCAATACCGTCGTCGCCATACCGATCATGCACGCATCCCACGGGAGACCGACGATGATCAAGCTTTCCACCACGCAGCTGTGGGTCCACGACCAGGACGTCGCGCTGGAGTTCTACACGAGCAAGCTCGGCATGGAAGTGCGTGAGGACGTCACCATGGCCGAGATGGGCAACTTCCGCTGGCTCACCGTCGGCTGGCCGGGCCAGGACGACGTGGCGATCGTCCTGATGGCGATCCCGGGGCAGCCGGTGATGGACGACGCGACCCGGCAGGAGGTGAGCAACCTGATGGCGAAGGGCTTCGCCGGCACGGTCTTCCTCACCACCGAGGACTGCCACGCCTCCTACGAGGAGCTGTCCGGGCGCGGCGTGGAGTTCGTGGAGAAGCCGGAGCAGCGGCCGTACGGCATCGACGCCGGGTTCCGCGACCCGTCCGGCAACCACCTCCGGCTCACCCAGGTCGGCGACTACTGAGCGATTACTGAGGCGGCAGCTGCAGCGGCGGGGCGTACAGGGTCGGGATCGGTTCCGGCCCGTCGTACCGCAGGCAGGTGCACTCGACGGCGTCGAATCCCGTCGTCGCGCCGGCCGCGCTGTAGCGCTTGAGCCGGTCCACGCCGTGGCATCGCCCGGTCCCTTCCTCGTGGAAGGACCGGGCGTGCCGGCAGTGGCAGACCGGCGGTAACGCCGCGACCGGCTTCCGGCGCGGCGGCAGGCTGCGGACGACGACCCCGGCCAGCAGCCCGCCCAGGAAGATCAACGCACCCTCGAGCACCGCCCGCCACCCCCTCCCAGCCGGCCCGTCAGGCCGGCGCCGCCACCGGCTCCAGCACAGCTTCCAGCAGCCCGCGGCACCAGTCCAGCAGGGCCAGGTCCCGCTCCGGCTGTCCGGGTCGGCCCGGCCGCGGCACCGAGATCGTGTGTACGGCGCTCTTGTACAGGCTGCGCGGGTAGAGCCGCTGCAACCGCAACTGCTGCGACTCGCGCAGCTGGACCGGCGCGAACCGTACCGAGGTGCCCTGCAGCGACACCTCGCTCACCCCGAACCGCCGGGCCAGCGCGCGGAACCGGGCCACCGCGACCAGGTTGGCGACCGGCTCGGGCAGCGGCCCGTACCGGTCGCGCAGCTCCTCGGCGACCGCGTCCACGTGCTCGTCGGTCGCCGCCGCGGCCAGCCGCTTGTACGCCTCCAGCCGCAGCCGGTCGCTGGTCACGTAGCCCGCCGGCAGGTGCGCGTCGATCGGCAGGTCGACCTTGATCTCGGCGGCCTCCTCCGGCGCCTGCCCCCGGTACTCCGCGACCGCCTCGCCCACCAGCCGGACGTACAGGTCGAAGCCGACGCCCGCGATGTGCCCGCTCTGCTCACCGCCGAGCAGGTTGCCGGCGCCGCGGATCTCCAGGTCCTTCATCGCCACGTACATGCCGGCGCCCAGGTCCGAGTGCTGCGCGATGGTGGCCAGCCGGTCGTGCGCGGTCTCGGTCAGCGGCTTCTCCGGCGGGTACAGGAAGTACGCGTACGCCCGCTCGCGGGCCCGCCCGACCCGGCCGCGCAGCTGGTGCAGCTGGGACAGGCCGAGCACGTCGGCGCGCTCCACGATCAGCGTGTTGGCGTTGGAGATGTCCAGCCCGGTCTCCACGATCGTCGTACACACCAGCACGTCCGAGCGCTTCTCCCAGAAGTCCACGATCACCTGCTCCAGCGTGGACTCGCTCATCTGCCCGTGCGCGGTGGCGATCCGCGCCTCCGGTACCAGTTCGGCCAGCCGCCGCGCCGCGCGCTCGATCGACTCGACCCGGTTGTGCACGAAGAACACCTGACCCTCGCGCAGCAGCTCGCGCCGGATGGCCGCGGCGATCTGCTTGTCGTCGTACGGGCCGACAAAGGTGAGGATCGGGTGCCGCTCCTCCGGCGGGGTCGCGATCGTGGACATCTCCCGGATGCCGGTCAGCGACATCTCCAGCGTGCGCGGGATCGGCGTCGCGGACATGGTGAGGACGTCCACGTGCGCGCGCAGGTGCTTCAGGTATTCCTTGTGCTCCACGCCGAAGCGCTGCTCCTCGTCCACCACCACCAGGCCGAGGTCGTGGAAGCGGGTGCTCGGCTGGATCAGCCGGTGGGTGCCGATGACGATGTCCACGGTGCCGTCGGTCAGCCCGCTGATCGTGGCCTCCGACTCGGTCGGCGTGTTGAACCGGGACAGCGCCCGCACCTTCACCGGGAACTGCGCCATCCGCTCGGTGAACGTGGCGTAGTGCTGCTGGGCCAGCAGCGTGGTCGGCACCAGCACCGCGACCTGCTTGCCGTCCTGCACCGCCTTGAACGCCGCGCGTACCGCGATCTCGGTCTTGCCATACCCGACGTCGCCGCAGATCACCCGGTCCATCGGGACCGTGCGCTCCATGTCGTGCTTGACCTCGTTGATCGCCTCCAGCTGGTCCGGCGTCTCCACGTACGGGAAGGCGTCCTCCAGCTCGCGCTGCCACGGGGTGTCGGCGCTGAAGGCGAAGCCGGGCGCGTTGGCGCGGGCGGCGTACAGCCGGATCAGCTCGCCGGCGATCTCCTTGACCGCCTTGCGCGCCCGGCCCTTGGTCTTGGCCCAGTCGGCGCCGCCGAGCCGGTTCAGCGCCGGGGCCTCGCCGCCGACGTACCGCGTCACCTGGTCAAGGGCATCGGTCGGTACGTACAGCCGGTCGGCGGGCTGGCCCTTCTTGGCCGCCGCGTACTCCAGGATCAGGTACTCCCGCTCGCCGCCGTTGACGGTCCGGCGCACCATCTCCACGTACCGGCCGACGCCGTGCTGCTCGTGCACCACCAGGTCACCGGGGGCCAGCTGCAACGGGTCGATCTGGTGCCGCCGCCGCGACGGCATCCGGCGCATGTCCTTGGTGGAGGCGCCGCGGGTGCCGGTCAGGTCGGCCTCGGTGAGGACGGCCAGCCGCAGGTCGGCGGCGACGAAGCCGTGCTCCAGCCGCCCGGTGCTGACGGTGACCACCGACCGGGCCAGGTCGTGCTCGACGGCCGGCACCAGGGTGGTGGCCAGGTCGGCGCCGCGCAGCACCTCGACCGCGCGCTGCGCCGGGCCGTGCCCGTCGAACAGCAGCGCCACCCGCCAGCCCTCGTGCACGAACCGCTTCAGATCCGCGACGGCCCGCTCGGTGTCCCCCCGGTACGACTCGGCCGCCTTGGCCGGGATGACCAGCGCGTGCTCGTCCAGCTCCTCATCGGCGCTGAACGGGGTGACCGTCCACCACGGCAGGCCCAGCTCGGTCGCGGTCTCGCGTACCTCGGCAATGCTGCGCAGGGTGGCCGCGCCCAGGTCGATCGGCGCGGTGCCGCCGGTGGCCGCGGCGGCCCAGGAGGCGGCCAGGAACTCCTCACTGGTCCGGACCAGGTCCGCGGCCCGCGCCCGGACCCGCTCGGGGTCGCACAGCAGCAGGTGGGTGCCGGCCGGCAGCTCGTGCAGCATCAGGCGCATGTCGTCGACCAGCACCGGCGCCAGTGCCTCCATGCCCTCCACCGGGATGCCCTGGGACAGCTTGTCCAGCATCTCGGTGAGGTCGGCGCGCCCGGCGGCCTGCTGCTCCTTGGCCAGCTCGGCGGCCCTGGCCCGGACGTCCTCGGTGAGCAGCAGCTCGCGGCACGGCGGCGCCCACAGCCCGTGCTCGGCGACCTCCAGGCTGCGCTGGTCGGCCACCTTGAAGTAGCGGATCTCCTCGACGGTGTCGCCGAAGAACTCCACCCGCACCGGGTGTTCCTCGGTGGGCGGGAACACGTCCAGGATCCCGCCGCGTACGGCGAACTCGCCGCGCTTCTCCACCAGGTCGACGCGGGCGTACGCGATGCCGGCCAGTGCCTCGACCGCGTCGTCCAGGTCCATCTCGTCGCCGGTGCGCAACTCGACCGGGGCCAGGTCGCCGAGGCCGGGCGCCTGCGGTTGCAGGACGCTGCGGACCGGCGCGACCACCACCGACAGCGGGCCGGTGGTCGGGTCGTCGGCGCTGGGGTGGGCGAGCCGGCGCAGCACCGCCAGGCGCTGGCCCACGGTGTCGGCGCGCGGGGACAGCTTCTCGTGCGGCAGGGTCTCCCAGGACGGGTACAGCGCGACCTGGTCCGGCGGCAGCAGGCAGGTCAGCGCCTCCACCAGGTCCTCGGCCTCCCGGCCGGTCGCGGTGACGGCGAGCACCGGCCGGTGCGCACCGCCGCAGCTGCCCGGCGCGGCCAGCGCGCCCACCACGAACGGGCGCAGCGACGCGGTCGCGGTCAGGTCCAGGTGGTCGACGCCCGCGGCGGCGACCGCTCGGGCGAGGTTCGGATCGGTGAGGACGGCGTCGAGGAGTCCGGCGAGGGTCATAACCTTCCGCGTTCCCTGGGGTTCGGGGCAGCACTGACACCCGGAATCAGGTACGTCCCGGGATGGCGAAACCGAGCCTACGCCCCGGCCACGACAGTCTTTCCACGGAATTACCCTGCTGGGACAGGTCGCGTCAGGTCCGGCCGCGCACCGCGGTCAGCGCGTCGGTGAGGGCCTGGCTGTACGCTGCCATCCGGCGCATCGACTCATCCTGCAACTCGCGCAACTGGCCGGCCAGCGCCGCCGGATCGGCCGCACCGGCCGGCTGCTGCTCCCGCGCCTTGGCCCGCAGATCGTCCAGGCCGGCGTTCACCGCGACGACGATCTGCTCGCACACCGCCTCGATGCCCTCGCGCAGCAGCCGCGGGCTGACGGTGATCTCCTCGACCCGCCCGCCGGCCCCGACGGTCGCCTTGACCTGCCCGTCCGCGGCGGTGCCGGTGCCCTGCACCGGCTCGGCCGGCTCTGCCGGCTCGGCACCCTCCGGCCGGCCACCGGCCCGTACGGCGTCCAGCGCCTGCTTCGCCTGCTCGAAGAGCTGGTCGAACCCTGCCCCGCCGATGTCCTCAGCCATGCCCGTCCCTCCCGCCGCTCGTGCGGCATGACGATCCGGCCCGTCCCGCGGTTCCCCCGGCCGTCAGCCCATGCGCCACAGGGTGATCTGGATCTTCAGCTCGGGTCTGGCCGGGGCGCCCCAGACCTGGACCAGGACGTGGGCGATCTGCCTGCTGCTGGTGATGACGCAGTAGCCGAGCAGGTGTGGCGCGGTCTGGGGGACGGCGCGGACCGGCCGGCCGAGGGCGCTGCCGCGGCATTCCTCGGCGGTGGTGGGCGGGAAGATGCCGAACTCGCCGAAGGGCCGGCCGGTTACGCCGACCAGGTTGGCGTTCTTGCCGCACGGTTGGTAGGTCAGGTCGGTGTCGGTGGGGACCTGGGTGATGGCCGGGGCGTCCAGGTCGATGCGGGTGCTGCACTCGGTCGGGGAGACGTCGACCTGGCGGCCGGTGAACAGCAGGTGGTAGCCGCCGCCGTCGGCCGGTGGGGGTGGGCATTTGCCGGGTAGGCCGGGGGGTGGTCCGCCGCCGGGTGGCCGGCCGTCGACCGCGTCGGGCGGCGGTGGGATCGGGGGTGGGCAGCCGCCGCCCGGCGGCGGCGGTGGCGGCCCGGCCGCCGGGGGCGGCGCGGCCGGCGGCGTACGGTTCTGGTGCATGAGCGGCGGGAGCAGCGTCGCCAGGGCGATCACCAGGACCGCGACGACCGCGGCGAGTACGCCCATCGTCCAGAACCGGGCACTGCGCGTGTCCCGGGTGATCGGCAGTTCGGACGGCCGCACCGCGCTGGGAGGTCCGTGTCCCAGGTCGTCGTCCCGCGGCACATCACCCTCCCCGTAGCTCGTACGAGCCCGGCCATACCGGGTCGCAAAGGGAAAGTGTGCTCGTCCGGTCATTCGCGACCGAGGGCAGGAACACCTCTTCAACCGATCAGGTGATTGCCTGTGCACCGAGCGCGCACGTGCAAAGCTGTCCAGCTAAGGGTTCCATGCACAACACCGGGGGGATCGTGGTTTCAGCGCTGAACCGGAGGCTGGCCGGGCGGCTGACCCCCGCGGGCCGCGCCCGGGTACGCCAGGTGACCGACCGGCTGACCGCCCCGCTGGGCTCGATCCGCGGGGTGCGCACCCGCGGCAAGGTGGTGGCGCTGACCTACGACGACGGGCCGGACCCGGCCGGTACGCCCGCGGTGCTGGCCGCCCTGGCCGAGGCGGGCGTGCGCGCCACCTTCTACCAGCTGGCCGAGCGGGCCGAACGGCACCCGGACCTGGTCCGCGCGGTGCTCGAGGCCGGCCACGAGATCGCCGTGCACGGCATCGACCACACCCGGCTGACCGGCCTGCCGCGCGCCGACGCCGCCGCCCGCATCCGCGGCGCCCGGGACCGGCTGGCCGCCGTCACCGGTCAGCGGGCACGCTGGTTCCGCCCCGCGTACGGGGGGCAGACGCTGGCCACCTACCTGGCGACCCGGCGCGCCGGCCTGCATCCGGTCGTGTGGGGCCCGACGGTCGCGGACTGGGTCGACGGCAAGGCTGCCGAGGTCGCCGCCCGCGCGCTGACCGGCCTCGGGCCGGGCGAGATCGTCCTGCTGCACGACGGCTTCGAGGTCCCGCCCGGCGACACCACGCCGGAGCCGACCTTCGACCGCGGCGAGGTCACCCGCGAGCTGCTGGCCCTGCTGTCCGAGCGCGGCTACACCGCCACCAGCGTCACCGACCTGCTCACCCACGGCCGCCCGCACCGCACCGCCTGGTTCCGCCCATAGGCCAACAGCGCCACCCGGCGGAGCGGGCCCACCCAAGCCAACCGGCCCGGTCGCCGGCGCCGGCCAAACGAGAGCCGGCAGCCCGAGGGCAGCTCTGCGGGACCGGCCCGGCCGCTGGTCCGGCGCGGCCGCGGGCCGGCTATTCGGCGGGGTCTTCGGTGTCCTGGATCGGCTGGGGTTGGGGGCGCGCGGCCTGGGCGGCGATCCCGGTGGCGATCATGCCGGCGGCGACCGCGACGGTCGGGACGAGCGGCAGCGACAGGCCGGTCTCGGCGAGCTTGCCGCCCGCGGTCGTACCGGTCGTGGTCGTGGTCCCGCCGCCACCACCGGCACCGGCGGCCGGCGGGGTGGACGCGGGCGGCTTCGGCTTGGTCGTGCTGCCGGTCGGCGGGGTCACCGGTGGGGTGTTCGGCGGGGGATTGTCCGGCGGCGGGTTGTTCGGCGGCGCGCTCGGGCTGTCGGCGTGCGCGGCCGTGAGCGAGACGACCTGAATGGTCGGAACTGTCCACGCGGCAATCGCGCCGACCGCCGCACCGCGCTTCAGGGCCTGCCGGCGAGTGATCCCCGCACGGCTACCCTCAGTAGCAGAAGTCATGTAATCCCCTTCGGACCCCCCGAGCACTCGGGCGTACCCGAGCCCTCCCCCGTTACAGAAGGTAGCACTCGATCACCCGGTTGGGGCATCGTTCTGGTAACCGTTCGAGTTAAGGTCACCGCTGTGAGCGCACGGCGGATCGGCCCGCCACCGGAGAGCGTGCGGGCCCTGGAGGTCGACGGGGACATCAGCCTGTACGACCGGTCGTCGCAGCGCGCGCTCATGCTCAACGGGACGGCCAGCGCGATCTGGCGGCTGGCCGACGGCGAGCGGACCCTCGACGAGGTGATCGCGGAGCTGGCCAGCTCCTACCACGCCGACGCGGGCGCGATCCGTACCGACGTGGAGCGTACGGTCCGCGATCTTGTCGACGCCGGATTCCTGCCGGCATGACCGGGCCGCCCCCGCTGCGGCTGTCCGTCCTCGGCACCCGGTTCGTGGTGTCCGGGGGCCAGGAGGTGCTGGCCGAGGCCGCGCGGCTGCTCGCCCCCTTCGGGTCCAGCGACGGGCTGGCCGGCACCGACCTGCACGTCGGCCGCGGCATGCCGCCGGCCCAGGCGGTGGCCGAACTCGTGGCGTACCTCAACGCGACCGCGCTGTCCAAAGTGGACTCCCTGGCCGTGCATGCCGGCGTGGTGGCCCGGGACGGCCGGGCGGTCGCGTTCCCGGCACCCTCCGGCGCGGGCAAGTCCACCCTGGTCGCGGCGTGCCTGCGGGCCGGCCTGGCCTACGTCTCCGACGAGGCGCTGTGCCTGGACTGGGCCGACGGCGCGGTCCACCCGTACCCGCGGCCGCTGTCGGTCTCGGCCTGGGCGTGCACGCTGCTCGGTATCCCCGGCCCGGAGCCCGGCATGCTGGAACGGTTCGTCACCCCGGACGAGCTGTCGGCGAAGCTGGCCACCGAGCCGCTGAGCCTCGCCCACCTGGTCCTGCTGGACCGGCAGCAGGGGGTCAGTGCCGAGCTGCGGCCGGCCACCCGGCAGGAGGCGGCCGCCGCCCTGCTGGAACGCTCCTTCACCCACTGGAAGCGCCCCGAACGCGCCTTCGAGCTGGCCCACCACCTGGCCGGCGCCGCCCAACCCTGGCGGCTCACCCTCGGCGACCCCCGCGCCGCAGCCCCCCTGCTGGCCGGCCTGTTCACCTAGGGCGCCTGTTCCCTCAGGGAGCCTGCCGGCGGACCTCGTCCAGGTAGGCCCGGCGCTCGACCGCGCCGCCGGCCGGGAAGGCGGCCGATTCCGGGTCGAAGGTGTCGAACCGCTCCCGGGTACGCCCGTGCAGCGAGTGCGCGGCCCGGCGGAGCAGTTCGCGGCGGCTGGCCGGGCCGTCGGCGCGGGTCGCGCGGGCCACGGCCCTGGCCGGCGAGGGGCGGCCGGGCGGGGCGGCCGGGGTGAGAGCCTCGGCCGCGCGTACGGCTGCCCGCCACAGCGGGTCGGGAGCCAGCTCGCGCAGGACCGCGGGCGGCACCGGTACGCCCAGCAGTCGGCGCGCCCGGCCGAGCATCAGCGCCACCGCGGGCGCCGCGTGCCACTGCCCGGCGCGGTCGGCCAGCTGGTCCCAGTCGGGTACGGCCCGGTACAGCAGCGCCTGCTCGATGTCCTTGCACCACACCAACCGGTCGCCGCCGTCCAGCGCGGCGTGCACGGCAAGGTGGACGAGCGTGTCGAGCACGTCGAAGGTGCGTACCCGCCGGCCGGCCAGGTCCACGGTGCGGGCCCGCGCGCGTACGGCCGCCAGGTCCACCGGCACCGCCCGCCGTACCGAGCGCTCGTAGAACAGGTGCCAGTGCAGGTCGAGGACGGTGCCCGCCGGCGTGGTCAGCCGCAGCGCACCGAGGCCGCGGTCGCGGACCAGCGGCCAGTTGCGCTCGAAGACCGTGCAGCCGGCCCGCTCCAGCGCCGGCAGCGCCAGCGGGAACTCGGCCGGCGAGACCAGGATGTCCAGGTCGACGTAGCCGCGCAGGTCCGGGCGCCGGTAGACCGAGCCGGCCAGCACCGGGCCCTTCAGTACCAGCGGCACGATCCCGTACCCGCCGAGCACGTCCAGCACCAGCTCCAGGTCGGACAGGGTGCGCAGGTGCCGCCCGACCGCCGAGGTGTACGCCTCCCGGGTCGGGCCTGCGTCCTCCCGGTCGGCCAGGCCGCTGGCCCGCAGCGCCGTCCACAGGCAGCCGACCACGCCGTGCCGTACCGCCGCCGCGTGCAGCGGCGCGACACCCGCGCGGGCCACGTACCGGGGCAGCCCGGCAACCGGGTCGTCGATCGGGTGCTCCCGTACGCACTCGATCAGTACCGACCGCACACCGCGCCGGGCAACTGGCCCGGCACTCTCGGAATTCAGGACGTCAACTCGCCGTACCGTCGGCCGGCCGTGCCGGCAGGTCCTCCACAACTGGTTCCAGGGTGCGGTACCGGACGAAGTGGCGCAGCGCGGTCGGGTCGCGCAGGTCCACCAGCCGGCGACCCCACTGGTCGACAAGCTTCTCCTCGGGCGCGCCCGCCTCCCGCCGGTCGGTCCGCGGCCAGGCGCCGCCCTCGACCCGCCCCGGCACCGCGAACAACCGGTCGAACACGCCCACGTACCTGCGCCGCTGCGGCGCCCAGTCCAGCTCGCCGGCCGCCCGCTGCCGGGCCGCCACCGCCATCTCCACCCGCCGGTCCGCGTCGTCCAGCAGCAGCGCCACGGCCCTGGCGTACCGCTCGATGGCGGCGTCGTCGGCCGGCCCGTCGCCCGGCTCCACGTACACCGCGGCCTCGCCGGCCGACACCCTGGTCTCGGTCAGGTCGAAGGCGACCACCGGCAGCGCGAAACTCATGTACTCCATCGTCTTGTTCATCGTGGAGACGTCGTTCAGCGGGTTCATCGGGTCCGGGGACAGGCCGAGGTCGGCGCCGGACAGGTACTCGGCGACCATCTTCGCGTCGGCCCGCCCGGTGAACGTCACGTACTCGCTCAGCTTCAGCTCGGCGGCCAGCGCGACCAGTTCGTCGTGGCAGTCGCCGAACCCGAGCAGCGCCACGTGCAGGTCGTCGCGGCCCATCCGGTGGACCAGCACGTCCAGCGCGCGCAGCACCACGTCGACGCCGTCCTGCGGGCCCATGATGCCCAGCCACACCGCCAGGTACCGGCGGCCCCGGCGGATGGCCGGGTCGGCCACGACCGGCCGCATCACCGAGGTGTCCGGGCCGCTGCGGACCACGGTCACGTCCTCGGGCCGCTTACCTCCCCGGCGTACCGCGATCTCCTTGTACGACTCGTTGGTCGCGATCACCTGCCGCGCGGTCTGGTACGTACGCCGCTCCAGCCAGCACAGGATCGCGTACTGCGCCTTCGCCACCCGGCCGGTCGGCTCGCCGAAGCGGGACCGGAACACCTCCGGGTTCAGGTCGTGCTGGTCGTACACGAAGCGGACGCCGCGGCGGGTGTAGCGGCGGGCCAGCGCCCAGTAGGTGTCCGGCGGGTTGCACGCCTGCAGCGCGTCGAACCGGTGCCGCCGCCAGATCCGGCGCACCAGGACGTTCGTCCGCAGCCAGCAGTAGCCGAACTCCAGCGCGTACCCGAGCAGCCCGTTGGCCTGCGGCGGCGGTGCGTACTTGTGGATGCGCACCCCGTCCAGCTCCGCGTACGCCGGGTCGCCGGGGCCCTTCGGGCACACCACGCTGACCTGGTAGCCGGCGGCGACAAGGGCCTGGCACTCCAACCAGACCCGCCGGTCCAGCGGCACCGGCAGGTTCTGAACGATGATGACGACATGCGGCACGCGGCCACGCCCCCAGAAAGCCCCCGTTGATCCCGACGCACGGAGCGTACGTTGACCCCCCACCGGGCGCAGCCCTTCCCCCGCAACCCACCCGAAGGGGCTAGCTCCGCTTACCCCCCTTGCCCCACCCCATCCCGAAACCCCCTCCCGCAAACGGCCCACCCGAAAGCGCAGTTGATTTCAGGATGGGGCTATTGCGGCGTGGGCTGCTGTGTAGACGTCGTCGGCGGCTCTGGTCCAGGAGTAGTGGGTGGCGACGGTGGTGGCGTTGCGGGCAGTGCGTTCGTAGAGGGCGGGGTCGGCGAGCAGGCGGCTGATGCGGTCGGCCAGTACCGCGGGGTCGTCGCCCTCGATGAGGTCGCCGTTCTCGCCGGGGCGGACGATCTCGGCCATGGCGAAGGCGCGCCGGCCGATGCACGGGACGCCGTGCGCGAGGGCCTCTACGAAGGAGATGCCGAAGCCTTCGAAGCGGCTGGGCAGGACGAACAGGTCGTGCTCGTCGTAGAGGGTGCTCACCTCGGAAACCGGTACGCGGCCGAGGAATTCGACGCCGTCGGGGATCTCGCTCTGCAGCGGCCACGCGTCCGGCCCGACGACCGTCAGCGTGATCTCAGGGTCGACGTCGCGGCGCAGCAGGGCGAGCGCGGCCACCACGGTGTCGCCGGCCTTGGCGTGGAAGTCCTTGCCGACGAACAGCAGCCGCCGCCGCGGACCGGCCTGCCGCCGCGCCGCGGCCGCGGCCAGCACCTCCGGCGACAGGTCCTGCGCGGCTGTCGCCCCCGGGTGTACGACCCGCACCTTGCCGCTCGGCATGCCCGTACGCGAGACGAGGTGGTCGGCGAACCACTGGCTCATCGCCAGGATCACCGCCGCCTGCTCGTAGATCTGGTGTTGCCGCTCGCGCAGCCGCAGCACCGCGTCCCGGGTCAGCGTCGGGAAGTGGATCAGCCCCTCGGGCGTCTCGGCGCGCTCCATCAGCACGTCGTAGGACAGGTCCTGGTACAGCAGGTACGGCGTGTCGAGGGCGGCGAGGTCCTGGATCTGCAGGACGGCGTCGCAGGGCGTACGCCGCAGGGCCCGGCGGATCGCGTCCGCGCCGTAGGACCGGGCCGGGCGCGAGTGCCGCCACATGCTCACCCAGCGCCCGTCGTGCCGCCGCGCGGTGGCCGCCTTCAGCGCGCTGCGCAGTGCCGGCGGGTAGGTGATGCCCACGTCGACGACCTCGTCACCGGCCGCCGCCCGCTCCCGCAGCGCCGCGCGCAGGTTCCACGGCGTGTGCGACCACGTCAGCTCCGGGCGAGCGTCCCACGCGCAGGCGAAACCCAGCTTCATGCCTACGGACGGTAGCCATCAAAGGCAGGCGCCGGCAGGGGTCCGCGCAGAACAGTGACCGGAGGGAGCCCCAGCTCCGCCCGTTCGATCGGCTACGAACCCCCGCTCGGTACGGCTCGCCGCCTAGTGCGGCATCACGAACCACTGCCCGGACACGGCCGGGTCGTGGCTGCGCCACATGACCACCCGGGGGCTGCGCAGGGCCAGGTTGGCCTCGGCGCGGGGCAGGATCACCAGCGCGGTGGTCCAGCCGTGCACCCGGAATCCGGCACGCCGGATGCGGCGGAGTGCCTGGCGCTTGCGGCAGCCCGCGATCATGACCCGGGCGGCATCCCCGGCGCCCATCACGTCACGGGTGTCAAAGGCGAAAACGCCCAGCCTGGGCGCGTTCACGTAGGAAGCGGTACTCGTGCCTGACCGATCCACCGACGAACCGGTTTGATCAACTTGATGCATCTGCACTACCTTGCTTCCGATCCCGGACGCGGGGTGGCCGCGGCGCGGGGCAGCGAGCCACGTCGGGCTTCGTCGGCCGACGTGCAGGCGGGTACACGGCCAGTCGTCCACGTTCACACCCCTGGTTGAGGGTGTCAACACTATTGTGTGAATTACCCCTCACCGGGCGGTAACGCCCTGTAGCAAACCCGTCGCAGGTGGCCGACCGGGCAGCTTGTGGGGTCGTCCTTTCGACAATCTGCCGACACGCGCCAGCTCTGCCCGTACGCTCAGTGACAGGCGCGCCGTACGGCGGGCCTATCGGGGGGAAGGGCCTGGGGGGCTCGTGGACTTCGCTAAATCGTTGATGGTACTGCTGCGCCGCTGGTACGTCGCGCTGCCCGCGTTGGTGCTCTCGCTGGGCCTGTCCGCTGCGGTGTACGAGTCGGTGCCGGCCAAGTACGAGTCGCGCGGCACGATCATGTTGCTCTCCTCCAACACGGGCGCATCCGCCGGCGGGAGCTCCACCAAGGGCCTGACCAACCCGCTGCTGTCCATCGACGGCAGCCTGACACTGACCTCGACGGCGCTGATCCAGGTCATGCTGTCCCCCGAGGTGGGCCAGGACCTGTACGCGCAGGGCGCCACCGCGACCTACGAGGTGGGCGACGGCCGGCTCGGCGGGCCGTTCATCAACGTCGACGCGACCGGCGGCTCCCCGGCCGAAGTGCAGCGCACGGTCCAGAAGGTGCTGGAGCGCGCCGCGATCGAGCTGCACAAGCGCGAGATCGAGTACAAGGCGCCGGCCGGGACGTACATCCAGATCGACTACCTGGTCCGGCCGACCGAGGCCAAGCAGCTGCTCGGCAGCAAGATCCGCGCCGCCGGTGCCGCGCTGGCCTTGGCGCTGGCCTTCAGCCTCAGCTCCGCGTTCATGATCGAGAGCCTGGTGGAGAACCGGCGGGAGAAGCGCCGCCGGGCCGGCACGCCACCGCGGCAGGGCGGCTTCACCGCGCGCCGCGGCCGCCGGGTGCGCGAGCCGGAGCCGGCCGAGGTGGACCTCAGCCAGACCGCGCCCATCTACGGGCTGACCCGGGACCAGGTCGCGAACCTCATCGACGAGGTGGTACGCGGCGACGACGGCCGGCGGGGTGACGACGCCGACGAGCGCGTGCGCGCCAAGAGGTAGCCCCGCATGCCCGCATCGCCAGCGCCCACCCGCGCCCGGGCGGTCCGGCCCGGCACGGGCCGGCCACCGCCGCCCAGCCGGACCCGGAGGCAACGCCGCCGCCCGGTGGACGCGGCCACCCTGCTCAGCTGGTACGTCGGGATCCTGCTGATCATCCCGAACCGGCTGGTGCTGGACGGCCTGTCGTTCAACCTGACCCCGTCGCTGCTGCTCGGGCTGGGCCTGGGCATGTGGTGGTTCTGTGCCCAGATGACCAGCAGCCTCGGCGCGGCCAAGGGCCGGAACGCGGTCCGTACCGGGCTGTTCCTGTTCCTGGCCGCCAACGTCGCCTCGTACGGGTACGCGACCTACAACTACCTGCCGGGCGACGAGGTGAAGGCGGCCGACCGCAGCGCCATCACGATCGTCGGGTTCATCGTGGTCGGCATCGTGGTGGTGGACGGCGTCCGCAGCCTGGACCGGCTGAACACGCTGCTGCTGGTGACCGTCAACTGTGCCGCTGTCGTCGCCATGGTGGGACTCGGCCAGTTCTTCGCCAACGTCAACATCAGCATCGTCTTCGACTACATGCCGGGCCTGCACCCGGTCGCGCCGCTGAACTTCGTGCTGGAGCGGTCGATCTTCCGCCGCCCGGCCGGTACGACCGGGCACCCGATCGAGTTCGGCGTGCTGATGGCGATGGTGCTGCCGATCGCGGTGCACTACTGCTTCCACCCGCCGGCCCGCAAGAACGGCAAGGGCGGCGCGGGTACGTGGCGGTGGCTGTGCGTGGCGCTGATCGGCATGGGCGCGATGGTGTCGCTGTCCCGCTCGGCGATCCTCGGCATGATCGCGGGCGGCATCATCCTGATCCCGACCTGGCCGCCGCGGGTGCGCATCCGCGCGATCGGCACGATCTTCGCGTTCATGGTCTTCATGCGGCTGCTGGTGCCCGGGCTGATCGGCACGCTGCTGTCGCTGTTCAAGAACCTCAACGGCGACCCCAGCATCCAGGGGCGTACCGACGACTACGCCTCGGCCGGCAAGCAGATCCACGAGCACCTGCTGTTCGGCCGCGGCTTCGGGACGTACCTGCCGGACAAGTACGGGCCGCTGGACAACCAGTACCTCGGGTCCATTGTGGAGACCGGGCTGGTCGGTGTGGCGACGCTGGCGATCATGATGTTCACCGCGGTGGCCGCGGCGCGGGCGGCCCGCCGGGTGAGCGAGGATCCGGCGGTACGGGACCTGGCGCAGAGTCTCGCGGCCAGCATCGTCATCCTCATCGCCGCCTACGCCACCTACGACGCGTTCGCGTTCTCCATGTCGACCGGCCTGTCGTTCGTCCTCGTGGGTGCGTGCGGCGTGCTGCTGCGGCTGGCGGCACAGCAACATCAGTACCCGGCTGGAGCGAGACAGTGAGCACCGCGAGTGTGATTGTCCCTGCGCACAACGAGGAATCAGTGCTGGCGCGGGGGTTGGCCGCGATGCTGGCGGGGGCGGAGCCGGCCGAGTTCGACGTGCTGGTGGTGTCGAACGGCTCGACCGACCGGACCGCCGAGCGGGCCAGGTCCTTCCCGGTACGGGTCATCGAGCTGGCCGAGGCCTCGAAGGTGGCCGCGCTGCGGGCCGGCACCCGGGAGGCGGCCGGGGACATCGTCGTCTACGTGGACGCCGATGTCGTCCTGCCGACCAGCACCCTGCGGGCGCTGGTCTCGGCGCTGCGCGAGGCCGGCGACCAGCCGCGGGTCGGCTGCCCGGCGATGGTCACCGACACCGGCGAGTCCTCGTGGCTGGTCCGGTCCTGGTACCGGGCCTGGGCCGAACTCCCCTACGTGGCAGCCTCGATGGTTGGCTCCGGCGTGTTCGGCCTGACCGCGGCGGGCAGCGCGCGGCTGGGCGAGTTCCCCGACGTGCTGAACGACGACGGCTTCGTCCGCCGCGCCTTCGACCCGGCGGAAAGGCTTACCACAGCGGGGGATTTCACGGTGAAGGCGCCGCGGACCGCGCTGGCGCTGGTCCGCCGCCGGGCCCGCATCGCCATCGGCAACCGGGACCTGGACGAGCGCCGCGGCGAGCGGGACGCCGGCGCCAACGGGATCGGTGCGCTGCTGCGGGCCACCCGCGCCGGCCGGATCCGCTGGCCGGACGCGTTCTCCTACCTCCTCATCACGGTGCTGGCCCGCGGGCTGGCGCAGTGGCGCCGCCGGACGGGCACCCGCGGCGCCTGGTCCACCGATCAGACCTCAAGGGGCTAACCCGATGGCACGTCTGCTGGCCTCGGTCCGGCGGGTGCTGCACCCGCAGACCCTGCTGCACCTGGCCAAGATCGTGAACTTCTACTCCTACGCGCACATCGAGCCGCGCCGCCGCCTGACCGCGGGGCCGGGGCTGCGGATGGCGCCGAACGCCAGCCTGCGCAACGGCGAGCGGATCACGCTGGGCCGCGAGGTCCACGTCGGCGAGCGCTCCTGCCTGTGGGCCGGCGACAATTCGGGCCGGATCACCCTGGGGGACAACGCCCTGCTCGGCCCCGAGGTGTTCATCACCGCGAGCAACTACCAGACCAAGCCGGGTACGCCGGTGATGTACCAGGACAAGGACGAGCGGGACGTGGTGATCGGCGCCGATGTCTGGCTGGGCGCCCGGGTGGTCGTGCTGCCCGGGGTGACGATCGGCGACGGTGCCGTGGTCGGCGCCGGTGCCGTGGTCGCCAAGTCGCTGCCGGCGGGCTGCGTCGCGGTCGGCACCCCGGCGCGCGTGGTCGCCTGGCGTAGCGGGGCGCCGGCACAGTGAACCTGTCGATCGTGATCGTCACGTACAACAGTCCGGAGTGGACGGCCCGCTGCCTGGACGCGCTGACCGGCGATGCCGCGCCTACCGGGGCGTACGAGATCGTGGTGGTGGACAGCGGCTCGGAGCCGGCCGCCCGGGACGCGCTGCGGGCGCGCGCCGGCCAGGCCCGGATCGTGCTGGTGGACGGCAACATCGGCTTCGGCAACGGCTGCAACCTCGGGGTGCGGCACAGCACCGGCGAGCGCGTCCTGCTGCTGAACCCGGACGCGGTCGCGCTGCCCAGCGCCATCGACGCGCTGGTCGCCTTCGACCGCGCGCACCCCGAGCACGGCATCGTCGGCGGCCGTACGCTCCGCCCGGACGGCACGGTCGACCCGAGTTCGTGCTGGGCGAAACCCACGCTGTGGAGCCTGTTCTGCTTCGCCACCGGACTGTCCACTGTGTTCAAGCGGTCCCGCTGGCTGGACCCGGAGTCGATGGGCCGCTGGGAGCGGGACAGCGTCCGCGAGGTGGACGTGGTGACCGGCTGCCTGCTGCTGGCCCGCCGCGAGGTGTACGACGCGCTGGGCGGCTTCGACAGCGACTTCTTCCTGTACGGGGAGGACGCGGACCTGTCACTGCGGGCGCGCGCCGCCGGGTGGCGCCCGGCGATCACCCCGGACGCGGCGGTGACGCACGCGGTCGGCGCCTCCTCGGCCAGCCGCGGCGAGAAGCACATCCTGGTGCTGACCGGCAAGGCGACGCTGGCCCGCAAGCACCGCCGCGGGGTGAACCGGGCGCTGGCCATCGCGCTGCTGCAGGCCGGCGTCGGCCTGCGCGCGCTGCCGGAACGCCTGCGGCACAAGGAGAATCCGGACTGGCTGCCGGCCTGGCGGGAGCGCGCCCGGTGGCGCCGCGGCTTCCCGCCCGGCCCCGCGCCGGAGTACCCGGTGGAGATTCTGGAGGGGGCACCAGCGTGACCAGGTTCCTGTCCTTTGTGGACGCCCAGGCGCAGCGCATCGCCTGGTGGGCAGCGGGTCTGTACGCCCTGGCCGGCACCGCGTACGCGATCAGCCTGGGCGACACCCTGCGGTACTACGACGAGCAGGTGTACGTCCAGCTCGCGCACACCCTGGTGGACAAGGGGATCTACTCGCTCAACGGCGTGGACTCCACCGCGTACCGGCCGCCGGGGTACCCGTTCCTGCTGGCCGCGGTGGACCAGCTGGGCGGCGGGATCGTGGTGATGCGGCTGCTCGGCGTCCTGGCGCTGGCCGCCGCGGTCCTGCTGGCGTACCGCATCGGGGTGCGCATCCACAGCCGCACCGCCGGCGCGGCAGCCGCGGTCATCATGGCGGCGTACCCGCTGCTGGTCTTCACCGCCGGCACGCTGTACCCGCAGGTGCACGCGATGACCCTGCTGCTGCTGGGCCTGGAATGGTCGCTGGTCGCCCTCGACCGCACCGGCAGGCCGAGGATCGGGTACGCCGTGGGCGCCGGCCTGTCCTGGGGCCTGATGATCCTGGCCGTACCCACCTTCATGCTGTCGGTCGTCGCGATCGGCGCCTTCCTGCTGTGGCGCTGCCGCCCGAGGGCGTGGCGGGTGCTGCCGGCGCTGGTGATCGCGACCGCGGTCCTGCCCGGCGCCTGGTGCGTACGCAATGCCGCGGTGCTGCACGCCTTCGTCCCGGTCTCCACCAACAACGGCATCAACCTGATCCTGGGCAACTCCGACGGCGTCACCGCGGGCGGCGGCCGGGTCGGCGACATCTCGGCGTACGAGGACGAGGCGCGCCGGCAGGGACTGTCCGAAGTGGAGCTCGACCACTACTACCGGGACCGGGCCTCGGACTGGGTGAAGGCGCACCCCGGCCGGGCCGCGACCCTGTACGCCGAGAAGGTGCTGAACAACTTCAACTACCACAACGAACTGGCGACCAGCGGGCAGAACAGCACCATCAAGGACCTGATCTCGGCGGTGAGCTTCTACCCGCTGCTGCTGCTGTTCGCGCTGCGCCTGCTCTACTGGCGGCGCCTGCAGGGACTGGAGAAGCTGCTCATCGTCCTGGTGCTCGGCAACGTCCTGCTGCTGGCCATCTTCTACACCAGGCTGCGCTTCCGCGTCCCGCTGGACGGGGTGATGCTGATCAGTTCGGCCGCGATGCTCGCCGAACTGATCCAGCGGTTCACTCGGCGGGGCTCGGCGCCACCTGCACCGGCGGCCGATGGTGCCGGCCATCAGCCGCCGGTGAGTCCTGGGGTGCCCGGCTGAGGCCAGCCGAAACGTCCGGCGGCGCCGGCACCGGCAGCAGCAGCGCGGCCGCCGCGCTGGACAGCATCACCGCGGCGATCACCAGCCAGCCGTGCCGGAAGGCGGCCACCGGGTCGGCGGTGCCGGCGAGCACGGCCACCAGCACGGCGACGCCGACCACGAACCCGAGTTGCCGGGCCATGCTGACCACCGCCGACCCGGTGGAGAACCGGTGCGCGGGCACCGAGGCCGACGCGGAGGAGAAGATCGTCGGCATCGCCAGCCCCACGCCCGTACCGGTCAGCAGCATGCCGGGCAGGACGTGGCCCAGGTAGTCGGGGTGCGGGTCGGCGTTGACCGCCCAGTACGCCACCCCGGCGCTGAACACCGCGCAGCCCAGCGCGATCACCCGGCCCGGCTTCAGTACCGGGATGAGCCGGCCGGCGACCGCGCCGAAGACGGGGACCAGCGCCGGCCCGGGCACGACGGCGAGCCCGGCCCGCAGCGCCGACCAGTCCCAGACGTCCTGCAACCACAGCACGGTGGACAGCAGCATCGCGCCGAAGCCGACCGAGAACAGGAAGCTGACCGTGGTGGCCACGGAGAAGCCGGGCAGCCGCAGCAGCGCGAACTCCAGCACCGGCGAGGTGTGCCGGGCGCAGCGGTACAGGAACGCGGCGATGAGTACGCCCGCGGCGGCCAGCGCGCCGAGCACGCGCCCGGAGGACCAGCCCCAGTCGTGCCCGCGGACCAGCGCCAGGGTGAACGAGGCGATCCCGGCGGCCAGCAGCAGCGCGCCGGGCAGGTCGGGCAGCGGCTGCCGCTCGCTGGCCGGGCGGGGCAGCAGCCGGGCGCCGGCGACCAGCGCGAGGACGCCGACCGGCACGTTCACCAGGAAGATCCAGCGCCAGCTCGCGGTCACCAGCAGCCCGCCGACCACCGGGCCGAGCGCGGCGGCCACCCCGCCCATGCTGGCCCAGGTCCGCACCGCGCCACCGCGCCGCTCCGGCGGGTACGCGGCCAGCACCAGGCCGAGCGAGGTGGGCATCAGCAGCGCGCCGCCGGCCGCCTGGATGACGCGGAACGCCACCAGCGTGCCGACCCCCGTTGCCGCCGCGCACAGTGCCGAACCCGCGGTGAAGATCGCCACCCCGAGCAGGAAGCCGCCGCGCCGGCCGTACCGGTCCGCCAGCCGCCCGGCCGGCACCAGCAGCGCCGCGAAGGTGACGGTGTAGGCGTTCAGCACCCAGGACAGGCTGGCCAGGCTGGCCCCGCCGAAGCCGCGCGACAGCGAGGGCATGGCCACATTGACGATGAACATGTCCAGGCTGGACAGCACCACGCCGAGGCACACGATCGCGAGCACCGTGCGGGGTCGGGTTTCCGGCATGGCGGCCCTCCGGGAGGAAGTCGGTTGCATGACGCAACCCGGAACGCTAGCCGCTTTGAGTTGCATCACGCAACCCGCTACTCTGAGCCGGGTGCAACGCAAGAGCTTCGCGAATGTCAACTGCTCGGTGGCGCAGTGCCTCGAGGTCGTCGGCGAGCACTGGACGCTGCTCATCGTGCGCGACCTGTTCTTCGGGGTGTCCCGCTTCGACGCGTTCGAGGCGCGGCTCGGCATCGCCCGCAACGTCCTCACCCAGCGCCTGCACCACCTGGTGGAGCACGGCGTCGTCGAGCGCGTGCCGTACCAGCAGAATCCGGTCCGCTACGACTACCGGCTGACGCCCAAGGGCCGCGACCTGGCCAAGGTGGTCACCGCGATGCGCGAGTGGGGCGACCGCTGGGCGGCGCCGGACGGCCCGCCGGTCCAGCTCATCCACGACGCGTGCGGCCAGCCGACCACGATGGTGCCGCACTGCTCGCACTGCGGCGCCCGGCTGTACGGCGGGCAGGTTCACCCCGTGCCGGGACCGGGCGCGGGCGACCGCAGGACGCTGCCCGCGGTCGCCTGGGAGGTGTGAGGGAGGCCCACCGGAGCCGCTTGCAGGGTTGCGGCTCCGGCAGGCGTACGAAGAGTGTGCGTACCAACCAGCCGCTTTCGGGGCAACATGACCGGAGTGGCACCAACCTGTGACCTGGCTGTGGGATCGGCTCAACCCCACCCAGCGGGACAGGACCCGTGGTACGGACCTCAGCGCAGCGCGGCGGCGATCGCCTCGGCCAGCGTCGTGGTCGGCCGCCCGATCAGCGCGCTGAGCTGGCCGCCGGTCTCGTGCAGCACGCCGCGCGCCACCCCGTGGTCGGCGTCGGCATAGGTCTGCGCCGCCTGCTCCGGCAGCCCGAACCCGGCCAGCTGCGCGGCGTACTCCGCCACCGGCAGGTCCACGTACCGCACCGGCTTGCCGGACTGCCGGCTCAGCTCCGCGGCGAACTCGGGCACCGTGAAGCTGTCGTCGCCGGCCAGCTCGTACACCGCGCCCTGGTGACCGTCGCCGGTCAGCACCGCGGCCGCCGCGGCGGCGAAGTCGGCCCGGGACGCCGCCGAGACCCGGCCCTCGCCCGCGCTGCCGGTCATCACCCCGCTGCCCAGGAAGTTGTCCACCTGGCCGGTGTAGTTCTCCAGGTACCACCCGTTGCGCAGCAGCGTGTACGGCAGCCCGCTGGCGCGGATGGCCTCCTCGGTACGCAGGTGGTCGCCGGCCAGCAGCATGCCGGAGCTGTCCGCCCGCAGGATGCTGGTGTACGCCAGGTGCCCGACGCCCGCCTCGACCGCGGCGCGGACGGCGGTGGCGTGCTCGGCCGCCCGGTTGGCCAGGTTGTTGCTGGAGATGAACAGCAGCCGGTCGGTGCCGGCGAAGGCGGCGGTCAGCGTCGCCGGGTCGTCGTAGTCGGCATGCACGACCCGTACGCCCAGGTCGGCGGCCTTGTCCGGGGTACGGACCGCGGCGGTGATGTCGCTGGCCGGTACGCCGCGGGCCAGCAGCTCGGCGATGGCGAGCCGGCCGAGGTGGCCGGTCGCTCCGGTGACCGTGATCATGGGCGCTCCTCGTGAGGTGTCGTTGATACTTACCGCATCGTAGGCACTAACTTGTGGTTAGTGCTAGCCGTGCGGTGAGTACTGGTCGTCACGTACGCTCAGGGAATGGCGAGAGAGGATGCGGACCAGCTGGTCGCCGACGTCTTCGCGCGCGCCTGCACCTCCCGGCCGGCCTGGGAGGTCATCTCCGGCAAGTGGGGCAGCCTGGCGCTGGCCGCGCTGCACGAGGGCACCTACCGGTTCAACGCGCTGCGCCGCAAGGTCGAGGGGGTCAGCGAGAAGATGCTCGCGCAGACCCTGCACGCCCTGGAGCGCGACGGCCTGGTGCTCCGCGAGGTGCAGGCCACGATCCCGCCGCGGGTCGAATACACCCTCACCCCGCTCGGCGCCCGCATCGCGGCCAAACTCCGCGACATGCTCGACCTGCTCGAAGCGGAGATGCCCACCGTCACCGCCGCCCGCGAGCGCTACGACAGCCGCGCCTAGGGCGCGACCGGGATCGAGACGCCGACGCCGCCACGGGTGTCCGCGCCGTAGCGGTCGATCTCGGCGTCCAGGTCCAGCCGGCCGATCCGGGTCTTCGCCTCGACCGTCTCCGGGGTGATCAGCTCGGCCGGCACCAGCCAGGACACCTCGAACTCGATCCCGTCCGGGTCCTGGGCGTACAGCGCCTTGGTGGTCCCGTGGTCGGAGGCGCCGACCAGCGCGCCGCGCTCGGCCAGCAGGCCCTCGATGCGCTTCAACTCGGTCAGCGTGTCCACCTCCCAGGCCAGGTGGTAGAGGCCGACGCTGCCGCGGCCGGCGGCCGAGGGCGCGGCGTCCGCCCCGACGCCGAACAGGCCGAGGTCGTGGTCGTTGGTCGACCCGGGCGCCTGCAGGAAGGCGGCCTTGCCCGGCATCCCGAACAGCGTGCGGAAGCCGAGGACGTCGGAGTAGAAGGCGACGCTGCGGTCGACGTCGCGGACGTACAGGACGGCGTGGTTCAGGCGCTGGACCGGCATGGTGTGACTCCTTCATCAGTTGAAGCTTCAACTTACACCGCGCCGGGCGGCGCTGCCAGGGTGACGCTCAGCGCACCACCCGTACGGCGCTCCGCCACATCTCGACGACCCTGAGGTCGCCGGTGATCTCCGGCTGCCGGGCCGGCTGCCGGTTCCACAGGAACAGGTACAGGTCGGCGGCGCGGCCGGCGATGACGCAGTCGGCCGGGTCGCCGCCGTCCGGGCCGATCCGCCGCCCGTCCGGCAGGATCTCGATCCGTAACGCCCCGGCCGCGTCGGCCGGCCGGATCGCCAGGCTCCGCGGCGGCGATGCGCGGAACCGCCCACCCCGCTCGCCCAGCAGGGTGACCACCAACTCGTCCACCCCGTCCGCGGCGAACTCCGGGTCGAAGGCCGTCACCGCGCTGGCCGCGGCATCGACGTCGGAGCGGTGGATCGCCAGCTCGTGCGCCTGCCGGCGGGCCCAGAACGCCAGCGGCGCGGCGGCCGGGCGGAACGTCCAGCACCGCAGGTCCGGTGGTGCCGCCCGCAGCGCCGCGGTCAGCTCGGCCAACCCGTCCAGGAACCACCGTTCGGGGTCCACAAAGGACGGTTTCTCCTCCAGGTCGTCGAAGCTGGCCGCCCGGTCGTCCCGGACGAAGCTGGTCGCCCACCGCTGCACCAACCCCAGGTGTTCCAGCAGGACCGCCACCGTCCACCCGGGACAGCCCGGCACCGCCGCATCCGGCCCGACCGCCATGGCCGCCCGGTGCAGTGCGGCACCCTGCTCCTGTATGGCCTCGATGTACGCCTCGACCCGCATACGGGCCAGTCTTTCCTACTGCTCCCGGATGTCCCAGGGCGACCCGTACTCGACCAGCAGCTCCAGGAACGGCACCGCGTCGAACGCCTCCGGCCCGAGCACCCCGGCGCCGCTCCAGTCGCCGCGCGCGATCAACTCCAGTGCCACCACCGGGTTGACCGCGGTCTGCCAGACGACCGCCTGCGCGCCGTACTCCCGCATCGACCACTCGTTGTCCACGACATGGAACAGGTACGTCGAGCGGGCCGCCCCGTCCTTGCCGGTGCCGCGCACCCAGGTGCCGGCACAGGTACGCCCGCGCATCCGCTCGCCCAGGGTGCGCGGATCGGGCAGGCACGCGGCCACCACGTCGCGCGGCGAGACCCGCACGCCGCCGACGCTGACCGGGTCGGTGCGGTCCAGCCCGACCTTGTGCAGCACCCGCAGCACCTCGATGAACTCCTCGCCCAGCCCGTACTTGAAGGTGACCCGCCGCGCGTCCACCCAGCGCGGGACCAGCAGCACCTCCTCGTGCTCGACGTTCACGCACTCCACCGGCCCGATGCCGTCGGGGAAGTCGAACACCTCGGGCTCGGAGAACGGCTCGGTGGTGAACCAGCCGCGGTCCCGCTCCCAGATCACCGGCGGGTTCAGGCACTCCTCGATCGTGGTCCAGATGGAGAACGTGGGTGCGAACGCGTACCCGTCGACGGTCAGGTTCGCCCCGTCCCGGACGCCGATCTCGTCGATCTCGCTGAACAGGTGGTCGGCGGCGTAGCGGGCGAACACATCGGACAGTCCCGGCTCGACACCCATCCCCACCAGCGCCAGCAGGCCGGCCTCCCGCCACCGGTCGGCGAGCGCGAACTGCTCGTCGCCCAGCTTCACGCCGGTCTGCCGGTACGGCGCGGTCGGGTGCGGGCGGGACAGCGACATGGCCATGTCCAGGTAGCCGGCCCCGGCGTCGAGGGCGGCGCCGAACAGCGGCATGACGAACCTCGGGTCGGTGGCGTTGAGCAGTACGTCGCAGCGGTGCGCGCGCAGCAGGTCGGCGACGGCGGTCCGGTCGGCGGCATCGACGCGTACGGCGGTGAACCGGTCGTCGCGGGCCGCTGCCAGGGCCTGCTCGGCGCGGGCGAGGTCGTAGTCGGCGAGCACGACGGCGTCCAGGAAGGACCTGCGGGCCCCGATGAGGGCGATCGCGGAGCCAACCCCGCCGGCACCCACAACCAGGACCCGCACGCCACCCCCCACGTACGGCGGCCGCAACAGGTCTCAAGACACGGAAAACGTGGCCGCGCGCCCTAAGAGTAGCGGGAACCCTTGTAGACGGCGGAGTTTCCTGCGATAAACGCATCGCAACCTCCCCTCCACCGGCGAATGGAGCGCGAGATGACCGCGTCCACCGCACCCCCGGCCGAGATCACGGCAAAGGGCCTGAAGTCAGGCGCTCTCGGACTCGTGTCGAGCATCGTGATCGGCGTCGCGTCCACCGCGCCCGCCTACAGCCTGGCCGCGACCCTCGGCTTCGTGGTCGCGGTCGTCGGCCTGCAGGCACCGGCCATCGCGGTGCTCGCGTTCCTGCCGATGCTGTTCGTCGCAATCGGGTACCAGCAACTGAACAGGGCCGAACCGGACTGCGGTACGACCTTCACCTGGGCGACCAAGGCGTTCGGCCCGGTCACCGGATGGCTCGGCGGCTGGGGCATCATCGCCGCCGACGTGCTGGTGATGGCCTCGCTGGCGCAGGTGGCCGGGCAGTACTTCTTCCTGCTCATCGGCAAGGAGGAGATCGGCTCGAACGCCACCAGCGGCTGGGTGCTGCTGACCGGTGTGGTGTGGACGGTCCTGATGACCTACATCTGCTACCGGGGCATCGAGGTCTCGGCGAACCTGCAGAAGATCCTGCTGAGCATCGAGGTCGTGATGCTGCTGGTCTTCGCGGTCGTGGCGCTGGTGAAGGTCTACTCCGGACACGGCAGCGAGAGCTCGATCCACCCGGCGCTGGGCTGGTTCAACCCGTTCGCCATCGAGTCGGCCTCGGCGTTCACCGGCGGGCTGCTGCTCATGCTGTTCATCTACTGGGGTTGGGATTCCGCCGTCTCGGTCAACGAGGAGACCGCCGACCGCGACCGTACGCCGGGCCTGGCGGCCGTACTGTCCACTGTGCTCCTGCTGGTCACCTACGCCGTGGTTACCGTTGCGGCGCAGGCGTTCGCGGGCGTGGGCGACAGCGGCATCGGGCTGAACAACGAGGACAACGCCAACGACGTCATCTCGGTGCTGGGCAGTTCGGTCTTCGGCGACTCCGGCTTCGGCTCGTTCCTGTCCAAGCTGCTGCTGCTGATGGTGCTCACCTCGGCGGCGGCCTCCACCCAGACCACGATCCTGCCCACGGCCCGTACGACGCTGTCGATGGCCGTGTACAAGGCGATCCCGCGCAGCTTCGCCAAGGTGCACCGGCGGCACCTCACCCCGTCGACCTCCACCATCGCGATGGGCGTGGTCTCGGTCATCCTGTACGTCGCGGTGAACTACGTCTCAGAGGGCAACGTCATCGCCGACTCGGTGTCCGCGATCGGGCTGATGATCGCCTTCTACTACGGCCTGACCGGTTTCGCCTGCGCGTGGTATTTCCGCCGCCAGCTGGCCGGCAGCGCGCGCGACCTGTTCCTGAAGGGCGTCATCCCGGGGCTCGGCGGGCTGATCCTGCTGTGGGCCTTCGCCAAGAGCCTGTACGACGACTGGAATCCGGAGACCGGCTACACCTCCTGGTCGCTGCCCTTCCCACCGCACTGGCAGATCGGCGGCATCTTCATCCTCGGCGTCGGCGCCTCGCTGCTCGGCGTGATCCTCATGCTCACCTACCGCGCCATCGCACCCGCCTTCTTCCGCGGCGACGTGCTGACCGTCGACACCCCCGTCCTGGTCAGCGAGGACGGCCAGATCCTGGAGGGCCACCCGGCCGGCGGCAGCCTGACCCTGCCGGACTCGATGTCCCAGCAGCACCTGGTCGTACCGCCGCCGGAGGACGGCCCCTAGGCGTCGATGTTCGTCATGACGTGCTTCACGCGGGTGTAGTCCTCCAGCCCGTACAGGGACAGGTCCTTGCCGTAGCCGGAGTGCTTGAAGCCGCCGTGCGGCATCTCGGCCACTAGCGGGATGTGGGTGTTGATCCAGACGCAGCCGAAGTCGAGGCGCCGGGCCACCCGCATCGCGCGGCCGTGGTCGCGGGTCCACACCGAGGAGGCCAGGCCGTACTCGACGCCGTTGGCCAGGCGTACGGCCTCCTCCTCGTCGGCGTACCGCTGCACGGTGATGACCGGGCCGAACACCTCCTGCTGGCTGATCTCGTCCTCCTGCCGGACACCGGAAACCACGGTGGGGGCGTAGAAGTAGCCGTGCTCGCCGACCCGCGACCCTCCACTTGCGACACTCGCGTGGTCGGGCAGCCGGTCCACGAAGCCGGTGACCCGGGCCAGCTGGTTGGCGTTGTTCAGCGGCCCGTAGAGCGCGTCGGTGTTCGACGGCGGGCCGGTGACGGTGCCGCGCGCCTGCTCGGCCAGCGCGGCCACGATGTCGTCGTGGATCCGCGGCCCGGCAAGCACTCGCGTCGCCGCGGTGCAGTCCTGGCCGGCGTTGAAGTAACCGGCCAGCGCGATGCCCTCGGCCGCGGCGGCCGGGTCGGCGTCATCGAAGACCAGCACCGGCGCCTTGCCGCCCAACTCCAGGTGTACGCGCTTGAGGTCGGCCGCCGCGGCCTGCGCCACCTCCATGCCGGCGCGCACGCTGCCGGTGATGGACACCATCCGCGGCACCGGGTGGGTGACCAGCGCGCGGCCGGTGTCCCGGTCGCCGCACACCACGTTGAGCACGCCCGGCGGCAGGAACTCGGCCATCAGCTCGGCCATCAGGACCGTACTCACCGGGGTGGTGTCGGACGGCTTGAGCACGACGGTGTTGCCGGCGGCCAGCGCGGGCGCCCACTTCCACACCGCCATCATCATCGGGTAGTTCCACGGGGTGACCTGGGCGCAGACGCCCACCGGCTCCCGGCGTACGAAGGAGGTGTGCCCGGCCATGTACTCCCCCGCAGCCCTGCCCTCCAGCAGCCTGGCCGCGCCGGCGAAGAACCGGATCTGGTCCACCATCGGGGGAATCTCCTCATCCAGCGTGAGCTGGACGGGTTTGCCGGTGTTCTGCGATTCGGCCGCGACCAGGTCGCCGGCCCGCTGTTCGATGGCGTCGGCGATCCGCAGCAGCGCGCGCTGCCGGTCCGAGGGCGTACTGTCCCGCCAACCCTCGAAGGCCGCCTCGGCCGCGCCCACCGCGGCCTCGACGTCCGCGGGCCCGGACAGCGGCGCGGTGCCGAACACCTCGCCGGTGGACGGGTCCACCAGATCGCTGGTACGCCCGTCGGCTGCGGGCACCTGCCGGCCGTTGACAAAGTTGGTGAGTACGCGGCTCATGACGCGAGATTCGCAAAGAAGTGTCGGTACAGCAAGGGATTCCGCGACTCCGGCGGCTATATTCGACGGATTCACGGGTAGGATCGGGTCGTGAACCACCAGTTGAGCCGTGCACCCGCCCTCTTGGACCGGATCAACCGGACCATCATCGAACAATTGCAGCAAGACGGCCGGCGCTCCTACGCGGCGATCGCGAAGGAGATCGGCCTGTCCGAGGCGGCGGTCCGGCAGCGCGTCCAGCGACTGCTGGAGGCCGGCGTGATGCAGGTGGTGGCGGTCACCGATCCGCTCACCGTCGGCTTCAACCGGCAGGCCATGATCGGGGTACGGGCCGGTGGCGACCTGCGGCAGGTGGCGGCGAAGCTGGCCGCGCTGGCCGAGGTCGACTACGTCGTCATCACCTCCGGCCGGTTCGACATCCTGATCGAGGTCGTCTGCGAGGACGACGAGCAACTGCTGCAACTGCTCAACGACGGCATCCGCGCGGTCGATGGCGTCCGCGACACCGAGACGCTGGTCTACCTGCGCCTGGTCAAGCAGACCTACTCCTGGGGGACCCGATGACCACAACGCCGCAGTACCCAGCAGGTGAGCACCCGGCCGGCGATGCCGGGGCACTGTCCGACTCCGCGCGCAATCACCTGTGGATGCACTTCACCCGGATGTCCGCCTACGAGCAGGCTCCGGTGCCGGTGATCGTCCGCGGCAACGGCCCGTACGTCTGGGACGCCAACGGAAAGCGTTACCTGGACGGGCTTGCCGGGCTGTTCGTCGTCCAGGTCGGGCACGGGCGGACCGAGCTCGCCGAGGCGGCCTCCAAGCAGGCCAGCGAGTTGGCGTACTTCCCGATCTGGTCCTACGCGCACCCCAAGGCGATCGAGCTGGCGGAGCGCATCACCGCCATGGCACCCGGCGACCTGAACCGGGTCTTCTTCACCACCGGTGGCGGCGAGGCGGTGGAGACCGCGTGGAAGCTGGCCCGGCAGTACTTCCAGATGACCGGGAAACCCCGTAAATACAAGGTGATCAGCCGGTCCATCGCCTACCACGGCACCACGATGGGCGCGCTGGCCATCACCGGCATCCCGGCCTCGAAGGCGCCGTTCGAGCCGGGCGTACCGGGTGCGTTCAAGGTGCCGAACACCAACTTCTACCGGGCGCCCGAGCACGGCGACGACTGGGAAGCCTTTGGCCGCTGGGCCGCCGACCAGATCGCCACCGTCATCGAGCAGGAGGGGCCGGAGACCGTCGCGGCGGTTTTCCTTGAGCCGGTGCAGAATTCGGGTGGCTGCTTCCCGCCGCCGCCCGGATACTTCCAGCGGGTCAGGGAGATCTGCGACCGGTACGACGTGCTGCTGGTCTCCGACGAGGTGATCTGCGCCTTCGGCCGGCTCGGTCACTGGTTCGGCGCGGACCGGTACGGCTACCAGCCCGACATCATCACCTGCGCGAAGGGGCTCACCTCCGGGTACGCCCCGATCGGCGCGGCGATC
>Ga0081455_10000719_pt1 | contig 42956 bp, 53 predicted proteins | sample TabmetS3T2R1_FD_70207 | JGI IMG/M metagenome (GOLD analysis project Ga0081455, IMG submission 70207) | Tabebuia heterophylla rhizosphere microbial communities from the University of Puerto Rico - S3T2R1 | ecosystem: Host-associated > Plants > Roots > Rhizosphere ... | reverse complement strand
ACGCAGCAGGATCGGATCGAACTGCATCTCGGAGACCTTCTGCGAGGACTCTTCCTCGCCCTGCAGGTCCACGAACACCGACAGCTGATCCTTCAGGATGCTGCCGGCGCGGCGGATGGCTTCCTCCGCGTCGATCGTGCCGTTGGTCTCGATGTCGATGACCAGCTTGTCGAGGTCGGTGCGTTGCTCGACGCGCGCCGCATCCACGGAATACGTGACGCGACGGACGGGCGAGAACGACGCATCGAGCTGCAGGCGCCCGATCGGACGGGTCTGCTCCTCGAACGCCGCGCGCTGCACTGCCGGGCGGTAGCCGCGGCCGCGCTCGACGCGCAACGTCATGTTCAGCTCGCCGGCCTTCGTGAGGTTCGCGATCACCAGCTCCGGATTCACGACTTCGATGTCGTGGTCCGTCTGGATGTCGCCCGCGAGCACCGGGCCCGGGCCCTTCTTGTGCAGGCGGAGCTCGGCGCTGTCGCGCGTGTGCATGCGGAGCGCCACGAGCTTCAGGTTCAGGAGGATGTCGACGACGTCTTCTTGCACGCCTTCGATGCTGGTGTACTCGTGCAGCACCCCGTCGATCTCGACTTCGGTGATGGCGCTGCCGGGCATGGACGAGAGCAGGACGCGGCGAAGCGCGTTACCGAGCGTATGACCGAAACCCCGCTCGAAGGGCTCGATGACCACGCGCGCCTGACGGGGAGCAACGGGCTGCACCTTCACGACACGCGGCTTCAGAAACTCAGCGACGGAACCCTGCATTGCACGCTCACTTTGCCGGGGAGACCGGCATCGAGGGACTGACTCAGACTCGAAAGCGGGACGCCGCTATCGCTAGCAGCGCCCCGCCCGGATCGAACCGAATTACTTCGAATACATCTCTGACGGGTGGCCAAAGCCCACCCAAAAATCACTTCGAATACAACTCAACGACGAGGTTCTCGTTGATGTCGGGGAGGACGTCGTCTCGACCCGGCACCTGCTTGAACACGCCGCGAAATTCTTTGTCGTTCACTTCCACCCAGTCCGGGAAGCCGACCTGCTGGGCCACGTTCAGCGCGCCGGCGATGCGCAGCTGCTTGCGGGCCTTCTCGCGGATCGACACCACATCACCCGCCTTCACCTGATAGGAGGCGATCGTGACCACTTGCTCGTTCACGACGATGGACTTGTGGCTCACCAACTGCCGCGCTTCGGCGCGCGTGGCCGCAAACCCCATACGGTAGACGACGTTGTCCAGCCGGCACTCCAGCAGCTTCAGCAGGTTCTCACCCGTGGAGCCGGAACGGCGGGCCGCTTCCGTGTAGTAGTTCGCGAACTGGCGTTCGAGAACGCCATACATACGGCGCAGCTTCTGCTTCTCACGCAGCTGCAAACCGTACTCGGATAATCGGGTGCGGCGCTCACCTTTCAAGCCGCCGGGCGGCACGGTGAACTTGCACTTGTTCTCCAGAGGCTTCGCGCCGCTCTTCAGGAACAGGTCCGTGCCCTCGCGTCGCGCGAGCTTGCAGGTGGGACCGGTGTAACGTGCCATTCGAAAGCTCTCCTGAGAAACCTTAAACGCGGCGCTTCTTCGGCGCGCGGCAGCCGTTGTGCGGGATCGGCGTGACGTCCGAGATGCTCGTGATCTTCAGACCGCAGCCGTTCAAGGCGCGCACCGCCGATTCGCGACCCGGGCCGGGACCGCCGACGCGCACTTCCACGTTCTTCACGCCATGCTCCTGCGCAGCACGGCCGGCCTTCTCGGCGGCAACCTGCGCGGCGAACGGCGTGCTCTTGCGGGAGCCGCGGAAGCCGCAGCCGCCCGACGTGGCCCACGACAGGGTGTTCCCCTGCCGATCGGTGATCGTGACGATGGTGTTGTTGAAGGACGCATGGACGTGCGCGATCGCATCCAGCACGTTCTTGCGCGCCTTCTTGGGCTTCTTGGCCCCACCGGCGGCTGCGCCGCCCGAGGCCTGTGCTTTCTGATCAGCCATATTCTCTGTGTGCCTATCCGGCGAGTGCCGGCCTTATGCCTTGCCCGGCGGGGCGTTGAGCTTGACCGCCTGCTTACGGGGACCCTTGCGGGTACGCGCGTTCGTGCGGGTGCGCTGGCCACGGACCGGCAAGCCGCGCCGATGGCGCATGCCGCGATACGAGCCGAGGTCCATGAGCCGCTTGATGTTCATGGACACTTCGCGGCGCAGGTCGCCCTCCACCGGGAACTTGGCGAGCTGCGAACGGATCGCGCTCACTTCCTGCTCCGTCAGGTCCTTGACCTTGGTGGACGGGTCGATGCCCGCCGCGTCGCAGAGCAAGCGTGCCCGGGAGCGACCGACGCCATAGATGTGCGTCAGCCCGACCCAGACGTGCTTGTTCATCGGGATGTTGATGCCGGCTATACGTGCCATGTTCTCGAGCCTCGCCGAGATGCCGCTGAAAAAAGCGCGGCATTCTACGGTAAATCGGTTAACCCTGCCGCTGCTTGTGACGTTGATCGGTACAGATCACGTACACCACCCGGCGGCGGCGGACGATCTTGCAGTTCTTGCAGATCTTTTTGACGGACGGTCGGACTTTCATGCGCGAACCCTCTAGTTACCAGAACCCGTGCGGCCGTAGCCGAGCAGGTTCGCCTTCTTCAGAAGGCCCGGATAGTGATGCGACATCAGGTGCGCCTGCAGCTGCGACATGAAGTCCATCACGACCACGACGACGATCAGGAGCGAGGTGCCGCCGAACTGGAACGGCACGCCCTGCGAGGAGATGAGGATCTCCGGCAGGAGGCACACGCTCATCACGTACAGCGCGCCCCACAGCGTCAGGCGGGTCAACACCTTGTCGATGTAGTCCGCGGTCTGCTGGCCGGGGCGGATGCCCTGAACGAATGCGTTCGACTTCTTCAGGTTGTCGGCGGTATCGCGGGCGTTGAACACCAGCGCCGTATAGAAGAAGCAGAAGAACAGGATCAGTAAGGCGTAAATCACCAGATGCAAGGGCTGGCCGTAGCCCAGGGCGGCCGCGGCGTTCTGCAGGAACGCGCCGAGGCCGGTCTGGTTGTTCTGGCCGAGGAAGCCCGCGATGGTCGCCGGGAAGAGCAGCAAGCTCGAGGCGAAGATCGGCGGGATCACGCCCGACATGTTCAGCTTGAACGGCAGATGGCTCGTCTGGCCCGCGAACATGCGGCGGCCGACCTGGCGCTTCGCGTAGTTCACGGCGATGCGCCGCTGGGCGCGCTCGACGAACACGACGAACGCCGTCACCGCCAGCACGATGATGATCAGGAAGAGGGCAAACGGCCCCTGCATCTCACCGGTGCTCACCATCTCGGCCGTGCGGCCGACGGCGCCCGGCAGTCCGGCGACGATGCCGGCGAGAATGATCATCGAAATACCGTTGCCGACGCCGCGCTCGGTAATCTGCTCGCCGAGCCACATCAGGAACAACGTGCCCGTGGTCATCGTGATCGTGGCCGTGAACAGCCAGTTGAACCCGGGACTCAGAACGAGCCCACCGCTCTGCAGAGCGACGGCCGCCGCGAACGACTGGAACCCGCCGAGGATGACGGTCAGGTAGCGCGTGTACTCGGTGAGCTTGCGCCGGCCGGACTCGCCTTCCTTGCGCCACTCCATGAGCTGCGGGACGACCATCGCCATCATCTGAATGATGATCGACGCCGAGATGTACGGCATCACGCCCATCGCGAAGATGGAGAAGCGCGAGAGCCCGCCGCCCGTGAACATGTTCACGACGCCGAAGATCGTGTCCGACTTGTCCGAGAAGAAGCGCGCCACTTCGCCCGGGTTGATGCCCGGTACGGGGATGAACGTGCCGATGCGGTAGACGACCAGCGCGCCGATCAGGAACAGCAGGCGATTGCGAATCTCCCCGAAACGGGCAGCATCGCCGAGCACTGCGGCGGGATTGCTGGAGATGGCGGGAGATGTAGCCACTGTTTACTGCTGTCCTAAAAAATCTCTTTTTTGGGGGTGCACCGCACCCCCATAAAAAACCCTACTCGAGCTTGCCGCCGGCCTTCTCGATGGCCTGGCGCGCGCCCTTGGTCGCGCCCACGCCCTTCAGCGTGTACGCCTTCGACACTTCGCCGGACAAGATGACCTTCGCCTGTTCCGCGAACACCGGCACCACGCCGGCCTTCTTCAGCGCGTCGAGATCCACGACCGCGCCCTCGACCTTCGCGAGCTCGGAGAGGCGCACTTCCGCGCGCGTCGCCTTGATCTTCGAGCGAAAGCCGAACTTCGGCAGGCGGCGGTCGAGTGGCGTCTGACCGCCTTCGAAGCCGACCTTGTGATAGCCGCCCTTGCGCGCGGTCTGGCCCTTCACGCCGCGGCCGCAGGTCTTGCCCTGGCCGGCGGACGCGCCGCGGCCCACGCGCAAGCGCGTGCGCTTCGAGCCTCGGGCGGGCTTCAGTGTGTTCAGTTCCATATCAGGCTGCCTTCTCGACCTTCAGCAGATGGCCCGCGGTCGCGATCATCCCGCGATTCTCGGGCGTGTCCTGCACCGTGACCGTGTGACTCACGCGGCGCAGGCCCAAGCCCTTCGCGGACGCCACGATGTTGCGCAGCTGCCCGGCGAGGCTCTTCACCAGAGTGACCTTGATCGTGCCCGCCATGACGATTACCCCGTGATCTCTTCGAGCGTCTTGCCGCGCTTCGCCGCGATGTCTTCCGGCGAACGCACGTTCGACAGCGCGCTGATGGTGGCGCGCACGACGTTGATCGGATTGCGCGAACCGTAGCTCTTCGCCAGCACGTTGCGCACGCCGGCGCACTCGAGCACCGCGCGCATGCCGCCGCCCGCGATGACGCCGGTACCTTCGGAGGCCGGCTGCATCAGCACGCGCGTCGCGCCGTGGAATCCTTTGATCGCGTAGTGCAGCGTGTCGTTCCGCAGACTGACGGTGATCAGGTTCTTGCGCGCCTGAGCCATCGCCTTGGAGATGGCGACCGGCACTTCGCGCGCCTTGCCGAAGCCGTAACCGACGCGGCCGGCGCCGTCGCCGACCACGGTCAGCGCGGTGAAGCCGAACTGCCGGCCACCCTTCACGACCTTCGCCGTGCGATTGACCGCGACCAGCTTCTCGACGAACTCGTCGCCGGACTGCGCTTTTTCAACTCGTGCCATAAGTTTTCATCCAGTTGTGGGGTGCGAGGCGCCCCACGAAAAAATCAGAACTGTAAGCCCGCTTCGCGCGCCGCATCCGCGAGCGCCTTGATGCGCCCGTGATAGCGGAAGCCTGCACGATCGAACGAAACCTGGGTGACGCCCGCCGCTTTGGCGCGCTCGGCGATCGCGCGGCCGACGGCCTTCGCGGCCTCGACGTTGCCGGTCGTCTTCAGATCGCCCTTCACCGCCGTCTGCACGGTCGATGCGGCGGCAATCACCTTCGCGCCCTGCGCGTCCGTCAGCTGCGCGTAGATGTGGCGCGGCGTCTTGTGCACCGACAGGCGCGCGACTCCGAGCGTGCGGATGTGAGCGCGGGTCTTCACTGCACGGCGCAGGCGCCGGTCTTTCTTCGAGATCTGCATATGAGGCCTACTTCTTCTTGCCTTCCTTCAGCTCGATCTTCTCGCCGGCGTAGCGCACGCCCTTGCCCTTGTAAGGCTCGGGAGGACGCACGTCGCGAATCTCCGCCGCCACCTGGCCGACCTTCTGCCGGTCGATGCCCTTGATGACGATTTCCGTCTGGCTCGGAGTTTCGATCGTGATGCCTTCGGGAATGGCGTAATTGACCGGGTGCGAGAAGCCGAGCGTCAGGTTCAGGGCCTTGCCCTGCACTTGCGCGCGGAAGCCGACGCCCTGGAGCTCGAGCTTCTTCTCGTAGCCCTTGGTGACGCCGAGGATCATGTTCGCGAGGTGCGCGCGCGTAGCACCCGCCTGGGCGCGCGCCTCTTCGTTCGCGTACTTCACCTGGATCTGCTTGTCCTTCTGCTCGATGGACACGCCGGTCTTCAACGGCAGGGACAACGATCCCTTCGCGCCCTTCACCGTGACGGCCTCGGTCGCGACCGTGGCGGTCACGCCCTGCGGCAGATCAATGATTGCTTTTGCTACCCGTGACATGGCTCTTCACTCGTTACGCGACGATGCACAGGACTTCGCCGCCCTGGCCGATCGAGCGTGCTTGCTTGTCCGTCATGACGCCCTTCGGCGTCGAGACGATGACGGTGCCCATACCGCCGAGCACCTTCGGCAGCTCGTCCTTACCGCGATAGATGCGCAACCCCGGCCGCGAGACGCGCTCGAGGCGGTCGATGACGGGCTTGCCCTCGAAATACTTGAGGGCGATCGTCAAGAGCGTCTTGCCGCCCTCGTTCCCGACGCGGAAGTCGGCGACGTAGCCCTCGTCCTTCAGCACGGCGGCGATGGCTGTCTTCACTTTCGAAGACGCCATGCTCACTTCCTGCTTGCGCGCCTGCTGCGCGTTGCGGATGCGGGTCAAGAGATCGGCAATGGGATCGGTCATGCTCATGCGGCGGCCCTCACCAGCTCGCCTTCGAGAGGCCGGGGATCTCGCCCCGGTTGGTGATCTCGCGGATCTTCACGCGCGAGAGCCCGAACTTGCGGTACACGCCGCGCGAGCGGCCCGTGATCGCGCAGCGTTTGCGCTGCCGCGAGGGGCTCGAGTCGCGCGGGAGCGCCTGCAGTTTCGCCTGCGCGGTCGCGCGCGCTTCCGGAGAAGTGTGCGGGTCGCGGATCTGCTCCTTGAGCTGAGCGCGCTTGGCCGCGTACTTCTTCACAATCTTTGCGCGACGCTTCTCGCGCTCGACCATGCTCGTCTTCGCCATAAATGCTTATTTCCGGAATGGGAAGTTGAACGCTTCGAGCAGAGCCCGTCCCTGCTTGTTGTCGCTCGCCGTCGTCGTAATGGTGATGTCCATGCCCCGGATCTGGTCGATCTGGTCGTACTGGATCTCGGGGAAAATGATCTGTTCCTTCACGCCGAGGCTGTAGTTGCCACGCCCGTCGAACGAGCGGGGCGATACGCCACGGAAGTCGCGGATGCGGGGCATCGCGATGTTGATGAGGCGATCCAGGAACTCGTACATGCGATCGCCGCGCAGCGTGACCATGCAGCCCACGCCGAGGCCGGCGCGCAGCTTGAAGGACGCCACCGCCTTGCGCGACTTGCGCACGGACGGCTTCTGCCCCGTGATCTTGGTCAAGTCCGCAACGGCCGCGTCCATGAGTTTGCGATCCGCGACCGCTTCGCCGACGCCCATGTTCACCGTGATCTTGGTGATCTTCGGCACCTGCATCACGTTCGCGACGCCCAAGTCCTGCTTGAGCTTCGGAACGATCTGGTTGCGGTATGTCTCGTGTAGCCTGGCTGCCATGTCAGTTCTCGTGCGCGACGCTTACGCGTCGAGCTGCTCGCCGTTCGACTTGAAGAAGCGCACCTTCTTGCCGTCCGCGAGAGTCTTGTAGCCGATACGATCGGCGCGCTTCGCGGCGGCGTTCCAGATCGCGACCTTCGAGGTCGCGAGCGGCGCTTCCTTCTCGACGATGCCGCCGGCGACGCCCGCCTGCGGATTCGGCTTCTGGTGCTTCTTCACCTTGTTCACGTTCTCGACGAGCACGCGCCCGTCCGCGAACACCTTCAGTACTTGGCCCTGCCGGCCCTTCTCGCGGCCGGAGAGCACGACCACCTGGTCGCCCTTCTTGATCTTGCTCACAGGACCTCCGGCGCGAGCGAGATGATCTTCATGAACTGCGACGTGCGCAGCTCGCGCGTGACGGGCCCGAAGATGCGGGTGCCCACCGGCTCGAGCTTGTTCGTCAGCAGCACCGCGGCGTTGCCGTCGAAGCGGATCAGCGAGCCGTCTTGACGGCGCACACCGCGCTTCGTGCGCACGACCACCGCGTCGTACACCTCGCCCTTCTTCACCTTGCCGCGCGGGATGGCGTCCTTGACGCTCACCTTGATGACGTCGCCGACCTGCGCGTAGCGCCGGCGCGTGCCGCCCAGCACTTTGATGCACATCAGCGTGCGCGCGCCGCTGTTGTCGGCGGCGTTGAGCATCGTGCGTAACTGAATCATCGGACTCTCCTACGCTTTCAGCTCAGGCGCTCGCGCGCTCGACCACCTTCAACAGCTTCCACGACTTGCGCCGGGACAGCGGCCGGCACGGGGTGATCTGCACCGTGTCGCCCTCTTTCGATTCGCCGTTCTCGTCGTGCGCGAGCAGCTTGGTCGTGCGGCGGATGAACTTGCCGTACGTCTCGTGACGGATCAGGCGCTCGATCTCGACCGCGATCGTCTTCTGCATCTTCGTGCTGACCACTTTGCCGGTCAGCGTGCGCGCGCCCTGCTTGGGGGCTTCGCCTTTGGTTTGTTCGGCGCTCATTTCTTCACTCCAGCGGCGGCAGCGAGCTGCGCCTCGCGCGCGATCGTCTTCAACCGCGCAATGTTCTTACGCACTTTGCCGAACTGGTCCGGCTTCACCGCCTGACCCGTGGCGCGCTGCAGGCGCAGAGCGAACTGCTCTTTGCGCAGCTTCAAGAGCTCATCGTTCAGCTCCACCGCGCTCTGCGCGCGCAGCTTCACGAGCACCTCGTTCGGCGCGCTCTGGCGCTTCGCCTTGGTCGCCGGCGCGGCATCCGCGGCGGCCTTTTTCTTGCGCGCAGCCATCAGCGCACCTGCCTCTTCACGAACATGGTCGACACGGAGAGCTTCGAGCCGGCGAGACGGAACGCTTCGCGCGCCGTCGCCTCATCGACGCCTTCCATCTCGAACAGCACTTTCCCGGGCTGCACTTTCGCCACCCAGTACTCGACGTTGCCCTTGCCCGAGCCCATGCGGACTTCGAGGGGCTTCTTGGTGATCGGCACGTCCGGGAACACGCGGATCCAGATCTGGCCGCCGCGCTTCACGGAGCGCGCCATCGCGCGGCGCGCGGCTTCGATCTCGCGCGCGGTCATGCGGGCGCGGCTCGTGGCCTTCAACCCGAACTCGCCGAACGCGACGTGGCTGCCGCGCACGGCGTAGCCGGCGTTACGGCCCTTGAACTGCTTGCGATATTTGGTGCGCTTTGGCTGAAGCATGATCGTTCAATCCAATTAAGCCGTGGCCGGCGCTTCGCTCGGAGCGGCGGCGGCAGGCGCGCCCTCGGCGCCCGGCTCGGCCGTCGACACCGGCGCTTCGACCTGCGGCTTGTCGAACACTTCGCCCTTGAAGATCCACACCTTCACGCCGATGACGCCGTAGGTGGTGCGGGCTTCGGAGAGGCCGTAGTCGATGTCCGCGCGGAACGTGTGCAGCGGGATGCGGCCTTCGCGGTACCACTCCGTGCGCGCGATCTCCGAGCCGTTCAAACGGCCCGACACGCGCACCTTCACGCCCAGAGCGCCGCTGCGCATCGTGCTCATCACGGCGCGCTTCATGGCGCGGCGGAACATCACGCGCTTCTCGATCTGCTGCGCAATGCTGTCGGCGACGAGCTTCGAATCGAGCTCGGGCTTTCTGATCTCGGCGATGTTCAGGCGCACGTCGTTGACGGCCATGCCGAGGAGCTTCGCCGTCTCCTGGCGCAGCTTCTCGATGTCCTCGCCCTTCTTGCCGATGACGATGCCGGGACGCGCGGTCTGAATGGTGATGTTCACCTTCTTCGCGGCGCGCTCGATCTGGATGCGGCTGACCGAGGCATCCTTCAGCTTCGTCGTCAGGAACTCACGGACGCGGAAGTCCGTGTGCACGTGCACGGGAAACTGCTTCTTGCCGGCATACCACTTCGACATCCAGTCGCGGGTGATGCCGAGGCGAATGCCGAACGGATTAACTTTCTGACCCATGCGTCAATCCTTCTTACCGTCGCTCACGGCGACGGTGATGTGACTGTTGCGCTTGATGATGCGCGTGCCGCGGCCTTTGGCCTTGGAGCCAAAGCGCTTGAACATCGGTGCCGCGTCCACGTAGATCTGCGACACCTTGAGATCGTCCACGTCGAGACCGGCGTTCTCGCGCGCGTTCTCGATCGCCGACCACAGAACCTTGTAGACCAGCTTCGCGCCCTTCTTCGGCATGAACTTCAGCGTCGAGAGCGCGGGACCGGCGCTCTTGCCGCGCACGGTGTCGGCGACGAGCCGGCACTTCTGCGGCGAGATGCGCGCGTAGCGGAGCTTTGCGGTGACTTCTGCCATGACGCGTCCTTTAGCTCGCCGACTCGACCTTGCGGTCGCCGGAGTGGGCCTTGAACGTGCGCGTCGGCGCGAACTCGCCGAGCTTGTGGCCGACCATGTTCTCGCTCACCAGCACCGGGATGTGCTGGCGGCCGTTGTGGACGGCGATCGTGAGACCCACCATCTCCGGCAGCACCATCGAGCGGCGCGACCAGGTCTTGATCGGCTTGCGGTCGTTCTTCGCCTGGGCCACCTGAGTCTTCTTCACCAGGTGCAGGTCGACGAACGGACCCTTCTTCGTTGAACGCGGCATGTTTAACGAACCTTGTTCTTGCGGCGCTGGACGATCATGTTGTCCGTGCGCTTGTTGTGGCGGGTCTTCAGACCCTTGGTGTTCCAGCCCCATGGCGACACCGGGTGCGGATTACCTTGACCAGACTTACCTTCACCACCGCCGTGCGGGTGATCGACGGGGTTCATCGCGAGACCGCGCACGGTCGGGCGCACGCCGCGCCAACGGATCGCACCGGCCTTGCCGTACGAGCGCAGGTTGTGCTCGTCGTTACCGACTTCGCCGATGGTCGCGCGGCAGTCGATGTGCACCTTGCGCGTCTCGCCCGACTTCAAGCGCAGGTAGGCATAGATGCCTTCGCGCGCCGTGTACGACACGGAGCTGCCGGCGCTGCGCGCGAGCTGACCGCCTTTACCGGGCTTCAACTCGACGTTGTAGACGATCGAGCCGACCGGGATGTGCCGCAGCGTCATCGCGTTGCCGGCCTTGATCGGCGAATCCGAGCCCGAGCGCACGTCGTCGCCGATCTTCATGCCCTTGGGGGCGATGATGTAGCGGCGCTCGCCGTCCGCGTACTTCACGAGCGCGATGTGCGCCGTGCGGTTCGGATCGTATTCGAGACGCTCGACGACGCCGGCGATGCCGTCCTTGTCGCGCTTGAAATCGATGAGGCGGTACTTCTGCGTCGACCCGCCGCCCCTGTGGCGCGTGGTGATGCGGCCGAAGCTGTTGCGCGCACCGGTCTTCTTCTGGTGCGTGGTCAACGGCGCGTACGGATCGCCCTTCCACAGGTGCGATCGATCGACCTTGATCACCGTGCGCGTGCCCGGTGAGGTCGGCTTCATTTTGATGAGGGCCATGTCTGTTACGCCTTCGCGCGCGCTTCGTAGTCGATGGTCTGACCCTGGACGAGGCTCACGTACGCCTTCTTCCAGTCCTGGGTGCGGCCGACGAGACGCCCGAAACGGCGCGTCTTGCCCGGCTCGTTCACGATCTGCACGCCCTTGACCTTCACGCCCTCGAACATCAGCTCGACGGCCTGCTTGATATCGGTCTTGGTGGCGTTGCGCTTCACGCGGAACGTGTACTGGTTGTTGTTCTGCATCGCGAGCGACGTCTTCTCGGTGACGTGCGGAGCGATGAGCACATTCATGAGCTGTTCGCGGTTCACTGCAGGCGCTCCTCGAGCATCTTCACGGCGCCGACGGTGGCGAGCACCTTGTCGTAGCTCGCGAGGCTCAGCGGATCGAGCCGCGCCACTTCAACCACCGCGACGTGCGGCAGGTTGCGGGCGGCGAGGAAGAGCTTCTCGTCGAGCGCCTCGACGACGATCAGCACGTTCGAGAGCTCCCACTGTTTCAGCTGGTTGGCGAGCAGCTTCGTCTTCGGCGCTTCGAGCGGGATGTCGTTCGCGACGAGCAACCGCTCGGTGCGCGCGAGCTCCGACAGCATGGTGCTGAGGGCGCCGCGATACATCTTGCGATTCACCTTCTGCGCGAAGTCGCGGGGCTTGGCCGCGAAGGCACGTCCACCGCCGACCCAGATGGGGCTGCGGCTGGAACCGGCACGCGCCTGACCCGTGCCCTTCTGCGCCCAGGGCTTCTTGCCGCCGCCGCGCACTTCGGCCTTGGTCAGCTGCGCCTTGGTGCCGGCGCGACCGGCATTGCGGTACGCGACGACGACTTGGTGCACGAGCGCTTCGTTGAATTTCCGGCCGAACGCGGCATCGGAAACTTGAAGCTCGGCTCCACCGTTGACGATCTTGAGCTTCATGATGGGTTACTGCTTACGGGCTTGCGCCCGAGGGTTCAAAAGGGGTCGAAGCGACCCCATCCGATTAGCGGCGCTGCGCGCCGAGTAAGAGCGGCACATCATTTCTTCCCCGCCTTACCAGGGTTCGGACCCTTCGACGGGTCCGCCACCTTGCTCGGCGCGATGGTCTTGCGATTCGCGCGGCGCGCCGCCTTCAGCGAGGGGCGCACGATGACCTCGCCACCCTCGGCACCCGGAACGGCGCCGCGGATCAGGAGGAGATTGCGCTCCATATCCACCTCGACGACCTTCAGGTTCTCGGTGGTGCGGCGGACGCTACCCATGTGACCCGACATGCGCTTGCCGAGGAACACGCGGCCCGGCGTCTGACGCTGGCCGATGGAGCCCGGCGCGCGATGCGACACCGAGTTACCGTGCGAGGCCATGCCGCCCGCGAAGTTGTGGCGCTTCATCGTGCCGGCGAAGCCTTTGCCGATGGTGGTGCCCGTGACATCCACCGCGGCGCCGGCCTTGAACATGTCCGCCTTGATCTCGGCGCCGGCCTTCAGGTCCGCGCCTTCTTTCTCGGCGAGACGGAACTCGACGAGCGCGCGACCCGCCGCCACGCTGGCCTTGCCGAAGTGACCGGCGACGGCCTTCGACAGCAGCGACTGGCGACGCTGTCCGTACGTGACCTGCACGGCGCGATAGCCGTCCTTGTCCACGGACTTCACCTGGGTGACGCGGTTCGGGAGAACTTCCACGACGGTCACGGGGATGGTTTCACCCGCATCCGTGAACACCCGCGTCATGCCGCGTTTGCGGCCGACTACACCAATAGTCATTCGACTGTCCTCTATAGGGCACGCACTACGATTGGCGCGTTGCCTATGCACCTGCGGGAGAGAATCGACCACGTGAGTGCGCGCGACGGGGCCCGTCACGCGATGCTCGAGTGGTCTTGGACTGCGACCCAGCCCAACCTCGCCCGATGCCGCGATTCGCGGCGTGCCCTCGGCGGTTAGCCGGGGGCGAAAAGGGCGCGCAGTGTACACACGGCCCCTCTCACGTACAACCCGGTTAAGGGCCGTTTTCGGGGAGATTTCGAAGAAAAGGCCGGGTCCGCGGGCGACCCGGCCGATCGAGGTCTACGAGGTCTGTTATTTGACGCTGTAGCCGCGGGCTTCAAGGCACGCCTGCTGGGCGCGCTGGTAATCCTCACGCTTGGACGCCGCTTGGTTTTCCGCGACGCCGCCTAGGGGCTGGGTCGGGTCGAAGCCGCTCTGGCTCGCGGCCCAGCTATGGCACTCGTACTTGTCCTTGGACTGCTGCTCCTCGCTCTGCCCGTTCTTCGGGTAGATGAAGAGGTCACCGGCAGGCTTGCCCGGCGTACTGGTGCTGGCTTGCGCGCCATTCGGCGGGTCCACGACTTCGTAGCCCCGGCTCGGGCGGTACGCGTAGTACACGTCGTCGGCGTAGTAGTACGGGACGCCGCCGAACCAAACCGTCGTGTAGAACGCCGGCAGGAACGGCACATATAGGCCCACGGCCGGCCGGACCACGACGTAGCGGCCATAGGAAGGTCGATACCAAACGCCGCCGTGGTAGTAGTAGGGCCCGCCGCGGTAGCTCACCGTCACGTAGCCGCGGGGAAGCGCACCCACCGCATACCCGCGCGGCGGGTAGTAGTGATTGTGGCCGTAGCGACCGTCGAGGACGTAGCCATTGTTCGGGCCGTCGTTGCGGCCGTCATGCCCGGGATTGGGGCCGCGGTAGCCCTGTCCGGCGAGCGTCAGCGCGGGAACACTCGCTGCGGCGAGCATCGCGGCCAGCGCCAGTGGGCGCAGCGCCGCGCCGATTCGAGTCCTCGTGGTCCGGGTTCCGTTCGAAATCGTTTCTGCATTCAACATATGTCTTCTCACTTCACCGTGTAGCCGCGGCCTTCGAGGCACGCGGTCATGGCCCGACGATAATTAGTGGCCTGCTCTTCGAGCTGCGCGTTCTGGGCGCCATAGCGCTGGTCATAGCGCTGCTGAACCTGTTTGGCCTGCGCCGCGCGTGTCGCGTCCGACGCCGCGCCGAGCGCGCCACCGATGATGGCGCCACCGACCGCGCCGGCGGCCGCGTTGTGTGGGTTGGCAATGACTGCGCCGAGGATTGCGCCCGTCGCCGCGCCCGCCACCGTATCCGTGCCCGGCGGCGGCGCCGGTACGACTTCGACTCGCTGATGAGGCGCGAGATGCGCCTGACTTGGATCGAAGCCGGTCTGCTTCACCGACCACAGATAGCACTCGTAGCGATCACGCCCGACCTGGTCCTGGCTCTGGCCGGATGTTGGATAGACATACACCTGCGTGCTCACGGGCTGCGGAACCGGCTCCGGCGGAGCCGGTGTAGCGGCGGTGTGAGTCGGGTGGGGAGCCGGGCGAGCGGGAGCTTCAGCACAGGAAGCCAACGTAAGCGCGAGCACACCGATGGCCGATGCGGCGAACAGTCCATGTGGAGCGGATTTCATGACGGGGCACCTCGTGCGCAGTTTGAGCGGTGCAGCGCCTCGCTTGTTGACGCCAACCTGTTAAATATTTTTAAGAAAATCCCAATCGGACGATGGCTCGAGCACTGTGTCGCAGTTCGTGGGCGGTCGGGGCGAAAAGCCTCAACGTTGGTAACAGTTGTGGCTCCCTGACGCGCGCTGCCGCCGACAGTCTGACGTTCCCGCGGGAACGGCGGGCCCATCGCCGAGATTGCCTACTTTGGCCCTTTACAGCGCAGGCCCGGCTCGGCTAGTTTCGCCACCCATGCTGATCCTGACGACCAAGCGCACGAAAACGATCAAGAAGCCCATCGGCGGGCTCCTTGAGGTGTGCGCGCGCTAAGTCGGAGAGTCAGCACGCGAATCTCGAGGCCCCGCCGGGCAACTGGCGGGGCCTTTTTGTTTACTGCCCTTGCGGGCAGGCGTCCGGGTGGGGGTTGCCGGGGTGATGCACTACCGTGCGCTTTCCCGAGCTCTTGCCTCGTGATGCGTCCAACGCGCTAAAGGTTTTGCTCGGCCCTGACGGCCTCCGACCGGCGCGAGCGACGATCGTAACAACCCACTCGAGGAGAAACGTCGAATGTCATCTGCCGCCGCTGCCGTAAGTGCCCAACCCCGGCGTATGCCTGAGCGCCCCGTGATCGCCGTGGTCGGTGCTACCGGCGCCGTGGGCGTCGAGATCCTGCAATGTCTGGAGAAGCGCAAATTCCCGTATGCCAGCGTGCGTGCGCTCGCGTCGGCGCGGTCGGCGGGGAAGAAGCTGCCCTTCGCGGGTGGGTCGCTCACCGTGGAGGAGCTCACCGAGTCGTCGTTCGACGGCGTGAATCTCGCGCTGTTCTCGGCGGGCAGCTCGACCTCGAAGAGGTACGGCCCGATCGCCGTTGCCAAGGGCGCGGTGGTCGTCGACAACTCCTCGGCGTTTCGCATGCAGAGCGACATTCCGCTCGTCGTGCCGGAGATCAATTCCGGAGAGCTCGCGAAGCATCCCGGGATCATTGCGAACCCCAACTGCGCGGCGATCATTTCGATCACGCCGCTGTGGCCGATTCACAAGCTGAACCCGATCAAGCGGCTGATCATCTCGACGTATCAAGCGGCATCGGGCGCGGGCGCGGCGGCGATGGAAGAGCTGGTCGAGTCGACGCGGGCGGCGCTAGAAGGGCGCAAGTACGAACAGAAGGTTCTGCCGCATCCTTACGCGTTCAATCTCTTCAGCCACAACACGAAGATCGATCCCGACACCGGCTACAACGAGGAAGAGTCGAAGGTCATTGCCGAGGCGCGCAAGATTTTCGGCGAGCCGAACCTGATGGTGTCCGCGACGTGCGTACGCGTGCCGGTGCTGCGCGCGCATTGCGTGTCGCTCACGTTCGAGTGCGAGCGGCCGATCACGCCGGATGAGGTGCGCAAGATTCTTGCGACGGCGCCGGGCGTGAAGGTCGTCGACGACGTTGCGCGCAACTACTTCCCGATGCCGAAGGATGCGACGGGTGAGGACGACATTCTCGTCGGCCGCATCCGCAAGGATCTGAGCGACGCGAGCGGCAAGTCGATTTCGCTGTTCTGCGCGGGCGACCAATTGCTGAAGGGCGCCGCGCTCAACGCCGTGCAGATCGCGGAACGCCTATTGCGATGATGCTCCTCGACTGACAACCAACCAGTCGATTCTCGAGCCTCGCCTGCGCAAGTGGGCGAGGCTTTTCTTTTGCTCATTTCTTCATTATTCTGGAAGAAATGGCGCGGCGTGACTACCTGACCCAGACGGAGCTGATGGTGCTGCTCGCGATCGTGCGGCTCGGCAAGGAGGCGTACGCTGTGCCGATCGCCGCGGAAATCCACGCGCGCACGGGGCGCGAGATGGCAACGGCGAGCGTGTACGCCGTGCTCGAGCGGCTCGAAGACGCCACGCTCGTCGAATCCGAATTGGGAGAGGCGACAGCCGAACGCGGCGGTCGCGCGAAGACCTACTACCGACTCACGGCGCAAGGTCTCGCACAAGTTCGCGAGACACAACGCGCACTTCAGCAACTCTGGCGCGGCCTGCCGCGCATCCGGAGTAAGCCCGCATGAACACAGCACCGAAGCTGGCCACATGGCTCCTCACGCGACTCTGCTCGGCCCGGCATGCCGAATCCCTCATCGGCGACTTGCACGAACAGGTCGCCGCGGGCCGGAATCGATGGTGGTACTGGCGTCAGGTTGTGATCGCCCTCGCGCTATCGGCAGCTCAGGTCGTACGCGAGAACGGGCTTTCGTTCATCGGCGCGCTCGCCGCCGGCTGGCTCGCGATGCTGGCGTGGTTCGCGACGAATATGTGGATGACCGGATCGCACGTCACCGCCGTCAACTTCGTGGATGACACGCTGGGCGTCCCGAGCCGTCACTACTCGTGGATGACGATCTGGTTCTTCACCGCGGCCCTGCGGCTCGTCTGTTTCGCCTTGGCAGGTTGGCTCGCCGTGCGCATCTATCGCCGGCATTCGTACGCGGTGGCGATCGCACTCATCGCGTCGGCGTGGCTGTGGAAGTGGGTGCCGTGGCGCATGTATCGCGCGTTCGATGACGAGATACTCATGCTCGTCCACGACGTGACGGGGCTCGGTGGGCTGCTCCTCGGCGCCGCTTGGGGGATCTACCAAGCAAAACGCCGTGCCTCGCGAGAGACACGGCGCTCTGTTTGACGCCGAAGAGGGACTTTGGGATTTGAGGGCGCCGCCCTTGCCCTCAGTTCAGCTTGATCTGCACGTCCACGCCCGCCGGCAGCTCGAGCTTCATGAGCGCGTCGACGGTCTTGTCCGTCGGGTTGAGGATGTCCATCAGCCGCTTGTGCGTGCGCAGCTCGAACTGGTCGCGCGCGTCCTTGTCCGCGTGCGGCGAGACGAGCACGGTGAAGCGCTCCATTTTCGTCGGCAGCGGCACCGGGCCGCGCACCGTGGCGCCCGTGCGCTTCGCGGTCTCGACGATCTCACGCGCGGAGCTGTCGATCAGACGGTGATCAAACGCTTTCAGTCTGATCCGGATGTTTTGATTGGCCATGTTCGTATCGCTCCACGCAAGTTCGAAAAGAACGGGTTCGCGGCTTCGCGCGAACCCAGGGTTAATTACTTGAGAATCTTCGCGACGACGCCGGCGCCGACGGTCTTGCCACCCTCACGGATGGCGAAGCGCAAGCCCTGCTCCATCGCGATCGGGCTGATCAGCTCGACGTTCATCTTGATGTTGTCCCCCGGCATGACCATCTCGGTCCCCTCCGGCAACTGCACCAACCCCGTCACGTCCGTCGTGCGGAAATAAAACTGCGGACGATAGCCCTTGAAGAACGGCGTATGACGCCCGCCCTCTTCCTTCGTCAGCACGTACACCTCGGCCTCGAAGTTCGTGTGCGGGGTGATCGAGCCCGGCTTCGCCAAGACCTGACCACGCTCCACTTCTTCGCGCTTCGTGCCGCGGAGGAGAACACCGACGTTGTCGCCCGCCTGGCCCTCATCGAGCAGCTTGCGGAACATCTCAACACCCGTGCACGTCGTCTTCTGCGTCGGCTTCAGCCCGATGATCTCGACCTCGTCGTTCACCTTCACAATGCCGCGCTCGATACGACCGGTCACGACAGTGCCGCGACCCGAGATCGAGAACACATCTTCCACCGGCATCAGGAACGGCTTGTCCACTTCGCGCTTCGGCACGGGGATGTAGTTGTCCATCTCCTCGACGAGCTTCACCACCGACTTCACACCGATGTCGCTGTTGTCGCCTTCAAGTGCCTTGAGCGCCGAACCAATGATGATCGGCGTCTTGTCGCCGGGAAACTTGTAGACGGAGAGCAGCTCGCGCACTTCCATCTCGACCAGCTCCAAGAGCTCCTTGTCGTCGACCATGTCGGCCTTGTTCATGTACACCACGATGTACGGAACACCGACCTGGCGCGCCAAGAGGATGTGCTCGCGCGTCTGCGGCATCGGACCATCAGCAGCGGAAACAACGAGGATCGCCCCGTCCATCTGCGCCGCGCCCGTGATCATGTTCTTCACGTAGTCCGCGTGCCCCGGGCAATCCACGTGCGCGTAGTGGCGCTTGGAGCTCTGATACTCCACGTGCGCCGTCGAGATCGTGATGCCGCGCGCCTTCTCTTCAGGCGCCTTGTCGATCTGGTCGTACGCCATGAACTGACCGCCGTTGGTCTCGGCCATCACCTTCGTCAGCGCCGCCGTCAACGTCGTCTTGCCGTGATCGACGTGACCAATCGTCCCCACGTTCACGTGCGGCTTGCTGCGTTCAAATTTCTCTTTGCTCATGGCAGGAGTTTCCCGAATCAGTGTCAGTGACGATTATTTCTTGATGATGCCGTCGGCGATGTTCGGCGGCACTTCCATGTATTTCTCGAATTCCATCGTGAACGTGGCGCGCCCCTGGCTCATCGAGCGCACGGTGGTGGCGTAGCCGAACATCTCCGATAGCGGCACTTCGGCGGCCACGGCTTTACCCGACGGCCCATCCTCCATGCCCATGATCTGCCCGCGCCGGCGATTCAAGTCGCCGATGACGTCGCCGGAGTATTCCTCGGGCGTCACCACCTCGACCTTCATGATCGGCTCGAGCAGCACCGGCTTCGCCTTGCGGAAGCCGTCTTTGAAGCCCATCGAGGCGGCGATCTTGAACGCCATTTCGTTCGAATCGACGTCGTGATACGAGCCGTCGAATGCCGTGACCTTCACGTCCACGACGGGATAGCCCGCCATGACGCCGGTTTCCGCGGCTTCCTTGATGCCTTTTTCGATCGCCGGAATGAACTCGCGCGGCACGGAGCCGCCGACGATGCCATTCACGAATACATTGCCCTTGCCGGCCCCGTTCGGCTCGATCTTGAGCCACACGTGACCGTACTGGCCGCGCCCGCCGGACTGGCGCACGAACTTGCCTTCGGAGTCCACGGTGCCGCGAATCGTTTCGCGATAGGCGACCTGCGGCTTGCCGACGTTCGCCTCGACCTTGAACTCGCGCTTCATGCGGTCGACGATGATTTCGAGGTGCAGCTCGCCCATGCCGGCGATGATCGTCTGCCCCGATTCCTGATCGGTCGACACGCGGAACGAGGGGTCTTCCTTCGCGAGACGCTGCAGGGCGAGGCCCATCTTCTCCTGGTCCGCTTTGGTCTTCGGCTCGACGGCCACCGAGATGACGGGGTTCGGAAACTCCATCTTCTCGAGCGTGATGACTTTCTCGAGATCCGAGAGCGTATCCCCCGTGATCACATCTTTCAGGCCGACCGCGGCGGCGATGTCGCCCGCGCGCACTTCCTTCAGCTCGGTGCGCTCGCTCGCGTGCATCTGAAGCAAGCGGCCGATGCGCTCCTTCTTACCCTTCGTCGGCACGTACACCGTGTCGCCGGAATTCATCACGCCGGAATACACGCGAAAGAACGTGAGGTTGCCGACGAACGGATCGTTCAGGATCTTGAAGGCGAGCGCCGAGAACGGCGCATCGTCGGACGCCTTGCGCGTGTCCGGCTCGCCTCGCTCGGAGAGGCCCTTCACCGGCGGCATTTCCGGCGGCGACGGCATGAAATCGATGATCGCGTCGAGCAGTGCCTGCACGCCCTTGTTCTTGAACGCCGTGCCGCACATGGTCAGCACGATCTCGTTCTTCAGCGCCCGCGCGCGCAGACCCTTGCGGATCTCATCGTCGGAGAGCGTGCCCTCTTCGAGGTACTTGTTCGTCAGCTCCTCGCTGCCTTCCGCGGCGGCCTCGATCATCTTCGCGCGATATTCCTCGGCCTGCGCCTTGAGGTTCGCGGGGATCTCGCGGTACTCGAACTTCATCCCCTGGGTTTCCATGTCCCAGTAGATGGACTTCATGCGGATGAGATCGACCACGCCTTCGAACTCGTCTTCCGCGCCGATCGGTATCTGAATCGGGACGGGATTGCCGCGCAGGCGCTGCTTGATCTGCTCGACGCAGCGGAAGAAGTTGGCGCCCGCTCGGTCCATCTTGTTGACGAACGCGATGCGCGGTACGCCGTACTTGTTCATCTGCCGCCACACCGTTTCGGACTGCGGCTGCACGCCCGAGACGGCGCAGAACAGGGCTACGGCGCTATCGAGAACGCGCAGCGAGCGCTCGACTTCGATGGTGAAGTCGACGTGTCCCGGCGTGTCGATGATGTTGATGCGATGTTCCGGGAAGGTGCTATCCATGCCCTTCCAGAAACAGGTGGTGGCGGCGGCCGTGATGGTGATGCCCCGCTCCTGCTCCTGTTCCATGTAGTCCATGACGGCGGCGCCGTCGTGCACTTCACCGATTTTGTGCGAAACACCGGTGTAGAACAGGATGCGCTCCGTCGTCGTCGTCTTCCCGGCGTCGATGTGCGCCGAGATGCCGATGTTTCGATAGCGCTCGATGGGGGTACCGCGTGCCACGGCAAGTTTCCTTCCGCACGGCCGCGAATCGGCCGTCGTTGACTACCAGCGATAGTGCGCGAAGGCTTTGTTCGCCTCCGCCATACGGTGCGTGTCCTCACGCTTGCGGACGGCGGCACCGCGGTTCTCGGCGGCGTCCATCAGCTCATGGGCGAGACGGAATGCCATCGATTTCTCGCTGCGATCGCGCGCGGCGTCGATGACCCAACGCATGGCCAGTGTCTGGCGGCGGGTAGCACGGACTTCAACAGGAACCTGATACGTCGCACCGCCGACGCGGCGGGACTTCACCTCGACCACGGGCTTCACGTTGTCGAGCGCGACGGAGAGCACGTTCACGGCTTCGGCCGCCGGCTTGCCGGTCTTCTCGGCAATGCGATCGAGCGCGCCGTAGATGATGCGTTCGGCCGCGGACTTCTTGCCGCTCTTCATGACGACGTTCATGAACTTGGCCAGCATCTCGTTCTGAAACTTCGGGTCCGGGAGGATGTTGCGGACCGGAGCCTGTGCTCTGCGTGACATGGATTTCGCTCCTTACTTCTTCGGCCGCTTGGCGCCGTACTTCGAGCGGCCTTGCTTGCGCTCGCCGACGCCCGCGCAGTCGAGGGTGCCGCGGATGGTGTGGTAGCGCACGCCCGGAAGGTCTTTCACGCGGCCACCGCGGATGAGCACCACCGAGTGCTCCTGCAGGTTGTGGCCTTCACCGCCGATGTAGCTGGTGACTTCGTAGCCGTTGGTGAGCCGCACGCGGCACACCTTGCGCAGAGCCGAGTTGGGCTTCTTCGGGGTGGTGGTGTAGACGCGCGTGCACACGCCGCGCTTTTGCGGCGAGGCGCCCAGCGCCGGCACCTTCGTTTTTTCCGCACCCGTCCGGCGAGGGGACCGGATAAGCTGCCCAGTGGTGGCCATGTACGTAAGCTCCAAGAACCTTAAAGAGCGAGCGCGACTGTGCCGCGCGCGCCGCGCGTTGCGACCTGGAAGACGACCGGGCCGCCCAAGTTGAGGCGGCCCGGTGCTCGAAGTCGCGGTTTCCGATCAGCCACGAATAGGGGCCGGATCGACAAAGGCCGGCGATTCTAGGTAGCGACCTGAGGGGTGTCAACCAGTTGCGCCGGGGAGAAACCATGAGAACGAGCAAATCGCTGACGACCGCCTTTTGGGGCCTGTTGGCCCTGTCGGCAACCCGCTCCGGATGGGCCGAGGTGACCGGCATCGGGCCGTCGGGCTTCGGCCTGAAGACCGAGACCACCGTCGCCGGCACACCGACCGACGCGTTCAACCGCTTCATGCAGATAGGCCGGTGGTGGAACCCGGCCCACAGCTACTCCGGCGACGGCGCCAACCTGGCCTTGAGCGCCAAGCCGGGCGGATGCTTCTGCGAGACCCTGCCGGGCGGCGGCTTCGTGAAGCACATGGACGTGGTCTATGCGGCACCCGGAAAGCTGCTGCGCCTCAGCGGCGGGCTCGGTCCGCTGCAGGGGATGGGCGCCTCCGGGGCAATGACCTTCGAATTCAAGGCGGAGGGTCCGAACACCCACCTCACAGTGACCTACATCGTCAGCGGGTTCGTTGCCGGCCAGGGCTTCGCGACGCTCGCTCCGGCGGTGGACGGCGTGTTGAGCGAGCAGGTGGGGCGGTTCAAACGCTTCGCGGAGACCGGGAAGCCCACCTCTTAGAGGTGTGGGCCCGTGCCTCCCTGACAAGGCACGGACCCACCCCGACAGCGTCAATCGACCTGTTTGTGCCAGTACGTCCGCAGCCGGGCGCCGATGGGCAGTGTGTCGACCTCGCGCACCGACGGACCCGAGACACGCCCTGGAAGTTTTCGTTGTTGATCTCGACGAGGATCGGGACAGGCTCCGGCAGCAGACCACCGCCCGCGTGCTCTGATGAGCGGTCGTCGTCGGTGAGCACGCCATCGACCTTCAGATCGCGCACGGCCGTCGCATCGGCGTAGCTCACCTCGTACTCGCGCGCGATACCGAGCGTGCTCGCGCACGCCGTCGAGCTCGGCTGGTTCGTGTTGAAGAACAGGATTCCCGAAATTGTCGTCGCCGCGCCCACGACTTTCTCGCCCGGCTTCAAATCGAAGTACCAACCCTTCGCTGCGAGCAACGCCGCTTGCGCTTCGTCCAGCGTAGTGCTCGTGCATTCCTGCAAGCAGTTGCTCGTCGCGTCGTACAAGTCTGATTCCTGCACCGTCGCTTGCGGTGTGGTCGGGGCGATCGGCAGCACATCGCGGTCTTTGATCATGTAGAAGCGGTTCGGCACGCTCGCATCGAAGGGATGCTCGCGATCGCCGCTACCGGCATCGTAGCTGCCGAGCGTATCGCTGCCGTACACCTGGACGCGAACACGGAGTTGACCGCCTGAATCTCGGTGAAGATGCTCTGCAGCGCTGCCGCGATCTGGGTGCCGTCCGTGCCGTCCGCTCCCGCGCTCACTGCGAAGTAGCGGCCCTTGCCGCTCGTGGCCGTGCTGTTCATGAGCGCGGTCATGGCGCGATCGCTCTTGTTCGTGCCCGGATTCACCTCGATCACATAGGTCACGACGCGCTGAGTACCCGCGATGTTCGGATTGCAGTCACCCGAAGACATGTAGCGCGCGTACTCGTCGGCCCAGTTGTTCTCCATGCCGTCATCCGGCGCCGGAATATTGATCTGCGTCGGCGCCGAGTTGTTCTGAATCCCGGTGAGCAGCGCCTGTGCTTTGGCGAGACTCGAGGAGTTGTCGGTCGCGGGGCCGTTGCTGATGATGATCTGGAAGTTCTTCTGGCACGCATCGACGATGGGGCTCAGGTACTCCCGCGGGGATGCCGGGTCGAATGCCGCGACGTCGCGCTTTACCTTGCCATAGCCCGAGCGCGCTTCGATGCCCGCCCAGTACGCGTACGACTCGTACATGAGCAGCGAGAACGTCGCGTTGTTGCCTTTGTCGCCGAGCTTGTCCAGGCCATTGATGAGAGCGCAGCCTTGTTCGCGTCATCCATGTTGCGCACGGCGAACCGTACATAGCCGCCGTCGAGGTTGTCGTTCGGTGAGCCGGTTTCCGGAAACAGCATCAGGCCAACGTTGAATTGCTCGCTGAGGCCGGGGTTCGCGGTGGTGCCCGCGCCGCTCACGACATTGACGAGGGCTTGCTTCTCGGCCCCGAACGGAATGTTCCAGTTCGCCGTGTTGTCGAGCAGGATGAGGACGTTTGCCGGCGCGGTGCTCGAGCCCGGATTGACCATGAAGAGGTCGATGTCCTGATCCGTCAGAGCAACCTGCGCCAGGGCCCCGGAGGTTGCGAGCAGCCCGAGCAGTACGCCGAGCACGTGGCCCATGCGGCGTGCGCAGTTAGCAGTGTGGGAAACCATGGTGAAATTCTCTTGCGAGTGAACTGTGGCTGGCGTGAGAGAGCTAGGGCGGACAGTTGTTGGCGAGCATGCGCATGCGTACGCCTTGCGCGACGTCCACACTGCCTCCCGTGACGGAATCCGACGCCGTGGCGCGCACCTCCCAGGCCGTGCTCTCCGGCACCAGCGGATTGAGTGCGCTCGTGCCCTCTTCCGGCACGGTGTAAGTGCAGCGGGGTCGATACACCTTGATGTCGTAGCCGTGATCAGCGAGCTGGATGTACTGCTTGCCGGCCGCCCACACGCCCGTGTCGGCGACGGCATCCTTGAAGAACGTGAGACTCGTGATGCGATCCTCGATCGCCTTTTGCGCAACGGCTTCGAGCTGACGCTGTGCCTGCATGTTGCCGACGACACGCAGATTCGTATTGCTCGCGACCAGCGTCGCCATCACCAGCATCGTCAGCACGATGAGGAGAATGAGGCTCACGACGAGCGTGGCACCGCGTTGACGTGCAGGGCGACTCACTGTGGAATCTCCCGCCGGCCGCTCGTGTTCGTCACCCGAACCTAGTTCGTAGGGATTTCCTCGAAACGCGAACGGTGTCGCAGTGGCCGCGTTTTATGTCACGTGCGGTTCGGCTGTCGGCTCGTGCGGGACCTGCTGTCTTTTGATCTTACGGCCAAGCCACTCGCGGAAATCATCAAGCAGCGTGTACACCGTCGGCACGACGAACAGGCTGAGCGCCGTCGACGTGATCAGCCCGCCGATCACCGCGATGCCCATCGGCGCGCGGAAGCTCGGGTCGGCGGAGAAGCCCGCGGCGACGGGCAGCATGCCCGCGATCATCGCGATAGTGGTCATCACGATCGGGCGCGCGCGTTTCGCGCAGGCGTCGATCAGGGCGTCGAACCGTGACATGCCGTGCTCGTTGCGCGCCATGACGACGTACTCGACGAGCAGGATCGAGTTCTTCGTGACAATGCCCATCAGCATCAGAAGACCGATGAGCGAGGGCAACGACAGCCCGTAGCCGAGCAACAGCAAGCCCGCGAGCGCACCGCCCACGGATTGCGGAAGCGCACCGAGAATCGTCAGCGGCTGGATGAAGTCATGGAACAGCAGCACGAGCACGGCGTAGATGCACAGCAGGCCGATCCCCATTGCGGCCAAGAACCCGCCGAAGAGCTCCCGCATGCGTTGCACGTCGCCGCTTTCGCGACGCTCGACACCCTCGGGCAGATGCGCGAGCGCCGGCATGCGTTCCACTTTCTTCAGCACATCGCCCAGCGGTGCGCCGCCAAGATCCGCGGAAATGGTGACGTTGCGCGCGCGGTCATAGCGCTCGATGCTCGTCGGGCCGGCGCCGAACTTCACGTTCGCGATGTTCTCGAGCGGCACGAGCCCCGCGCGCCCGGGCACGAGCATCGAGCGGATGCTCTCGATGTCGCCGCGCGCGTGGTCGTTCAAGCGCACGCGGATCGGCACCTGCCGCTCGGGCAAGTTGAACTTCGGCAGGTTCATCGACACATCACCGCTCGTCGCGATGCGCGTCGCGGCGCTGAGCGCCTCGGTCGGCACGCCGAGCTCGGCCGCGCGCTCCGGGATGGGCGCGATCACGATCTCCGGCTGCACGAGGCTCGCGGATGAGGTGACGTTCGCGAGGCCGGCGTCGCGCACATCGCGCTCCACGCCTTGCGCGACTCGCTCGAGGAGCGCGGGATCGTCGCCCGCCAAGCTGATCTGCAACTTCTCGCCGAAACCGCCGAAGCCGAACGAGAGACGCGCCCCCGGAATGGTCGACAACGCCTGCGAAGCTTCGCGCTCGAACGCCGCCTGCGTGCGCGTTCGCTTGCCGCGCGGCTGCAATTGCACGGTGAGCGTCGCTTTGCGCACGGCCCCGGCGGCGCTGGTGCCGAAGCCTTGTGCGCTCGGCGCGCCGATCGCCGTGTAGACGCGCGTGACGTCGGGGAACTTCGTCAGACGACGCCGCACTTCTTCGGCGGTCGCGCGTGTCTCGGCGAGATTCGAGCCGGGCGGCAATTCGACCTGCACGACCGAGAAGCCGTAGTTGCCCGGCGGCACGAGGCCGGTCGACAGGAACGGAATCAAGCCGAGCGACAAGAAGAAGAACGCCGTCGCGACGCCGAGTGTGATCTTTCGATGCTCGAGGCACAGCCGCACGGTGCGCAGATACCACTGCTTCAGGCGGCCATCGCGCTCCGGCTCGTCGTGCGCCTTCATCATGTACGCCGCCATCATCGGCGTGAGCAATCGCGCGACGAGCAACGACGCGAGCACCGCGGTGACGGTCGTGACCGCGAACTGCTTGAAGAACTTGCCCGGAATACCGGGCATGAACGCGACGGGCAGGAATACCGCGCACAGCGTCGCGGACGTCGCGACGACGGCGAGCCCGATTTCCTGCACGGCTTCTTCCGCCGCCTTGATCGGCGTCTTGCCGGTGCGCAAGTGGCGAACGATGTTCTCCACTTCGACGATCGCGTCGTCGACGAGGATGCCCACGACCAGCGAGAGCGCGAGCATCGTCATGACGTTCAGCGTATACCCGGCGAGGTAATGCAGGACCCAGAACGTCGGGAGCACGGAGAGCGGCAACGCGATGGACGAGATGATCGTGGCGCGCCAGTCCTTCAAGAAGATCCAGACGACGATGATCGCGAGGAACGAGCCCTCGAGCAGCATGTTGATCGAGTCCTTGTAGGACTCGCGCACATAGTCGACGGTGTTGCTGACTTCGTTGATCTGAATGTTCGGATAGCGCTTGCGCAGCTTCTGAACGACCTCTGCGACGCCGTCCGCCACGCCGAGCGCGCTCGCACCGACGGCGCGCGTCACTTCGAAGCCGACGATCGGCTTGCCATCGAGCAGTGCGAGCTGGCGCTGTTCGGCGGCCTGGTCTTTGACTTGCGCGAGCGCGTCGAGACGCACGGTGCGCATGTCCGGCAAGACGATCGGCAACGCCGCGAGATCTTGCACCGACGTCGCTGTCGCGACGGTGCGCACGCTTTGCTCCTGATCGCCGATGCGCGCCTCGCCACCCGGCAGCTCGACTTGCGTCCGCCGCAGCTGGCGCGAGATGTCGCCCGCGGTCGTGCCGAGCGCGTTGAGCGCGTCCGGATCGACGTCGACGCGAATCTCGCGATCGACGCCGCCGACGCGACGAACGGCGCCGACGCCATCGATGGACGACAGCTCGCGGCTGATCGTCAGATCGACGAACCACGAGAGCTCCGCTTCGCTCATGCCCGGCGATGAAACGCCGTAAGTCACGACAGGCGAACCCGCCGTCGTGACGCGCGAGATGATCGGCTCTTCGATTTCGGCAGGCAGATTCGAGCGGATGCGCGTGACGGCGTCGCGCACGTCATCGACCGCTTCGTTCACGTTGCGTTCGAGCTGGAACTCGATGGTGGTCTGCGAGAGCCCTTCCGTCACGGTCGAGCGAATGTGATCGATGCCGGTAGCGCTCGCGACCGAATCCTCGATCTTGCGCGTGACTTCGGTTTCGAGCTGCGAGGGCGGCACGCCCGGGTAGTTCACGGAGACCGTGACCGTCGGAATGTCCATGTCCGGCCGGTCCTGCACGCCGAGCTTCTTGAAGCCGATGATGCCGGCGAGCGTCATCGCGACGAACAGCACCATCACCGGCACGGGCCGGTGGATCGACCACGTGACGAGATTCATGTGTGGTCTTCCGCGCTCGGCGTGCGCGCCGCAGACGTCGAGCCGGGCTCCTCCGTCTCGACGACGCGAATGCGATCGCCGTCCTTCAGGAACCCGGCGCCGCGTTCGACCACGCGATCCGTGAGCTGCAGACCCGACACGACTTCGACGCGCCCGTTGCGCACGGTGCCCGTCTCGATGCGCCGGCGCTCGACGCCCTGTTTCTCGTTCACGACGAACACGTAGCTGTAGCCGTCGCGCACGATCACACTCGCCAGCGGCAGCGTCGCGCTCGCAGACTGCGAGATCTCGATCTCACCGCGCGCGAACATGCCGGGACGGACGTTATCCGACTTCGGCAGATCGACGTAGACGAGGCCCGTGCGCGTGCCGCTCTGAACGGTGGGCGCGACGGAGCGCACCTTGCCGACGAGCTGCGTGCCGTCCGCCGTCGTAATGCGCGCGGCCTGCCCGATCTTGACTTCGCGCATGCGGCCTTCGGGCACTTCCGCGCGCCACTCGACGCGGTTCTGACGCAGGATGCGCAGCATTTCACCGCCCGCTTGCGCGATCTGACCGACGACGACGGTGCGCGCCGTGATCACGCCGTCGTCGGGCGCGACGACGCGCGTGTACTGCAGCTTCAACTGCGACGCCTCGAGATCTGATTGCGCGGCCTCGACGCGCGCCTGCGCGGCAAGGAACTCGGCCCTCAGGCGCTCGTGCTCCGAATCCGAAACGGCGCCGGAAGCGAGGATCGACTCGGCGCGCCGCAGGTTCGACGACGCGGTGATGAGTTGCGCGTCGGCCTGCGCCTTCGCCGCTTTCTTCGACGCGACTTCCGCCGTCAGCATCTCGCCGGCGAGACGCACCAGCTCCTGTCCCTTGCGCACTTTGTCGCCCACGTCGACGTTCACGGCGGCGACGCGATAGCCGCCGACTTCCGAACCGATGACGGCTTCCTGCCACGCATAGACGCTGCCGGTCGCGACAACGGTGCGCGCGAACTGTTCGGCGCGCGGCGACGTCACGCTCACGGCGAGCGAGCCCTTGGCGCTCTCTTGCGCAAGCGAGAGGGGGGCTGCAATCGCGGCCAGCGCCGCGATGAAAAACGAGTGCAGGGTATGCATGGGTGCTTGTAGATAATCAGGTCCCTGATACGATATCAGGAACCTGATTTTGACCGCAATCATATGGCCCGAACTGCCGCCGACCTGCGTCCGATCCGTGAACCGGTTCCGCTGCCGGAGCCCGGGTCGGATGTCGGCTTCGCCCTGCGCAACCTCATGCAAACCTTCCGCCAGCGCGTCGAAACGGCGCTGCGCGAGCAGCGTCTCGATCTGACGTTCGCTCACGCCATGGTGCTGAAACATCTGGCGAAAGAGCCCGGCTTGTCCGGCGCGCAGCTCGCACGCCGCACGATCGTCACGGCACAGAGCATGAACGGCCTGCTGCACGGCTTGGAATCCACGGGGATGGTCGTGCGCGAACGGCATCCCGAGAACCGGCGCACGGATTGTTGGTTCATGACGCGCGCCGGCTACCGGCAAATGCAGCGGGTCGGCGACAGCGTCGAAGGCATCCTCACGCGAATGCTGGCGTCGTTATCGAAAGCGGACGCCACGCGCCTCACCGAATTGCTGGAGGAGTGTGCAACCGCTCTCCAGTCCGATGCAGAAGGCGGCGTGAAGGCCCTCAATGGGTCATCGCGTACAGCACGTAGTTGATCGCAAAACGGTACGCGATCCCGGTGAGCGGCTGCGGGTAGAGCGGGTCGTCCGCGTGCTCCCACGCATCGCCCATATCCATGTTCCAGTTGATGATGACGGACAGGCGGCCGTGATCGTCGTACACGCCACGCCAATGCGGCACGTAGCCGTCCTGCTCGTAGGTGACGCCGCGAAGCACGGAGCCGAAGCCCGGGATCTGCGGGTGCTCGTTCAAGTCGTAGAGCACGTGGAAGACTTCATCCCGGTTCGGAATCTCGACCACCGGCCGATCGGGATACACGCGGCTCAACGACTGCATGAAGCCGCCCCATTCCCAGCTGCCGTGAAAATCGTCGACCACGAGCGTACCGCCTCGATCCAGATACTCCCGCAGGCGTTTGACTTCGGCGTTGCTCAAATCCCAGCCGCCGACTTCGACCGCGTACAGGAACGGATGATCGAAGATGTCGTCGTCGTTCAGCGAGATGGCCGTGCCGCGCGGCGCCGTCGAGACGCGCGTGAGGCGCTTGATGCCTTGCGCGAGGTGGTCTTCCGCGGCGGGCGAGTCCGTCGTCCAGCGCATTGCGCCCCAGCCGCGGGAGAACTCGGGATTCTCGGAATAGATCAGTCGCGCGAATTGAAACTCGTACTCGGGCTGGTCCTTGTAGAGCACTTCGCCGTGCTCGTTCGTCATGAACCAGCGGCCCTTCACGGCCGGCGAGATGCCGTCCGCATCCGCGCCCGTGCTCGCCATCAACACCGGGCACGTGCACAGCGCCGCATACGCCACCGCTCGTACCCAGTGTGTCACGCCGATCTACTCCGTTCGCGGGCGATATCGGACGAGGCCGAATACGCCGATACCGATCCATATCACGTTGAGCGCCGCGGACGGAATCGCGCCGTTGTAACCGCTGTTGACGACGAAGCCGACGGCGCCGATGACGTTCATCCAATGATAGACGGCGGACTTGCCGTCGAGTTTGCCGGCCGACAGCAATCCATACGCGACCAGGATGAGCGCGGCGGCAAGCCACCCGACGATTTCGACGAACGGTTTCACCAGAGACGACTCCACAAAAAACGCGGGCCGGTGAGTTGCCCCACCGGCCCGGTATCCTAGCCGCTACGAACGGTTAACTCGCAGAGCTGCTTTCTTCCTCGCCGACGCTCGCCTCTTCGCTGTCCGGCAAGCCGCCACCGACGTCCATGAACGAGCGGCGATCGGCGCCGTCCGTCTTGCGACGGCGATGGGCGTGGGCCGCGAAGCCCGTGCCCGCCGGAATCAGACGACCGACGATCACGTTTTCCTTCAGGCCGCGCAGATCGTCCTTCAGGCCACGCACCGCCGCTTCCGTCAAGACGCGGGTGGTTTCCTGGAACGACGCGGCGGAGATGAAGGACTCCGTGGCGAGCGACGCCTTGGTGATGCCGAGGAGCACCGGCTGTAGAGTCGCCTTGCCCTTGCCTTCCTGCTCCGTGCGATCGTTGATGTCGAGCGCGCGGGAGCGATCGAGCTGCTCGCCACGGAGCAGACCGGTCTCACCCGAGGCCGCCACCTCGGTCTTACGCAGCATCTGGCGAATGATCACCTCGATGTGCTTGTCGTTGATCTTCACGCCCTGCAGGCGATAGACGTCCTGAATCTCGCGCACGAGATAGTTCGCCAGCGCCTCGACGCCCTGCAGACGCAGGATGTCGTGCGCGTTCAGCTCGCCGTCCGCGATCACTTCGCCACGCTCGACGCCTTCGCCTTCGAACACGTTGAGCTGGCGCCACTTCGGAATCAGCTCCTCGTACTTCTCGCCGTCGTCGCTCGTGATGATGAGACGCCGCTTGCCCTTGGTCTCCTTGCCGAAGCTCACCGTGCCGGTCTTCTCCGCGAGGATCGCCGGGTCCTTCGGCTTGCGCGCTTCGAACAGGTCCGCGACGCGCGGCAGACCGCCGGTGATGTCGCGGGTTTTCGACGACTCCTGCGGGATACGCGCGATGATGTCGCCTGCGCTCACCTTCGCACCGTCTTCGAGGTTGATGAGAGCGCCCGGGGGCAGCGTGTACACCGCTGGAATCTCGGTGTTCGCGAACGTGACTTCCTTACCCTTCGCGTTGATCAGGCGAATGGTCGGACGCAGGTCCTTGCCGCCGCGCTGCTTGGTATCGAGCACCACGGTGGAGGACAGGCCGGTCACTTCGTCGAGCTGCGTGGTGACGGTCAAGCCGTCCACGAAGTCGTGGAACTTGACCATGCCCGGCACCTCGGTGACGACCGGGTGAGTGTGCGGATCCCAAGTCGCCGTGATCTGGCCGCCCACCACACTGTCGCCTTCCTTGACGGTGATCATCGCGCCGTAAGGAATCTTGTAGCGCTCGCGCTCACGCCCGAACTCGTCCACCACGCCGATTTCGCCCGAACGGGACACGGCCACGAGGTGACCCTTCTCGTGCTGGACGGTCTTGATGTGATGGAAGCGGATCGTGCCCTTGTTGCGCACTTCGACGCTCGAAGCCGCCGCCGCTCGCGACGCCGCGCCACCGATGTGGAACGTACGCATCGTGAGCTGCGTGCCCGGCTCGCCGATCGACTGCGCGGCGATGACACCCACCGCCTCGCCGATCGAGATCGGACGACCGCGACCGAGATCGCGCCCGTAGCACGCGGAGCACACGCCGTAGCGCGTGTCGCATGTGATGGGCGAACGCACCTTCAGCTGATCCACGCCCTCGCTCTCGATGAGTCGCACGAGCTTCTCGTCGATGAGCGTGTTGCGCGTGATGAGCACCTCTTCGGTGCCCGGCTTCAGAATGTCGTCGGCCAGCGTGCGACCCAGCACGCGCTCGCCGAGCGCTTCCACGACGTCGCCACCTTCGACCAGCGGCGCCATCATCAGGCCGTTGTCGGTGCCGCAGTCGAGCTCCGTGACCACGAGGTCCTGTGCGACGTCGACGAGACGGCGCGTGAGGTAACCCGAGTTCGCGGTCTTCAACGCGGTGTCGGCCAGACCCTTGCGGGCGCCGTGCGTCGAAATGAAGTACTGCTGCGTGTTCAGACCTTCGCGGAAGTTCGCGGTGATCGGCGTCTCGATGATCGAGCCGTCCGGCTTCGCCATGAGGCCGCGCATACCCGCGAGCTGACGAATCTGGGCCGCGCTACCGCGGGCACCGGAGTCCGCCATCATGAAGATGGAGTTGAAGGACTTCTGGCGCTGCTTCTGGCCGCGCAGGTCCGTCGCCTCTTCCGAGCCGAGCTTCTCCATCATCGCCTTCGCCACCTGATCGTTCGCGCGCGACCAGATGTCGACGACCTTGTTGTAGCGCTCGCCGTTGGTGACGAGACCCGAAGCGTACTGCTCCTGGATCTCCTTCACTTCACGGTCCGCACCGGCAACGATCTTGGTCTTCTGCTCCGGAATGACGATGTCGTCGATGCCGAAGGACACCGCGGCGCGCGTCGCATACGCGAAGCCCGTGTACATCAGCTGGTCGGCGAACACGACCGTCTCCTTCAGACCGAGCGCGCGATAGCACGCGTTGATCGTCGCGGAGATGGCCTTCTTGGTCATGTCGATGTTGATCAGGTCGAAGGGCAGGCCCTTCGGCAGGATCTCGGACAGAATCGCGCGACCGACCGTCGTGTTGAAGTGCTTGATCGAATCCGTGAACGTACCGTCCGCGTTGCGCGTGTGCTGCTTCAAGCGCACGCGAATGCGCGCCTGCAGCTCCGCGTTGCGGCTCTCGTACGCACGATGCACTTCCTGCACGTCGCTGAAGAACATGCCTTCGCCCTTGGCGCCGACACGCTCACGCGTCATGTAGTAGAGGCCGAGCACCACGTCCTGCGAGGGCACGATGATCGGATCGCCGTTCGCGGGCGAGAGGATGTTGTTCGACGACATCATCAGCGCGCGCGCTTCGAGCTGCGACTCGAGAGAGAGCGGCACGTGCACCGCCATCTGGTCGCCGTCGAAGTCCGCGTTGAACGCCGTGCAGACGAGCGGGTGCAGCTGAATCGCCTTACCTTCGATCAGCACGGGCTCGAACGCCTGAATGCCCAAGCGGTGCAGCGTCGGCGCGCGGTTCAGCATCACGGGATGCTCGCGGATCACCTCTTCGAGGATGTCCCACACCTCCGGACCTTCACGCTCGACGAGGCGCTTGGCCGCTTTGATCGTCGACGCTTCACCACGCAGCTGCAGCTTCTGGAAGATGAACGGCTTGAAGAGCTCGAGCGCCATCTTCTTCGGCAGACCGCACTGATGCAGGCGCAGCGTCGGACCGACGACGATCACCGAGCGACCGGAGTAGTCCACGCGCTTGCCGAGCAGGTTCTGACGGAACCGGCCCTGCTTGCCCTTGATCATGTCCGCGAGCGACTTCAGCGGGCGCTTGTTGGTGCCCGTGATCGCACGGCCGCGGCGGCCGTTGTCGAGCAGCGCGTCCACCGCTTCCTGCAGCATGCGCTTTTCGTTGCGCACGATGATGTCCGGCGCGTTCAGCTCGAGCAGCCGGCGCAGGCGGTTGTTACGGTTGATGACGCGGCGATACAGGTCGTTCAGGTCCGACGTCGCGAAGCGGCCGCCATCGAGCGGCACGAGCGGCCGCAGGTCCGGCGGCAGCACCGGGAGAACGGTCATGACCATCCACTCGGGCTTGTTGCCGGATTCGATGAACGACTCGAGCAGCTTCAAGCGCTTCGACAAGCGCTTCAGCTTCGTCTCGGACGAGGTGCCCGCCATCTCCTCGCGCACCTTCTTCACTTCTGCGGCCAGGTCGATGGTCCGCAGCAGCTCGTAGACGGCCTCGGCGCCCATGCGGGCGTCGAACTCGTCGCCGTGCTCCTCGATCGCTTCGAGGTACATCTCGTCGGTCAGGAGCTGGCCGCGCTGCATCGGGGTCATGCCCGGGTCGATGACCACGAACGCCTCGAAGTACAGCACGCGCTCGATCTCACGCAGCGTCATGTCGAGCATGAGGCCGATGCGCGAGGGCAGCGACTTCAGGAACCAGATGTGCGCCGTCGGGCTCGCGAGCTCGATGTGGCCCATGCGCTCGCGCCGGACCTTCGACTGCGTGACTTCGACACCGCACTTCTCGCAGACGACGCCGCGGTGCTTCAGGCGCTTGTACTTGCCGCACAAGCACTCGTAGTCCTTCACCGGCCCGAAGATCTTCGCGCAGAAGAGACCATCACGTTCCGGCTTGAACGTGCGGTAGTTGATGGTCTCCGGCTTTTTCACTTCGCCGTAGGACCAGGCGCGGATCATCTCCGGAGACGCCAATCCGATCTTGATCGAATCGAAGTGCTCGACCGGAGCGTGCTGCTTGAAAAGCTTGAGTAAGTCTTTCATCTGTCGTGTGCCTCCGGTCTGTTAGTCCTGCTCCAGTTCCATGTTGATGCCCAGGGACCTGATTTCCTTCACGAGTACGTTGAAGGACTCCGGCATCCCCGCGTCCATCTGGTGATTGCCGTCCACGATGTTCTTGTACATCTTGGTGCGGCCGTTCACGTCGTCGGACTTGACGGTCAACATTTCCTGCAGCGTGTACGCGGCGCCGTAAGCCTCGAGCGCCCACACTTCCATCTCACCGAATCGCTGGCCACCGAACTGCGCCTTGCCACCCAGCGGCTGCTGCGTGACGAGCGAGTACGGACCGGTCGAACGCGCGTGCATCTTGTCGTCGACCAGGTGGTTGAGCTTCAGCATGTACATGTAGCCCACCGTCACCTGCCGCTCGAATTTCTCGCCGGTGCGACCGTCGAAGAGATGCGTCTGCCCGTTGAGCGGCAGGTCCGCGAGCTTCAGCAGCTTCTTGATCTCTTCCTCGTTCGCGCCGTCGAACACCGGCGTCGCCATCGGCACGCCGCTCGAGAGGTTCTTCGCGAGCGTCACGACTTCGGCGTCGTTCAGGCTGTCGATGTCCTCTTTCTGGCCGCCGGTCTGGTTGTAGATCGCCTTCATGAACTCGCGCAGCTCTTGCTGAGCCGCGGAAGCCTGCAGCATGCGGCCGATCTTCAAGCCCACGCCTTTCGCGGCCCAGCCCAAGTGCGTCTCCAGCACCTGCCCGACGTTCATGCGCGACGGCACGCCCAGCGGATTCAGCACGATGTCGACCGGCGTACCGTCTTCGAGGTACGGCATGTCTTCCACCGGCGTGATCGAGCTGATGACGCCCTTGTTGCCGTGCCGGCCGGCCATCTTGTCGCCCGGCTGGATACGGCGCTTCACGGCCAAGTACACCTTGACCATCTTCAGCACGCCCGGCGCGAGATCGTCGCCGGCGGTGATCTTCACCTTCTTGTCGTCGAGGCGCTTCTCGAACGCTTTACGCTGCGCCTTCAAGCGCTCGGAGGCCTGCTCGAGATTGTTGTTCGCTTCCTCGTCCTCGAGGCGGATCTCGAACCACTCTTCGCGCGGCACCTGGTTCAGGTAGTCCGCGGTGATCTCACCCTTGAACTTCTGCGGACCGCCCGCCGCGTTGGCGCCGATGAGCTCCTGGCGCACGCGCTCGAACAAGTCGTCTTCGAGAATGCGCTGCTGATCGGCGAAGTCCTTGCGGACGCGCTCGATCTCGGCCTTCTCGATGGACAGGGCGCGGGAGTCCTTCTCGACGCCGTCGCGCGTGAACACGCGCACGTCGATGACGGTGCCGTCCATGCCCGGCGGCACGCGCAGACTCGTGTCCTTAACGTCGGACGCCTTCTCGCCGAAGATCGCGCGCAGCAGCTTCTCTTCCGGCGTGAGCTGGGTTTCGCCCTTCGGCGTGACCTTGCCCACGAGGATGTCGCCCGCCTTCACTTCGGCGCCGATGAACGCGATGCCCGCTTCGTCGAGCTTCGCGAGGGCCGCGTCGCCGACGTTCGGGATGTCCGCCGTGATTTCCTCAGGGCCGAGCTTCGTGTCGCGAGCGACGCAGGTCAGCTCTTCGATGTGGATGGTGGTGAAGCGGTCTTCTTCCACCACGCGCTCGGAGATGAGGATCGAGTCCTCGAAGTTGTAGCCGTTCCAGGGCATGAACGCGACGAGCAGGTTCTGCCCGAGCGCGAGCTCGCCGAGGTGCGTCGACGGGCCGTCGGCCAGCACATCGCCGCGCGCGATGTCGTCACCGGCGTTCACCAGCGGACGCTGGTTGATGCAGGTGTTCTGGTTCGAGCGCGTGTACTTCGTCAGGTTGTAGATGTCGACGCCCGGCTCGCCGGCAGTGGTCTCGGCGTCATGCACGCGCACCACGATGCGCGAGGCGTCCACGGAGTCCACGATGCCGCCGCGCTTGGCGACGACGGTCACGCCGGAGTCGATCGCGACGGGGCGCTCCATGCCGGTGCCGACGAGCGGCGTCTCGGAACGGAGCGTCGGCACGGCCTGACGCTGCATGTTCGAGCCCATCAACGCGCGGTTCGCGTCGTCGTGCTCGAGGAAGGGAATGAGCGACGCCGCGACCGACACGATCTGCTTCGGGGAGACGTCCATGTAGTTGATGCGGTCGCGCGACACGAGCGTGAACTCGTTCGCGAGGCGGCACGAGACCAGCTCGTCCTGGAGCTCACCCAGGTTGTTGAGATTCGCATTCGCCTGGGCAATCGCGAACTCACCCTCTTCGATGGCCGAGAGGAAGTCGATCTTGTCGGTGACGCGGCCGTTCTCGACGCGCCGGTACGGCGTCTCGAGGAACCCGTACTGATTGGTGCGCGCATAGACGGACAGCGAGTTGATCAGACCGATGTTCGGGCCTTCCGGCGTTTCGATCGGGCACACGCGGCCGTAGTGCGTGGGATGCACGTCGCGCACTTCGAATCCGGCGCGCTCGCGAGTCAGACCACCGGGGCCGAGGGCCGACACGCGACGCTTGTGCGTGACTTCCGATAGCGGGTTGTTCTGATCCATGAACTGCGAGAGCTGGGAGGAGCCGAAGAATTCCTTCACCGCGGCCGCGACCGGCTTGGCGTTGATCATTTCCTGCGGCATGAGCGGCTCGGTCTCCGCGATCGTCAGGCGCTCCTTCACGGCGCGCTCGACGCGCACGAGGCCGACGCGGAACGCGTTCTCCGCCATCTCGCCGACGCTACGCACGCGACGGTTGCCGAGGTGGTCGATGTCGTCCACGTTGCCGTTGCCGTTGCGGATGTCGATGAGCACCTTCAGCACATCGAGGATGTCTGCGCGCGTGAGCACGCCGCCGCCGTCCCCGTCGGCACGCTTCACGCGCCGATTGAACTTCATGCGGCCGACGGCCGAGAGGTCGTAGCGCTCCGGGTTGAAGAACAAGTTGTTGAACAGGTTCTCCGCGGCGTCCTTGGTCGGCGGCTCGCCGGGACGCATCATGCGGTAGATCTCGACCAGCGCTTCGAGGCGCGTCTTGGTCGGGTCGATGCGCAGCGTGTCCGAGATGTACGCGCCGCGATCGAGATCGTTCGTGTACAGCGTGCGCACTTCCGTGACGCCCGCTTCGATGAGCTTTTCGACCGTGGCGGCCGTCAGCACTTCGTTCGCCTTGGCGAGGACTTCACCGGTCTCACCGTTGACGACGTCGTGCGCGAGCACCTTGCCGTACACGTATTCGCGCGGCACGCGCAGGCGCTTGACCTTCGCGTCCTCGAGCTGACGGACGTGGCGCGCCGTGATGCGGCGGCCTTCCTCGACGATCACCTGATCGCCGATGCGGATTTCGAACGTGGCGGTCTCACCGCGCAGGCGCTGCGCGACCAGCTCCAACGACACTTCGTCCTTGCCGATGTGGAAGGTGTTGGTGTCGAAGAACGTGTCGAGGATCTCGGCCTCGTTCATGCCGAGCGCGCGTAGGATGATCGTGACCGGCAGCTTGCGGCGGCGGTCGATGCGCGCGAACACGCAGTCCTTCGGGTCGAACTCGAAGTCGAGCCACGAGCCGCGATAAGGAATGATGCGGGCGCTGAACAGCAGCTTGCCCGACGAATGCGTCTTGCCGCGGTCGTGATCGAAGAACACGCCCGGCGAACGGTGGAGCTGCGACACGATGACGCGCTCCGTCCCGTTGATGATGAACGTGCCGTTGTCGGTCATGAGCGGCAGCTCGCCGAGATAGACCTCCTGCTCGCGCACGTCTTTGACCGGCTTCTTGGCGCCGGCGGCTTCCTTGTCCAGGACGATCAGGCGCACTTTCGTGCGCAACGGTGCGGCGTAGGTGAGCCCGCGGAGCTGACACTCCTTCACATCGAACACCGGCTCGCCGAGCCGATAGCTGATGTACTCGAGCGTCGCATTGCCCGAGTAGCTCGAGATCGGAAACACCGATTTGAAAGCAGCGTGCAACCCGATGTCGGTACGGTTGTCCTCGGGCGCATCCGCCTGCAGGAACTGCCGGTACGAGTCGAGCTGGATGGCGAGCAGGTACGGCACGTCCAGAATGCTGGCCTGCTTGCCGAAATTCTTGCGGATGCGCTTCTTCTCGGTGAAGGAATAAGCCATCGGGTCACCTCACGAAACAGTAATTCGTGGCGCGGACAGCGAAGCGCTCCGGGACTCCTCGCCCCAGAGCGCCTCGCGCCTCGACACCATTCAGGGAGCGGAACATCCGCTCCTCTGTGCGACGCACGGCGAGGTTATTTGACCTCGACCTTCGCGCCGGCTTCCTCGAGCTTCTTCTTCATGCTCTCGACATCGGCCTTGGCCACGCCTTCCTTCACGAGGGAGGGCACGCCTTCGACCAGGTCTTTGGCTTCCTTCAGCCCGAGACCGGTGATCTCGCGGATCACCTTGATGACGGTCACTTTCTTGTCCGCCGGGTACTCCTTCAGCGTGACGGAGAATTCCGTCTGCTCTTCGGCCGGGGCCGCGGCGGCGGCACCGCCGGCAGCCGCGCCCGGAGCCGCGGCGAACGCGACCGGAGCCGCGGCGGAGACGCCGAACTTCTTCTCCATGTCGGAGATGAGCTCGACGACCTCCAGAACGGTCATCTTGGAAATTGCTTCGAGGATTGCATCTTTGCTGGCAGCCATGTTTGGGTCTCCAAATAGGGTTTCAAGACAAAATCAGACGCCTGCGGCCTGCTTCTGGTCGCGGACGGCAGCGATGGTGCGGACGAGCTTCGCCTGAGGTTCGGCGAGCGTGCGGGCCAGCTTCTCGATCGGGGCTTTGAGCAGCCCGAGAAGCTGAGACAACGCTTGCTCGCGCGTCGGCAGGCTCGCGACCTTCTCGAGCTCCTTGCCGGACAGCACTTGCCCGCCAATGGAGACGAGAGTCGGCACGAGCTTCTCGTTCGCCTTCGCGAAGTCTTTCACCACGCGCGCGGCGGCGCCTGGATCGTCCTTCGAGAACGCGAGCACGAGCGGTCCCTTCAACTTGGGACCGACCGACTCGAACGTCGTGCCGACGAGGGCCTTGCGCGCCAGCGTGTTCTTGACGACACGCATGTACACGCCCTGCCCGCGCGCCTTGGCACGCAGCTCGGTCATCTGCGACACCGTAATGCCGCGGTACTCGGCGGCGACCACGGACTGGGCTTTCGCCGCAACCGCGTTCACCTCCGTTACCAGCGCTTTTTTGTCTTCGAGGTTGAGTGGCATTGAATTGTTACTCCGGCCTGAAGATCACTCTCTAAAAACGACGGTGACCAACACGCCCGAGGCAATCCCCTCGCAAAACGTGGGCGGTTCACCATCTACGCGGGCGATCATTGAGGACCCGTTGGTCCGCCTGCGGTCTTCGATGATGGCCGGCGCCATCGGCGCGCCAGCCCGCATTGAATGCTGTTTCTTTTGTGGGTCCCTTCGGGACCCACAAAAACAAAAAAACTAAATCAGCTCGCGCTCGACGCGAGGGTCGACTGATCGATCACGACGCCCGGACCCATGGTCGAGGACACCGCGATGCGCTTCAGGTACACGCCCTTCGCCGCCGCCGGCTTGGCCTTCTGCAAATCCGCGATCAGCGCGAGCAGGTTCTCCCGCAGCGCGTTGATCTCGAAATTGGCCTTGCCGATCGTGCAATGAACGATGCCGGCCTTGTCCACGCGATACGTGACCTGGCCCGCCTTCGCGTTTTTCACGGCCGTCGCCACATCCGGCGTCACCGTGCCGACCTTCGGGTTCGGCATCAGGCCGCGCGGACCGAGGATCTGGCCGAGCTGACCGACGACCCGCATGGCGTCGGGGCTTGCGATCACGCGGTCGAAATTGATCTGACCGGCCTTCACCTGCGCGGCGAGATCATCGAGGCCGACGATGTCGGCGCCCGCGGCCTTGGCCGCTTCGACGTTCTTGCCGGAGGTGAACACGGCCACGCGCACCGTCTTGCCGGTGCCGTTCGGCATCACCGTCGAGCCGCGGACCTGCTGGTCCGACTTGCTCGCATCGATGCCGAGATTCACGGCCGCATCGACCGTCTCATTGAACTTGGCGGTGGCGAATTCCTTCACCAGCTTCAGCGCCTCGTCCACCGGAAACTGCTTGCCGGGCTGGATCTTCGCCTGCCAGGCCTTCACTCGCTTCGCTACGGCCGGCATGTCAGGTCCCCTCCACGTCGACGCCCATGCTGCGGGCGGTGCCAGCGACCGTGCGCACGGCGGCTTCGAGGTCCGCGGCCGTCAAATCCGGCTGCTTCGTCTTCGCGATCTCCTCGAGCTGCTTGCGCGAAATCTTGCCGACCTTCGCCGAGTTCGGCGTGCCGCTGCCCTTCTCGATACCGATCGCTTTGCGGATCAACACCGACGCCGGCGGCGTCTTCATCACGAAGGTGAAGCTTCGGTCGCTGTACACCGTGATGATCACGGGGATCGGCAACCCTTTCTCGAGCTTCTGGGTCTGCGCATTGAACTGCTTGCAGAACTCCATGATGTTCACGCCTTGCTGACCGAGCGCAGGCCCGATCGGCGGCGAGGGATTTGCAGAGCCCGCGGGCACCTGCAACTTGATATAGCCGTTTACTTTCTTGGCCACGATTTACTCCTGGGTTCCAGCGGCCCGCCTTCGCGGACCTCCCCATGGTTGTAGAGCTTGCTTACGCCTTCTCGACTTGCGAGAAGTCCAATTCAACCGGCGTGGAGCGGCCGAGAATCTGCACCGCCACCTGCAACCGGTTCTTTTCGTAGTTCACGTTCTCGACGACGCCGTTGAAGTCGTTGAACGGCCCGTCGATCACGCGCACCACTTCGCCCGGCTCGAAGAGCACCTTCGGCCGCGGCTTGTCCACGCCCTCTTCCACGCGGCGCAGAATCTGATTCGCCTCTTTGTCCGTGATGGCCGCGGGCTTCTCCGGCGTGCCGCCGATGAAGCCGAGCACCTTCGGCACGTCGCGCACGAGGTGCCAGGTCTCTTCGTCCATCTCCATCTGCACGAGCACGTAGCCCGGGTAGAACTTGCGCTCGCTCTTGCGCTTCTGGCCGTCGCGCATTTCGACGACCTCTTCCGTCGGCACGAGGATCTCGCCGAACTTCGGCTCGATGCCCGCGCGCCGGATGCGCTCCTTCAGCGACTCGGCGACCCGATGCTCGAAGTTCGAGTAGGCGTGCACCACATACCACCGCAACGCCATGTCTTACCCCTGCCCCGACAATGCTTTGGTCGCCCACGCCAGCACGAGGTCCAGCGTCCAAAAGAACAAGCCCGCGATGATCACGAAGCCGAACACGACGAGCGTCGTCATGCCGGTTTCCTGACGGCTGGGCCACACCACTTTGCGCAGCTCGATGCGCGAGTCCATGACGAACTGCCAGAACGCTCGGCCGTACTGCGACCAAGCGAGCACGGCCAGCGCGAGCACGACGCCCACGACTACGGCAATCCAGCGTTCCCACGCCGGCTGCGCGTTCAGCACGTAGTAGGCGGCGATGCCACCCACGAGGAGCGCCAGCGCCCCCACGGCTTTCACCTTGTCCGACGCGCTGGCGTCTGGAACCTTGATGTCTTCTGTCATTGCCAACCAGTGGCAGGCCAGGAGGGAATCGAACCCCCAACCTGCGGTTTTGGAGACCGCCGCTCTGCCAATTGAGCTACTGGCCTGTGGTTCTTACTTCAGGATCTTCGCGACGACGCCGGCGCCGACGGTCTTGCCACCCTCACGGATGGCGAAGCGCAAGCCCTGCTCCATCGCGATCGGGCTGATCAGCTCGACGTTCATCTTGATGTTGTCCCCCGGCATG
>Ga0081455_10000718_pt1 | contig 42961 bp, 27 predicted proteins | sample TabmetS3T2R1_FD_70207 | JGI IMG/M metagenome (GOLD analysis project Ga0081455, IMG submission 70207) | Tabebuia heterophylla rhizosphere microbial communities from the University of Puerto Rico - S3T2R1 | ecosystem: Host-associated > Plants > Roots > Rhizosphere ... | reverse complement strand
TGCCCACCTGGTCGAAGGAAGCGTACGCAAAGCGGGTGACGTTGTGCGCATCGCAGCTCGGCTGACAAACACGGCGTCGGGCGATGAGACCTGGTCCGAAAACTACACGCGCAATTTGAAGGACGTTTTCGCCGTCCAAACCGAGCTAGCTCAAACTATCGTCGAACAATTGCGCGGACAACTGACCGGTGGCACGGCCAATCCGACAATTAAGGCGGAGATTCAAGCCCAAGTGCGCGCGGCGGAGAAAGGCGGAACGAAAAACGTCGAGGCGCACGAATCCTACTTGCAGGGCCGCTTTTTTCTCAATCGCCACTCGGAAAAAGAGACAGATCAAGCCCGGGTCGCTTTTGAACGCGCGGTGCAGTTGGATCCGCAGTTCGCGCTGGCCTGGGCCGGGCTGGCCCAAACTCACGTCTGGGATTGCAACTATGGCACCGAAGGTGGCCAAAAAGGCTTCAACGCTCATCTGACCGCTGCGCGCGAGTCGGTGCAACGAGCGCTCTCCCTCGAACCAGACTTGCCGGATGCGCTGTTCCCGCAGGCAACAATCGAAACAAATTTCGATTATAATTGGAAAGGCGCGGCCGAGACATTGCGCAAGGCTCTTGCTCTGGCTCCGCAGGATCCAGCGCTCCTGATGTGGGCGGGAAGTCTTGCCAGCACACGCGGGGAAATGACGCAGGCGCTCGACCTTTTCCATCGGGCGGTTGCGTTGGATCCGGTGAATGCCCAGGCCCGGGCCCTCCTCGCGAACCATCTGTCAGTGTTAGGACAGCAGGAGGAAGCGAGGGCCGAATTCGCGCGGGAGATCGAGTTGAATCCCCTGGCACCCAATTCCCACGCGGGGATAGGCCTGACTTATCTTCTGGAGGAAAAACTTGAAGAAGCAGCTGTAGCTGCCCAAAAGGATGCGGCCGATTGGGCACGATTTCTCGTTGTAAGCTGCGCTCGGTGGGGTCAAAAGCGGATTCCTGAATCGGATGCTGCGCTGGCGGATTTAATCGCAAAATTTGGTGAGACTGCTGCCTATCAGATCGCCGAGGTTTACGGGTATCGAAATGACAAGGACCACGCGTTCGAATGGCTGGAACGCGCACGTCGACAACGCGACGCAGGGTTGCCCGGTCTCCGCGCGGATACGCTGCTATCAAATCTTCACAAGGACCCGCGCTGGGATGCACTATTGCGCACAATGGGCCTGGCCGAGGATCAACTGAAGTGAGCGCTATTAGCGGCAAGGCCAAGGCATGAATTTCTTCTCCGAACTAAAACGGCGCAATGTTTACAAAATTGCGGTCGCGTACGCGGTTGTGAGTTGGTTGCTCATCCAGGCAGCTTCGATTTTCTTACCGGCTTTCGATGCGCCGCCGTGGGTGATGAAGATATTTATCATCGTCATCATCTTCGGTTTTCCGGTGGCCCTGATTTTTTCCTGGGCGTTTGAGATTACGCCGGAAGGAATCAAACTCGAATCCGAGATCGATCCGAACAAATCGATCAAGCGCCGTACCGGGCGAAAAATTGTAGCCGTAACGATCGCGCTTGCTGTCGTCGCAGCCGGTCTGTTTCTGTATCAGCTAGTAGGGCGCGACCACTGGGCGCACCGCTCTTATGATCAAACCACAGAAAACGGAGGGCCCGGCGGTCCGTCCCGACCGGTACCGAACAAATCGATCGCCGTGTTGCCATTCGACAACCTTAGCCGCGATCCCGACAACGCTTACTTTTGCGAAGGGGTACAGGACGAAATCCTCACGCGGCTGGCAAAGATCGCCGATCTCAAAGTAATCTCGCGGACCTCGACGCAACATTTCAAAAGCGCACCCGACGATTTGCCTCAGATCGCGAGGCAGCTCGGCGTGGCGCACATCCTCGAGGGCAGCGTGCAAAAAGCGGGCGACCAGGTGCGCGTGAACGTGCAGCTAGTCAACGGACTGACCGACGCACATCTTTGGGCCGAAACGTTCGATCGAAAATTGACCGACATCTTCGCGGTTGAGAGCGAGATTGCGAAAACCATCGCCGAGACATTACAGGCAAAGCTGACCGGCTCCGAACAGCATGCAATCGCTGCGCGACCCACGGAGAATAGCGAAGCACACCAGCTTTATTTGAAGGGACGTTTTTTTTGGAACAAGCGCACCGCAGCCGACTTGCGAAAAAGCGTCGATTACTTCAATCAGGCCATTGCCACAGACCCAAACTACGCACTCGCCTACGCCGGGGTCGCAGATGCCTATGTGTTTCTACCGGGCTACAACGCTGGTACTCCGCGAGATTGCTATCCGAAAGCCGTGGCAGCGGCAAAGAAGGCGCTCGAGCTGGACGACACTCTGGCTGAGGCCCATACCAGTTTGGCGCTGGCGATTTGGTATTACGATTTCGATTTCTCCCAGGCGAACAGGGAATTTCAACGCGCGCTTGAGCTGAATCCAAATTACGCGATTGCGCACCAGCAGTATGGCAATAACACTTTGTCCGCATTAGGCCGGTTCGACGATGCGATCGCCCAGGGAAAACGGGCCGTCGAGCTGGACCCTCTCTCGCTAATCATCAACTCGGACCTGGGCACCGATTACTATTTTGCGCGCCGTTACAATGAAGCTGTTACGCAGCTGCGCAAAACGCTCGAAATGGATCCTGGCTTTTACTACGCCCACGTCAACCTCGGCCAGATTCTCGTGGCGAAGGGGGCTTTTGACGAAGCGATTTCTGAGTATCAAAAAGCACGGGCTTTAAACGACGACCCATTCGTGCTCGGACTGCTCGGCCATGCTTATGCTTCCTCGGGCAATAAGACTGAGGCGCTGAAAATGCTGGACCAGCTGAAGGAAGTATCCAAGCAGCGCTACGTCTCAGACTACAGTTTCGTTGTTGTTTATCTCGGACTCGGGGACGAAAAGGAGGCTCTGCGCTGGCTTGAACAAGGTTACCAGGACCGTGCCGGTAATGACATAGGCTGGATTAGAGTGGACGCACTTCTCGATCCACTGCACGGCAATCCGAGGTTCGAAGCGCTGGCGGAAAAGATTGTTCCCATTTCGCAATTCAAGGGAACGACAGCTTCGAAATGAGAGGCAATTTCTTCGCCGAGCTAAAGCGGCGCAACGTTTACAAAGTCGCGGTCGCCTACATCGTCGCCGGCTGGGCTTTATCGCAGGGAATTGCGCAGCTTTTTCCAGTCTTCGAAGTACCCAACTGGGCAATTCGGTTGATTGTGATTTTGATCATCATCGGTTTTCCAGTTGCAGTGTTCCTCGCCTGGGCTTTTGAGATTACACCGGAGGGAATCAAACGAACAGAAGATGTCGATCTGACCCGGCAGCATTCCTACGGTGGTGCATGGATCTACGTAGCCGTCGCCAGCGCAGTTCTGTCGATCGGGTTGTTTTTTCTCGGACGCTACACGGCTGGGAATGCAGGTCTTCAACATGGCCTCGGTGCGGCTCCGCAGAAGTCGATCGCAGTGCTGCCGTTGCTTAACGAAAGCGGGGATCCGAGCGACGAATATTTTTCGGATGGGCTCTCGGAAGAATTGATCGCAGCGCTGGGACAAATCAAAGGCCTCAAGGTCATTGGTCGCAGTTCTTCGTTTCGTTTCAAGGATAGGAAGGAAGATCCCAAAACCATCGGGGAGAAACTGAGTGTTGGCACGCTTCTGGAAGGCACTGTGAGAAAACAAGGCAACCAGGTGCGAATCGTGGCCGAGTTAATTAAGGCCGCGGATGGAACGGAGCTTTGGTCGCGAATTTTCGATCGCGAACTGAAAGATATCTTCGCGGTTCAAACCGAAATCGCTCAGGCGGTCGCTTCATCACTCGAGCTGACATTGCTCGGTGCTCAAGACAAACCTGCGCACAGCAGTTCGACACAGAACGTTGAAGCGCACAACGCCTATCTCCAGGGTCACTTCTACTTTCTACGCCGAAATCTGGAGGATTATCGCAAGGCGATTAGCTTTTTCGATGAGGCCATTCGACTTGATCCTGATTACTCCCTGGCATACGCGGAGCGCGCCGAGGCCTGGACCTTCATCGGCGATTTGAACCCGGAGCAAAAGAAGGCCGCATGGGATACGGCGAAGACGGATGCCGAAAAAGCCGTGGCTGTTGGTCCCAACCTTGCGGAGGCGCACGCCGCTTTGGGGTGGGTTCGTTTTTTTACGCAATGGAAATTTGCAGAAGGCCTCGCCGAACTAAACCGTGCCAGAGAACTCGCGCCGACAAACCCAACCGCGAACGATCTGCTGGCGCGTGTGTTAATCTACGTACATCAAATACCAAAAGCTGAAAAATTGGCCCGCCAGGCAGTTGAACTCGACCCGCTTGCCGTTATAGCACGAGGGAATCTCGCCCGGATTCTCTTGGCCGAAGGAAAGCTGGACGAGGCCGATGCCGAGGCGCGCAAGGCGGCGGAACTGCAACCAAAAGGGGCGTCCAGCCACCGATGGCAGGTAATCGTGGCGGTACTGCGTGGCGATGGTGAAACTGCTCTGCGTGAAGCGCAACTTGAGCCTAGCGATGGTTACCGGCGGTTTGAACTTGCTCTTGCGTATTATGCACGAGGGGATCGAGCAGCCGCCGACGCGGCGCTAGCTGAGATGGTTGCCAGCGACAGAAACTTGCTGGCGTATCAAATTGCCGAGGTTTACGCTTGGCGCGGCGAAACCGAGAAGGCCTTCCAGTGGTTGCAAATAGCCTACGATAATCATGACACCGGAATACTTAGTCTCTTGATCGATCCGCTAATGCGCAGTTTGCGCAGCGATTCCCGTTACAAAAGCATGATTGAGAAAGTAGGTTTGCCAACGTCGTAATGAGCGAGCGCAAGTTCTCTTTCCTGGTCGAGCTGAAGCGACGCAACGTTTACAAAGTTGCCGTCGCCTATGCAGTTGTTGCGTGGTTGCTCGTTCAGATCGCGACACAGGTCTTTCCGTTTTTCGAGATTCCGAACTGGGCAGTGCGTCTGGTGGTCTTGATATTGATTGCTGGTTTCCCGGTAGCGCTGGTTTTCTCCTGGGCCTTTGAGATCACACCGGAAGGAATCGTTCGCGAAACCGACGTCGAATCTGGCAAATCGATCACGCATCATACTGGCAAAAAGCTCGTCGCGATCACGATCGTGCTGGCGATAATCTCAGCCGGATTGCTCGCATTTCGGTTGTTCGGCCCAAAATTGGGTTCGCCTCGACAGAGCGAGGGTGCTGCGGCCGTGCCAGAGAAGAGCATTGCCGTGCTTCCGTTCGAAAGTCTTAGCGAAGACAAAAGTAACGCTTATTTCGCGGAAGGCGTTCAGGACGAAATCCTCACGCGGTTGGCCAAGGTCGCCGATTTAAAGGTTATCTCGCGCACGTCGACGCAGCACTTCAACAGTGCGCCGGAAAATTTGCCACAAATCGCCAAACAACTTGGCGTGGCCCACGTTCTAGAGGGAAGCGTGCAAAAAGCAAACGACCAGATCCGCGTGAACGTTCAATTGATCAATGCTCTAACCGACGCGCATCTCTGGGCCGACACGTTCGATCGAAAACTGACCGACATCTTCGCGGTTGAAAGCGAGATCGCAAAAACGATAGCAGACACATTGCAAGCGAAGCTCACTGGCTCGGAAAAGAGGGCAATATCAAAGAAACCGACCGAGAATCCGGAAGCGCACGAGCTTTATCTCAAAGGCCGGCACTTTTGGAATCTGCGAACGGAGGAAAATCTGAAGAAGGCGTTGGAGTACTTTCAACAGGCGATTGAGAAGGATCCAACCTACGCCCTGGCCTATGCTGGAGTGGCAGATTCCTATGCAGTTATTCCGAACTACGCCGAGCGTCCTCCTAAAGAGGATTATGCGCGCGCGCTGGCCGCCGCACATCGCGCAATCGAGCTTGACGGTTCACTGGCCGAAGCACAAACCGCGTTGGCAAATGCGCTTGGGGCGGACTTGCAGTTTGCTACTGCCGAAGCGGAATTCAAACGAGCTTTCGAATTGGATCCAAATTACGCTTCCGCTCATCAATGGTACGGAGAAATTCTCCAGTCGTTAGGCCGTTTCGATGAGGCGATCGCCCAACTCCAACGCGCGCGGGATCTGGATCCACTTTCGCTCATCATCAACACGATTCTGGCTAGCGCTTATTATTCGGCGGGGCGCAACGAGGAAGCATTGCGACAGCTTCAGCGCGCTTTCGATCTCGATCCGAACTTTGGAGTAGCTTACTGGGTTCGCGGGCAGATTTTGGAAACGAAGGGTGAATTCGACCAAGCGATCGAGGATTACAAGAAGTCGGAGAGTGCGACTCCATTGGATCAGACACAGGCCGTGATCGCTTGTGCCTACGCAAGGTCGGGTAGAGTTGCCGATGCACAGAAGATTCTGAACCAGCTGATGACAGAATCGCAGCATTCGTACGTCTCTAGCTATGCGCTCGCTGAAATCCAGGCAATGCTCGGAAACAAAGACGAAGCTATACGGCTTCTGGAGAAGGCTTACGACGAACGAAGTATCCCCGTTGGAGGAGCGGGGGTCGGCGGCCCAAAGATCGACAATCGGTTCGATTCTCTCCGCGACGATCCACGCTTTCAGAAGTTGCTGGCTAAGTTTATGGGCGAGGCACAATGAGCGACCGCAATTTCTTCTCCGAGCTAAAGCGGCGCCACGTTGATAAGGTCGCGTTGGTCTATTTGGTCGTTTCCTGGCTACTGGTTGAGCTTGCCTGGATTCTCTTGCCAGCAGTCGACGCGCCTGGGTGGATGCTGCCAGCGTTTATTGTACTTCTCACGCTTGGTTTCATTATCACCGTATTCATTTCGTGGTCCTTCGAGATGACGCCGGAGGGACTGAAGCGAACTGCAGACGTTACACCAGGCGAGGTGCTTCCTTATTGGAGCAAACGAAAGTTTGCCGCGTTTGTTATTGGCATTGCCGTGCTTGCGGCTGGTCTGCTCGGTTACCAATTATTTCGATCAACGAGCGCGCGTGTGTCAGCGCAGCATCACGTCGACAAAATTTTCATCCAGGGTAACTCAGCTGGAACACAAACTGTCGACGTTCAGCCAGATGGCTCCGTGCATGCTGAATATTCCTACAACGATCGCGGCCGAGGCGATCACATCACGGCCAACTGGAGAGTGAATAAGGCCGGCGTCCCGATTGAGTACGACGGCCACGGCAATGATTATATGAAGGCGCCCGTCGAAGAGCACTTTGAAATAAAGGACGGTCGGGCCAGCTGGAAGAATCGCAGCGAACAAGGTCAACAAGCCGTCTCCGGCGAAGCTTTCTACCTGCCGATGAACGCACCGCTGGAATTTTTCGGTGTGCTGGCGCGCGCGTTGTTGAAGTCACCGAACCATAAATTGCCACTTCTACCTGCCGGAGAAGTGAGTATCGAACAGGGGCAAAGAGTTACTCTGCCGACCGGCAACGGAGAATGGACGGAATACCGCGTGACCGGGCTTGGATTTTTGCCGCAATCGATCTGGTTAGATCGTAATGGCACCGCCGTGTCGGTAAGCCCGTGGTTCTCGGTAGTCCCGGCCGGGTTCGAGTCTTCGATATCCCGGTTGCTCGAGGCACAACAGAAAACAAGCGCTGCATGGTCTGAACGCATCGCTCGCGCTCTTACACACACTCCGCGTGGTGGCCTGGTCATTCGTAACGCGAGATTGTTCGATCCGCGTGATCTTCGGGTCACGCCCGCAACGACCGTTGTCGTGGAAGGCGACCGTATCATCCGCGTTGGACCGGATGCCGACATTAAACCACCTGCGAACGCCGAGATCATCGATGCAAAGGGACGCTTTCTGATGCCCGGGTTATGGGATAACCATCAGCATTTTAGCGATCACGATGGCGCGCTCGATCTCGCCAATGGTGTGACCAGCGCGCGCGATATGGCGAATGACACCGATACGTTTATTCAACGTGTCGCACGCTTCGACAACGGCAGTGAGCTTGGACCGCGTGTTCTAAAGGCGGGAATTATCGATGGCACCGGTGAATTTGCCGGCCCCACCAAGATGCGGATCGATAACGCTGACCAGGCTATTGAAGATGTCGACTGGTATGCCGATCACGGCTACGTCCAGATCAAGATTTATTCTTCAGTCAAACCGCAGCTGGTTCCGATCATAGCCGACCATGCGCACGCGCGAGGTCTGCGCGTCAGCGGACACGTGCCCGCATTCATGTCAGCGCGCCAATTCGTCGAAGCGGGCGCTGACGAAATCCAACACCTCAATTTTATCGTCCTCAATTTTCTGTTTCCTGAAGTCCAGGAGACACGCAATCCGGATCGTTTCATCAAAGTGGCCGAGCGCGCACGCGAGTTTACGCCCGATAAACCCGAAGTGCGCGACTTTATCAATTTTCTCCAGCAGCATCACACCGTGCTCGATCCGACCATGAACGCCTTCGAAAATCTTTTCTGCGGCGACCCCGGCGCAATCACGCCGGGGTTGGAAAAAATCGCGACTCGTTTTCCCCCGCAGGTACGGCGCGAGCTGCGCAGCGGCGCGCTTGAAGTTCCGCCGGATAAGAAGGCAGCTTATCAAGAAGCTTTTCCGGCGATGTTGCGCCTATTGAAGGCACTTTACGATGCAGGGGTGACGATTATCCCGGGAACGGATTCTCTCGCCGGCTACACGCTGCATCATGAACTCGACCTTTACGCGCGCGCGGGCATTCCTCCGGCTGAGATTCTCCGAATGGCGACCTGGACGTCTGCTCTTGTGATGGGTGTAAACAAAGACCTCGGCGTCATTGCCCCCGGGAAACTGGCTGACATGATTCTCGTGGATGGGGACCCTGCGCAAAACATCCAGGACATCAGCAAGATCACAACGGTGATCAAAGGTGGAAAGGTCTACGACCCGTCATCGATCGAAAGCGCCTTTGGTATCGGGCCGCGCGCAACTGCTCCTCAATAGCGTATGAACTGGGAAATGCTGGCTGCGATTGGGCAACTAGCTGCTGTGATTATTGGCATTCCATCCATTATTTATCTCGCGCTGCAAATTCGAGCTCAAACCAAGGAACGTCACCAGTCGGTAGTAAACGCGCTTACGGTTCAGTGGGGCGATCTAACGAGGTCGTTTCACGACAACGCGGAGTTCTGCGCGATTTATCTTCGCGGGGTGCAATGCTTCACCGATCTCGATGCAGTGTCGAAGCTGAGGTTTAGCTCGTTCCTCAATCGCTTCTTCAAAAATTTCCAGGCTATGTATTTCTCTCATCGTGACGGCGTACTCAGCGCGCCTTTATGGGGTGAAGTTGAGAGAACGATGAGTGATGTGATTGCCTATCCGGGCGTCCAACAGTGGTGGGAGACGAGAAGACATTGGCAGACAGAAGAATTCGCCCGTGTCGTCGACGCGATTATTGCCAGGGGCGGCAAGCCTACCGCTTATTCCACGTACAGCTTGAGCGAACTCGGCCTGCCCAAAGTTGCCGATGAGTGAAGCTCAAGTCTGGCCGCGAATCGCCGTTGTGGGCGCCGGCGCCGTGGGCGGTTATTTTGGCGGGACCCTGGCCCGCGCCGGCGCGCCCGTTGTTTTCATCGGTCGAAAACATTTCGTGGACGCGGTGAACTCGAAAGGTCTTGTTCTGGACAAATCGGAAGGCCGGCACCGCATCGCGGGGACGGCGACAACCGATATGAGCGCGGTCCGCGATTGCCCGCTGATTTTGTTTTGCGTGAAGGCAAACGGTACCTCGACGGCCGCGGCGCAAATAGCTCCATTCGTTAGGCCAGAGGCGACAGTCGTCTGTCTTCAGAACGGTGTGGATAACGCGCAGCGTGTTCATGCTGCAACGAACGTCCTTTGCTTGCCCGCTGTCGTTTATGTCGCCGTCTCTGTGCCGGAATCGGGCCGCGTGAAACATTTGGCGCGTGGTGATTTGGTCATTGGTCCGCCGTCGGAAAAAACGACAGAAGTAGCAAACGTTTTCGATCGCGCAGGAATTTCCTGCCGGATTTCCGAAAATATCGAAGGCGAACTATGGGTGAAGCTATTGTGCAATTGTGCGCTGAACGCGATCTCTGCGTTGGGTCGTGTCAGCTATGGAGAGATTCTGCAAGACGACAATGCAAAGAGGCTAATGGAGAGCGTGGTCGATGAAGTGCTGGCCCTGGCTCGTGCGGCGGGCGTGGTGATGCCCGGTGTGCGCGACCGCGAATCCGGGATTGCGGCGCCGATGGAAATCGCGACGCAAATGGCGGACGCGTTCTCTTCGACTGCCCAGGATTTGAATCGACAGCGTGTGACAGAGATCGACGCATTGAATGGTTATATTGTGCGTCGCGGCGCCGAGCTCGGCGTACCCGTGCCCGTCAATAACACGTTGTTTACATTAGTGAAATTGGCCGAACGAAGCTACGCGATTCGGTAAACGCCCAGCCTGCTGGCGCGTCGACGGTGATCGAATGCGGACTGGCGTTATTAGTTAGACCCAGCCGTCGGACTACGGGTGCGCTGCTGGTGTGGGGCGAGCATGCGGGGTTGGCCGCGGCCTTGGCGTCGCCCGGGGTGTAACCGTAGGTGTTGGTGTTGGCGTTATCGGCGTGGGGGTTGGCGAAGGCGATTGCGTCGGCGGTCCGGGTACGCACATGATTTCCATTGAGCTCAGCGGTTTACCATCACTGCCATAGCCGCCGGCTACCCAAATGCGCCCTGGGCAGCCAGAACAAGGAGGGCCGCCGTCTGTGTCAGTCGCAAAATTTCGGCGCGGAGTGATGAAGTCACCACCGTCTTTCCAACCGTTAAAGTCAGGAAAATAGACGTCAATGTCACTGGACGGGTTGGGCGGGGTTCTTCCCCCTCCCATGACCAACATGTCAGGGAAGAACTTTGGGAATCCGAAAGTGAGTGCTCGCGTCTCGCCGGTGGCCCTCGGGATGTTGGGAATGGTTGTTATTGAGTCGGCTATCGGGTCATATCTGAAGGAATCGTTGGTATCCACAAGCGTGGTGCCATTCCAGTCGCTTCCACCGCCCGTGTAGATAACGCTAAAGATTGCCGTAGTCGGTATATAGCCGCGTGCAACGGGCAACACGGCGTTCTTCAACACCCAGACGTTGCTTGTAGGAATAAATTCCCAAATCGTATCGATCATGCCCGTGTCAATCTGGAAGCCGCCCAAAAGATAAAGCTTATTGTTACAAACCGTGTAGCCACCGGGCAGGGTTATCCCGTTACTGTCGCCCGGCCACGGAGCGGCGATGTTCTCAATAACATCGGTCACCGGGTTGTATCGGAAAAGCCGGTCAGTAGCAATCGCCTGGCCGCCTGCGGAGCCGCCCACGCAGTAGATGTAAGGCGTTCCGGAATCGGTGAGCAAGCCGCAAGCCATGTCGCTAACTTGATTGTCAGGAAAGGTGGCTGATTTGATAGCCCAGGTGTCAGATGCCGGATCATATTCAAACGGATGCGTGAAATCGTTGCCGACTCCATCCATGCTGCGCCCGCCCATCGCGTAAAACTTCCCGTTAGGCCAGAAATAGATGCCAACCATGCGCACTCCAGTGCTTGGCATATCTGGACCCGCTGACCAGCCACCTCCGCAGACGACCCCGGTCGGATTTTCATTCCGCGTCAGCTCGCGAACCTGCGACTGGCCCAATGCAGATGGCATCAGGCGCACAGCCATTGTCAGCAGCACGTAAAACGCGCCGCGAATAAGACAGGCTTTAATAGCGGATTTAACGCACTCGCTCATTGCGCTTGCGATCTGGTGACCAAAAAACGTTTACGCGAAACGCGTCAGAGGTGTCGAGAGTTTTACTTGATTGGCGCATGCTACCTGCGAATGCGCAGACAGCAGACTTCTGCTTTTGTTCTTTTGTCCGTTTTCCGCGTTCGTTAATAAAGCCATTCTGGAACAATTCATATGAAAGGATTACAGACATGCTGATTTTAGGGGAGAGCGATCGAGCCGCGTGCACACATTTGGGCGTAAAGCCGCGCATCGTGCGTTTAGTCACGAAAATATTTCTTATTTTTCTTATCGTTGCCGGCTTGCATAAGACCGGACTTGCCGCCGATTCGAATGCTGCGGGGCAAGCGGCGGAGGCCCGCATTCAGACTCTAATCCCTGAAATTGAGCGCTACATCACGAGCGGAATGAAATCCTTCGACGTGCCGGGATTGGCGATCGGGATCGTCGCTAATGACAAGCTCGTTTATGGCAAAGGGTTCGGAGTTCGGGCCAAGGAAGGTGGCGGAGCCGTTGATACCAAGACCATCTTTCAGATCGGCTCGGCCACTAAAGCCTTTCTCGGTGTGACGCTCGCCATGATGGTCGATCGCGGTCGCTTCAAATGGGACGACAGGGTCGTCGATCTTTATCCGGACTTCCAAATGAAGGATCCCTGGGTCACGCGCGAATTCCGTGTGTTCGATCTGATCGCCCAACGCTCCAGCCTGCCGCCTTACGCTAACGACATGCTGGGAATGGTCGGGTTCAGCGAGACGGACATGATTCGCTCTCTGCGCTTTGTCGACCCGGTTTCCAGTTTTCGTTCTACGTTCGCTTATACAAACATCACACACGTACTGGCCGGCAAGATCGTGGCGAAAGCGGCGGGCGCCGCAGATTGGAACACGGTTCTGCGCCAGGAATTACTTGAACCGCTCGGCATGAAAGATTCGTCTTATACGGCCGACGCCATTGCGGCTGCACCCAATCACGCCGAAGGCTACCGTTGGACTCCTCAGGGCACTGTGGCAGTGCCCTTCACACAACTTTTCCCTTACGATTTCGGCGGTGCGGGCGATATCAATTCCAATATCGACGATACTGCGCGCTGGGTCCGGTTCCAACTCTCCAACGGCACGTTCGACGGCCGACGTCTTGTGTCGCCGGAGAACCTGGCGCAAACTCGCACACCTAAAGTCGCGCTGAACGATAAAGTCTCTTATGCGCTGGGTTGGGTCGTGCAGCAGACGCCGAAGGGAAATATCATCTGGCATAATGGTGGGACGACGAGCTTCGGGGCATTCGTTGGTTTTGCTCCGGATACAGGGGTGGGTGTTATAATTTTGACAAACGAAAGCAACGTCGGTTTCCCTGACGCATTAGGGATCTGGACTCTCGATCGGCTCCTCGGCAATCCTTCTGTTGATCACGTAGCGAAAACGTTTGAAGCGGCAAAGGTGAAATATGAAGCCACCCGAAAACAGTTCGCCCGGCCCGGAAAGCCGCGGCCTTCCCCACCGCTCGCATCGCTGGCCGGTAACTTCACGAATGGGAGTTTCGGCAAAGGTGTGGCACGACCGGAAGCCGATGCGCTGACAATGGAAATTCAGGCCACAGGTGTTCAGTTCAAGCTCGAACCATGGGACGGCGACGTCTTCGCGGTCCGCGTGGTACCGAAAGGACGTTATGTGGCAATGGCCAAGAACCTTGGCGACAACCCAAATGGATTGGCGCAATTCCAGACGGACGCGGCGGGCAAGCCTGCCGTGCTGCGCATTACCTTCGACGACGGACAGGCCTACGATTTCCGACGGGAAACGAAGTAGGATTTTTAACTGACCCGTGCTGCGAAGAAAAATGCGGCTCAGTCGGAAGCCACGGACAACAATGCGAGCGGTGCGACTCAATCAAATCGCAAAGCCGTTGGAGGAAGCGGAAGTTGCAGTTCCGAACATCGGCGCGTCCGACGTTTTGATTCGGGTTGCGGCGTGCGGGATCTGTCATTCCGACGAACATTATCGCGCTGGAATTTCCCGAATTGACCGTTTGCCGGTTACGCTGGGGCACGAAGTCGCGGGTTGGATCGAAAAAGTTGGTAGCGACATTAAGCATGTCGCGCCGGGTGACCGCGTTTGCGTGCATTACCTGGCGCACTGCGGAACTTGCGAGTTCTGCATTCGCGGCTTCGAACAATTTTGCCGCACCGTAGAAATGATCGGCAAACATCGCGACGGTGGATACGCGGAGTTCATTAAGGTTCCAGGCAGAAACGCATTCCTTTTACCTGATGAAATTCCGTTTGAGATCGGTGCCATCATGATGTGTTCGTCGGCGACGGCGCTTCACGCGCTAAACAAAGCCAGAGTCAAGCCGGGCGAGACTATTGCAATTTTCGGTTTCGGTGGATTGGGATTCTCGGCGCTGCAATTGGCGCAGGCGTTTCAGTGCGGCCAAACCTACGTCGTTGACATCAATTCGGTGAAACTCGCTTCAGCAAAAAATCTTGGAGCCGTTCCGATCGATGCAACAAAGAGGAATCCAGTCGAGCAAATCATGGAGGGGACCAATGGAAAAGGCGTGGATGTTTCGCTGGAGTTGATTGGATCGGCGAAGACGATGCAACAAGCCGTGCAATGTCTGGGCGCGCTGGGGCGTGCGGCGCTTGTTGGATTAACATCCGAGTGCATGTCGATTTTTCCGTACACGGAATTAATCAACAAGGAGGCCGAGATCATCGGCGTCTCCGATCACCTCGCGACTGAACTCCCGACGCTGATCGAGTTCGCCCGGAGCGGCAAGCTCCTTCTCCCGCCAGACGCCTTACGCTTTGTCGATCTCGATGCGGAACAAATCAATGCGTCACTCGACGCATTTCAGAATTCCATTGATCACATCAGAACGGTCATAAAAGTAGCGAAGTGACGTAAAGACGATCAATGGAAACGTGGCGATTTCGAGAGAATCAAAATCCCACGTTAAGCGAGATCGTAAGCAAATGTGCGTTCACTTCCGCCGTGTAATTACCGACCAGCGTCCCCTGAAATACGACAGGGCTGTAGAGTTCATTGCGGTAAGGCGATCGAACATCAAACTTGTCTGGAAATGGGTGCGAGAACGTGTAGTTCACATCGAGGAAGCACGAACGCGTGATGAAATAAGTGAGGCCGCCTGATGCGGCGATGCCAAACGCCCACTCCGACTGTTCATCCGACTGAGGCAGTCCCGAGACGGACCTAAGACCAGGCAAGATGCTGTCTTGGGGGAAGCTCGCAAAACCGACGAGGCCGTTGAGACTCGCCCCGAGATGAGACAAGGAAGGACCTGCCCCGGCGTACACAAAGCCCTTTTTGAACGAATGCCCGACAAAGGGCACGAGTGACAACTGATGGTCGACGAAGACTTCATACGACTTGGTGAAAGAAAAGCCGTCAAAAGAAGAGACGTTCGGGACCGTTCCCGTTCCAAATTGCGGGATAACGAGATTATGCACGGCGAGGTTCGTAGCCCCCAGATAGCTGTACGACAATTTAGCGCCCCACAGCCAGTCGCTATCACCGAAATGCCGGAAATAACCTAACTGTCCCAGCGGAACACCAGTCACCTCGGCTCCAAGATCGAGTGTCACTGGTGGCGCAGTAGCCACGCCGGTGCCAAGCAACTCCCCGTTATCAAAGATCGTTGAGAGTCCCTTGTTGAAGACTGACTGGTCGCCCGAGGCCACTATCCCCAGTCCTCCGCCGGCTCCTACAAAGAATAACGATCTTGGGACATCTGAAGCAGATGCCGGCTGAGCAGTAGATGACTTGAAGTAATCGTTAGGCGTCCCGGCGCTCGCCACTGCGCAGCTCATTAGCAAGAACAAAAAAACAGTGGCACGCATAAAGTCTGAGTGCGATTACGCAATAAAATTTCGCACCAGACAAGCCGACGTTTCTCAAGCAGCTGCATTTGCGAATTTTTGCCTCTCTTCCTCCAGGTCCTGAATTGAAAGGCGCTGTTTCGTTTTCTTGATTCCTTGTGCTCATGAAGTGAGTACTTTAGGAAACGTTCTGTGAAGTACCGTTATTACATTTGTGATGTCTTCACCGAAACGCGTTTCGGTGGAAATCAGTTAGCCGTGCTGCCAGATGCAGTAGGGCTCTCGACCGAACAAATGCAGAAGATCGCGCGGGAGTTCAATTTCTCGGAGAGCACGTTTGTGTTTCCGGCGAAGGCAGGCCACACGCGACACGTTCGAATCTTCACACCGGCCAGAGAGATTCCCTTTGCCGGACACCCCAACATTGGCACTGCATTCGTCCTGGCCAACGCCGGGGAGTTCGGCGAGATGAAACCGTCATTCAGTGTCACTTTTGAAGAGGAAAGCGGTCTGGTTTCGATCGCGATCCACGGGTCCGGTGGAAAAGTTGCATCGTGCGAACTAACTGCGCCTCAATCGCTTTCTATTGGAAAAAATCTTCCAATAGAGCTTGTGGCGACCGCACTTTCTGTTGATTCAAAGGATGTCGTCACGAAAACCCACAGTCCACAGGTGGCGTCTGTTGGTCTTCCTTTTATTTTCGTTGAGTTAAAAAACCGCGCCGTGTTGGAGCGCGCTCGCATTAACATGAGCGGATTTGAAGCTCTGGTCGCCCAGGATGTGATGCCCGATATCTATTTTTACATTCGGAGTTCCGGCGAATTTGATATTCGCGCTCGAATGTTCGCTCCGTTGAGCGGGGTTCCGGAAGATCCCGCTACTGGAAGCGCTAACTGCGCACTCGCTGGTCTGCTGGCTCAGTACAGCCCGGACCCGAACGGAAATTTTACCTGGCGAATCGCGCAGGGAGTCGAGATGGGGCGCCCGAGCACGCTGATTGCGCGTGCGGAAAAGAAGGATGGTGTTATCGAAACGACTCGAATCGGAGGTGCGACTGTCCTGGTCAGCGAAGGCGTCCTTTACCTCGAGTAGCTTCGCGAGCAGGTTCTGTCGCCTTTTTCAGCTGGCAAACGGAGCGCTTGCCCTGCAACAGTTGTTACCTCAAATGACCTCAACGATTTTGCCGATCTGGCAAGCGTCGTCGGCGCAACTGCGGTCGGAATCTCGCTGATTTCCTGCCCGCGAGACAGAGGAATCACACCAAAACAGATGTCAGAAAAATTCGCCCTAATTCGCGTGATTCGTGCGCTACTGCCTGGTTAGCCAGCGTATTCGGCAACGGCTTTGGCTACGTCGAGCGTGGAGGCTTTTCCGCCCATGTCGTAGGTGCGCACCTTGCCTTCGGCAATGACCCGTGCGATCGCGCTCTCGAGACGGGTGGCCATTTCAGTTTCCTTAAGCCAATCGAACATCAGCTTCGTAGTTAAAAGCATCGCGATCGGATTCACCTTGTTTTGGCCGGCGTATTTCGGAGCGGAGCCATGTGTTGGTTCGAACACAGCGTATTTGTCGCCGAGATTTGCGCTCGGCGCGAAGCCAAGCCCGCCTACGAGCCCTGCGCACAAATCGCTGACGATATCGCCGAACATGTTCTCCGCGACGAGCACAGAGTAATCCTGCGGGTTCTTGAACATCCACATGCAGATGGCATCGATGTTCACTTCGTCGGCCCGGATATCCGGATAATTCTTCGCCACGTCGCGAAAACAGCGCGTCATCAGTCCGCCGGTCTCGCGCAACACGTTCGGTTTCTCAATCAACGTGACACGTTTGCGTCCAGTCTTCTTTGCGAACTCAAAGGCTTCTTTGCAGATATTGGCGCAGCCCTGCACACTCATGATTCGCGTCGAAAGCGCGATGTTTTCAAGACCAGCCTTGTCCTTCCACTTCTTCATTTTGGGATTTGCACACAGCGCGGTGTAAACCGATTCCGGCAGCGGGAAAAACTCCACGCCGCCATACATGCCTTCTGTATTTTCACGAAACACCACCTGATCGATTGGGACGTCCGCGCCGCTTGGGTTCGTGATCTTGTTACCGCGATAATTCAACGGGTTACCAGGGTAACTCTTGCATGGCCGCATGTTAGTATGGAGATGAAACAACTGCCGCAGCCCTACGATCGGCGAGAAATAGCTCAATCCTTTTCCCTGGAGTTCCGGACTCAATTCTTCTTTCGCCTTGTCCTGGGGCTTGCTGGTGATCGCGCCAAAGAGTGCGCATGTCGTACCTTGCAGGGCCTTCACCGTACGATCCGGAAGCGCGTTGCCTTCCTTGCACCAAAATTCCCAGCCGATATCGCAGGGCACATATTCGGCATCAAATTTCATTCGATCGAGAACGATCCGAGTCGCCTCCATCACGTCGTTTCCAACGCCGTCGCCCGGCATCCATGCAATTCGGTATTTGGCCATAGGAAGGCGACTTTATCGGGGCATCTGCCGCCCGCAAGCTCATGCGGTCACAAATTGTGATCGCATTTAGATCGTACCGGCAATTGATATCTTCTCCAGGCTTGATTAGTAGAGAGCGATCCCCGTTGCTATCGGGAGGATGAAACACCAGCGAAAGATTAGGATTCTCACCATTCGGGAGCAAAAGGTCGTGCTGGACTCCGATCTCGCCGCGGTTTATGGCGTGACAACGAAACGGCTCAACGAGCAGTTTCGTCGCAATCGGAAGCGTTTTCCCCGAGATTTTGCCTTTCAGGTGACGGCGGAGGAATTCGAATCTTTAAGGTCGCAATTTGCGACCTTAAACCAAAGCGAAACCACAATGACGAACCGGTCGCAAACTGCGACCTTAAAACAGGGACGCGGTCAGCACCGAAAATATCGCCCGTGGGCCTTTACGGAACACGGCGCGTTGCAAGCAGCCAACATTCTGCGTAGCGATCGTGCTATTGCGATGAGCGTCTTTGTGATTCGCGCGTTCATCGAGCAGCGAGAAAAACTCGCGGCGAATGCCGCGATTCTGAAGCGATTGGCTGAGATCGATAAGACATTACTAGAACACGACAGTGCCTTACGGGAGATCTACCAGAAACTTGTGCCACTGCTCGCGCCGCCTCGCGATCTTCCACGGAAACAAATCGGATTTCACGCCGCGTCTTAGCCGAGTCGCCACTATCTGGTCGCAAATTGCCACCACTTAAGAGGACGGATTGCAGCCACGGCGCTGTGTTGCCGTGTAAGGTGGAACGCGCTGTCCTCAACGCATTGGCAAAATAACGCGGCTCTGCCGCCTGATGTGTGGTCCTCGACGAGTCGTTTCACCATCAGTCCGAAGCTGGACTAGCATTCTCCGGAAAATCCGATCCACCTGCCGGCGACACGCCTGCCGCTACAGAAAATGGGCTATCGAAGGAGTGAAATCTCAAAACGCCTCGACACAGCGAGGCGACTACAACGCAATGTATTGCAGCCAATGTTCGCGAAGGTCGAAGCACCCACGCCAGATCGCCGCCGGCGACTGTCTCCCGGAATTAGGTTTGTGCTTTTGCGCGAAGACGGCTGGCCACCAGGTTTTCGGCGCCGCCAGCGACGATCAGTTCCTGAGCGGCCGGACTAAGCGGCGGGAAGGGGAATGATTTTCCATCGACGGTTAAAGTGGATTTTGCGTAGTCGATGGTGATTTCGGGCCCGACTGTCGTGCCTGCGTCATCAGTCAGGGTGTTTCGCAAATGTGTGACTAACTCCGGACATTCGAATACCACGAAGCCGTTGTTAAACGCGTTCCGCTTGTAGGTCTCCGAAAAGCTACCGGCAATCACACACGGAATTCCTTTATACTTAAGCGCCGTCGCAGCCTGTTCGCGACTTGAGCCCGTTCCGAAATTGAATCCGGCAACCACGACGTCGCCTTTCTGATAAAGCGTGTTGAAATTCGGATCGTAATTTTCAAACGTCACCGCCGCCATCTGATCCGGCGTCATGTCATCGCGATACGTATGTTTCCCGGCGTAAATGCCGTCGGTGTTCAAATTGTCTTTATCGATGAACAGAACGCGACCGTGCACGCTGGATGGGAAACCCTCCATGATTTGCACGGATGCAGCGGCTCTCGATTTCTTCTCTGGACGTCGAAGGGCTATGCCAGCGGGCCGCTCCGTAAAGTCTGTCGGCGCACAGATGAATCCTGCTAATGCGCTGGCAGCGACGACAGCAGGCGAAGCCAGATAAACGGACGATTCCCGATCGCCCATGCGCCCCTTGAAATTACGATTAGTAGCGCTAATCGCGGTCTCGCCCTTTTGCACCAGCCCGCGTCCCAGTCCGATACAAGCGCCGCAACCAGGCGGAAGCGGAATCGCGCCGGCACCCAGAAGGATTTCCCAATCGCCATTCGACTGCGACTTTGCCTGCACTTCCGCACTCGCGGGCGCAAGATAAAATTCCACACCATCTGCAACCTGCCCGCCACGGGCGCGCACCACTTCCGCGGCATCATGCAAGTCCTCGAAGCGCGCGTTGACGCAGGAAAGCAAATATGCTTTTTGAATGGCCACGCGTTTCCGCTGCATTTCGGGAAGCGAAACCATGGTCTTCACCTCGTTAGGCCCGGACACGTGCGGGACGACCGTCGCCAGATCAAGTTCCAGCTCAATGGCGTACTGCGCGTCGGAGTCTGCGCTGATTTCGTTGCGATTCTTCCACCACGCATCAATGTCGGCGTTGGTATAACCGGAGCGACTTTTGGGGCCGCGGATTCCTGGCCGATTTGGATTGGAAAATTCCGGGACGCGTGACCGCAAATAGTTCACTGTCACTTCGTCGAACGGAAAAACGCCGGCCAGCGCGCCCCACTCGGTGGTCATATTGGCAATGGTCATGCGCGCCGACATCGGAAGATTCGGCACGCCGTCGCCTGCCAATTCAACGGCGTGATTAAGGACCTCGTCCTTATTGAAAAGGCCGCACAACGCGATGATCACGTCCTTTCCCACTACACCCGGTGAAAGCTTCCCTTTGAGAACCACTTTCGCCACGGGCGGGACCTGCCACCACGTAACTCCGGTGGCCCAAATACTCGCAGCGTCCGTTCGTACCACAGGCGTCCCCAGCGCGGCGGCGCCACCGTACAAATTCGAGTGCGAATCGCTGGCCACGACCATGGCACCGGGAACAACGTAACCTTGTTCCACCATCACCTGGTGTGAGATACCCGTCCCGGGAGGGTAAAAATCAATGCCATGCTCGCGCGCGAATGCTTCGATCTTCGCGTACTTTGCCAAATTTTCCGGGGAAGTATTTTGGATGTCGTGGTCGATGGCGAACACGGGTTGCGCCGGATCTGCGATGGCGGTTGCGCCGATCTGCTTAAACTTGGGAATCACCGCGCCGGTATTGTCGTGCGTCATCACGTGACGCGGACGAATGGAAATGAAATCGCCGCTGCGAACCACAGTCCCGGGAGCCAAACCATCCGCGTGACGCGCGGCGATCTTTTCAACGAGAGTCAGGCCCATATCACCCTATTCCAAGCGCATTTCCTTTCCGTAGATGCGTTTGAACAACAATCGTCGTTGCTCCGTTTCCGATAGGCCACTCGGCAGAGATGCCTTTATCATCTCTCGGGCGCTCTCGAACATTTCCGCGCCCATGTTAAGACGTTCCTCACCGGAGCGAGCCATGATCCTGTTGTGTACCGTTCGCTCAATTTCCAGTAGCGTATCGCTCACTTCAGGCATTCGTTTAACAAATTAGCTACATTCCCGGAATGTAAACGCAATTTGTTGTAGGGGCGGTTGTCCTCAGCCGCAAATGCGTGTACGCCTACGCCTGCACCTGCGCGTGAGGACACGCGCCCCTACACTGCTGGTCGTTCACCATTCGAGAAATTCGCCCTTTCATCGAAACCTTTGCGACCACCAGATCGATGTCACGTCTCATACGCGGTTGAAAATAATAATTCATCGCCATCGAACCGGTCAGCATGTAACGGATTTGGGCTTGTTCGAATCGTCGTGAAATGTCTCTCACGACGTCGATTTGGTTCATGCAATCGTCTAGAACAGCGGTTGTCCCTACGGCTTCTTCGCAGCGCGCTTGCCAAGATTTTTGGCAATATCGAAGTCCACAAAGTCGGCATGATGAAAAATGATCGACTCGATCGAGCGCTCCATCTTGTCGCCTTCATGACTGTGCGTGGCGATAATATGCAGCACTTCTCCCGGAATCCCGTGTTTGTAGGCGAGCGCGACGCCACTGAATGGATGCCGCACTTGCTGCCCGAATTTTCCCTGGATCACACTGCCCGACCCGTCCTTGTCGTACTCGAGCGGCTTACCCACGTCGGCCAACAGCGCACCTGCGATGAGGTAGTCGCGCTGAATAGGTATGCTGCAGCGGAAAGATTTTTTGAGGACATCGGCGATGGCGATGCATTGCCGCGCACAGGAGTTCAAATGTTCGATGAAGGTCATCTTGATGTCGCCGGCAAGGAGAGTGAATTTCACCGCGCGCAGCTCGTCGAAGGTCCAGCCTTTCCCGCCACAGCCCGTGGTGATCGCCTCGCTCCAAACCGATGCGACCTTTTCGCGCAGCGCCTTGTTCTTGATTTGCCTGATACTGGGAAAGAGTTGCGCGATTTTAGTGACACCGTAGACGATCCGTTCGTTTGCTTTCATAAAGGTTAGTTCCGTCTCATCCGATATTTTTGAGGTTTTGAAGACGTTCTTTCTATTATTTTTCTGGTTTCCAAATCCAGCTTAACCGTCTCTCCGTACCAGCTTACGTTGCCCGAAAATTTGCCCTTCAAGCGGTTGTTCAGGTGGTTGAATAATTCCGTGTGAGTTAGTTCCTTGTTCTTCAAAGCGGATAGAATGGCTGTCTTCAGCACGTCATATTTCTGTTTGCTGATATTCTTTCCGCTTTTGCCCAGCGGGTGTTTCGTATGAATCTTTTCTTCGGCCATGGGGCTCCGGCTGTTCTAGAGGGTTGAATTGTAGTTTGTTTAATGCAGACTTTCCAGCGTTGTCCATAGAGAGAGAAGCATCGAAGCTCATGCCAACCTACGAGTATCACTGCGAAAAGTGCGGTCAGAACTTTGACGCATTCCAGTCGATGCGCGACCAACCCTATAAGGAATGTCCAAAAGAACTTTGCCGGTTGCCGGAATGGGGACATGGCAAAGTGAAACGCCTGCTTGGCACGGGCGCGGGTCTCATCTTCAAGGGATCGGGATTTTATATCACCGATTACCGAAGCGATTCCTATAAACAGGCAGCCAAAAAGGAATCGCCCGCTACCTCGTCTGGCGGAGAAAAATCCGCTCCGAAGGAGTCTTCGTCGAGTTCGTCACCCACCAAAACCAAGGCGCCCGAGAAAAAACCAACCAAAGAAGCTGCTTCGTGATATTGTAGCCCGGATCGCTGATCCCGGTAGGGTGTGGGGCACATTGGAGATGCCGGCATCGCCGAAGCCGGCTACAGCGGAACTCGCGATCCTTAACTCTAGAGTCGATAGAAATGCCATTCTCTTGACGGCTCGATGAGCATCTTTTCGCGCTTTAGGCGATCTTCAGCATCTTTGACATGCGGCGTGGCAGTGTGTGCCTCAAAAGATGCCTTGTCGCGCCATTCCATGTACAGCAGGAAAAGCGTTGGATCGTCTGCGCCTTGGGACCAATGATAGATCTGGCAACCTTTTTCATCGAGACTTGGCGTCGTCACCTCCGCGACGATCTGTTTCATCGCTTCGATTGCGTCAGCGCGAGTGTGAAAGTCCGCGGCGACAATGTAAGAGTGAGAATCCATAAGTTCGATTAGACAGACAGGCTAAACACAGACTCGCTGCCAATTAAAGTACGGTGAGATTCACCGTGCGGTCAACAGCCACATCTCGCGCCGAACTTCATCGGGAAACTTCGTTCTCGCCAGTCAGCGCAATTTTTGCGAAAACTCAAGCCATGAAAACGACAACTCTACTCCTCTCTGTCATCACACTAACATTCATCCAGATTGGGCTCTTGCCTAAAGCCGAGGCGGTCAGTCCGCCACCTGATGGCGGTTATCCGGGCGGTAACACGGCAGAAGGGCAGGGCGCTCTGCTCAATCTAAGCACTGGAATGTACAATGCAGCGGTCGGTTTGTTCACACTAAGCACCAACCTGACTGGCAATTTCAACACGGCCGCTGGTGCCGGAGCCCTGCTGGTTAGCACCGCCGAAAATAATACCGGTACCGGTGCCGGAGCGCTTTTTAGTAACAGCACCGGCGCCGACAACACAGCCACCGGAACTTTTGCGCTGTTTTTTAATACCACCGGCAGCGGCAACATAGCGTTGGGTGGAAGCGCAGGGATCAACCTGACTACGGGAGACAATAACGTTGATATCGGGAACGCCGGTGTCGCTGGCGAATCGAACACCATTCGCGTTGGTGACTCGGCAATTCATAGTGCCACCTTTATAGCCGGTGTTAATGGAGTGACTCTCGATGGGCCGGTAATGCCGGTGGTGATTGATGCAAACGATCGACTCGGTGTTGTTGATATCAATAGCTTAATTGGACCGCCCGGCCCTCCGGGACCCCAGGGCGATCCCGGGCCGCAAGGTGCGCAGGGACCACAAGGGCCCCAAGGTCCCGCTGGCCCGCAGGGTCCGCAGGGAGCTCAAGGACCGGTTGGGCCACCCGGGCCACAAGGCCCTCAGGGACAGCAGGGACCGCAAGGGCCTCAAGGCCAACAAGGGCCGCAGGGACCCCAGGGAGAGCCTGGGGTGGGTCTTGTTATCCTGGATAGCGAAAGGACGGGCGCTGGCGATGGTGCCTTGAATGCTGGAGGCGATCTCGGCGACACAGCTGTCGGTTTTCATGCGCTTTTCAACGCGGTGGCCGGAGCGCAGTTCAACACTGCAGTTGGCGCTGAAGCGCTGGCGAACAACACGACTGGGGGTCAAAATGCAGCCATCGGTTTTCAAGCACTTGCAAACAACACGACCGGGCAGAATAACACGGCCACTGGTCATATAGCGCTCTCTAGCAACACCACGGGCCAGTTAAACACAGCTAACGGTGTGGGTGCTCTATTTGCAAACACCACGGGCGAGACCAACGTGGCTCTCGGCACTTTTGCGCTGGAGAACAACGTAACCGGCTCGAGTAACACTGCCACCGGTTATGGGGCGCTTTTGAACAATACGGAGAGCGGCAACACTGCCAACGGTTATCAAGCCCTCACTAGCAGCGTCACCGGACAACAAAACACAGCCGTTGGTTATCAGGCACTTTTTGCCAATACCGCTGGCGCCAACACCGCTACCGGTTATCAGGCACTCTTGAGCAATACCACCGGCAGCGCAAACACGGCCGACGGGATTTTTGCGCTTAATGCTACTACCACCGGATCAGGTAACACCGCGAGCGGCGCCGGTGCGCTCGGTGGCAATACCACAGGCAGCAACAATACTGCGATGGGCGCGAATGCGCTCTCTGCTGCCAATACCGGAGATGATAACACTGCAGTCGGTTTTCAAGCGCTCTCCAGTAACACCGTTGGCATAGACAATACAGCTATGGGTTTTCAAGCGCTCTCTAGTAACACGGACGGCGTGCAGAATACTGCCCTCGGTTGCTTTGCGCTCCTTAATAACACCGGCGTCAACAACACAGCCATCGGTTTTGGAGCGCTTCTAAACAACACGACTGGTGGCGCGAACATCGCCATCGGCTTTCAAGCCGGCGGGGGCGTTACCACCGGGAGTCAGAACATTCTAATCGGTAACAGTGGTTTACCGGACGACTTGAAGGCCATCCGTATCGGTCAGCACCTGGCCCAGACGCAAACATTTATCGTGGGTATTTCGGGGGTGCCGGTTGCTTTAGGGACGCCAGTCGTTGTAGGACCCAACGACCAACTTGGCGTAGCCGCTTCCTCAAAGCGGTTCAAGGAGGCCATCAAACCGATGGACGAAGCGAGCGAGTCGATCCTTGCTCTCAAGCCAGTCACCTTTCGTTACAAACATGAGATCGATCCCGAAGCAATTCCACAGTTTGGTCTCGTTGCTGAGGAGGTCGAGAAGGTGAACCCGGCTCTGATTACGCGCGATACTGATGGAAAGCCATACACGGTACGGTACGACGCCGTAAACGCGATGTTGCTAAACGAATTCCTCAAGGAGCATCACAAAGTCGGGGAATTGGAGGCGACCATTGCGCATCAACAAGAGCAAATTGATGCGCTGACTGCAGGACTGCGGGAGATGACCGCGCAGCTTAAGAGAAACGAGCGGAGTGCGAAAATCGTGAGTAACGAGTGATAAAAAGCACAGTGTAAAGTTAGGCGGGCTCGGCCCCGGAACTTGAAACGCTCGGCCACCCTGGAGCGTAATAATACTTCGATTTACCAGGGAACTTCTCCTCATTAATTCCGTAATTAGACTTGTGAGGAGTATTCCGGCACGTCGTCAGCTTGCATCGTGTTCTGCTTCGGCGCGATCTTCTCACTCCGTTACCCACGGTGATTATGCCGGGTAAGGAAGGGCCGTCGGAAAGCTTAACATGACGTTAATTCAAACATGCTAGGACCCGCCACGCTCTCCCAAGTAAGTAATATCATAAGATTAACGCGGTTAGTATTCTACTAACAACGGTAATGCGCCTGTCGGCAAACTTAACAGATGTTATTCTTCACTAATAACCTGTGGGCCGTAGAGCCTCGACGAGCGGCCGGCGAATCGGGGTGCAACTTTGGTAATCGAGGCACTGGGGGAGGACGATGAAAGCTTTCGGCTCGGTCCTCTCATTAGTCGTCACCGGTTTTTTGGGCGTGGTGGCTTCCGTGGAGGCGCAGGTTAATGTTACCCAGTTCTATAATCATGGCTCACGCGATGGGTTATACGTCGATTCGGCGTTCACGCCATCGGCTGCCACGAATCTTGTGCGGGACTTGAACTTCGACGGCACGATTAGCGGCGATGTTTACGCCCAACCGCTGTACGTCGATAACGGGCCTGGAGGCAGGGCAACGATCATCGCGGTAACGGAGTCAAACAACGTTTACGCGCTGGATGCGGCGAACGGCAGCGTTCTTTGGCAACGAAATGTGGGCACGCCTGTGTCGCTTAGTGATCTCCCGTGCGGGAACATCGATCCTATGGGCATTACAGGCACACCCATTATCGATCTTGCGTCGCGCTCGCTATTTTTAGACGCGATGACTACGCCCGACGGCGGCACGACCAAGAAACACTTGATCTTTTCTCTTAACCTGGACACCGGCGCGATTAATCCCGGCTGGCCTGTGGATGTGAACGCCGCGGCCAGTTATGATGGCACGCCTTTCACATCATCTGTGCAAGGTCAACGCGGCGCGCTTAGCATCGTTGGTAACGTCCTTTACGTACCTTATGGCGGTCACTTCGGTGATTGCGGTATGTATCATGGCTGGGTAGTTGGCGTGCCATTAAACAATCCAGGGAACGTGAGGGCGTGGGCCACGGACTGGTTTGGTGGCGGGATATGGGCGCCAGGTGGTATCGCCACGGATGGGAACAATCCATTTGTTATCACCGGCAACACTTTCACAAACGCGAACGACCCCTGGGGCGGTGGCGAAGCCGTGTTGCGGTTTCAACCTGGGCCGATTTTTAGCGGACTCTCCGGCGACTACTGGGCGCCTGCAAACTGGCAGTCACTGGATGAGGGCGACACCGACCTGGGCGGGTCCGGTCCATTGCTGGTAGATGTGCCCGGGGCAACCCCTTCCAGCCTCGTCGTTGCGCTCGGTAAAGATGGCAACGCTTACTTGCTTAACCGTGGCAATCTCGGAGGTATCGCTGCACCAGTATCTTCTTCTCATGTTAATAACAACGTGATCATCCAGGCGGCAGCGACCTATCGTACTGGCCAGGGTACCTACGTGGTTTTCCGTGGCAGTAGCAGCATGCTTTCTGCTTTTCGCATCAATTCAGGAAATCCGCCTACGATCACCGAGGGGTGGAGCGTGAGCCAAAGCGGAGTAGGTTCTCCTTTTGTTACCTCAACGGACGGCACCAATAACACTATTGTTTGGTCGCTCGGTGCCGGAAACCCAGGCGACCAGAAGTTACACGGATACGATGGCGATACCGGGACTCTCATTTATTCGGGTGGCGGAGCCAGCGAAACGATACCTGGCATGCACAGGTACAATACCACTGGAATTGCTGCTCGTGGACGCATCTACGTTGCCGCTGACGACAAGGTTTATGCATTCAAAGTACCCGGCGGAGCACCAAGCCCAACTCCTACCGTACCGCCGACGCCTACACCGATCCCGACTGCGACGCCGACAGCTACGCCGACTCCCACGGTTACCCCAACATCAACTCCGACACCTACGCCTACGCCGACGGCAACAGCTACGCCTACAGCTACTTCAACTCCCACGCCGCCGAACGGCCTTGTGGGAGCTTATAGTTTCAATGAAGGAAGCGGTCCGGCCGTTAACGATGCCTCTGGTGCCGGAAATAATGGGACACTTCAAGGTGGGGCGTCGTGGACAGCTGCTGGAAAATATGGGAACGCGATTTCATTCAATGGCACGAACGGCTATGTAAACATTCCCAGCACTTCATCGCTGCAATTGACGTCCGCAATGACATTGGAAGCCTGGGTCAATCCGGACGTGGTCAGCGGAGTTTGGCGGGACGTGATCTACAAGGGCAAAGACAATTACTATTTGGAAGCCGACAGCACGACCAGCAAGCCGGTGGCAGGTGGAATTATTGGTGGCGCTTATGGGGAAGCTTATGGAGTTAGCGCGCTGCCCGTTAACACGTGGACGCATCTTGCCGGAACCTATGATGGAGTGACTCTGCGGTTGTATGTCAACGGGCTGCAGGTGAGCAGTCGCGCGCAGACTGGATTGATCGCCGTGTCGGCGAACCCGTTGCAGATCGGTGGGGACACCATTTACGGGCAATATTTTCAAGGGGACATCGACGAGGTACGAATTTACAACCGGGCGTTGAGCGCGGCGCAAATCGTGAGCGACATGAATACGCCGATATCGACCACGTCGCCTACACCAACTCCGACGCCTCCGACGACGCCGACACCTGCTCCCAGTCCAACACCCACTGCAACCGCTACCGCAACGGCAACCGCGACTGCCACAGCGACAGCAACCGCTACGGCAACCTCTACCCCGACAGCTACAGCCACTCCTGTGGCTTCGCCTACGCCTACACCTACGCCAACCGCGACTTCAACGCCAGCTAATGGACTGGTAGCAGCCTACAGTTTTAATGAAGGCAATGGGCCGAGCGCTCACGATGTGTCCGGTGCCGGAAATAATGGGACGCTTCAAACCGGAACGGCGTGGACCGCTTCTGGAAAATATGGAAACGCTATTTCGTTCAATGGGACGAGCGGGTATGTGAACATTCCCAATTCTTCTTCGCTTCAATTGACATCTGCGATGACCCTGGAGGCCTGGATCAATCCAGTTTCGTTGACTGGAATTTGGCGGGACGTGATCTATAAAGGCGACGATAATTATTACCTGGAAGCCGACTGCACCAGTACCAGACCAGCGACCGGTGGCAGCACGTTTGGCGGCGCGCTCTTTGGAACAGCACCGCTGCCGAGAAACACATGGACGCATTTGGCGGGCACGTACGACGGCGTAACAGTGCGACTCTATATCAATGGGGTGCAGGTAAGCAGCCGCGCGCAGACTGGACCGATCGAGGTCTCGGCGAATCCGTTGCAGATTGGCGGGGACACTATTTACGGACAATATTTTCAGGGGAGCATCGACGAGGTGCGGGTTTACAATCGGGCGCTGAGCGCAGCTCAAATCCAGATCGACATGAATACGCCGATCTCGGCTTCAACACCGACGCCTACGCCAACGCCGACGCCAGCGATCACGCCTACCCCGACTCCCACTCCGACACCGACAGCAACCGCGACTGCTACTGCCACTGCAACTCCCACAGCTACAGCTACAGCAACACCAATCACAACTCCGACGGTTACACCAACAGCGACTCCGTCACCCACACCTACGCCCACGCCCACACCAACCGTTACTCCAACTGCCACGCCGTCTCTTGGCTTGGTAGGAGCTTACAGTTTCAATGAAGGAAACGGCGGGACCGTTCATGATGCGTCTGGCAATGGGAATAATGGGACGCTTCAAGGCGGCACGTCGTGGACAACTGGAAAATATGGAAACGCGATTTTGTTCAACGGGACAAACGGCTATATAAACATTCCCAATTCTTCGTCGCTGCAATTAACATCGGCAATGACCTTGGAGGCCTGGATCAATCCCAGCGCTACTAACGGAATTTGGCGGGACGTGATCTACAAGGGTAAAGACAATTACTATTTGGAAGCCGATAGCACGAACAGCAAGCCAGCCACACGCGCCACGTCTGGCGGCGCGCTGTTTGGGACAGGAGCCCTGCCCATCAACGCGTGGACGCATCTGGCAGGTACGTATGATGGAGCGACGCTGCGATTATTTGTCAACGGCCTGCAGGTGAGCAGCCGCGCGCAGACCGGACCGATTGCGGTTTCCACCAATCCTTTGCAGATCGGTGGAGACACTTTCTATGGCCAGTATTTTCAGGGAAAGATAGACGAAGTGCGGATCTACAACTCGGCGTTGAGCAGTCTTCAAATTCAGAGTGACATGAACACCCCGATAACCCCGTAATGCCAGCGCACTTCGGACGAGGTTGCCCGTGCAATCTGCTTCAACTCAAAATGGGCGACGTGCAGCCGTAACGACGGCGCGGACAATTTCATCAGGTATTGCCAGAGCGTAGAGGCGCCTGTCCCCCAGGCGTGCGGGGGTACGGGAAGGTATACACGCAAGTCCGCGGCTGAGGACTCCGAAAGCGTTCGCGAGCAGGCAGCCGCCTCTACAAATGATCGTGTGATCAAAGGACGGCCGCCTCGATTACATCGGATCTTTCAGTCATATGGCGCGCCATTATTCTTTTTAACCATCTGCACTTCGCATCGTCGCAACCTTCCCTCGTTGGAAGCGGCGCATAATGCTTTCCTTTTGTACGGCGCGCGAGCAGTAAGCGAATTCAATGTCGCGCCAGGCCGGTATGTCATCATGCCCGATCATTTGCATTTATTTGTTCGCGGCGATCAGGGCTTTGTTCTCGGCAACTGGGTCAAGGGGCTCAAACGAGCCATATCGAAAGGATTTCCCAGCCAAACGCAGACCTCTTTATGGCAACCTGGCTTCTTTGATCATCTTTTGCGTAGCAATGAAAGTTATGCGCAAAAATCGGAGTACGTTCGACAAAATCCGGTACGCGCGGGGCTGGTTAAATTTGCAGAAGATTGGCCGTATCAAGGCGAGATTGTTCGCATCGACCGCGCCTGAGGTGTAGAGGCGCGTGTCCTCACGCGCATGCGAAATCGGGGCTCTGCGGCTGAGGACTCCGAAAGCGTTCGCGAGCAGGCAGCCGCCCCTACAACGAATGCGGCAACAACGTTGTATTCCATTTTCGGGTGTAGAGGCGCGTGTCATCACGCGCATTGGTACGGACGGGCGCACACGCAAGTCTGCGGCTGAGGACAGCCGCCCCTACACCCAATGCGGGTACACAGAAAGCTAACCTAATTGTAACCAAATTCCTTGTCTGTGGCTCTTGACAGCGATGCAGCGCGCTGTTTTAGAGGGGAACGCCGTTTTCACTGAGGATTTTATGAAACAACGAATATTTTTTTGCCCGGTCATCATTTTTGTTTTGGCAACCGCGATTCTCCCGGCAAACGCGCAGGTTAACGTCACTCAGAAAAACAATAATTTATCCCGGGACGGTCATTATATTGATGCCGCATTCACGCCGGGAAACGCAGCCAATCTGACCCGCGACACGAATTTTAACGGGGCAGTCGTGGGCAACGTGCACGCCCAGCCGCTCTACATCGAAGGTGGTCCAAAGGGTCCGATGGTCATTGTTGTGACGGCATCAAATAATGTCTATGCACTCAATCCGACGACCGGCGCTGTGATCTGGTCGCGCACCGATATCGGCCCTCCGGCGACTTCAGGTTTTCTGTGCGGTAACGAAAACCCGGTTGGCATCATTGGGACGCCTGCTGTCGATCTCGCATCACGCTCGCTTTTCTTCAACGCAATGAAACAGGGCACCCCCCTTAAGCATTTCATTTATTCATTGAATGTCGACACCGGTGCCACGAATGCAAACTGGCCCGTGGATGTGAGTGCGGCCTTCCTGCAATTTGAGTCCCGAGTGCACGAAGACCGAGGCGCGCTTGCTGTGGTGAATGGCATTGTTTATGTGCCGTACTCTGGATACTTCGGTGACTGCGGCAGTTACCACGGTACGGTCGTTGGCGTGCATATCGACAACCCGTCCACGGTGGCAATATGGCAGACGGTCGCAACGGGGGGCGGCATCTGGGGGCACTCAGGTGTTGCCAGTGACGGCACTAACATGTTCGTGATCACGGGGAACACTTTTACACAAAATGGAGATCCGTGGAGTGGGGGCGAAGCAATTGTTCGTTTGCAAGCGGGTCCGACGTTTACCGGCAATCCCACCGATTTCTGGGCGCCTGCCAATTGGCAGTCGCTGGATAACAGCGACACCGATCTCGGAGGTTGCAGCGCCATACTCATCGATGTGCCAGGCGCAACTCCTTCGCAGTTGGTTCTTGCCCTGGGCAAGGACGGCAACGCGTACCTAGTTAATCGTAACAACCTTGGTGGCGTGGCCGGACCGGTAACATCACTAGGTGTTGATGGCACGCTCAGAGGGCAATCGTCTGCCACCTACACCACGGCGCAGGGAACCTATTTTGTCTTCCGCGCTGGGAGCAGCCAAATCAAAGCTTACAAGATTACTGCAACGAATCCGCCTTCGATAGTTTCCGCCTGGAGTGTGAGCCAGAGTGGGCAGGGTTCGCCCTGGGTCACGACAACTGACGCAACGAATAACGCAATCGTATGGGTGGTGGGCGCCGAGGGAGACAATCGGTTACACGGTTACAATGGTGACACCGGCGAGGTCGTTTTTGCTGGTGGTGGTGCCAATGAATTGATGACCGGCACACGCAAATGGAACAGCGGCATGGTAGCTCGGGGAAGCATCTACGTCGCTAATGACAACAAAGTTTATAAGTTCAACGTGCCAGGTGGCGTAGCTACACCTACACCATCGCCTAGCGTAAGTCCGAGCGCGACCCCGCTGGCAACGCCTACACCAAGTCCGAGTGCGACTGTGAATCCAAGTCCAACGGCAACGCCGCCTGTTACTCCGACTCCGCCAGTAACACCTACACCTCAACCTTCGGTTACGCCTTCTACCACTCCGTCGCCAAGTGTGAGCCCGACGGCCACTCCCAGGGTAACGCCCAGGCCGCGCCCGACGCGACGACCGCGTCCGACTCCGCCGCCACGGCCCTGAACCGATGTTTTAGCCGCCCGTCCGCCTAAGGCGGATCAGGCGACAAGGTGTAGAGGCGCGTGTCCTCACGCGCATGCGGGACCGGGGCTCCACGGCTGGGGACTCCGAAAGCGTTCGCGAGCAGACAGCCGACACTACAACGACGCAGCGAACATGCGACCTCGCGACCTCGCGACAGATTCAATTCCGCTAACACGGTGTAGAGGCGCCACGTGCGTTGCTTGTAGCCGCCTCCGAGTTTACTCGATCCGGCAAGTGTCGAGGCAGGCATTCCCCTGTTGTTCCATGGAAACACGGCGACGCAGCGCCGTGACTACAAATACACGGGTCTGACATTAGAAATCCCAGCCCGATTGTAGATTCGCTGTAGAGAGCTCGGACCGATGGCAGAGAATTTACGCGGTGACTATAAAGAGAACATGCCGGCGAACTGCGAACGAATTTGCAGGCGACACGCCTGCCGCTACAGATCCATTACGTCCTTTTCACCGCGCAGGGACAAGAAATGCGGACAAAAAGTTTGACTTCGCTTTTTCGTCGTGGCTAAAAGCGGATGAGCGCTATTGAAGCTTTCACTCTCGGTTTCCTCGCTTGTCGCTGCAGGTTTGTTGGGCGCAATTGCCCCGACGAACGCGCAGGTCAATGTGACCATGGAGCACAACCATCTTTCCCGGGATGGATTGTATATTGATCCCGCGTTTACGCTCGCTAACGCAGCCAATTTGACGCGCGACCTGAACTTCGACGGGACCATTTCAGGCAGTGTTTACGCGCAGCCACTTTATATCGAAGGCGGCCCGGACAACCGGGCAAAGATCATTGCGGTGACCGAGTCGAACAACGTGTACGCGCTCGACGCCGCCGATGGCAGCGTCATTTGGCAGCGCACGGATCTGGGCACGCCGTTTCCGACCACAGCGCCGTGTGCGAATATCTCGCCGCGGGGAATTACCAGCACGCCGGTGGTGGACCTAGCATCCCGATCACTCTTTTTCGATGCAGTGATCACGCCGGATGGGACCAACCAAAAGCATTACATTTTTTCATTGAATGTGGACACTGGCGTGACGAATACCGGCTGGCCGGTCGACGTGGATGCCACTGCGACGCACAACGGCACGGTTTTTAATTCTAATATTCAACAGCAACGCGCGGGGCTTGGGCTAATCAATGGAATCGTTTATGTGCCGTATTCCGGATACTGGGGTGATTGCGGCGTTTATCATGGCTGGGTGGTGGGCATTCCCAAAAACAATCCTTCCAGTGTTACCGCGTGGGCAACGAGCGCTATTGGTGGCGGAATTTGGGGACACAGCGGAGTCGCCTTTGATGGCACCAACCTGTTTGTCACTACCGGTAACACGTTCAATACGCTGGGTGTCTGGGGAGGTGGCGAAGCGATCATCCGCCTGCAAGCCGGACCGGTCTGGAGCGGTCAACCGGGCGATTACTGGGCACCGGTTAATTGGTTCATTCTAGACAACCAGGATCAGGATCTTGGGAGCTCCGGCCCATTAATCGTAGACGTCCCAGGTGCAACACCTTCCCATCTGGTTGTTGCGATGGGCAAGAGTGGCGACGCGTATCTGCTCAATCGCGACAATTTGGGTGGGATCACCGCGCCGGTAGCCTCGGCCCACGTTGCCAATGACAGGATCATCAATGCGGCGGTCGCTTATCCGACCGCGCAGGGTCCGAATGTGGTGTTCCATTCCGATGGCAGTTTACTGGCTGCGTTCAGAATCACCGTCACGAATCCGCCGAACATTGTCGATAACTGGAGCGTGACCCTGGCTGGTCGCGGGTCTCCCTTTGTTACTTCCAGCAATGGTACCAGTAACATGGTTGTATGGGTCGTTGGTACAGAACCAGGAGGAGACCAGCGGTTGCATGGTTACAACGGAAACACCGGTGCCGTTGTTTATGCCGGTGGCGGCGCCAATGAGTTGATGAACGGTGCGCACCGTTTCAATACCGGCATTGCCGCTCGGGGGCGCATCTACGTCGCGAACGACAACAAGGTTTACGCTTTTAAAGTCCCGGGAGGTATCCCAACTCCGACTCCAACGCCGACTGCAACATCGTCTCCGACTCCTACCCCTACTGCCACTGCTACTGCGACCGCCACTCCAACTGCTACGTCGACACCTACAGCAACCGCGACCGCTACCGCAACGGCAACGGCAACCGCGACAGCAACGCCAACATCTACACCTACCGCGACTGCGACTTCAACAGCCACCGCGACGTCTACGCCAACTGCAACTGCAACAGTTACAGCTACAGCCACGGCAACCGCAACGCCTACAGCCACAGCCACAGCCACAGCTATGCCTAGCTCTACGCCCACGGCTACTCCAACACCAACTGTGGTTCCAACACCAACGCCGACTGCTACACCAAAGGTAACACCGAGACCACGTCCGACTCCGAGACGTCAGCCCACTCCAAAACCGAGACCCACTCCGAAACTGTGAGGGTCATAATGATCAGTAATAAGTAGTTATTTGTAACCGCGCAGCTGCGAGCCTTGTGTTGATGCGCCGGAAAGCTTGGTGACAGGCCTTAGGTTCACCTGTCCGGAACAGTTTGCGTGACGATCCAGGCGTGATCGCGCCAGGGTCCGGAACTTAAAGTGTAAGATAGTCCGACATTCTGTGTTCAGTACGCAATTCTACGTACTTGTGAAAACAGAGAAACCATGGCAAGTCCGCAGTGTCACTAGACGATGATCCTCGAGACACTCTATCTTCTAAGGCAAAATCGGCTGGGCGACCTGTCGATCGAATGACCGACACGGCGCGACTGAAGAAAGGGAATTATCTTTATGGTAACAACAGAACGGGGTCATACGAAAACTCTTCTGCTCACTATTTCGCGAGGGACTCTAACGACGAGGCGGATTTGTTTTGTCGTTTTGTTTTTGATTTTTGTGTTTGCTGTGCCCAGCCGGGCAGGCGTTAACAGCTTCGATGGCTCCGGGTCGAATGTTCCGACGGCGGTTCCGACATTGGTTCAGCATGTAGCCACCGGCATGGATCGCTACCCGATTAACACTTTGACAATCCAGCTACCTAATCCAGCCAGGGCCGGTAACTGCCTGATTCTCGGCGTTCAATTTAACAGCGTTGGCTCTGTGGGGAGTGTTACTGATGAAAAGGGTAACGTTTGGATAGCCGGTCCGACTGCTACGAACGCTTCGCTGTCGAAACGCATGAATTTGTATTACGTGCTCAATGCGATTGATGGAACACAAACCATTAAGGTTAATTTTAGCGGATTGGGCAGTACACCGGGATTCCCCCAGGCGGTTGTTTCGGAGTTTTACAATGTGGCGACGGCAGGCGCGTTTGATGGGCAGGCGTCCAGTCCTACGTCGCGCACTGCCGGCACTATTACGACCACTGCACCGGGAGATTTGATTTATGAATGGGGCGCGTCGTTATCCAGCTCCAATGTTAACGGCGGCGCATTTAATGGGACCAGCATCACCGCCGGGACGGGATTTACACTGCTTAGTGCCGATCTTCAGGTGGGATCGGGCGATCAATATCACATCCAACCTGGTGCCGGACCGATCACGCCGACGTTTTCGGCAAGTGGGTCCGAGACGTGGGGCTCACTAGCCATTGCGCTTAAATCGGCAACGGCCGGCACAGCGCCGCCGCCCGGAATACGAATCGTTCATTTGCAGCACACGCTCCTGCAGGCGGTCCGCGCTCAGAATCGTGAAGACCCGATCGTCATGCAATTTCCTTCCACCGGTAATCTATTGATTGGCTTGTACAACGCCGCCGGTCCCTTTGCCACGAATGTGACCGATTCCTTCGGCAACAACTGGTCTTTGCCAGAGTCGGCGAAAATAATTGACGACGATGGCGTGGTGTCAGCGCAGATTGTTTACGCGGCGGATGCTCAAACATCGCCGGACTTGAGTGGTATCACGGTCTCAATCACTGAGGCAGGTATCGGTGATATGATGTTTAATCTGTACGATGTTACAGGAGCAACCGCGTCGCCGTTTGACCTGGCAACTGCAATACACGGTAACAATGACGACTTCGCGCCTCATACTACTGGTATCATAACACCAAGAACTACTAATGGATTAGTTATTCATGTTAATTCGATTGTGTTTCATCAGGAGCACACGATGACGAGTCCTGCCGGTGGAGCATTTGATACCGTTACCAATGATTTGGAAAGTGACGACGTTTCGACGCTGGACATGGATAACGCCTACGCGCATCTCTACAATTCAACGACCAATGAAGTGGACTTCACGTTCACTTCGTGTTGCGAGCAGGACGGGGTTGGTCCTTGGGCAGGTGTAACAGTCGCATTCAAGGGAACTGGTACAGTAACGCCAACGCCATCTCCAACGGCTACATCAACGCCGGCACCTACACCAACAGTAACACCAAATCCTTCGCCGACGCCGACGGTAACTCCATCTGTTACGCCGACTCCGCGCCCGACCACGACGCCTACCGCTAGCCCTACGGCTACGCCGACAGCGACAGCAACGGGAACGCCGCCGACTACGCCTACGCCAAGTGTAAGCCCAACGTCTACTCCCCGGGTGACGCCAAGGCCGCGCCCGACAAGGCGACCGCGTCCGACTCCGCCGCCCAGGCCTTAAGCCTTGGTTCGCGGCTGAGGACAGCCGCCACTACAACGATTCGCCGGGCGGGTGATCTACAACAAACGCAAGCGGGCATTCTTGCGGTGTAGGGGCGCGTGTCCCTCACGCGCATTGGTTTTTGCGCGGTGCGCTGTAAAATGAGCACACAGTGTGCGGCTGAGGATGCCGCTATAGCGGCAACCGAAAATAACGAATCCAGTGTCGGAAAGCTTGACACGCTGGCGGGCAATTGTGGTAGAAGGCGGCGCTCGATTATCGAGCTCGTTTGAAAGTATTATTCACAACTTATTGGCTTGTCGCCGCTGCTTTGTCGATCGCGGTTTTTCCCGCAAACGCGCAGGTCAATGTCACCCAGTTTCATAATCATAATTCGCGTGATGGCCTTTACGTTGACTCGGCGTTCACGCCTTCGGCTGCCGCGAACCTGACACGCGACCTGAAGTTCGACGGCACAATCGAAGGCAACGTCTTTGCTCAACCACTTTACATCGAGGGCGGTCCAAATGGACCGATGGTTATTACGGTAACTGAAACAAATAATGTGTATGCACTCGATGCGGTGGATGGCACCATTATCTGGCAGCGGAACGTAGGCCCTCCAGTGCCGTTATCCGATCTCGAGTGTCCGCCAAAATTTGACCCGATGGGTATCACCGGCACGCCGGTTATCGATCTCGCGTCGCGGGCGCTTTTTTTGGACGCGATGACGACACCCGATGACGGGACAACCAAGCAACACCTCATCCTGTCTCTTAACGTGGACACGGGCGACATCAATCCGGGTTGGCCCGTGGACGTGGAAGCGACTGCGACCTACAACGGTCTAACTTTCTCCGCGGATATCCAACAGCAACGACCGGCGCTCGCGATCGTGAATAACATTCTCTACGTCGGGTACGGGAGCATGCAGGATTGCGAACTTTATCATGGGTGGCTGGTGGGTGTGCCGATAAATAATCCAGCCAGCGTAACGGCCTGGGCCGCGGCGACCGGACCTGACACGCACGGTGGCGCGATCTGGGGCGTTGGCGGCATCGCCAGTGACGGCAACAATCCATTCGTTACCACCGGTAACACTTTTGACACAGGAGGCGACTGGGACGGTGGCGAGACGGTGTTTCGTTTCCAACCCGGCCCAATCTTTAGCGGAGATCCTGGCGATTACTGGGTGCCTACCGACTGGTTCGATCTCGATAATGCCAATCTGGATTTGGGAAGCTCCGGCCCGATTTTAGTGGACGTTCCGGGCGCAACGCCTTCTCACCTGGTCGTCGCAATGGGCAAGGGCGGCGACGCGTATCTACTCAACCGGGACAACCTGGGTGGTATCACGGAACCGGTAGCCTCGTCGCATGTTTCCAATAACGAAATCATCCAGGCACCAGCTGCCTATCGAACCAATCAGGGCACCTACGTTGTCTTTCATGCCGGAGGCGCTCTCTCCGCTTTTCAGATTACTGAAGCGAATCCGCCTGCCATTACCGATGCCTGGAGTGTGAGCCAGGACGGTCGCGGTTCGCCCTTCGTCACTTCGACCGATGGCACCAATGACATGATTGTCTGGGTGGTAGGCACAGAACCAGGAGGAGACGATCGCCTCCATGGTTTTGATGGAGAGACCGGCGACGTTGTTTATGCTGGTGGTGGCCCAAACGAACTGGTTCCGGGCGTGCAACGGTTTAATACGGGGATTGTCGCCCGCGGGCGCATTTACATCGCTGCGAGCGATAAGGTGTACGCGTTTAGATTGCCGGGAGGGACTTCGACGCCAACTCCATCACCGAGCGTAACACCGGTCGTCACACCTACGCCGACGGCGACTCCTACAATAGCACCGACAGCGACGCCCACGGCTACGGCCCCCATAACGCCGACCGCCACTCCCAGGGTAACACCAAGGCCGCGTCCGACTCCAAGGGGACGCCCCACGCCACCGCCTCGACCCGTCGAGCCGATTAGAATTTTTGACCAAAACGGACATCTGGTGCCAAACGCCGTGCCATCAATTAACGGGAAAGCGGTGTACGACGTTACTGTCGGCGACGGCCTCCAGTTTGTACCACGCACACTCAACATTTCTGCCGGCTCGACAGTACGGTGGACCTGGATCAGTAGCGGCCACAGTGTTACGAGCGGCAATCCCTGCATACCAGATAGCGAGTTTTGTTCTCCTAATAATATGAACTGCGACCAGGGGACGCTTTCCAATGTGGGTACGGTTTACGAGCATACTTTTTCTGCGCCTGGTGAATATTCTTACTTTTGCTCCGCGCACTGTGATTACGGAATGACCGGCACAATCACTGTTTCACCGGAAGTGCCGCCGCCAACCCCGCGCCCGCGCCCGACACCGCGGTCACGTCCTATTTTGCCGAGGCCCTGAAAACGGGGCGATCCGCCGCCGGCGAACTGGCGAACAGAGCAGCAAATGCTCGAAAAAGCCGGCCCGATCAGGGGCCATTCAATCGGCGTAAACTGTAGTTCTGTAACAAGTTCCAAGCATTTCGATTTTTTGGAGAACTTCGGATCGAGAATTCCGTAGTTAGCTTTGTGAGGAGTACCTCGGCACATCGTTAGGCGGTATCATGCCACAGCCCAACGCGATATTGCGCGGTGAGTTTCTCGAAGAGATTGCACCGCGCCGAATCAGAATTGTCGGAAAACCTAACGACAGTAACGCCGCGGTATTTGTGCGCTTTGGTAGCTCGTTGACAAAAGGTCGACGGATGCTGGTAGCAGGCCCGCCATAGTTTCCAAATCATGAAATTTGTAACCTCCCTTTCGGCTCTCATTCTTTCTGTTGCATGGGGCGTCCTTCCAACGGAAGCGCAGGTGAACGTGACCATGGAGCACAACAATCCTACTCGCGACGGATTGTACATTGATCCTGGATTCACCATTCCAAACGCCGCCAATTTAACTCGCGACCTGAATTTCGACGGCACGATTTCAGGGAGCGTTTATGCGCAGCCGCTTTACATCGAAGGCGGTCCAAATGGCCCGATGATCATCGCGGTTACGGAATTGAACAACGTTTATGCGCTTAATGCTGTTACCGGCGCCGTCATCTGGCAACGTACGGATATTGGCACGCCGTTTCCGACGACAGCGCCATGCGCGAATATCTCTCCGCGCGGAATCACCGGCACGCCGGTTGTGGATCTGGCCTCCCGATCGCTCTTCTTCGATGCAGTGATTACGCCGGACGGCACAAACCAAAAGCACTATATCTTTTCCTTGAATGTCGATTCGGGAACAACTAATCCCGGCTGGCCGATCGACGTAGATGCCGCAGTTTCATACAACGGCACCGTTTTTAGTTCGACCATTCAACACCAACGCGCGGGACTTGGACTGTTCAATGGAATTGTTTATGTGCCGTATTCCGGTCATTGGGGAGATTGCGGTACTTATCATGGCTGGGTGGTCGGCATTCCGGTCAATAATCCTTCTGGCCTTATAGCCTGGGCAACAAGCGCCATCGGCGGCGGGATTTGGGGACATAGCGGTGCTGCAAGCGATGGAACCAACATATTTGTTACTACCGGTAATACGTTCAATACGCTGGGTGTTTGGGGCGGCGGTGAATCGATTACGCGCTTGCAGGCAGGACCGATATGGAGCGGCCTAACGACCGATTATTGGGCACCGGCTAATTGGTTAACCTTTGACGATCTGGATAAGGATCTTGGGAGCTCGGGCCCGTTACTCGTCGACGTGCCGGGTGCGACCCCTTCGCATCTGGTCGTCGCAATGGGAAAAAGCGGCGATGCATACGTGCTTGATCGCAATAATCTGGGCGGTATCGCCCCGCCGCTGGCAACCGCGCACATCGCCAACGATAGAATCATCAATGCGGCGGTGACCTATCCAACTGCGCAGGGTCCCAATGTGGTGTTCCATTCCGACGGTAGTCTGCTCGGTGCTTTCGGGATTACTGCCACCAATCCGCCCGCCATCGTCAGCAGGTGGAATGCCACATTGAGCGGTCGTGGCTCGCCTTTTGTTACTTCCACCGATGGGACCAATAACATGATTGTGTGGCTTATCGGCACTGAACCAGCAGGAGACCAGCGCCTGCACGGTTACGATGGAAACACCGGAGCCGTTGTTTTTGCGGGAGGCGGTGCCAATGAACTGATGGCGGGCGCGCATCGCTTTAATACAGGCATCGCCGCTGCGGGACGTATCTACGTCGCGAATGACAATAAAGTATATGCCTTTAAGCTGCCGGCAGGCGCACCTAGTCCCACTCCAATTCCTACAGTAACACCAACGGCAACGCCGGTGTCTACGCCTACGCCAACACCATCGCCCACACCTACTCCGATCGCGACACCGACACCAACTCCTACGCCGACGCCTAGTCCTACACCTACAGCTACTCCCACGCCGACGCCGACTCCAACTCCAGCATCCGGTCTGGTGGCAGCGTATGCCTTCAATGAAGGAGGCGGCATAACGGCTAACGATTTATCCGGCAATGGTAACAATGGAACTCTTCAAGGTGGAACGTCGTGGACGACTGGGAAGTATGGAAATGCGATTTTGTTTAACGGGATAAACGCCCTGGTGACCATTCCGAATTCTGCTTCGCTGCAGCTGACAACCGGAATGACATTGGAGGCATGGATTAATCCAAACTTGCGGACCGGAGTGTGGCGGGACGTGATTTATAAGGGCAACGATAATTATTATCTCGAAGCCGACAGCACGAGCAGCAAACCAGTAATAGGCGGTAAGAACGTTGGCGACCTTTTTGGAACTGGAGCGGTTCCAACCAATGCATGGATCCATTTAGCGGGGACATATGATGGGACAACGCAGCGCCTGTATGTGAACGGGATCCAGGTGAGCAGCCGTACGCAGAGTGGATCGATATTGGTCTCAGCAAATCCTTTGCAGATTGGCGGGGACAGTATTTACGGCCAGTATTTTCCAGGGATAATCGACGAGGTAAGAATTTACAACCGGGCGTTGAGCGATACCGAGATTCAGAGTGATATGAATACTCCCATTACATTGTCGCCGAGCCCGACGCCGACACCAGTCGCGACACCAACACCCACCCTCACGCCTACTCCGACGCCTGCGGTTACGCCCACCCCCACGCCTACGCCTGCAGTCACGCCTACGCCTACTCCGACGCCTGCAGTTACGCCTACGCCTACGCCTACGCCTACGCCTACACCTACACCTACACCTACACCTACACCAACGCCCACTCCTACACCAACTCCCACGCCTACACCAACTCCAACACCGACACCGACTCCGACCCCGACACCAACGCCCACTCCTACACCAACTCCCACGCCTAC
>Ga0081455_10000717_pt1 | contig 42974 bp, 35 predicted proteins | sample TabmetS3T2R1_FD_70207 | JGI IMG/M metagenome (GOLD analysis project Ga0081455, IMG submission 70207) | Tabebuia heterophylla rhizosphere microbial communities from the University of Puerto Rico - S3T2R1 | ecosystem: Host-associated > Plants > Roots > Rhizosphere ... | reverse complement strand
TGAGCTGCGCAAAGGCGGCTCTGGGCATGTACACCTCGCCCCGGACTTCGAGGCGCTCCAGAGCGCTCAGGGGTCCGCGCAGGCGCAGGGGAATGCTGCGAATGGCCCGCAGGTTCTGCGTAATGTTTTCACCAATGCGACCGTCACCCCGTGTGGCACCGCGGGTGAGGACGCCGCGAGTATAGAGCAAGGCCACACCGAGGCCGTCGATCTTCGGCTCTACCACATAGGTGCACTGTTGCTCGGGTAACAGCCGCTGCAGGCGCGCAGCAAACTCGCGCAAGTCATCAGTGTTCATGGCGTTATCCAGGCTGAGCATGGGCCGGAGATGTTCGACCGGCTCAAAGCCCTCGGCGGGCTGGCCACCGACGCGCTGGGTCGGTGAATCGGGAGTGATAAGCTCGGGATGGGCTGTTTCCAACGCCTGGAGTTCACGATACAGGGCGTCGTACTCGGCGTCGCTGATGCTCGGACGGTTCTCAACATAGTACTGGTACTGATGCAGATGAATCGCTTCACGCAGCTCGTGCAAGCGCTGCCTGACTCCCGCGAGGTCTTCCATAGTGCCTCTTATGAGAGAAGAGTATGGGTAGAGCTGAGGGGTACAGAGCGTCCCTGGTGGCGAATCGTATGCATGGCAATCTGATGACTCCCCTCCCACTCCAGAGGCCAGGCCTCCGTCTCGCATAGAAAACCGTGCTGGCGCACTAAGGCAAAGAAGGGTACTGCATTAACCCGCCCAGGCTCCGAGAATACGGCAGTACCACCACGTGCTAGATAGCGCCGCAGGAGGGCAACGAGGGGGCCAAAGTTGCGGGCCTCATAAATGACGTCTGAGGCCAGAATGTAATCATAGCGCCGCCGCAAGGTAGGGTAACGCCAGTCCATGAGCTGAAAGCGTGCCTGCTGACAGCCGTTGCGGCGGGCGTTATACCGCGCAAAGGCCAGGGCGGCTGCCTCATAATCGGTACTCAAGACACGCGCCCCCTGCAGCGCTGCTACAATCCCGACGAGTCCCAGGCCACACCCTAATTCCAGGACACGCCGCCCAATGAGAGGCAAGCGCTCAGTCATGTAGTGCGCCATGGCCACGGCAGCCGGCCACAACTCAGCCCAGTAAGGCAGCCGTTCGTCCTCAGCAAACGTTATGGGATCAAGCGACTCCAGGAGTTCCTCAAAATCAGCGATGCGCGTCACGCATACCTGAAGACCCTGCACATCCAGGACAGTTTCAAGCGTAGTATAGCGTTGGACGTGCTCTTCCACCATGGCTCTCCGACGCCAAGTTATTCCTTCTCCTGGAAAATCCCGATACTGGCTGTAAACCCATGCAGAAAATTGCTCGTTCCAATGGGGCCAATTTCCCCGTTACAGAAGAAACCGGCGAGGGGGATGGCTCCTGCCGTCTCTGCAACTACACGGCTATCATGGTCCGGCTCCCCATAGAGGTGCGCGCCACGGCCGTTACAGGAAAAGAGTAAGGCGCCACGGGCTGGCCGTCCAGACAACTCTGGGGACAATGTCTGCATCAAGGCATGCAAATCCTCCCGGGCCGTGGTAGCGTCACGGACGTGGAGCTGCACAGTCTGTCCGGGACGAAACATATCACCCACAGCAATGGCACCACTTTGCGGATCAGCCCCTAAAAACGTCCGGATGAGGAAATCACCGCGGCTGAATTCCTCCTTGTATTCGTCAATCACACGTCCCATCAGAAGCGCTGTGCGTGCGAGGTTTTGATCTTCGGGAGAGAGTGCTGTCAACGCTTCACGGACCGCCGTCAGGGCTGGACGGCCACTCAACTCATAGATCACCTGGTCCTCACAGCGCGTAATGACAAACGGCTGGCCGATCGGTTTGCAGCCTTGCGACACCACCGTACGCAGGGTGAAATTGCCTGTCAGGGCTACACCAACGGCACCATGAACTACCTCGCCGTTCAGAAACAGGGCGCAGCTACTCTGTGACTGACCGCCACTCGCCAGACCACCCAGCACTGGGCGCTGTGGATAAGCACTATTCACGGCCTCAAGCAACTTCTGGGGATCAATCATAAAGGGGTCGGGGAGCAGCACAAACGTTGGCTCGTCCTCCGGTGTCACGCCGAGACGGTTATGCCAGTAGGTCTCTGGCCAGCCTTCCTCCAAGTCGGGCTGTTCAATGTGAAAGGACGTGATGTCCACCCCAGGCAGATGCGCCACCATGAGGGCCAAGGCTGGTTGATTTTCGACTTCCCGGCGGTCGCCAATCACACCGCCTCCCGTACAGCCAATCAAGGTATGGGTAGCGAAGCGCTCCTGCATAACGTGTAAGAGGCGGGGAAACGCTTTGAGATGGTGTGAAGATGCAAACACAAAACTGAGGTGGGCATGTTGCTCTGGCAACTGCGGTGCCACCTGATCGAGCACCGCTGAGACCGCCGCCTCAGTCTGTACTTCACGCGATAGCGCACTGGCAAATTGCATAGGAACTCTCCTTGTCAAGGAGGAGCGAGATAAACTTATGTCCCTTCGCTGAGTCGTCGTACTTTCTCTAGTCTACTCGCCCTCATCGTCACATGCAATCTAGAGCCATGGCGGCACCCTCCCCTCCCCCTGCGACTGCGTCGGCGGAGGGGGCACAGTTTAACGTGCCTCCGTTCCCCGCGACTGCGTCGGCGGAGGGCGCCCGTTAAGCTGGGCGCCCTTCCCTCCGGGCGAGGGTTTTACCACAGAGTGATGGGTTTTAGAGGTCCCTGGATCATGCTCTTTTGTAAAAAGGCAACTCTGCCACGGTAGCGTTGAGAGTGCTGTCCTTGGTGTGCACCTTCAGAGATGTTCCTGGAGTCAGGACTTCACGGCGCACATAGCCGAGCGCGATGTTTTGTTGCCGGGCCGGCGAGTAGGCGGCACTGGTAATCCAGCCTACCTCACGCTGCGGCGAGACGATTTTTGCACCAGGCTCTGGGAGTCTCTCGCCACTCAGGAGCAGCCCCGCCAGTTTGCGATTGACGTGGCCGCGTGCCTCGATCCGGGCGATGACTTCCTGCCCAATATAGCAGCCTTTGGTATAGCTGAGGGCAGCCTCGAGATTGGCCTCGACAGGGATCGTCTCCTCCGTCATGTCACGGCCATAGACGGGAATGCCAGCTTCAATGCGTACTATATCCAGCATCTCTAGCCCTACAGCACGGGCCTCACAGGCTTCTCGCTGTGCCCAGAGAGCGTTCCACACGTCAGGCAGGGCTGCAGGCGGTGCCAGCAGCTGATAGCCTAACTCGCCGGTATGGCTACGCCGCATACAGCACACCGCATGGCCAGCAAGCTGGCAAGCGGTACTGGCGTACATCTGCAGTGCCGGGACCTCTTGCCCCAGAGCCCGGGCGAGCAGTTCAGCGGCACGCGGTCCCTGCAGTGCTAAAAGCCCCCAGTGGCCACTCTCATCGTGAAACGTGACGTCTTCGGAGATCACGAAATATTCGATCGCTGCGATAAAAGGGCGCGCCACCTGCGGCTCGAGTTCGAGCAGATAGGCATCGGCTTCAGCATACACGACAAAATCGGCGATGAGGTGCCCCTTAGCGTTCAGGAAAGTCGTGTAGCATCCCTGACCCGGTTGCAGGCTCTGCGTATCATTCGAGACCATGGCATGCAAAAAACGTTGCCGTTCCCGCCCTGTGACACGAACCAGACTACGATGCGACAAATCGCATAGGCCCACCCCGTGTCGTAGAGTCTGGTATTCTGCATGCGGATCACCAAAATGCTGGGGGAGTTCCCACTCTCCGACTGTGGTAAACGTCGCTCCCAATGCCTGGTGCAGTGGATACAGCGCACTCCGCTTCATCGCCTTGCCCTTTCCCATCCTATCCACCGTCACTAGCTCGCTGTGCGTTGGCTCTGGCGTGGACGAAAGATGCACGTGTGCTTGACGTGCTGCACGGCTTCACCAGCAGCGCGTATAAGGATATCGAGCACTACGAATTCGTGGCCCTTTTTCTCAAATTTTTGCACAGGGACTCCGCGGATTTCCAGGGCCTCACCAACCTGACAGGGACGATAGGTCGTAATGTCACTAGCCACATGGATCCAGGGCCCCAAAATAAAATGCTCGGAGAAAATCCGATTGCACTGCCGCAACAGGATGCCCGGATGCACGAATCCCCTGGCGCCGCGATACAGCGCCAGGTCATCGGTATGCGTGTGACAATACTCCTCGTTGTCCTGCTGAGTGACAGTGAGGGTAAGCAGAGGCAGCGCTTGGCCAACGATCACGGCGTCCCAGCTTATGGGCACTCGTGGAGCCTGGCGCGGTCCTACCGGGATCTCGGCGGGATCAGGCGCTATGCCACTCGTAGTTGGCAGTGCCGCCGTACCGACGCCACATGCCACCCCATCGGCATTCGTGCTAGCCAGGTCAAAGCGCATCTCCGACTCTACCACCGTGTTGACGGTACCCGTGACAGTGATCTGGTCACCTTCATAAATCGGTTTAGCAAACTGGACCTGCGCCGTGCCCCGTGTCAGCCACGCCTCGCCGAAACTGTGGACCAGCGGATACGTCATGTAGGCATACACTGACACGCCAGGCACGAGGCCGCCACGAAAACCATATTGCTGAGCTACAGTGTCATCATGGATCTTATTGGCACTGGCTGCTGCATCATTGTGGGCCGTGAGCGTGTGCGCTGGGAGCTGCATACCCGTGGTATACATAATGCGTGACATCCTACCCTCCTTCTTGCTGCGTGCTAGCTGAGGACAAAACCATGAGGTGACAATGAGATCTACTGAGCGGACATTGTGCCCATGGTCCTCTATGGCCTACAAGAAGGACTTAACGGACCACGGGCCCTGGCACAGGGAGATGGATAGCCTCAACCGCCGGCAACGTCACCGGACAATAGTGCCCGTAATGCAGGGTCTCGACCAACTCATCAGAAGACGTGATCGTATCATCGAAAGCTGTAGCACACGTTAAAAACCAGGCAGGGTGCACGTAGTGCGCATCACTGCCACCCAGGCCGCGCAGGGCATGCTGGGCACACAGGGCATCAGCGCGCTCGTTTTGCTTGTCATTGTTTTGTCCATTGTAGCGTTCAAGGATGCGTATACCAGCCACTTCAGTGAAATTGCGTTCGATGACGCTGCCAAACACCGACTCCCGGAAGGGATGGGACGGCACCGCCACTGCTCCCAGATTCTCCAGCTCAGCAATAATGCGACGACCGTCGTGCATGCGCTTCGTGAGATCAAAGCGTTCTAACACCCGCTCGTTGATCCCATAAACCAATAAGTGCCCCAGGTTGGTGTCCATTTCCACCCCCTGGAGAACACGCACGCCATAGTCATCCCAGTAGTGACGCAATTCGAGTCCTGGCGTATATGTGCGGTGCTCAGTTAACACAAAACCATCAAAGGGATGAAACTGGCGGTAGGCCAGAATGAGATCGATATATCCAGTAATAGTCGCGGTGCTATCGTCAGAGGCCACGGTGTGCACGTGCGTGTCGAGAATCACAGCGTCTACTTCTCCTGCCTATGCTGCAGCCGTCAAACTCCTACGGAGCTGACGACCGCAGCCGCCGCTTATTGGCCAGCGCGTTGCAGATGCCTCAGGTCGAGGCCCAAGGCCTGGGGCCACAACTCCGTTACTTTATCGAGCGTCCAACCACCAGGGCAGAAGACTGTCTTCACCGGTCGCGGGTCTTCGATCAGTGACAGCCGGTCCCCCGAAATGCCCACCGTCCAGCCCGTAATGTCTTGCGCCATATCCGACGCCAAAAAGGCCACTACCGACGCCACATGCTCCGGCTGGCGCTCGGTCGCCGGCATCGGCGCCGCCTGACCGATACCACGCTCGGCGCGGATCTGACGGGCGGACTCAGGCACAGTGGCGGTCATCCGCGTGTTAGCCCCGGGCCAGATGGCGTTGGCCCGCACCCCATACTTCGCCATATCGCGGGCCACCGTCCGGGTCAGCCCCAGAATCCCTGCCTTCGCCGCGGAATAATTTGCCTGCCCCGAGTTACCCGCTGCTGAGATCGACGAAAAATTGATGATGCAGCCACTCTTCTGCGCCCGCATGAGCACACAGGCGGGCTTCACCACACAGAATGCCCCGCGCAGGTGCACGTTAATGACCGCGTCCCATTCCTCAATGCTCATGTTGAAAATCATGCGATCCCGCAAAATTCCGGCAACATGCACCAGAATGTCAACCTTGCCATAGGCATTCACCGCGGTCTGGATAATATTCTGCCCGCCTTCGGGCGTTGCAACGGAGTCATAATTCGGCGTGGCCTCGCCGCCCGCTTGCTTGATCATCCCCACTGTCTGATCGGCGGCCGAGTGCGATTGGCCAACCCCATCCACAGCGGTACCGAGGTCATTGACCACCACCTTGGCGCCCTCCGCCGCCATGAGCTTGCAGATTTCCCGGCCAATACCACTGCCACCGCCAGTGACCGCAGCGACCTTGCCTTCGAGTAACATGACTACCTCCTTCCAGAGAAAACAAAGCGCACCGTGAAGGCGTACCACGTCTCAGTGGCAGCACTCTGCCTCCACGATGCGTCATGTCAACTCATGCGCACATCAACGGGCCACGAGGAATTCCTGCCGGTTCCGTTCCTCAATACGGATCACGCCATAGCGGTCCGTCGAGGCCTGGAATTGCGCCCCGTTCGTTTCCTCGGAGATAATCTCCAGGATGCGCGGGCATTTGTTTTTACCGATGAAGATGGTATGGATAGCCACGCCGAGCTCTTTGGCCAACTCGCGCTCAGCCTTTACCTCCCAATCCCCTTGCGTCGGCACGCCATCCGTCAGGAAAAGGATGTGCTGGTTCCCTGACCCCAAACGCTTAAACTCCGTGAGGGCATCTTCCAGCGAGTTTTGGTAATTCGTGCAGCCCGAGCAGTGCAGATGCAGGGCCCGTTGCGACATTCTCTCGTAATCACGTATGAAAAATTTTCCGGCCACCTGGTACTTGGTGGAGAGGTGGTTGAACTCAATGTAGCCCACGCGCATACGCTTCTTTCTGGCCATCTCCACGAGCCGCAGGATCACCGATGAGGCCCATTTGGAATAAATGCCCGCCATGGACGAGCTAATATCGCGCAGGATCGCGAGCTCTCCGCCGCGATCAAAGCGCTCACGCAACAGCACGCGCGGCAGCTGTGGGTTGACATGGTCATACCAGATAGAACTCTCTACTGGATCCGTGTCGAGGAGATCCGCAAAGTTCGTCATGCGGCGCCACTTGCGTGGCTGGCCACCCGGGTGCGCCACCTGCTCCGCCATATTGCGGTCCATACGACCTTTGAGGACTTTGAGCAGCACCTCGATATTCTCGATGGTCTCGTTATCGAGATTCAATTCACTGTTATCACCACCGTCCTCAGCATTGGGGCTGAGCGTCTGCTGCACCATATCACCCAGCTCCAACTGCTGCTTGCGGTGATCCACCGTGGCTTCCTGCGCACTGTAGTCAGTACGCGGTTGTCCCTCAGTGCGCTCCTCAGACTGCGCCTGACTCATCTGCTCAACATCTTCTTGTTCTTCAGGCGCTACTTTTTTTTTTCGCAATAGCTCGTTGATGATTTCCTCGAGACGCTTGTGCAGCTCTTCAGGAATACGGAAGGTCGTGAGGTACTTGAGTACGAAGAGGTCTTCTGGGACACAGCGCATGCGTCCTTCGAGCACTGCCTTCGACTTGAGGATTTTGACCGCTTTCACCAGGAAGGTGCGGTCAGTCAGCAGGGAGTTGCTGTCGTTGAGGTGGTAGTCATTGAGCAGCACATTGAGCAACTCGAGCAGTAACTGCTTCACTTCTGCCGTCAGGTCGACCTGCGGCACTGTAGCATTGGCCGCATCGAGGACGACTCGATTGACTTTCGGGGAGAGCAGCCCACTCAGATGGTTGTCCGCGTACAGGTCAATAACCTTGGCCGCTTGTTCCCACTGATTCCGCTGTAACAGGCCCAGAGTGCGCATCTGGATGGTAAAACGGTCCAGATTGGCCGGATCCAGAGGCTCGTTGTAATACTCGTCCTTGGTGGGGTTGCCTGTGGCAATAGCTGTTAAGAGGGGGATATTGTCGTCACCGAACTTGCGCTCATTCAAGATGCGTAAAAGTATGTTCAGCGCTTCCCCTGGTGCCCGCGAGATATCGTCGAGGACGCAGATTTCAGCAGTCAAAATACCGCCTTTGCGGTTCATCTGCCGGATGAGTTCGCCACCTGATGTGTCCCGCTCTCGGAAGATCACTGTATCCCCAACGAGTTCAGCCAGACGCGTATCACGATGCAATTGGTAGAAGAAAAATTTGAGATCTGCCGCCTCCGAGGTAATCTCTGCCAGCATGGTTTTTGCGGTACCTGGCGGCCCCTCCAGATAGATATGCTCCTGCGCGATGAGCCCGAGCATGACCGCTTCTTTAACATCGTCATGCCCAACGACATACCTATCCATCTCACCTCGTATCTGTTGCAACCCTTCCAGAACATCCATAGAGGAACCCTACCTGCTAGTGTCATAACCTGTTAGCCCTAGACACACTATCAGCACTGTATAGTGCACAACCCTAGCATACCTAGACAGTAAAGGCAAAGTAAATTTCCCCTGAAAGTAGCTCTTGGGACTAGTACCCCTTATAAGGCTTGCATGACTAGTCGCTTGTGTGGTACGGTGAATAGCGTTATCTAAGCCCTCTCAAGGAGGAAGGACCATGAGCTACAGACCAAAGTATCTAGGTCATGTCAACATTTATGTACGCAACGTCGAGCGCTCCCACAAGTGGTATGAGGATGTGCTGGGATTGCACACCTACGACTACATGCCTGGCCGTGCTGCCTTCATGTCAGCGGATCAGGAACAGTCGCATGAGGTGGCGCTGATGCAGGTGGGTGACGACGCTCCCCTGCAACAGAAGAGGCAGGTGGGCCTGAATCACATGGCCTGGATGATGCACAGCCTGGACGATCTGAAGGACGCTTACCAGCGCTTCAAAGAGCTAAATGTCCCTATTGAGCACGTGTCCGATCATGGGATCTCTATTGGCATTTATTTTCGCGATCCCGATGGCAATGGTATTGAAGTATCATATGAACTCCCCAGAAATCAATGGGCGCGCCACGACAAAGTATTTTCTGGCGAAGGCCGGTCCAAGGGCCTCTTTCCTGGTCCCTGGGACGAGGAGCTGGCTCCCCAAATGGCTGCCGCCAGGTAGCTCCGAGACGGACGCGGATGGGAGTCCTCTATTCCCCTCCTATCCGCGTTTATCCGCGCTTAGCTATCGCAGTCTAATGTGAGCAGGAGTGGGCGCGGAGCAGGCTGGGCGTCCTCCCAGCATCATCAGAAACGGTAGTCCCACGACGAACAGTATCCCCATCATCCAGCCAAGGGGTCAGCAGTGCCCACTGGAGGCGTCGCCGGGGTACGGCTCGACGACTCCTCCGCCCTCTGGGATTCATACGCTAGGGTTCTGACTCCATTTGCAGATACGACTTAACCCATGTCAGGCAGTGGGAACCGCGGGAGAGACCGGGCACGCTCACCTAGGAGCGTCGAGAGTGTGTTTGCTTCTGATGCAAGGCATTGTGCAGGAAGCTTGTGCGCTCCTGCTCCGTCGACAATTGGGCGGCGAGTGCCTGGCAGAGCTCATGCAGATCTTTTGTGTGATGTGCAGCTCTCCCTACCAAAATTTTGGCGACCGGGCCAATGTGTTCGGCCAGGCTGTCTTCGACAACCTTGAGCACACGAGGATCCCACGGCACTGTAGAAGCCGCATGCCTAGGCTTTGCCGGGGGGTGTTCCTCTTGCCCTGCATCCTGAGCCGGCGATAGAGCCTCTGCTAGCCCAGACTTCGAAGTATGCGGTATTGTCGGGCTGGTCGTTTTGTGCCCCCACGGCCACTTGATTTCCCACTTCCAGATCGATAATTTAGCTGACTCACTGGCAGGAGCGGCGGGGGCAGTGTTGTGCGCAGCAGGGGGGCAGGCGTCCCGGGTGCTCTCAGGTAACCGCGACGGTGCAGTCAAGGAACCGTGTTGCACTTTTGTCTCAGAACTGCTCTCTACAGGCGAGGCAGCTTGCGCCGGCCGCGGCACAGATGCCTCTGTGGCCCGGATACTTGTAGGTAAGTGTTCCGCCCCATGCAGGGCACTATGCGCTGGCGGCGTGTTGAAGCCCTCATGACGTACATTCTCCTTGACGATCAGGCGTGCCAGCAACACGGTGACATTGTCGGCTCCTCCCGCTGCGTTCGCTGCCTCGACCAGACGGCGGCACCGCATATGCTCGTCCTCACCCGAGGCCAGAATCTCTTCGATGCGTTCGTGCGCCACATAAGACGACAAGCCATCCGAACATAACAGCAGGTAATCATTATGAGAGAACGGCAGAGTCTGGAGTTCCGGCAGGACAGATTTGTCTTGGCCCAAGGCTTGCAGGATGATGTTGCGGTGCGGATGATTTTGCGCTTCTTCGGGCGTCAGCATACCTTTCTTCTGCATCATGTGCACGATGGTCTGGTCATCAGTCAGGAGCGTGAGATTCCCCCCACTGAACCGATACGCGCGACTGTCACCCACCTGCGCAATAGTCAGAACGCCATGCCCCACATGCACCACTGTCAGTGTCGACGCCATATGGCGCGTCCGCCCACTGGCACCGTGATGCTGACAGATCGTTTCATGTGCCATGTCCACAGCGCGTATGATCTGTTCAGACATTGGCAGGGCTGGCTCTGCCGCATTGACGAGCGCTTGGGCCACGATATCGACTGCCAGTCGGCTGGCAACCTCCCCTCCTTCATGGCCGCCAAGGCCATCGGCCACCACCAGTATAGTCCCGCGCGTACCAATATCGTGGTGGAACAACTCTGGATGCAATTGGTTATCATGGACACCGATCACTTTACGGGTCAGATCGGCCACCATGAAATGGTCCTCGTTGTTGTCGCGCTGTAACCCCCGGTCGGAGAGGCCGAAGACAACGATCTGATGGATTGCGCGATTGGTGCTCATACATTCTGCCATTAGCGCATGTCCTGTTTTGACAGAGCGAAGATACTCCTGCGCAAGTCATCCATGCTCTGGAAGCGCTTGGCAGGGTCACCCCACATCGCCTTGAGAATAATGGCCTCCACCGCTGCAGGAATATCCGGCTTGAGCTGCCGCGGTGGAGTGGGATTGCCTTCGACATGTTGAAACAAGATGGCCATGGGATCGTCCGCCACATAGGGCGGCCTCCCGGTGAATATTTCATACATGATCACGCCGAGACTATAGATATCCGTCCGCGCATCGATGGTGCGCGCCCGCACTTGCTCCGGTGCCATATAGGTCGGTGTCCCCAACAGCACCCCGGTTTTCGTCAGACGGGCGTCCGCATGACTCAGGGCCGCTAGACCGAAGTCGACAACCTTCACCAGGCCACTGTCGTTAATCAAAATATTAGGTGGTTTGATATCACGATGCACCACCCCGACCTGATGGGCAGCGCTCAACCCACGGCAGATGTCCCACACAATCTTGAGGCCACGCTTGAGGCTGATAGGCCCCTGTTTGAGTTCATCAGACAGGCTGTGGCTGGGAAAATACTCCATCGAGATAGCATAGGATTTCTTCAGCGTTAAGAAATCGTGAATGCGAATGACGTTTTCGTGCGTGATCCGTCTAGCATACCGCAACTCATGTTTGAAACGTTCAATCATGTTGCCATCTGCCGCGATTTCACGATTCAAGAACTTGAGAATAATCTCCTCGCCAACCACGGTATCTTCCACGAGGATAACCGCGCCAAACCCCCCCTTACCCACGGGACGTATGACCCGATAGCGTTCAACCAACATATCGCCTGGTTCAAGTGTGTCAGCATCGATGTAACGATCCGTCTCGTGGTCATCCGTGATGATCGCTTCCATATCGTGATCGTGGGATTCAGGGGTCAATATACCCAAGGCTCCAAGGCCATGCAGATCGGGCAGTGCCGGCTGTAATTGTATCATTGTCGAATTGGTGGAAGGCCGCACCAACACCCCTTTGCTCACCAGCGCGTTCGCTGTGGCATTTGCAGCCTCCTTGAGCTCGGCATCGTCAGCCGTCTCGCGTACTGCCATGACCGCCTTCCAGATCTGTTCAGCGTGAGTCGCATCTGCCAGGGACGAGAGCGCCCGGAGAGCTGCGATACGCACTGCCTTGTCGGTGCCTTGCAGACACTCGATAAGGGGTGGAATAGCCTGGCGTCCCTCGAGCTTCGCCAACGCTGGAATGACGAGAGTGCCTAGCGTCGGCATTTCACGCAGCAGGCGCAGGAACACGGGGACAGCCCGTCTGTCCTCCAGCGTCACGAGCGCCTCTACCGTACGCGCCCGCACCCCCGGGTCAGTGTCGTCGAGAGTCTTGACCAAATGGTTAAAGGCACGCTGCTGCTGCTTCAAAATCTCCACAGCGCTGCTGCGGATATACTCATCTGCATCCTGGAGGAGGGTCAAAACAGCATCGAACAGTTTCGCATTACCCGAAGTGCGCAGCGCCTCAAAGGCCCGCACCTTCACCCACCATTCCTTGCTTCTGAGAGCTTCCAAGAGCACGCGAATAGGCGCACTATCCTGCACCGTATTCAGCACCTCCACGGCGCGCTGCTGCACGTCTTCAGCTTCATCCTGCAGGAGTTCAACGAGATAGCGCGCCGCCTGCGGATCATGCACTTGGATGAGGATTTCCTTTGCCTTCATTTGGATAGCTGGGTCGGGATCCCGCAACATCTGGCAGATCGAGCCAGCCTCCAGCGGCATCTTCAAGCTCGCCAACCCCTCCAGGGCTGCCTGCCGGACCTCTTTACGCGTATCATTAAGGAGACTCGACAAGATATCGCGTACTGCTTCCGTACTAAAGCGTGCCAGGATGCGTGCCATATTCGCACGGATCGTCACATCCTCGTTCCGTGCCGCCCGCATGAGATCAGGGAGCATAGCTCCGGTCGCAGACCGTTCGATCAAACGCAAGAGCACAGCACGGTTTTCACGATCGACAGTGCCGAGCAAATTGATGAGAGATTTGACATTCAACTGATCCTTACGCTGGGTCAGAATCTTCCCAATGGCTGCTTTGGGAGCCTTGGCATCGGTCAACCGCTTGAGCAGCTCATTGGGGTCGTATTTCGTGCTTTTGACAAACACCCTGGCAACGCCTGTCGCTACCTGGGTATTCGGATGCGTCAGGTGGCCCAGGAAAGCATCGAAGGTTTCATTGTCCAAAAAAGTCGCGAGCAGCTCTTCAATAATCTCAGGGTGTCGTGCACTGCCCAGTGCTTCCACGCACTGGGCGAGCGCTGGCCGCCCGATCTCCTTGAGCCGCGAGAGGGCCTGCACCGTCTGGGAACTAGCAGGGTTCTGCGAGGCGAGTAGCACGGCAAGAGCTTTTTTAATCTTGTAGCCATCTAGGAAGCCCATACATACGCACCTTCTGGCTTACTCTGCCATTGTGACAACTTGCGAGAAGAAAGGACAGATCACAGCATCCACACTGATTGCCTTATGACTGAAAAAACTTTTATGTTACTTAAGGCATTGTAGGAAAGATAACCAGGCTTCGCAAGTCAAAAACGTATAAATTGGCCGATAAGATGAGGAGGCTTCCACCTAGAGGAAGCCACCAGCGCACCCTCATCGTGTCGACTGTTTGAGCAGCGGAACCAGGCTCTTGCTTAATGCCTCCATACTCTGAAAACGCTGCGCCGGATCAATGGCCATGGCCTTCAGGACAATGGCCTCCAGTTCCGGTGTCAGGGCCGCGTTCAACTCACGCGGCGGGGTCGCTTTCCCTTCAAGGTGCTGGTAGAGGATGGCCATGGGATTATTGCCACAGTAGGGCGGCCGGCCCGTGAACATCTCATACATCATGATTCCCAGGCTATAGATATCTGTACGGATATCAATCTTACAATTCTGGACCTGTTCTGGCGCCATGTACAGCGGTGTGCCGAGCAACGCACCGGTTCTGGTAAGCCGTGTCGCGGTGTCGCTCACTGCCGCGGCAAGACCAAAGTCAACGATCTTAACCACCCCAGCGTCGCTGATTAACACGTTCGGTGGCTTCAGGTCACGGTGAATAATCTTGACCTGATGGGCAGCGTGCATGCCGCGGCAAATGTACCAAAGGATGCGCAGAGCGCGTTGGGGATCCATGGGAGTGTGCCTGGGCATCTCAGCGCTGAGGCTGTGGCTGGGAAAGTACTCCATGGAAATGGCGTAGGCTTTCTCAATGCGTAGGAAGTCGTGAATGCGAATAACGTTCTCATGGGTGACGCGTCTGGCATAGCGCAGTTCGTGGATAAACCTTTTGATCATATGGGCATCCGCCGCCATGTGGGGATTGAGGAATTTCAAGATGAGTTGTTCGCTGACCATAGTATCTTCCACGAGCACTACGGTGCCAAATCCCCCCTGGCCAATCTGGCGGACGACGCGATAGCGCTCTGCTAACACCATGCCAGGGACCAGTGCGGTCGCGTCCACAATCGCCTCAGCAACGGAGATATCAGACCCTGGGTCAGGTCCACTACTCTCAGGCCCTGGCGTGCTCACCATGGTCGACAGGAGGCTGCTGTTTGGCGTTGACTCGTACAGGAGCGACTGGGGCGCTGGACGGCTCACACTGATGTCCCGCACGGCACTGCATCCTACAGCCCGCACACCAAAACGCCGAATGATCGCACTCGCTGTGCTATTAGCGAGGGCTTTGAGATCCGCATCATTGGTGCTGCGCACTGCCATCACCGCCTGCAGGACTGCTTCGGAGTGTTCGGCGTCTGTTAGCGTCGCCAGAGCCTGTAACGCTTCGCGTTGCAGGGCGGGAGTGCCCTGGTGTAGATGGGTGAGCAGGAGGGGGACTGCCCGTGCATCTCCCAGGCTGGTGAGGGTACGGAGGGCGACCAGACGCATGTCCGTAGACCCAGTCTGCGCAAGACGCAGCAGAGCTGGGCCCACACGTTTCTCGCCTAAGGCGCCTGCCACCTCTGCAGCGCACGTCTGGAGCCAGGAGTCCTGCGTGTCTAGTGCTTCTATCAGAAAGTTCAGCACTTGCGGATCCTGGGTCAGCTTTAGGATCTCGGTGGCACTACGACGCATGCCCGCATCCGTATCCAGGCTAAGCTTCAGGGCTGCATCAACGACCTTCGCCCCACCGCCTCGTCCAAGTGCATCCGTGACCCGCATGGTTACCCACCATTCCTTATCGACCAAAGCACTCAAGAGATTCTTGAGAAGGGAGACGTCCCCGATCGTGTTCAGGATAGCGACTGCTCCCTGACGCACGTCGGGCGCTTCATCCTGCAGAGTCTCAATGAGGACGGGGAGCGCTTGTGGATTATTGAGTTGGGTGAGGAGTATCGCCGCCTGTTGCCGTACCGTGTGATCCGGATCCCATAACAAGCGACACAAAGCTTCAAAGTCTAGAGGCACCTGGAGACTCACCAACCCCTCAAGAGCCAGCTGGCGTACACGTACCTGGGGGGCCTCGAGGAGCCGCATGAGGGTATCTCGCAGAACCGGTGTGTCGGTCCGGGGGGTCACTGCGGCCTTGATGCTATTCGTATCCCCCACCACGGACAGGAGCTCCACAGCCTCCTGTTGCACTTCCGGAGAGGGATCCTGCAAGACATCGAAGAGATACGATACTGTCTGTGGGACTTTCCATTGAGTCAGAACAGCGCTGGCCTGGCGCCGCACGGTTTTCTCTGGATCCGTGAGCAGTCGACAGATCGGTCGCACGTCCTGGGGTAATGGCAGGCTCGCAAGCCCTGCAAGCGCCGCCTCACGGATGGGTGCATGCGTGTCGGTCAGCAAGCTCATGAACGCGTCCCGCACCTCCTCGGTACGAAAGTGCGTCAGCGTGCGGACCATGGCCAGACGCACGGTCTCATCTGTATTTGTCGTGCGGTGGATGAGCGCTGGCACAGTCGCCACAGTCGCGACCTGACGCACCAGCCCTAAGAGCAGCGGACGGTGTTCAGCCTGCACCGTATCGAGACACCGCAGCAAGAGTTCAGGCTGCAGCATCGCTTTACGGGCGTTCAGTAGCTTGCCGAGTGTCGATTTGGCAATACGGGGATCCGTGAAAAAGTCGAGGAGCCGATTCGGGTCATAAGTGGTGGCCTGGGTCAGCACCTCCACAACACCGGCAACTACGTGTGGGTTGGTACTCGCCAAGCCATCCCCAAAGAGGGGAAGGGTAGCATTGTGGACGAAAGGCGTTAGAGACGCCACCACGGTGTGTGGCGTGCGCACTTTGCCCAGGGCTTCGATAAGCTTTGGAATAGCGGACTCCCCGAGGCGCTTGAGTGTCGCCACAGCCTGCATCGTCTCGGCACTTGCCGCGTTCTGGGACGTAAGCAGTACGGCAATAGCTTTATTGATTCTGTATGTATCCAAGAGACCCATACGTCCACGCCTTTCCCTTCCAGCCAGCCAGGGGTAACGTGTATACGTATCGGTCGAAAGCGAGGAAAGGTTGAGTTGCGTGGCACGTGGCCTGTTCACCAGCGATCATAGTCATCGTTGGTATAGTAAGACCGCTGATAACGCCTGGCCTCCCGTCGACGCAGAGGGAGAGCCCACAAGAGGCCTACCAGAAATCCACCAATATGCGCCCACCAGGCCACGCCCCCAGCTCCCGTGTGGGCAGCCAGAGACCCAATGCCACTCAAGAGGTTGGTCAAAAACCAGAACCCTAGGAAGAACACCGCTGGGAGTTCAATCGTCTGCAAGAAGATAAAAATCGGCACCAGTGTCAGCACTCTAGCATAGGGAAAGAGCAACAAATAGGCGCCCATGACGCCAGCAATGGCGCCGCTCGCGCCCACTGTAGGGACGCGTGAGGAAGGATTGAAGGCAATATGCAAGATGCCAGCGGCAAGCCCACTCAGCAGATAAAAACAGAGAAAGCCCGCACGGCCCATGCGGTCTTCTACATTATCACCAAAGATCCAGAGGGACCACATATTCCCAAGGATATGCATCCAGCCGCCATGCAGAAACATCGACGACAGCAAGGTAAGGTAGTTTGGATGCACAAGCAGGCGTAGGCGTGCAGGACATGACCCGGTAAGTGAGCACGGGACAATGCCCCACTGATAAAAGACGGCGTCAAGTCCACGCGTATTGCCGAGTTCGAAGAGGAATACGAAGGCGTTCACGACGATGAGCCCTACGGTCACGGCGGGGAAACGCATGGAAGGGACGGTATCGCGCAGTGGAAGCATACAAGCCTTCATTCGGGCAAAGCACTGTCCCGCTGCACCCTCAGCCGGGCGAGCACCTCGTATGGGGGGGAAACATAGTGTTACAACACCGCCAACGTGCTATCACGTCGATCGCTGATGAACATGTACCCCGGGGCGTGCGTCAGGGCAAGCACAGGTTTCGCCTGCATCATCACCGCTTGTGGTGTAACGCCGCAGGCCCAAAACACTGGCACTTCTCCTGAGGCCACAGGGACCGCATCACCAAAATCGGGACGTTGCACGTCCCGAATACCAAGAGCTGCGGGGTCACCTACATGGATAGGGGCACCGTGCACTGCTGGAAAGCGACTGGTAATTTGCACGGCGCGCACGACATCGTCTGCTGGCAGAGGGCGCATACTGACTACCAGAGGACCATGGAACACACCGGCGGGTTTGCACGGACGATTGGTAATGAACATGGGAACATTCACGCCCAGTTCGATGTGCCGTATGCGTATACCGGCATCCATGAGGGAGTGTTCGAAGGTAAAACTACATCCGAGGAGGAAACCGATGAGGTCGTCTCGCCAGTGGGCCTTGAGATCGTCGACTTCCTCAACGAGTACACCATCGCGGTACACACGATAACGTGGTATATCCGTACGAATGTCGGCGCCTGGTGCGAATTCTCGCGGTTCGGGATCGCCAGGGTCGAGCACTTCAAGAAGTGGACAGGGTTGAGGGTTGCGCTGACAGAAAAGCAGAAAATCATAGGCCAAGGCGCACGGTACCACTACCAAGTTGGCCTGCGTATAGCCCGGTGCCAGGCCAGCCGTTGGGCGGCGCCACTGCCCGGCATGAATACGCTGACGGATCTGGCGCGGCGTCAAACCGGTCAGGTCGTGCATGGAGCGTGTAATGGTTGCCATAAGGCCTTCCTTGCGTGCACCACGAAGCAACAGCCCGTACGCTAATGCTGCGCCGGCATCGTTTCCATCTCCTCGAGGAGATGGTCTGAGCGCTCGACCGCAGCGGCTACAGAACCGTACCGTGGCCAGAAACGAAAGAGCAGGGCAAGGATGACACTGGCACCAATACAGACACCGGCAAACGTCAATAAAATCACGCCCGTCTGCATAGCATTGCTCCTCTCAGACAGGGTGGCTCTCTACGCCTGCCCGCGGGGCTCATCAGATGCCGCGTTATGAGATGATTCCCAGGGAGCCACATCCCCCAAAGCGTTGAGGTCAATCTCAAGCGTCAGGTAGCCTGGGAGCGTCGACCTCTCTGGTTCAAGGAATTCAGGCAAATCCAGGCTCAATACCTCAGGGTCCTGCCATCCATCCAGCTCCCAATCTGGCTGGGTAGACGCAGCGTCGGTTTCTGGCCTGAACTCCTGAAAATCACTTACGTCCAGCTCTAACGTCAGATAGTCCGAGAACGTCGGTGGCTCCGAGTTCTCTCGCTCAGACAGCTCCTCTACAGAGGCTTCTGGCACCAAAGGTAATGGTTGTGGCATATTCTCGTGGCCCTCGCCACGTCTCAAATGTGCCATAGGCTCTACCCCTGGCGAAAACGCCGCACAGTTACGCTGGTGTATCATCGTCCAATTCCAAGCCATCCAAATCGAGTAACAGCTCTGGCTCATCGTCTGCCTGATCGTCGCGAGGAGGTATCTTCGACTGTATATCGCCAGGCAGATTTTCCAGCTTCGGGTTGTCCAGGCTGATAGACGAAACCTCCGAAGCCATTTCGGAACTATCCAATTCGAGAGTTAGATGGCCTGGCAAGGCGATATCATCAAGATCTTCGAAAGATACAGCCTCTGCAACAGGCAAGCCAGGCTCTGTACCAGCGCTGGTGAGCAGCTCAGGTATTTCAGGGTCGGCGGGGAATGGCGTCTGCGGAGCATCTTCGAGGCGGCTTGACGCCAGGTCCGCCGGCAGCACGGGTGGCTCTAGCTCCAAGGTGAGGTGTTCCGGAGGTATGGGGTCTTCTAGGTTTTCTAATGCAAACATGTCTGAAGAGGTCAGTAGGCCTTCGGGCGGGGTCTCCGCAGCAGTGGGCGTCCATTCGCTGACCGACGGCGGATGAGTCCCTACCTCGTCTGCAAACGTGAAGGGTGCCTCATCGCGCGTTGACCCAGCGAGATCCGACAGCGTTGCCTCGGCTTCTGCAAATGTAGAGAGATCGAACTCAAGAGACGGCAGAAGCCCCATAGCCTCCTGATGCGGATCATCGAAGGTCGTGATGGCAGGCTCAATCACATCTGCCAGTTCACTTCCCGACGGCTCATCGGATGCTATGGACAATATGGAGTCATCCATGGATAGCGCAGCGCTATCGCGGCTCAGGCCCATAGCCTCCTCGGTCTCTTCCGGGGCAGAGGCCCTTGCGGCATCTGTTTGGCCTAACGCCGTCGTGGCATCGAGCAACTCGATGGTCGGAAGGGTGGGCTCGACAACCTCGGGCGCGGGCTCCACTGATGCCATCGGGGTATCTTCAGCGAGCACCACGTCCTGGAGTGGCAACGACGCTAGAGTACCCGAGAAGTCTGCCACGGTGACAGCTTCGTCAACGCTCTCAGCCTCCACTTCGTCGATACTCTTGGTCTCAGGAATATCGGTAGGTATGCGGTGCGCCAAGTCAACGTGACTCACATCAAGCTGCCGAGAAGGGACATCCTGCGTTTCTAGTGATTCTGCCGCATTCTGTGGCGGCGGGGGTTCGGATGGCACGAGATTCTGAAGTATAGCGGGCGGGAGCTCACTCGAAATACTTTCAGGCTCTATTTCGAGGGTGAGATGTCCAGGCAGAGTGATCGCCCCCGGCTCTGCTGGTGGCGGTGTAGGTGTTGTTGGAGGTTCGCCAGAAATCACCTGCGCTGCTCGGAGGCGGGCCGTCATTTCGGGTGGAAGATCCGACGCGTCGAGTTCCAGCGTCAAGTGGTCCATGCCAGCGAGATCCGTCTCAGTCTCCGGTCGCCCAGAGCGTGGCGCCCCTGCGGGAGCCCGCCGTGTACCTGGATGCTCAGCGTAGTCATCGAGGCTAATATCGAAATCGTCGTCGTCACTGGCATGCAAGGTGACTCCTTCTTCGACGCTCTCGAAGAGGGAGTCAGCTCCTGCCCCGCCCAGCACGAGACTCAGGTCAAGCACACCAGGTTGGAGAACCAACAGCCCAATATCTTGCTTGAAAGTCACCAGATCAATACCGCACTTGCGACAGTCATCAAGATAATCATGGCTGACGTAATTACACTTTGGGCACTTCATGACGTTGGGCTCCCCTTGCGAGGCATAAGTGCTTATGTCCCCGTCAGGACAATTTGTTCTTGATGTTCGCCGAACACTGCACGCAGGGTATCGGCAATCTCCCCGAGTGTGGCATAACATTCTACCGCCTCAATGAGTAGCGGCATGAGATTCTCACTGCCACATGCGGCATACTCCAGACGCTGCAGCGCAGCCTTGACCTGCGCGTTGTTTCGCTGCGCCCGCAGCGCTTGCACGCGGGCCACTTGCTGCCGCTCGAGATCAGGATCGATACGCAACAGAGGTGGTCCTGGCTCGTTCTCGAGCATATACGCATTCATGCCCACGACGATCCGGGAACGCGCTTCAATTTCTTGCTGATACTGATAGGCACTCTGCTGAATTTCGCGCTGGGGAAAGCCCAGTTCAATGGCCCTGACCGCACCACCCATGGCGTCGATCTGGTCGAGATATGCCTGGACACGTTCCTCAATGGCTTTCGTCAAGGCCTCAATAGCATAGGCGCCACCGATCGGGTCGACACTTGTGGCTACCCCGGTCTCATGGGCGATGATTTGCTGTGTGCGCAGTGCGATCTGGACGGATTCTTCGGTAGGTAAGGCTAAAGCTTCATCGCGGGAATTCGTATGCAGCGATTGGGCCCCACCAAGGACTGCGGCCATGGCCTGCAGTGCCACCCGAACAATGTTACTATCCGGTTGCTGTGCCGTCAACGTGCTCCCTGCCGTTTGCGCATGAAAGCGCAGCATCTGCGCCCGTGGGGCCGTCGCCTGGAAGCGATCACGCATAATCCGGGCCCACAACCGACGCGCTGCCCGGAATTTAGCAATTTCCTCCAAAAAATGGTTATGGACATTGAAAAAAAACGATAGCTGCGTGCCAAACTCGTTGACGTCCAGCCCCACTTCAAGCGCCGCCTCGACGTACGCAATGCCATCGGCCAGCGTGAAAGCCACCTCTTGCACCGCCGTTGAGCCAGCTTCGCGGATGTGATAGCCGCTGATACTGATCGTATTCCAGCGCGGCATCTCCTTGGCAGCATAGGCAAAGACATCAGTGATCAGGCGCATCGACGGTTTCGGAGGATAAATGTACGTGCCGCGCGCCATATACTCTTTCAAAATATCGTTCTGAATCGTGCCCGTGAGCTGGGCTGGCGTCACCCCCTGTTTCTTCGCTACTGCGATATACAGCGCTAAGAGCGTCGCGGCCGTGGCATTGATCGTCATGGAGGTACTCACCTGATTCAGAGGAATGTCTTTGAACAGGGTCTCCATATCCTGGAGAGAAGCGATGGCAACCCCAACTTTGCCGACCTCCCCTGCCGCCATGGGATGATCTGAGTCATACCCCATCTGGGTCGGCAGATCAAAGGCCACACTTAGACCTTTCTGGCCATGCTCCAGGAGAAATTTGTAGCGCTGATTCGAGACCTCCGCAGTGCCAAAACCGGCATACTGTCGCATCGTCCACAGACGCCCTCGATACATCGTAGGATGCACACCGCGCGTGAAGGGGAACTGCCCAGGGAAATTACTCTGCTCCAGATAGTCAGCATCCGGGCTGTCGAGTGGCGTGTACAGCCGTTTGAGGGTGAGCCCCGATGACGTCGTGAAGTCCGCCTGGCGCTCAGGAGTACGTGCCAGCACTGGCTCGACGACCTCTGTCTGCCAGTGTTGTTGCTGTGCAGCAATTTCCTCGTTATTATGATGTGGTGCCATCCCGAGCTCCTGATATTGGGGCTACGATGTCTCACGGCTGGGGCGCAGGCTTGCTCAGGAGGTAAGCGACGCCAGGTTATAAAACGATGCCCTTGACAAGAGGCGATATGCTTTGCAAGTCAAAGATTTATTGACTTAAGTATCAAGGCATTGTGCCACACAGGGGGGGTGAATGTCAAGAGCGGCAACAGGCTGTATCCTGAGAGGCCTGTTGCAGTGGAGACAGGGAGAAGGGGCGAGATGCGGCTGGGAGTTCTTGGGGATATCCATGGATATCTGCCTGGCAGTGACAGGATGTGTATTGACTTTGCCGTCAACTTAACGGCAACACTGGCGGTGGATGCCTTTCTGCAAGTCGGCGATATGTGTCATTACCGTTCGTTTGCCCGACCGGTGCACTGGATTTATGGCAACAATGATTGGCCAGACGTGGTGCGACAGGTGGAGACCGGCGAGCGTCCATTGCAGCACTTCTATCACATCAAGACTGGCGAAGTCTTCACGCTCTCACACGGCACCGAACACGTCCGTATTGCCGGGCTCAATGGGGCGTTTGATGACCTTTACTACGATCTCGATCCCAAGACGGAGCGTCCTCTCGAAAGCCTGGCCTTCTTTGGGCGTGCTGACGTGGAAAAGTGTCTCACTCTGCGCCACATTGACGTGTTCCTCGCACACGGCTGCCCCGCCGGGTTGGGCTATGGTCGTGAACCGGATTACGGGGTTCCGGCCATTCGGGCGATTCTGGATGTGGTCCAGCCTCGCCTCATGCTATGTGGTCATGCCCATTTTTTCCGAGAAGCGCATACCGCGACCAGCACGGTCTACTCCCTGAACCAACTGAAGGACGAGTACTATATCCTCGATACCAGCAGTTGGACGCTCGAACGTTTTCCCAGCAGGAGTCTGGTGTGAAACGGAGTGCGAGGCCCAAGCGCGTCGAAGTCCAGTTGGTACCTATGCAGCCAGAGGATGTTGCAGCGGTGCTCGCCATCGAACAGCAGTCCTTTACCATGCCCTGGACCGAGGCCATGTTTTCTTCTGAACTCCGGAATGAGCACACGTCGCATATGCGAGTGGCCCGCGTCGGGGCCGCCGATGGCCCCATTGTGGGCTATGTGGGGTACCGAGTGGTCTTAGACGAAATGCACGTGATTCTGCTCGCGGTGGCTCCAGCCTGGCGGCAGCGGGGCATCGCCAGGCAAATGATGTCCCAGGCCATGGATGAGGCACGTGCCGCAGGTTGCACGCGGGCGACCCTTGAGGTCCGCGTCTCCAATACCCCGGCGCAACAGCTCTACTATAGTCTGCACTTCGCCCCGGTGGGCACACGCCCGAAATACTACGTGCGCCCCACAGAAGATGCCCTGATTTTGTGGCGCGATCCGATCTGAGCCGTACTGGAGTATGGACGTTGGCCCCATCCTTGCCACCCCCACTGCCATACATCCCACAACCGTTCCAGTATGGACATGTACGTGGCTTCGGGCATCCGCAACTCGTGCCGTTTTTCCAGTCGATGCTGCGGCGCGAGCCTCTGCCAGATGATCCTGACTTACGCGTGTATCGGGAACGTCCCAATGTTGTACGTGAAGTCCGTCTGCCACCGGAGGTGGGCCTGCTGTGGACGTGCGCGGTGGTGAAACGTTTTGGCTGGCGCGGTGTCCAGCATTACCTGTCGAGCCCCCTCAAACGCTCACGGGCGATGAAAGCCTACCGCACCGCCTGCCATCTCCTGGCGCATGGTTTGTGTACCCCCATACCCCTGGGTGTGCTTGAAGAACGGCGTTGGGGCTTCGTGCGGTACAATGTCTATATCACAGCAGCCCTGCCAGATGTGATCACGCTCCAGGAGTACTGCGCCACCTTGCCCGATGGTCCTGCTGGCCTGGAGGAGGTGGTGCCTCTGGTAGCGGCATACCTGCGCCGTATGCATGACAGCGGCCTGTGGCATCGGGATATGGTAACCTCCAATCTGTTGTTGACGGGCACGCCAGGCAACCGGCAGGTGTCCCTCGTGGACCTTAACCGGGCGCGTCATATACCCTATATGCCTATGGTGCTGCGCGCCATGGACCTGGCCCGCATGGGATGGTGGGAACGGCTACCACAGTTGTGTGCACTCTACAGCGTCGGGCGTTTTTCAGCCACGCGTCTGTTGCGGCTTGTGCACATGTATGGGTACTGGCGCACCTGGCGCTGGTATATGCGCAGGGCGTTAAAACCTCTGCGGGCCCGGTTGCGTATCTAGGGCTGAGAACTCCGGCGAAATAGCACATGTGAGTTCGTGAAGGGGAAGGCATGGACGACACAGAACTGGCACGCTTGCACCAGGCTGTGCAGGCCGATCCGGCAGATACCGCAGCCCGCCTGGCGCTGCTCCACGGACTTGTCGTAGCCCGGCGTTGGCACGAAGCCGAGCAGACGGGGAGTCCTCTGCTCCAGGCTGAAGACACTCTGGCTGTTGTGCATACCTGCATGGGGATTGTCTACGGTAAGCAAGGACGGTTGGACGAGGCTGTGCAGCAGTGTCGTCAGGCCCTCGCCCTGGACCCTGACGACGTCCTCGCCATGTGCAATCTGGGGAGCCTCTTGGCACGCCAGGATGACCCGAAAGCCGCCCTGGAGTACATCGACAAGGTCGTGGACCACGCCCCAGATTGGGCAGAGGCGCACTATACCCGGGGCACTGTTTTGCTGCGTCAGGAACGCTATCAGGAAGCTATCAGGGCCTTCGATCGCGCCCTCGAGTGCCGTGCGACATACCCAGAGGCCCACTTCAACCGCGGCAATGCGCATGCCCTACGTGGTCTCGAGGCCGATGGCTCGTTGAACTATTATGAACTTGATTGCGCCATCAATGCTTATAAAACGGCCATACAGCAGCGTCCTGGCTATACTGCGGCATTGTATAACCTGGGCATGGTGTATCAACGCATGGGCTCAGCAGAAGGCGTGCGGGTGTGGAACCAGTATGTCGAGGCCGCACAGGACCTGCCGGATGAAGAGATCTGGCGCCTCCGAGCCCAGGAGTACACACGTGACCTGCAAGATCGTCTGCGCTAAACGCCAATATCTGCGGTATGGTTGCGCCACTGCAGGGTGGGATTGAGGGAGATGGATCAGGAACCCAATGTTCCACAGCCTGATGCCCGTCTCAGGTTTTTGCGTGTGTTGGGGACCATCTGGCTGGTCATCATGGCCCTCACCCTTGGCGGTGCGGCGTTAGCGCCGTATCTGGGACAGATTGCCGATCTCGTGCTGCAGCAAACCGTGCACCGCCATTGGACCCGCTTTGCTTTGGATGCCGAACAACCGTTTTTTGATCTGTCCACCCCGACTCGTGCAGTGCAGAGTTACTATAGTGCGTTGTACCAGGGCAATGTCACCAGTATGGAACGGCTTACCTGGGGTGCGTTTCGCGAGCAGATGCGCCTACGGGTGGCGGCCACTGCGACCGCGCCAACGTTCACACCCTACCGCAGCTTTATACGGACTAAGATACAGGGAGACCATGAGGCGATCGTGTTTGAAAAATTTCACCTCTTCTGGAAGCAGGGCTTGCGCTTTCTGCTGCAGCGCGAGGCTGGGGACTGGCAGATCGTGGGTGTCGAGCCGCTCCTAGGCCTAGAACAGCCCTAGGCACTGATGCCGGCGACGCTATACCGCTGACCCTGATAAGTATCACGGCGCTCCAATTCCTGTTCGATACGCTGTAAAGCTGTGCGCTTGTCCAGCGACCAGGTGGGCGCCACGAGCATGGCCCGCGGGGCGTCACCCATGAGGCGCATGATGATCATCTCGGGAGGTAGGATCTCCAGGCAGTCGACCACTAGTGGGGCATAGTCCTCCAGGCTGAGGAGAGGCACTTTCCCCTGATGATACAGCTTTTCGAGTACGGTGTGACGCACGACGTGCAAGTGGTGCAGCTTGATGGCGTCGAGGCGGAGGGCTGCGAGATACTGTACAGTCGCCAGCATGTCGGCCGCTGACTCCCCAGGGAGCCCAAGAATAACATGAGTACAGAGCCGTAGATGGCGTTGTTGCGCCCGTCGCACTGCGTCGTCAAAGGCCGCTACGGTATGGCCGCGGTTCAGCAAAGTGAGCGTGTGATCGTACCCGGATTCTAAGCCTAATTCGAGCCATAGATATGTACGTGCGGCATAATCTGCTAAGAGATCCAGCACCGCCTCAGACACACAGTCGGGGCGCGTGCCAATGGCCAGGCCCACGATGTCCTCACAGGCCAGCGCTGCGTCGTAGAGCCTCTGGAGTACCTGTACGTCACCATAAGTATTGGTGTAGGCTTGAAAGTAGGCAATGAATTTTTGCGCTCCATAACGTTGCCGCAAAAAGCGCTTGCCTTGCTCGAGTTGCTCAGTGACAGACAGCCGTCGATCGCCTGGACTGAAGCTAGCATTGTTACAGTAGATACAGCCGCCTACGGCCACAGTGCCATCCCGGTTTGGGCAGGTGAAACCAGCGTCGATAGAAACTTTATGGACACGACAGCCAAACATGTGGCGCAGATGATCAGTAAAACGCATATAACGCTGGCCTAAGACCGGGGCGTGCGGTGGCATGATCAAGCCTTTCTTCCGTCCAACGGCAAAAATGTGGCGCACATGCTGTGGAGTATAGCAGGACACCCTCGCGAACACCACGCGCGTGATCTCCACAAACGGCATGCACCTTTGCCGTCTCTTTCACAACGGCAGTGACCCATTATCAAGAGGAGAGACCTTACCATGGAACAGCCAAGGGTCCTGGTCGTCGTAGATGATCTGTTTTTTCTGACGAAGATTCAGACCACGCTCAAGCATCTCGGACTGACGGCACTGGTGCTGACGCAGCGTACCGCCATACAGGCATACGTCAAAGCGGCGATGACGCCAGTGCTGGTGGTCGTGGACTTGACTTTACGGACGGATGATGCGGTCGCCGTGATCAGTGCCATCCGTGCCACAGACAGTGGAGCGCCCGTTGCTATTTTAGCGTTTGGAGCGCATGTGGCAGTCGAGACACAGCAGCAGGCACTGCAGGCTGGGGCAGATCGGGTCGTCGCCAAATCAACATTTTCGAATCATCTGCCAGAGCTAATCCAACAATTTGTGGCGCAGGAGTGAAAAAAGTACCATCGCCAGGGAAAAAAGATAAGATTTTTCTTGACCGCTGCCTATCTCTCTGGTACAAAGTCGATTAGACGTGGGGACGGCGTTTGTTAAGGTGTCGTCGCATGGCCAGCGAAAGCCCGCGCCGTCGCTTTCGCGGCTTTCTTTTGACACCAGTAGGGATGTCGTCTGCCACTCGCTCGCGAGGCTACGATGATCCGGAGTGGGCGAAGACATACGCATAGTCGACGCCCGGTGATGAAGGAGGAGGCACATGGCGGTAGGGAAGGTCAAGTGGTTTAATGATCGGAAGGGCTACGGTTTCATCGAACAGCCGGGTGGGGAAGACGTCTTCGTGCACTTTTCGGTCATTGAAGGCGAGGGATTTAAGTCTCTCGACGAAGGGCAAGAAGTCGAATTCGAGGTCACCCAAGGGCCGAAGGGTCTCCAAGCAGCAAAAGTGGCCAAACGTTAACGACGGCGCACGTACGATACGGCCCCAGTGGCCTACGCTACTGGGGCTTGCGTAGATTATTCTGGGAGTGGACCGAGTAGGTCAAGAAACTGTTTGACGATCTTGGCCGTAGCACCCCAAATGATGTGCTCGTTATAGTCAAAAAAGAAACTTTGGATCAGGCGTCCTGCATGATAGCGGTGTTCCTGGCTGGGAGGATTGTGCCGCCGTAGCCAGGTGAGTGGTACCTCGATGATCGATACGGTCTCGCGGTAGTCGAGGATAAATGGATAGGGATAGGGCAGTGTCCCGACAAAGGGACGCACCAGGTAATTGCTGCCTGTGGTCAGCAGATCGTCCAACTGGCCGAGCACCTGCACATGGGCCGGCTGCAGACCAATCTCCTCCGCACTCTCACGCAGGGCGGTGTGCTGCAAGGACGCATCATGCACTTCATGCCCTCCCCCAGGGAAGGAAATCTGTCCACGGTGGTGATACACGGTGTCGGAGCGCTGGGTAAAGATCACGCCGTAGTCGCCGTTGTGCTGGTACAAGGGCACGAGGACTGCTGCTAGACGACGCTCCGGGGCTGATAGCTCACGGCGTGGATAGGTCTGTAAAACCTGTTTGATATATTCCTCCATACTATCATCCATTACCTACTAAGTTTGATTTGTACTACCGCGCGTCGGTGCGTCCCATCGCCGACCTTTTTGTCCTCATCATGCGCTTCCACCTTAAAGCGCAACTTGCGGCCATCGACTTCGAGCAGTTCGGCACGCACCGTCACTTTTTTGCCCTTGGGGGTAGGTGCGAAGTGCTTGACATGTACTTCAAAGCCGACTGTCGTGTAGCCTGCTGGTAAGATCGGCTGCACAGCTTGAATACCAGCCCGCTCCATGAGGCCAATCATGGAAGGCGTCGACAAGACTCCATCGCCACCCATGTGTTTCACCACCAGACTGTCATCGACCACCGTGGTAATTTCAGCGCTGAGCCCCGGTTGTAGCTTTTCTATATCCATGCTTTGCCTCCTTTCTCACTCCCAAAGATAGCACGTAGCGCTCTGGTCATCCATAGCCTAAGAGTGTCAGTAATGTCTGACAGTCACGAGGTGCATAGCCCGAGAACTGGTTATGGACGTAGCCATAGACACGCTGCGCTTGACGTCCAAGTTGCTGCAGAATTGGCACCCAACGACGTAATGCCGCTGCCGGATCCATCTGGCGCCGCGTCCGATACCCAGGGCGTCCATGCCAGCGGACGTAGGCAAAGCTCGCGGTGACACGAGGTACACGCGGCAGAAAGGGAGCATCAACGATTACCCAGGCCACCTGGTGTTGCTCTAGCAAGGTAAAAGTCGTGTCTTTCACCCAGCTGCCGTGGCGAAATTCCACGGCGAATTGTACCTGCTGCGGGAGGGTCGCTAAAAATGCCGCCAGCGACTCCTGCTCGATACTGCGAAAATCCTCTGGTAGTTGCACGAGGATAGGTCCTAATTTATCGCGCAACTCGCTTATGGTCTCTATGAAATCCTCCAGGAGGCTCTGCGTGTCACGCAGGCGTTGTTGGTGAGTAATGCGCCGTGGCAGGCATGGGCTAAAGACAAACTCCTCTGGAGTACGGCGTTGCCAGGACTGCACCGTCTGCCTGGTGGGCATTGCAAAAAAGGTGTGTTCGATTTCTACGGTATTGAACTGTTGGGCATAGGTCGAGAGATAGTCTAGTGGTGACAGGTCGTGTGCATACAAAACGCCCACCCAGTCGCGATGTGCCCAGCCACTTGTGCCGAGATACAATGTGCCCTGCTCACGTGACATTCGACACGCCCCAGTCGTGCAAACGCCGTAGCAATCCATGATAAGGGAGGGTGTTGAGTAGTTGGTCTGGTGCAAGCCAGCCACGGCGGGCGATGAGCACGCTCAGACGCATAGTACGCATCTCTTGAATATGCTGGGCTTCAGAACCCAAGGCTAGGGTGATGCCCAAGTCCCGCGCCTGCCGTGCGTAGGTATCTGGTAGATCGAGGCGCAATACGTGGCTGTTCATTTCGAGATACGTTCCAGTTTCCACCGCCGTTTCCAGCACTGTTTCCATGGCGATGGACGGCAGCATCTCGCGTCCCAGCATACGACCTGTGGGATGGGCCAGGATATCGACCAATGGGTGTTCCATGGCCTTACAGAGACGCCTGGTGAGCTTATTGCGCGGTTCCTTGAGCCCTGTGTGCGCCGCAGCGATTACTACATCCAGCTCCTGTAAGAGCTCGGTGTCAAAATCCACTTCACCATCCGCAGTAACTTCGAGTTCAATGCCGGTCAGCAAGCGAAAGGTCTCGGGCAAGGTCGTATTCAAACGCCGAATAGCGGCAATCTGTGCCGTCAGCCTAGCCGGCGTCAGGCCCCGGTCAGTTGTAGCTGTGGTGGCGTAGTCACAAATCGCCACGTACTGATACCCTAGACGTTGGCCCATCTGGGCAATGGCTTCCAGACTATGCGCCCCGTTCCCCCAATCGCTCTGTACATGCAAGTCGCCGCGGATGTCCTCCAGCGTCACCAGGGCTGGGAGGCTGCCGGCCTCCGCCGCCTCGATTTCGCCACTGTCCTCACGGAGTTCAGGCGCAATCCAGGGCAGACCGAGGTGCGTATAGATGTCCTCTTCCGTATCTACGGTGAGGTATTGGCCACGCTCGCGTTGCAGCACGCCATACTGGGTCAAGTCCAGCCCCTGGCGGTGAGCGAGACGGCGCAGTGCGCTGAAGTGGGCGGTCGAACCTGTGTAATAATGCAGGGCACTGGCAAATTGCGGAGGGAGGACGGCGGTGAGCGACACCCGCAACCCTTCAGAGGTGACGACGACCGTAGACGTTGGCCCTGTTTCGAGCACCTGGCGAATTTCTGGCTGCTGATTGCAGAGGTGCATCAAGCGCGGTGGATCAAGCGAGGCGATGACTACGTTAATGTCGCCCACCATGGCAGCGCCGCGGCGCAGACTTCCTGCCAGACTCACCTGTTCGACCAGAGGCAGCCTGGCCAACCGCTCGAGGAGAATGTCGGCCCGTGGTAAGGCGACCCCGAGAAGCATGCGATGTTGTGCGCGTTCCCAGACAGTAATTTCCTGACCAAGCGTCCCTAATATGGAGGCCTCAAAAGGCAGGCGCTCGGCGTAGAAGGCCTGCACCAGTTGTTTCATGGACGTAATGTCATGGGTCCGCCACAGGGTGCGCACCTGCTCGGTCGAGAGACTGTGAAGGCGTAAGAGCGCTAGGATACCTTCCGGTACAGTTGTGATGAGATACTCATAGTAGCGCAGACGCCCTGTCTCAAGAAGTTCCTGGATTTCTCTGGACAGCGTCTTGCCAATGCCAGGTAACATCTCGAGGGCACCGCGACGTGCGATGGTGCGCAGCGGTTCGCTCAGCGATGCGAGAGTCTGTGCCGCACGCCGGTAGGCGCGGATGCGATACGGGTCATCCCCCTGCAACTCGAGCAGGCTAGCAATATCCCGAAAGATGGCGCTAAATTGTTGATTATCCTGATTGTCCATACTGATAGAACCGTTGCCAGTGTACCGGTACAGCGGTACGTATACCGGCTTGATCACGATAAAAGACTGTCCCAGTGTCAGTCCCGTAGCGCACGAGTTCACGGAGGAGTTCGAGATCACGACGGCACTGCTGCACAATGCGCTCCCTCTCCCCTTCCTGATACCACTGCAGCGTGCGGAGACTGTCATTGGGTCGCTCAAAACCCAACGTTTCCTTGACGAGATGTCTGAGGCTGAGACGAAAACCGAGTGTGTGTTGCACCTCATCGAGCACGGCGAGAGTTGGCAGCGTCCCCAGAGGCACATCGGTGTAGGGTTGCAGCACCTGATAGTCAAAATCGCGCGTGTTGAAGCCAATCACCAGGTCCGCCTCACGCAAACTAGCGAGCAAAGCGGCAACGGTCTCCGCCGTATACACATTATACTGTCCCTCTCGTGTATCATACGTCACTGCCACGCCGAGGCCAAGGAGGTGTTTGTGCTGCCATCCCCCGACATCCTCAGCGCTTTTCTGCGTGCTCAGCACGAGATAGACATGGCGTACCGTCTGGATGTGCTGAGGGGCGGCATCTTCAGCCACGCTGGCGAAGGTGGGGACCGCCTCAGCCACCAGCCTTTGGAGGATGTGAATGCCTGCCTGGCGCTGCAAGCTATCCTCACTCTCACAGGTATCACACCGCTGCATGGCTATGCACTGGCTGCAGCCGTTGGTACAGTCACAGTTGAGGAGGATTTGCAGGGCAACCCGGAGGAGGCGCTCATGGGCCTGGTAGAGAAATGCACAGATGCCGTTGCCGCCAGCCTGAGCCTCACTGAACACCGCTTCCACACCGGCAGTGCCCTCATAGACCCCCCCGCGCAGGGAGTCAACGTCGCTCAAAAGCAGCAGCGGCAGCCCAGCGAGCACTGCATGCACTAGGGTATGCCACGCCACGTACACCGGGTACTGCTCAGGCGCAAGCGCCTTTGTCCCACTCAGCCACATGCCCTGCGTCGTAAACTGACGCTGGCGTTGCGGCAGGATGTGCACGCTACGGCATACCCCTGTACGTGGATCAAGACGCTCGTAGGCTGCCAATGTTGCGGTATAGACACAGGGGCCATACGTGAGACGCCAGGCGTCGCGCGTGACAGCAGCAGCGATGCTCCGCTCCGTCACCGTGGTGCGAACCCTCCCGCGCGTCACATAGTCAGCCTGAGCCGGGTGCACGAGCACGCGGCGGCGCTCTACGATGACACGCTCCACACGCCATGTACCATGCTCGTCAGTATAGACAGCTCCCTCAAAACCGTCACGGAAAGCCCGTTCTGGAGCCCATCGGCTCAGGGGACGTCCGTCGAGGGCATGCACCACCGTCACTGTAGGCTCATAGGCACGCAGAGACGCGCGGCGGTGTGGTCCACGCTCCTTGGCAACCCATGTCCCGGAGGTTGTATGGCGCGTAATCGCCTGCGTCTCAGCTAATTGGTGAATCAGCTCACCAACACCGTGGATACCACCGTAACGCTCCCCCGCAGCCAGGCCGAGCTCCGCGGCAGCACAGTGGAGATGATAACGTGCCAGCGACGGATTGCTGGGATAAAGTGCCAGGTGCTGCAGCCAGGAAGCTTCATATACCGCAGTATAACGTAAGACAAAACGCTCTAACGGTGTCTGGCCATGGAGTACGAGGAGGCTCAGGCTGGGCAGAGCGCCACTCGCCACCCAGGCAAGGGTATCGTGCAGCCAAGCGAGAGAGGTTGGGAGGCCGAGGCAGATGAGGCTCTGATATGTACGGGCACGCATGGCAACGACCGGTGTATGGTGGGGGAACACCTGAGCAATCCCCGCATCGCGCAATTGCGATACTAGACGATCTGGCGCGAGGACGATGGGCTCTATACTAGCCTCCTGATGGCGTGCCATCAGTATACGGCAGAGGCTCACGGGATCGTCCTGGCTCTCGAGTAACAGCCGACTCTGGGGCTGAGTCCCACGTGCCTCGCCAGTAACAACCGTACACACCTGAGCTGTCAAGGTATGGGCGACCTCCGCCATATTGGCGAGAGGAGTTGAGGTCAGCAGATACTGGGGTTGTGCACCATAGTGATACGCCAGACGGTGGAGACGACGAAGCAGGTGCGCCAGGTGCGCTCCGAAGGCTCCTACCGCCAGTTGCACATCAGCCAGCACTACGTAGCGCAGCTCCTGAAAAAAGGCGCGCCATCCCCCATGGTAGGCCAGAATACCTGTGTGGAGCATCTCAGGCGTGGTCAACACGAGACGCGGCAACGCTTGCTTGATAGCACGGCGTTCTGTGCCAGGGGTATCGCCATCGTACATGGCGAAGCTCAGACGATGTTCTGGCGCCAGCGCCGTGTTCCAGGTCGTAAAAGCACTGCTTTGGGCGAGTGCACGTGGTTTGTAAGGAAAGATATACAGGGCGTGGCCGCGCTGCTCCACCGCCAACGCCTGATACATCGCCAGGAGGCGCAGCACCCCACGTCCTGCCCCAGTAGGAGCCATCAGGCAAACATGGCGTCCCTGGTGCAGGAGGTCCAGGGCCTGTCGCTGGGCATCTGTCAGGCGTGTAATACCCTGAGTAGAGGCCAAGGTGGTGAGCCAGGAAGGCAAGAAAGCCGGCAATGCCTGGTCAGGCGATGTCCCAGACAACAGGATGCTTTGCTGGCAGACGAGGCTCCCTAACGAGGGATCGGTAGAGAGCCTGGCAAGCAATGCTTCGATGGATTGGTTTATAACTGAGGCTACCGACACGACTTACACTTCCAGAGAAGCAGCCCACACGTTTGACATGGACTGCAGGGCGTGCGCGCTGCCAGTCCTGCAAGAAACATCCATGGCACAAGCTTAACATCTTGCACCGCATATTTCCAAGCCTCATACCTTGTGCCATAAGAAGTTAGGCTGTTCTGACTCGCAGGACTGTTGGCAGCATCTCATGGTGTTAGACCGTTAACTCCAGGATATAGACGCCCCCGCTGATGCGGTCGATAGCATAGATCAGCCGATTCTCATCGACGTACACATCGTTCATCTGAATGGCGTCCAGTCGCGACCCCGGTGGGGTTGGTGGGATGTAGTAGCCCACCTCGTCGGGATGGAAAGGGTTCTTCGAAACGTCATGGACCCGCACGCCCATGCTGAAGAAGGCGCCGAAGATGAGATCATCAGAGCGGAACGAGGTTTCCGCCGGGTAGTTTTCGTGGATGTTGTGGGCGCCGAAACGGGCCGTGCGCTGGGCAAATTTTTCAATAGGAGGTAGCGGCAGGGAGCCAATGATGACCGGATTGGACTCTTCGCTGGCATCTACCACCCAGGTGAGCTTTGGCCAATCTTCCCCTTTGGGCCGCGTTGCCTCATCGGTGACGATCAACAAGTCGCGTGAGAACAGGGGCAGAACCGTATGGGTGAAGCCGGTCAGTGGGGGATGATAATCCAGTCGGCTGATCATCTTCGGATGCGCTTTGTCGGCGATGTCGAGGATAATGATACCACCGTCGATATAAGCCGCATAGGCACGGTCAGGCCGCTCAGGGTAGACGTTGATGTTGTGCGTACGGAAGCCGGCATCGAGCTTCTTATGCCGTACCGGCGGGGCCACGTTGTCGCCTTGCCGGGTGCCAGGCAGCCACCAGCGTCCCACCTCCTCAGGCTTGCTGGGGTTACGTACGTCGACGATGGTGTAGAACTGGTGATCCTTGGGGTTAGTGGGGACAAAATCGGGCGCACCGCTGCTGATGTGCATGAATTCGCCATCCATGAACCCCACATAGTGGGCACCCTGGGAGTGCGGACCGGAGCGGTCGAAGAAGGAGATCGATCGCGGATTAGCGGGGTCGCTGACGTCGAAGAGCTCGACACCTGCCGGTTGCAGACCGGTCTGCTGGGTCTGATACGCCACGGCCAGCGTGTCCCCCACGAGATCGAGGGAATTCGACCGCACCTGAGCGTGGGGCAGCCTGGTCTGCGTCACGAGGTGCGGTTTGCTCGGATCGGTGACATCTAAGACTGAGAAGTTTATGGGGGCGCATTCGTGGGCAATGTACATGATACGGCGTCCATCTCTGGTCTTTTGTAGCCCCATCCCTTCACCACCATTGCCGAAGCCACCCAGGTCGCTATGGCCGATTAATCGCATGTTTTTGCTCTCTGCCCCGTCAATTGTTGTGGTAGCACTCATGGGCAATTCCTCCGTGTCATTATTTGTTAAATAGACGCTCTGCGAGAGGTATCCAATGTTGTTAGGTTCTGCCAGTGCAACAGTGCAAAGTGATCATTATTCTTACAGCACTGCACAAGGTCATCTCACATCATTCTTCGCCTATCAAAGCAAAAACCTAGTGGATAGTCAATACCCTTCTTCCCCAGCCTTGCGGACCTGTTCTAGGCGTCGCTGTGCTCAGTGGCCCAGCACTTGTGGCCACCCATCGTCTGCGATTACCGGTAGCCCCCCGGCCCTCACAGTATACTGGTGATCGTTCCAAGGTACCGGGCACGAAGCCTCCGTTGTTCAGTCATGACGCCCCCGTAGAGGGGGGGCTTGACGGTGGTGAGCAGCCCCAAGGGCTGCCAGGGTTACGATGCGAACGCTTCCTGAGCATTCGCCGTCTGCATCCTCGCCCTCCGTCTCCCGCTGCTCCGTACGGCGGAGGGAACGGCGCAGCGGCCACCCCAGGGCCGGGCCACCGCCATCGCCGCTTGCCCCTGACGCTCCCCGACGCCTGCCGCCACGGCCGACTGCGGGAGAAGGCGGAGCAGCCTCTGCCCCGGATCGTGTCCCAGAGGCCCTGCCCGCTTCTCGCTGCGCCGCTGGCTGGCCCAGGCTGGCACGACCGCGCCCACGCCTTGGCGCCCCTGGCCAGCCAGAGTGTTCTGACGACGCTGGGCCACCCACACCACGGGATATGGGTCGTCCCCTGGCGCCGGCTTGAAGCGCTCGGAGATTGCCCTGGTCTCTGGCCTCCGGGGGGGCACGCGCCCAGCCCCCGTGGAGGCCAGAGCTTTTCCGTGCTTCCTGCGTCCCCTAACACACAATCTGCTGGCGAAGCCTTGAACGTCTCCCTGGTCAAACCAGGGACTTCCCTATCAGTGAGTTATGCAGCCCAGATGGTTCAGCGTTTCGGAGGGTCTGGGAAAGTGGCGAGGAGTAGCACTTTACCGGCATTTCGACTCGATCGTAGGAAAGAAAACTGGGCGATCGTCGTCCGTCCTCTATGGGACGAGGATAATCCACCAAAGTAATTTTCTAGTTCCATAGCATATCTCCTTCGACATATGTGTTCAGGCAAGGCTGGGTGGCGGGGCATAGACTATAGTACGGTTCTCTCAGCCTTGTCCTGCTATGCACTTCTTGCCTGCCCTTAGAGCATCCATTGCTCCAGATGGTGACGCACGCATTGATGGCGGCTTCCTAGAGCTCAGGCTCGATGTTTCTGGACAAAGCTCCAGTCGACCTCAATGCCCAAACCGGGCAAGTTATTCAAATGGATCATACCCTTGCGCACGGTTGGTCCCGCGGTATACAGACCGTGCTGGATCGGATGGCGCTCGGGATCTCCGTGCGATTCCACCGCAAAGGCACTGGCGCCAAATGCAGAAACGAGATGGCCGTGAATGTGGGGGGCAGTATGGGGCGCAATGACCACGCCGTGTTGTTCTGCCAGCGAGGCGATACGCAGCGCTTCAGTGAAGCCGGCGTGCCGTGTGGCATCGAACTGCACAAAACGAATGGCGCCTGAGGTAATGAAATCACGCACGGTGAAACGATGCCATTCCCGCTCCCCATGCGCCAGTGGGATTGTGATGGCCGCTGCGAGGCGGACATAGTCGACTGGCTGCAGGTACCAGTGCAGTGGCTCCTCAAGCCAGAAAATATTGTACGGTTCAACGGCCCTAGCGAAATGGATACACTCTTGCACGTTGTAGGGTGCGTTCATGTCAAGCATCAACAACGCATCACCAATGGCCTCCCGCGTGGCCTTGATGCGCACGACTTCCTCCTCGAGCGACAGACCACAGGTCTTCAGTTTGACGGCCCGATAGCCGGCAGCGACAAACTGTCCCAGCTCCTCGGCGCAGGCCGTCAGAGGGGCATTTTCGATGTAATAGCCACCGGTGGCGTAAGTAAAGATCTCCTGGCGGACGCCGCCGAGGAGCTGGTAAAGGGGCATGTTGGCAGCCTTGCCCTTGATATCCCACAGAGCGATGTCGATGCCGCCGAGCGCGGCCATGATCTGTGGCCGCTGGCCACGCGGCAACGGCGGCGGCAGATCGTCCTGTCCCCGCATCCACCCTGGTCGTGGCGAGGTGAGCGCGAAAAGTTTTTCCCACACCTCAAGGTGCGCCAGCGCATCCATGCCACGGATGATCTCCCCGAATTGCTCCACGAGACGACCTACCAACGGCAGCGGTCCGCTCTGAATCTCGCCATACCCACAGAGACCTGCATCAGTCTGGACTTCGACCAGGATCAAGGTCGCTTCTGTGCTGATTTCGTGTGCCGTCCAGCTTGGCTGCAGTCGCGGGATCGACAGGGGATATGCTTGTACTGCGGTAATCTTCACGCACGCCTCCTTCGAGCTTGAGATACACACCTGTCTATGCGGCTCGGCAATTGGGCCGCATGTGGGCGGGCCATTCTGTTAACTACTGAAGGCGCCAGCGCCGACTATAAGCTCCTACTAAACCCAAAACCAAAGCCAAAGCGGAACAGCGGGAAACCGCCGCCCTTCAGTCTAGAGATATATTGTGTAAAGGAGAGAGTGGTGGCGATTTGTTGACGCGCCGCCGGCGACAATCCATGGCTGCCTCCAGTGCTAAGGAGGGCTGCAAGACCCCAGAAAAACCGCTGCCACCACTGTATATTACACAACTCGTGTGAGGCAGCGCACAGACAAATTGTAGAGAAAGATATCTCATTCGAATGGGGAGAGCTCACGGGGGAGGAGGATAGAGAGATGTCAAGGCGTTGACACCCCCTCGTCAGAATTGCTACATCTCGGGTGATCCTGATCACACATGTGCTACTCGCAGGATGAAATATTCTGTGATCTGGCGCTGTTGCATGTGGCAGAAAGGTGAAAAAAACTGCCGCCCTCTTCAGGCATGAAATTTGCAAAACAGGCCTGGCATCGGACACGGCGTATCATGACGGTGCGCAGGCAGACTCCAGACGCAGGAAGGGCGGGCATCATGACTGTGCGTAGACGAGAAGGATATAGGTGGACTATGCTTGCAGAGGACCATCGTTCCGTGGCGTTTGGGCACGAAGAGGATCGGTGGGCGGCGCCAGAGGAGGAGGTGGCGTTTGGACTTGACACTGACCTGGAGGAGTCTCCTCACGAGTTGGAAGAGAATTTTGATAACCTGGTAGCCCGCTATTTTGGCGATGTGCGCCAGTTTGCATTGCTCAATCGCGCTGAAGAGCAGGCCCTCTGGTGTCGCATTGAAAGCGCGCAAAAACGCGAACGCCGGGCCCTATATACTGCGCCCATGGCCCTCTCTATCCTTGTACAATTAAGGCATCGGGTAGAACGCGAGGAAGTCTCCCTGGACCATGTATTGCGCGATGCGGAGTCCTTGGCTGCACGGCAGGCAGACCTGCGGAGGCAGTTTGAGGACGCCGTGCTCGAGCTGCAAGACATCGCCACACGTCTGCAGGCCTTGCGCTCCCATACACAGACGGCCTCCCAACGGCGTGCCGTACGCCGAGCCTACGCCGAGCTGTGGCAGCAGTGGTGTAAGACCTGGGAAGCGCTCGCCTTACATCCGCAGGTGTATGACACTCTACGCGAGGCGCTTATGACAGAGCAGGCCGCACAGCCAGACAATCTGGCCCTGCACGCCGCACATCGTGCCTGGCAGCGCGCGCACGAGCGGCTCACGCAGGTTAAAGCCGGCATGATCCGTGCTAACCTGCGTCTCGTCATTCATGTGGCAAACCGTTATCGAGGCCGGGGGGTACCATTTCTTGACCTCATTCAAGAAGGCAATATTGGTCTGATGCGGGCTCTCGAAAAATTTGAGCCAAGCCGTGGGCTTAAGTTTGTCACCTACGCGCACTGGTGGGTGCGCCAAGCCATTAGTCGTGCAATTACGGAGCAATATCGTACGGTTCGTCTTCCCAATCACATTGGCGAACGGAAAAACAAACTCCGGGCGGCTGTGGAACGCCTTTGGGGCCAGTATGGGCGGCCCCCTACCAGTGAGGAACTGAGCGTGGCGTTGGGCTGGACACGCGAGGAAGTGGAAGAGCTGCAAGCAGCAGTGCAACCGGTCATCCGCCTGCAACAGCCATTGGCCGAAGATGGTGGGAGTCTGGCGGATATTCTCGAAGATGATCAGGCGCCACGGCCTGACGAACTGCTAGCCGAGGACCAGTTGCAGCGCTGCCTGTCGGACTGCTTGGCGAGTCTCACTGAGCGCGAAGCATTTATATTGCGTCTGCGTTATGGCCTGGAGTCCGAGCAGCCCCACACGTTGCAAGAAATTGCAGATATGCTTAGATTAAGTCGTGAACGCGTACGCCAGCTCGAACGGCAAGCCTTCGAGAAGCTGCGCCAACCGCATCGGAGTGCTATGCTGGCTGATTTCGCGATGCTATAGGAGAACGCTCCGGAGCGCTATCCCGTCGCCCGTGTGATGGGCGGCACCCGGTGCCAGAGCACACTCCCTCTGGGCTGGGAGGAGGTTTTTGGTTATGGCACCATTGCACACTGTCTACCCTGTGCTGCCTCTGAAAAGTACGGTGCTGTTTCCGCATATTCTTATGCCCGTGGCGGTTGGACGCCCCCAATCGGTGGCTGCGGCTGAAGCTGCTCTGGGGTCGGAAGATAAAATGCTGGTGGCCGCGGTACAGCGGGATCCGCAGACGCAGGCCCCAGACTTGCCAGCTCTCTACCACACGGCCACTCTGGCGGTCGTCAAACGGGTCATTCAACGCCAGGACAACGTACTGCAATTGTTGTTACAAGGTGTTGAGCGCGTGGCACTGCAGCAGGCGGTCGCGACCACACCTTATCTCCGCGTCGCGGTAGCGTCGTTGCCTGAGCCGCAGGAAGACTCTCCACAAGTCACCGCCCTGCTGCGCAATGTCCAGGAATTAATCCGCACTGCTGTTAAGCATCTGGAGACTATTCCTGAAGACATGGTGCATCTGCTTATCAATACTGCTGAGCCCGTGAAGCTCGCCTATCTTATCGCTACGGTGCTCAATATCGATACTGAACAGGAGATGCAGTTGTTGATGACGGACAATCTGCCTACTCTCCTGCAGCGGATCTACGAGCACCTGTCGCGGGAAGTACAGATCCTTGAATTGCGTCAGAAGATTGCCGGCGAGACGCAGGTCGAGTTGGATAAGGCGCAGCGTGACTATGTGTTACGGCAACAACTCAGACAGATCAAGAAAGAGCTGGGTGAGGACGACGAACAGGACGACACGGATCTTCTGCGTCAACGTCTAGCAGAGACAGCCCTGCCAGATGAGGTCCGCAAGGAACTTGAGCGTGAGTTGTCGCGTCTGCAACGCTTGGCCCCCGCAGCGCCAGATCATCAGGTCTTGCGTAGTTATCTTGAGTTTGCCCTGGAACTGCCCTGGACCGCCACGACCACAGACCAACTTGACTTGGTACGGGCACAGCAGATCCTCAATGAGGATCACTTTGGCCTCGAGGACATCAAGGACCGCATCATTGAACATCTGGCGGTGATGCAGCTCAAACCCGAAGCCAAAAGCCCCATTTTGTGTTTCGTGGGACCGCCGGGCGTCGGCAAGACCAGCTTAGGGCATTCCATCGCCCGTGCTTTAGGGCGACGTTTCGAGCGTTTTTCTCTAGGCGGCGTACACGATGAAGCGGAATTGCGCGGCCACCGGCGTACGTATATTGGTGCACTGCCGGGACGCATCCTGCAAGCCATACGTCGGGTGGGGGTGTGTAACCCGGTACTGATGCTGGACGAGGTGGATAAACTGGGGCGTGATTTCCGTGGCGATCCAGCAGCAGCGCTGCTCGAAATTCTCGATCCGGCACAAAATCACACGTTCCGGGATCACTATCTCGACCTCCCCTTCGATCTCTCGAAGGTCTTTTTTATCTGCACGGCCAATGCACTCGAGACCATCCCTGGACCTTTACTCGACCGTCTGGAAATTATGACGCTGGCTGGCTACAGTGAAGAAGAGAAATTAGAAATTGCTAAACGCTATCTCCTGCCACGACAGGTCGAGAATAGCGGTCTGACTCCGGCACAGCTACCGCTTTCTGAAAATGCACTGCGGACGATGATCAGCCGCTACACCCGTGAGGCAGGGGTGCGCCAGCTCGAGCGTACGATCGGACAGGTGGCACGCAAGATTGCGCGGCGCGTGGCTATGCAAGAAATGCCGCCAGAACACCTCGAGCCAGCCGACCTCGATGATCTCTTAGGCCCTGAGACGTATTCCTGGGAGGAAGCGCGGCAGAACTTGCCAGCTGGGGTGGCCGCTGGCTTGGCCGTGACGCCCACAGGTGGTGAAGTGCTCTACATCGAGGCACAATTGCTGCCAGGTGGCAAAGGTTTGGCCCTCACCGGTCAACTGGGTGAGGTCATGCGCGAGTCAGCTGAAATTGCCCGTGATCTGCTCTGGGCTGAGGCGTCGCAGCTCGATATTGATGTAAAAACGTTTGAGAGCAACGGTATGCATGTGCATGTGCCGGCTGGTGCGACTCCGAAAGACGGCCCGTCGGCTGGCATTGCCCTGGCAACGGCGATTACCTCACTGCTAACGCGCAAGCCCGTGCGGGCTGACACGGCAATGACCGGCGAGATTACCCTGGCTGGGTTGGTGCTGCCGGTGGGCGGCATTAAAGAAAAAGTGCTGGCGGCACGCCGCGCTGGCTTGCAACGAGTTATCATACCGAAGGCTAATGCTAAGGATTTACGTAAACTCCCCGAAGCGGTGCGCGATGCCATGACGTTCATCCTGGTCGAGCGCTTCGCGGAGGTCATCCACAATGCCATCCCTGATCTTGACCTGGTCTATACGACCGAGGTTGGTGTATAGCGCTCCATACCAACCTTGCTTGCCTTTACACTACTAGTATGTCGAACAGTGCCTGCAGGTTTGGCAGGCGCTCTACTGTCCAGAGCAAGTCCAAGGCTGTGCTGCATTGTTGCTCCGTTAATACTGCCTCAGCCAATCGTCGGAATTTTGCCTCCACGTCCGCATCGGAGAGCGGATTGCGCTGGTGCCCTTTGGGATAGGCCGTGTGCGCCACGAGGCGCCGACCAGATACGGTGGTCACCTCCATGCGACAGTTGCCTTCCTGCGGAAAGCGCTGCGTAAAATCCTTGTCTTCATCGATAGCCATCTTCGCAATCAGGGGACGTAGCGCTGGGTCCCGTACACGCTCAGGGGTGAAGCTGGCGGGTGTGACCGCGCCATCATGGAACGCCACTGCCACTAAGTACGGAATGCTGTGGTCAGCCGTCTCTCGCGTCTGTGGATCCCATTTCTCCGGCTCGGTGGCAGCACTACTGACGGCGGCTCGATAGCCGTGGATGCGCAGGGCAGCGATATCTGACACGGCCACTTGGGAGCGTAGCTCAAGGGCCAGGCCAATCGGACCCTGTGTATGAATCTGCGAGGGGAAAAATTTAAACGTGGTGGCAGTAA
>Ga0081455_10000716_pt1 | contig 43045 bp, 37 predicted proteins | sample TabmetS3T2R1_FD_70207 | JGI IMG/M metagenome (GOLD analysis project Ga0081455, IMG submission 70207) | Tabebuia heterophylla rhizosphere microbial communities from the University of Puerto Rico - S3T2R1 | ecosystem: Host-associated > Plants > Roots > Rhizosphere ... | reverse complement strand
TCGATCACCAGCTTGCCGTCGGAGTCCTCGACCAGCAGCGACCGGTCGCGCACCCAGACGATCTGACCGGTCCGGCGACGGATCCGGTACTCGCTGATCAACTCGGTGCCGGGGGGCTGGGTCGCCAGCCACTCGTCGACCAGGCGCGCCCAGCGCTTCGCCAGCACTGACTCCGCGAACGCCTGCACACCGTGCGGCGCGCCCGGCAGCACGTGGAGCTCGGTGGGTACCCCGGCCTGGTTCAACCGCAGCGCGTAGTCGATGTCCTCGTCGCGGAAGCCGTCCGCGCCGCCCACGATCACGAGTGCCGGCGGCAACCCGGCGAGGTCGTCCGCGCGTGCCGGCGCCGCGTAGGCCGGCAGGTCGTCGCGGCCGTAGAGATCGCCCAGGTAGCTGCGCCACCCGAACTCGTTCGACTCCCGACTCCAGATCGGCAATCCCTCGAGCCGGCTCGACGACGTGGTCTGCCGGTCGTCGATCATCGGGCACTCGAGGAGCTGGAACGCGAGCGGGACCTCGCCGCGGTCGCGGGCCAGGAGCGCGAGCCCTGCCGCGAGGCCACCGCCCGCGCTCGCGCCGGCGATCCCGATGCGGTCCCGGTCGACCCCGATCTCGTCCGCATGCTCGTAGGTCCAGCGCAGCCCGGCGTAGCAGTCGTCGAGCGGCCCGGGATACGGCGTTTCGGGCGCAAGGCGGTATTCGACCGACACGCCGACGCACGGGAACCGCGGCGCCCAGCGGTCGAAGCGGGCGTCGTCCATGGCGTAGCTGCCGAGCACGTACCCGCCCCCGTGGATCGAGTAGACGCACGGCAACGTGCCGTCCACGGCGCTCGGACGGTGGACACGGACGACCACATGAGGATCGTCGCTCACGACGCGCTCGGTGCGTTCGACCGCGTCGGTGAGCTCGACCTCCATGGCGATGTTGCGCGCGTCGCGCATGGCCGGGAGCGCGTCGACCGAGAGCTGGAACGACGGCGCCAGCTCGAGCAGCGGCGCGATCTCCTCGGCCGGCGCCGGTACGGCCACCATGCCGCCGGGCGCGGTGATCGACTGCATCAGCCGGCCGCGGGTGGCCACCAGGGTGACCGCGTCGGGCAGGCTGAACACGCCGGCCACGCAGGCCGCGACGACCTCGCCGATGCTGTGCCCGATCAGCGCGTTGGGGCGTACCCCGAACGACAGCCACAGCTTGGCCAGGGCGTACTCGAGGGTGAACAGCGCCGGCTGGGTGAAGCGGGTCTGGTGCACGACCTCGCCGTCGCTGGCCTCGTCCAGCAGCAGCGCGCGCACCGAGCGGTCCAGCAGCGGCTCGAACAGCCGGTCGCACTCGTCCACGTGCTGGCGGAAGACGGGGTAGTCGCGGTAGAGGGTGCGGCCCATGCCCGGGTACTGCGAGCCCTGGCCGGTGAACAGGAAGGCCACCTTGCGTACGTCCGCGGCGCGGCCGGCCTTGGCCGGGGTGTCCGCCTCGGCGACCTGCTTGGCCAGCAGCGCGGTCAGCTCGTCCCGGTCCTGCACGACCGCGGCGGCCCGGTGCGAGAAGTGCTGCCGCGCAACGTTTCCCGTGTAGCACAGGTCGGCGAGGTCGGTGTCCGGAGTGGACTCCAGGAAGTCCAGGTAGCGCTGCGCCTGCAGGCCCAGGGCGCGCTTGCCCTTGGCGGACAGGGTGAAGACGTACCCGGCCTCCTCCTCCGGCGCGTTCACCGGTTCCGCGGTGACCGCCGGGGCCTCCTCCAGCACCGCCGCGGCGATGGCGCCGGCGAAGCCGAAGCTGTTGATGACCGCGCGGCGGACCGGCGCCACCCACGGCTCGACCTGGGTCGGCACCGTGACCGGGTAGCGGTCCCAGGGGATGCGGCCCGAGGGGGTGGTGAAGTTCAGGTGCGGGTAGATCACGCCTTCCTGGAGCTGGAGGACGGTCTTCACCACGCCGCCGAGGCCGGCGGCCGGCTCCATGTGGCCCACGTTGGTCTTCAGCGAGGCCACCCGCAGCGGCTCGTCCTTGGTGTGCGAGCGGGCGAACACGTCGCAGATCGCGCCCATCTCGATCGGGTCGCCCAGCGGCGTACCGGTGCCGTGCGCCTCGACGTACTGGATGTCCCTGGCCTCCAGCCGGGCGTTGGCCAGCGCCGCCTTGATGACGATCTCCTGCGCGGTGCCGTTCGGCACGGTGAGGCCGGCGCTCTCGCCGTCCTGGGCGATCGCGGTGCCGCGCACCACGGCCAGGATCGGGTCGCCGTCGCGCTGCGCGTCGGACAGCCGCTTCAGCGCCACCGCGGCGCAGCCCTCGGCCCGGGCGTACCCGTCGGCGCTCTCGTCGAAGGTCTTGCAGCGCCCGTCCGGGGCGAGCATGTTGCCCTCGGAGAAGATCACGAAGATGCGCGGGTGGTGCAGGCAGTTGACCGCGGTGGCCAGCGCGATGTCGCAGGCGCCGCTGCGCAGTCCCTCGACGGCCAGGTGCAGCGCGGTCAGCGAGGACGCGCAGGCGGTGTCCACGCTGACACTCGGGCCGCGCCAGCCGAGGAAGTACGACAGCCGGCCGGACATCGGGTACGCGGTGATGCCGGCGGCCAGGTGCCCGTGCAGCTGCTCGTACGGCAGGCTGTCCAGCTCCAGCGCGTAGTCGATGGAGCTGGTGCCGACGTAGATGCCGCCGTTGCCGTGCCGCAGCGTCGCCGGGTTGATGTTCGCGTTCTCCAGCGCCTCCCAGGCCGCCTCCAGCAGCAGCCGCTGCTGCGGGTCGACCCACTGGGCCTCCTGCGGCGAGATGTTGAAGAACTGCGCGTCGAACTGGTCTATGTCGTAGAGGAACCCGCCGTGCGTGGTACCCACCTTGCCGGCGTCGTCCTCGGCGGTCTTGGTGAACACCTCGGCGTCCCAGCGGTCCTCCGGGATGGGCCGCATCCCCGAGCGGCCCTCGCGCAGGAAGTCGGCGAATTCGTCGAGGGTGGTGTTGTTCTGCTCGCCGCCCGGGAACCGGATGCCCACGCCGACGATCGCGATCGGCTCGTGTCGCTGGTCGACCATCGCGTCGATGGTCCGCTGCTGCTGGGCAATGGTGTCGAGGAGCTCGTCGTGCCCGGGGGTCTCCGGCATTGCCGGGTCTCCTTCCCTGAAGATGCCGTCGGTCATGATTCGCTTTCCTCGGCGAACAGTTCGGGCAGCCCGTCATCCACCAGGTGTTCCAGGAGCTGCTCGATCGTCGGGGTGTTGAACAGCAGGTTCGTGCTGATCTCGCAGCCCAGCAGGTCTTCCAGCCGTTGCTTGATCTCGGTGATGCGCAACGAGGTGAAGCCGAGTTCGAAATAGCTCTCGTCGAGCGGGAGGTCCTCGTCGTCATCCATCAGCAGCGTGGCCCGGAACTGCTCCACCACAACGCTTTCCAGTGCGTCCCGGCGCTCGGACCAGGGCAGGCTCTGCAACTGCTCGATCGTCGGAGTTGACTGCGTCATCGCAAATTACCGCCCAAAATGGTCGTCACCGGCTCAGCCGATTCAAGCAATCCGAACTGACGATGCACTGACGGTGCTCTGAGCCGATCAGTCATCGACCGGCCGGCCGGTGGTCCGGTGGCCGAGGATCAGCACGTCCAGCACCAGTACGCCGACGCAGCCGGCCACCGCGCCGAACAGCCAGCCGGCGCCGTGGTGGGTGAGCACCGGCAGCAGCACGAACGGCAGCGCCGCGGCCGACAGCCGGGACAGCGAGTACGCCGCGCCGGCCGCCGAGGTCCGTACGTGCGTGGGGTACTGCTCGGACAGGTAGACGTGCGAGGTGTTGGCGAAGACGTTGCTCAGCAGCGTGTACGCGAAGCCGCACAGCACCAGGGCGGTGCCGGAGCCGGCGTACCCGAAGCCGAGGCCGGCCAGCGCGGTGAGGATGGCCGAGGTGGCCAGCAGCCGCTTGCGCTCGAACCGGTCCATCAGCGGTACCGACAGCAGCGAGCCGACCGGGTAGCCGCAGAACGACAGCGCCGTGTACCCCAGCCCCTTGACGATGCTGAAGCCCTTCACCGCCAGCACCTGCGGCGCCAGCGTGCCGAAGCCGTAGTAGACGACGGCCGACAGCACGCAGAACAGCCAGATCATCGCCGTACGCCGCAGGTACGGCGGGCGCAGCAGCAACCGCAGCCCGCCCTCACGCTCCACAGTGGACTCAGCCGCGGCCGCGACCGGCGGCAGCACGGTCGCCTGCGCCTCCAGCGCGGCCACCAGCTGCTCGGCCTCGGCGTGCCGGCCGCGGGCGGCCAGCCAGCGCGGCGACTCGATCAGCCGGCGGCGCAGCACCCACACCGCGGCGGCGCCGAGCGAGCCGAGCACGAACAGCACCCGCCAGCCGTCGACGCCGAACAGCTGCCGCGGCGCCAGCCACAGCGCGGCGAACCCGACCGCCGGCACCGCCAGGAAGCCCACCGTGTACGCCCAGGCGACGAACCGCCCGCGCCGGCTGGCCGGCAGCATCTCGGCCAGGTAGCAGTCCGACAGCGCCGTCTCCGCGCCGATGCCGAGGCCGGCCAGGAACCGCGTCGCGATCAGCCAGCCGGCGTTCGGGGAGAACGCGCCGGCCAGGGTGAACAGCGAGTACACCGCCAGGTTCACCATGAACGCGCTGCGCCGGCCGAGCCGGTCGGCCAGCCGCCCGAAGACGATCGAGCCGACGAACTGGCCGACGAAGGCCGAGGCGAGCACCAGCTTCAGCGAGTTGGCCGAGAAGCCGAAGTCGGCCTGGAGGACCTTGCCGATCGTGCCGGACAGGTTGCTGTCGAAGAAGTCGAAGAACAGGCCGACACCCACCGCCGCGGTCAGCGTGCGGTGGGTGCGGACGATCGGCAACCGGTCGAGCCGGGCTCCGACCGAGGGCGCCGGCTGCTGCTGCGCCCGGGTGAGCAGGGACTGCTGCGACATGCCACGAGCGTGCAAGCCCGCGCTGACGGCACTCTGATCGCCGCCTGACCGCTCGTACACGGAGAAAACCGGCCTGATCGCACGCCGCCCAACGTGCGACCAGGCCGGTAGCCCGGTGAAGCCGGTCGTTACTTCGTGGCCGCGGCCGGCTTCGGGTTCGGCAGGAGCTGGACCAGCAGGGCCAGCACCACGCCGACGGACACCAGGTAGATCAGGCCCATCTCGAAGGCGTGCGGGAAGGCGTTGGCCCCGTTCGCCGGGTTGAGCGAGTTGAAGAAGATGACGCCGATGATGGCGACACCGATGGCGTTACCGATCTGCAGGCCGGTGGCCAGCACGCCGGAGGCGGCGCCCGCGTACTGCGGGTTGACCCGGGCGAGCACGGTCGCGGCCAGCGGTGCGACCGCCATGCCCATGCCGGCGCCGTCCAGCACCAGGCCGGGGATCAGCCAGCTGATGTTGTTGCCGATCCCGATGTTGGCGACGGTGATCCACAGGATGACCAGCCCCACCGCCATGGTCACCCCGCCCAGCGCCAGCACCTGCGGGCCAAGCTTCTTGGCGAGCTTCGAGGCGTTCAGCGAGGTCACCAGGTAACCGATACCGATCGCCGCGAAGATCGTGCCGGCGCCGAGGGCGTCCAGCCCGCGGCCGTTCTGCACGTAGATCGCGAACACCAGGAAGAACGAGGCCTGGCCCATCCAGAAGACCAGCTGGGCGAACAGGCCGACGGTGAAGGCGCGGTCCTTGAACATGCTCGGGGCCACCAGCGGGGAGCCGCCGCGCTTGCCGATGAACGTCTGGTACTCGGCGAAGGCGATGAACAGCACCGCGGCGGCGCCGAAGCACAGCCAGGTCCACAGCGGCCAGCCCTGCTCGCGACCCTCGATCAGCGGCAGCACCACGGCGGTGAGCGCGCCGGTCACCAGGATCATGCCCGGTAGGTCCAGCTTCGGCTTCCCGGGCGCCTTGGTTTCCGGGATGGTCCTGTTCACCAGGGCCAGCGCGATCGCGGCGACCGGCAGGTTGATCAGGAAGCAGGTCCGCCAGTCCCAGCCGAACGGGTTCCACTTGATCAGCAGGCCGCCGATCAGCTGGCCGAAGACCGCGGCCAGGCCCATGGTCAGGCCGTACGCGTTGAACGCCTTCAGCAGTGCGGGGCCGGTGAAGGCGGTACGCAGGATGGCCAGCACCTGCGGTGCCATCAGCGCGGCGGAGGCGCCCTGGCCGACCCGGGCGGCGATCAGGATGCCGGCGTTCGGCGCGATGCCGCAGGCCAGCGAGGTGATCGCGAACAGCAGCATGCCCACGGCGTACATCTTGCGGCGGCCGTAGATGTCACCGAGCCGCCCGCCGGTGATCAGCCCGACGCCGTAGCTCAGCGCGAAGCCGGCGACGACCCACTGGATCGCCGCGGCCGAGGCGCCGAGGTCTGCCTGCGTGGACGGGATGGCGACGTTGACGATGAAGAAGTCGAGAGTACTCATGAACACACCGGTCAGGACGACCAGTAGTGTCCCCAGGCCGGGAACCACGGCGGCGGGTTCCCGTGCCGTCGCGGGTGCGGCGGGAGCATTACTCGTGGTGGTCATTACAAGGCTCCTGGTCGGTTCAGTTTCCGGTTTGTGCGGTACAGCTGGGGGCAGTGCTGCGGCTGGGCGGCCCGGCGAGCCTTGTGCTCAGTAATCCGCCCAGGTCGCGATGGCGGGCTTGATCAGGAACTGGTAGTCGTGCTGGATCCGGCCGTCCGGGGCCAGTACGAACAGCTCCGAGCCGTTGCGCTCCAGCTCGCCGGTCTCGGTGTTCACCAGGACCCAGGTGAAGCGCACCAGGTTGTGGTGGCCGTCGGCGTTGTGCGACGACCGGAAGGAGTAACCCTGGTCGTAGTACAGGTTGTGTGCGTAGTCGACCTGCGTGGCGATCGCGTCGTGCCCGACGATCGGGTCGTTGGCGAACATCAGGTACTCGGCGTCAGGCGCGTACACCTCTTCGATCGCCTGGCGGCGGGCTACCGGGTCGTGCTCGTTCCACATGGCCACGAACCGGTCCACGATCGCGTTCCGGTTGATCGTCTGACTAGCGGTCACCCGAACTCACTCCCTTCGCCTTCGACTCGTCAGATAGACCATGGTCGCTACTCCTGACAGTGTTCTGATAGTTCTCTGACATCGTACAATGTGCAAGTCGGTACGGCCAGCGACAATCGTCCCGGAACGCGCCGAGGCCCAGGGCAGATGGAGCTGCCCTGGGCCTCGGCACCGCGGGGGGTCGCGCGCTGTGTTACGACGCCATCTCCATGAACTGGTAGTCCACCCGGATCCGGCCGTCGTCGTTGAGGGTGAGGAAGTCGAAGCCGACCGCGAGGACCTGGTCGGTGCCGGCCGGCACCATCTCCCAGTTGAACCGGACCACGTTGCGGAAGCCGTCGGCGTTGCCGCGGGACCGGAAGTGGAAGCCGCCCTCGGCCACGAACTGCTGGTGCGCGGCGGTGACCACCTCGGCGATCGCCTCGTGCCCGGTCACGTCGATGTGCTCGTCGACGTGCGTGCCATCCACGGCGAACAGCTCCCCGATGGTCATTCGGCGCAGCTCCTCGTCCGGCTCGTTCCAGAGCCCGACGTACCTGTCCGCGAGCTCGTTCACGTCGGTCACGTTGGACCCCTCCTCGGATGGCAGGCCTGTGTGGTACCCGGCGGCATCGCCAGAATGCGGAGAGGGCAGGATTCGAACCTGCGCGGACCAAGGTCCCACCAGGCCGAAACCTGGACCCGACAACCGCTTCGGGGACCTCTCCCCACGATCCGGGCCATGGTCCGACCCGCGCCCGAATCGCGCACTGCACACACCCACATACCACTGCCGTACTGCGCGGAGAGGGCAGGATTCGAACCTGCGCGGACCAAGGTCCCACTGGGCCGGAGCCCAGACCCGACAACCGCTTCGGGGACCTCTCCATCTGGTGTTTTTCGGTGGTGCGCCTTGCGTGAGATAACTATGCGGGGCCGCTCTGACATTGCCCTGACCGGTACCTGACGCCCTGAGCCGGCCGCTGCCGCCGGCGGACCCGCGCCGGTCCCGAAGGACCCGCCGCGGCAGGCCGCGCACCAGCGATACCCCTGGACGCCAAAAGGGCGGTAGCCGGAGTCCCCGGGGAACTCCGGCTACCGCGGGTGTCGACCAGGAGCGGCCGAGTCTCAGGCTGCCTTCTCCAGCTGGCCGTCCTCGGCCGGGACCTCGCCCTGCCGGATCGGCTCGCTGATGTCGTGCAGGAAGTCGGCGACGTCCACATAGGACGCCACGATCCCGACCTCGTAGTACGGGATGCCGTTCTTGGCGCAGAACTCACGCACAATCGGGCGGGCCTTCCCCAGGTGCATCCGGGGCATGGACGGGAACAAGTGGTGCTCGACCTGGTAGTTCAGGCCGCCGTACAGGAAGTCGATCACGGGGTTGGGCCGGATGTTGCGGGAGGTCAGCACCTGCCGCTCCACCCAGTCCAGGGACTCCCCGTCGGTACGGACCGGCAGGCCCTTGTGGTTCGGGGCGAACAGCATCCCGAAGTAGAACCCCAGCACCGCCTGCTGCAGCAGGACGAACGCGACGGCCTTCACCGGCGAGAGCACCCAGAACACGGAACCGAGGAAGAGCACGTAGTGCACGGCCAGCAGCAGAGACTCGACCAACGGGTTCTTCAGCTTCCCGCCGAACAGCTGCTGCAACGCCGTCCGGTGCATCTTCAGGCCTTCCGTCACCAACAACACGAAGAACAGGACGTGCTGGTGGCGTACGACGAACTTGCCCCACCGACTCCGGGCTGAGTATTGAGAGTGATCGAAGATGACGGTGCGTCGGCCGATGTCCGGGTCGAGCTCGAGGTGGTTGGGGTGGCTGTGGTGCCGGTTGTGGTGGTTGACCCACCAGCCGTAGCTGACCCCGTTCACCAGGTTGGCGTGGATGCGGCCCATCGCCGTGGACCACCCCTTGCTCTTGAACATCGCCTTGTGGCCGGCGTCGTGCCAGACGAAGCTGCTCTGCCCGCCGCACAGACCCATCCAGCCGGCGACCAACAGCGTCCACCACGAGTCGCCGAGCAGAAAAAAAGCCGCCAGACCCCCGGCAATCATCAGGGTGTTGACCGCGAGCCGGCCCAGGTACCGGGGCACCTGGAGGTCCAGCAGGCCGGATGCCTTGACTTCGCGGGACAGGTCGACCCACCGCTGGCCGGTCTCCTGCACGTGCCGTTGATCGAATTCGCTCGTGCCGGGACGGGCCACCGTCGTGGTGCCCGCCCGTCGCGGAGCCTGCATGTGTCCTCCTAGCCCTTGGACGTGGGCGGCGTGTCGTGTTTGTTCAGCGTGTGCCGGTGCCGTGATGCACCGCTGACCGGGAACTGACGGGTCATTCGGTCGCCCCGCCCGGGCGGATCCGGGAGAACCCGGTGTACGGCACCAGCGCGTCGGGCACCCGCACCCCGCCGTCGGCCTCCTGGTACTGCTCCAGGACGGCCAGCAGCGTGCGGCCGATCGGCAGGCCGGAGCCGTTCAGCGTTGCCGCGTAGGACTTCTGGCCGGCCCCGTCCCGTACCTTGATGTTCGCCCGTCGTGCCTGGAAGGTGCCGCAGTCGGAGCAGGAGGACACCTCGCGGTAGCGCTGCTGGCTCGGCAGCCACACCTCCAGGTCGTAGGTGGTGCGCGCGGAGAAGCCGAGGTCGCCGGCCGCCAGCTGCACCACCCGGTACGCCAGGCCCAGCCGCTTCAGGCATTCCTCCGCGTGGCCGACCAGGACGGCCAGCTGCGCGGTGGAGTCCTCGGCGGCGCAGATGCGGACCATCTCCACCTTGCCGAACTCGTGCAGCCGCAGGATCCCCCGGGTGTCGCGGCCGTAGGAGCCGGCCTCGGCGCGGAAGCACTGCGTGTGCGCGGTCAGCGCCAGCGGCAGGTGCTTGGGGATCAGCACCTCGCCGGCGTACAGGTTGGTGAGCGGGACCTCCGCGGTGGGGATCAGGAACATCTCCCGGTCGCCCACCTGGGTGCGGAACAGGTCCTCCTCGAACTTCGGCAGCTGCCCGGTCCCGGTCATGGTCTCCCGGGTGACCAGGGTCGGCACCGAGTACTCGGTGTACCCGTGCTCCTTGGTGTGCAGGTCGATGAAGAAGGCGGCCAGCGCCCGCTCCAGCGCGGCGCCGGCACCCCGGGTCACCGAGAACCGCGCGCCGGACAGCTTCCCGGCCCGCTTGAGGTCCAGGATCCCGGCCGCCTCGCCCACATCGGCGTGGTGCTTCGGCTCGAAGCCGTACGCCCTGGGCTCGCCGACCCGGCGCACCTCGACGGCGTCCTCGTCGGTCTTGCCGTCCGGGGCGTCCTCCGCCGGCAGGTTAGGGACGCGCTGCAGCATCGCGGTCAGCTGATCCTGCACCGCGCGCTGCACCGCCTCCCGCTCCTGGATCTCCTCCTTCAGCTCGCGGGCCCGCTCGCGCACCGCGACCGCACCGGCGCTGCGGCCCTCCTTGGCCAGCCGGTTCGACTCGGCCCGCAGGCCGCTGACCGCCTCGACGGCCTCGGCCTTGCGCCGCAGCAGGTCCTCCAGCGCCGGTACGTCCAGCGCGTAACCCTTGCGGGCCAGGGCGACCCGCGCCGCCGGTTCCAGCAGCGTACGTGGTTCGTGCACCAGAAACTCCTATTGTCAGGCGGCGTCGCTGATCGGCACCACGGTCGCGGTCGGTTCGTCCACAGTGGACTCCTCGCGCACCGTCACGGCGGCCAGGCCGGCGTACCGCTCCGGCCGCGCGGACCGGATCCACAGCGCGTACGCCGCACCCACGACCGCCGCGCCGAGCAGCAGCCAGGGCAGCGCGGTCACCAGCACGTTGGTCGTACCGGTCATCAGCGCGAAGTTCTTGACCACCAGGATGCTCGCGGTGAGCAGCCCGGCGAAGCCCAGCACCGGCGCCACGATGGTGCGCCACCAGTGCCGGTCCGGCCGGTTGCGGAAGAAGGCCACCACCGCGACGGCCGCAGCCGCCTGCAGCGCGACGATGCCCAGCGTGCCCAGACCCAGCATCGCGGTGGCCAGGTTCAGGTACGGGTCCAGCCCGGCGATGGAGAAGATCGCGATCACCACGACGGTGACGACGGTCTGCGCGATGCTGGCGCGGTACGGCGAGTGGTGCCGCGGGTGCACGCCGCCGAGCCAGGCCGGCAGCACCCGCTCCCGGCCGAGCGCGAACATGTACCGGTTGGCCGCGTTGTGCAGCGCCAGGGTCGCGGCGAACAGGCTGGTGCACAGCATGATCTGCATGACCGTGGTCAGCCCGGAGGTGAGGAAGTCGTCGGACAGCCCGAAGAACAGGTCGCCCAGCTGCTCCCCCGCCACCGCCTGCACCTTGTCCGCCCCGATCGCCCCGATCGCCACCCAGGAGGTGAGCGCGTAGAACACGGTGATCACGATGACCGACAGGTACGTGGCCAGCGGCACGCTCCGGCGCGGGTTCTTCGACTCCTCTCCGTACAGGGCAGCGGATTCGAAGCCGATGTAGGAGATGAACGCGAACATCGCCGAGATGCCGATCCCGCTGGCCAGCACGGTGTGCGGGGCGAAGGAGGTGGCCGGCAGCGCGGAGAAGCCCCTGTCAGCAAGGACGGCCACGTCGAGTACTGCCAGGATGCCGATCTCGGCGACCATCAGGATCGCCAGCACCTTGGCGGACAGGTCGATCTGGCGGTAGCCGAGCACCGCCATCAACACCAGCGCCACCGCGGCGTACAGCTCCCAGGGCAGGTCGACGCCGTGCGCCTGGCCGATGAGTCTGGCGAAGTACCCGAAGGCGCCGGCCAGGCCGATGGTGACCGCGTTGTAGGCGATCACCGCGACCACGCCGCCCGCGACCGCGACCGGTTTGCCGAGCCCGCAGGACAGGTAGGTGTAGAAACCGCCGGCATTGACGATGCGGCGGCTCATGGCGGCGTACCCGACCGAGAACAGGCCCAGGGTGAGGCCGGCGAACACGAACATCGCCGGGAACCCTGGCCCGTCGCCGATCGCGAAGGCCAGCGGCACGGTGCCGACCATCGCCGCCAGCGGCGCTGCGGCGGCGACCACGAGGAAGACTATCTTCGGCGTGGTCAACGCCTTGGTGAGCTGGCTCTCGCCAGTCTGTGCAGGCATCGAAGCCTCCAGCTAAAAGGGGTAAGTCAGGCGGCCCGCAGCACCACTGCCGCGTTCTGGCCGCCGAAGCCGAGCGAGGTGGACAGCGCCAACTCGGTACGCCGCTGTACGGGAGCAGCCGCGATGTTCAGTTCCACCTCCGGGTCGAGCCGGGTCAGGTTTGCCGTCGGGGGTATCTGGCCCTTCTCCAGTGCCAGCACGGTGAGTGCCGCCTCCACCGCGCCGGCCGCGCCGAACATGTGCCCGGTGACCCCCTTGGTGGAGGTGACGACCGGGCGGTCGCCCAGCACGCGCTTGAGCACCCGCGCCTCGGTGAGGTCGTTCAGCGGGGTGGAGGTGCCGTGCGCGTTGACGTGCTCGATCTCGTCCGGCTGCACGCCGGCATCGGCCAGCGCGGACCGGACGGCGGCCTCGAAGCCGCGCCCGCTCGGGTCGGGCGCGGTGATGTGGTGCGCGTCGGCGGACGCGCCGACCCCGCTGACGTACCCGTGGATGCGCGCACCGCGGGCGCGCGCGTCCTCCGGCCGCTCCAGCACCAGGATCCCGGCGCCTTCGCTGGCCACGAACCCGTCCCGGTCGGCGTCGAACGGCCGGGACGCGGACCGCGGGTCGTCGGTACGCCGGGACAGCGCGCCCATCTGGGCGAACCCGGCCATCACCAGCGGGGTGATCATCGCCTCGCTGCCGCCGGTCACCACGATGTCGCAGCGGCCCAGCGCCAGCAGGTCCTTGGCCAGCCCGATCGCGGTCGCGCCCGAGGCGCACGCGGTCGCCACCACGAAGCTGGGGCCGATGGCACCCAGCTCCATGGACAGGTTGCCGGCCAGCATGTTCGGCAGCTGCATGGGAACCAGCAGCGGCGACACCATCTCCGGGGAGTCGTTCAGCATGACCTGGTGCTGACTCTCCACGGTGCCGGGGCCGCCGTCCGCGGTGCCGAGCACCACGGCGACCCGGGCGCCGTTCCACCGGGACGGGCAGAGTTTGGCGTCCAGCAGCGCCTCTTCCGCTGCCACGACGGCGAACTGCACGAAGCGGTCCAGCCGGCGGGCCTTGCGGCGCGTCAGCACGCCAACCTCCACGAAGCAGGGGACCCGGCAGGACATGTCCACCGGGTTCCCCGCGAGCAGTGGGTCGAGTGCGGCGGTGGGATCCCCCGCGTACACCCGATCCCAGGTTGCCGCCGCACCGATACCGGCGGGGGTGACCAGGCCCACGCCGGTCACGGCGACTTCAGGCGTCATGTCAGACCTTCGCGCTCCGCGCTTCGACGAGCCCGACGATCGCCTCCAGTTGCTGGGTGTCGGCGAGCTCGTCGTCGGACACCCGGGCACCGAACTCCTTCTCGATCACCAGGGCCAACTCGACCAGGTCCAGCGAGTCAAGCTGGAGATCCTCCAATGTGGACGTGGGTTCGATCTCGTCCGCGTCCAACTGGAACTTGGTCGTCAGGATCTGCTTGAGCTGGATGTACATCGCTCCTCCAGAGCACTTTCTGGTTGGGGTGTGCGTGCTTACGCGGCCACGGCGGGCGTTGCCGCGTCGGTGAGGGCCGCCACCGACGGCCAGGTGAGGGTGGTGGCTGCCCAGGTGAGCCCACCGCCGAAGGCGGCCAGCAGGACACGCTGGCCGGACTGCAACCGCCCGTCGTTGTTGGCCTCGGCCAGCAGCAGCGGGATCGAGGCGGCGGCGGTGTTGCCGACCCGCTCGATGTTGGCCACCACCCGTTCCCCGCCGATGCCGAGCCGCTCGGCCACCGCCACCGAGATCCGGTTGTTCGCCTGGTGCGGCACGAACCGGTCTACGTCGGCGGTACGCCAGCCGGCCCGGCCGAGCGCCGACAGCGCGGAGCCGGCCATCCGGTCCACCGCGTGCCGGTACACGTCCTTGCCGCGCATCCGGAAGTAGAAGTCCTCCGGCAGCGTGGTGGTCTGCGCCGAGCGCTGCCGGGAGCCGCCGGCCGGGATCTCGATCAGGTCGCTGTTGCCGCCGTCGCTGCCGAGGTCGCACGGGCCGATGGCGCCCGGCTCGTCCGGCTCGCCGGCCCGCAGCACGACCGCGGCCGCGCCGTCGGCGAAGATCACCGCGGTGGTGCGGTCCTTCGGGTCGATGATCGTGGAGTACGTCTCCGCGCCGATCATCAGCACCCGGCGGGCGTTGCCGGCGGCGATCATGCCGACGGCGCTGGCCAGCCCGTAGATGAAGCCGGTGCACACCGCGGCCACGTCGTAGGCCGCGACGCCGGACAACCCCAGCCGGTACGCCACTTCCGGCGCCGTTGCCGGGCACAGCCGGTCCGGCGTGGTGGTGGCCACCACGACGGCGTCCACCGGGCAGCCGCCGGCAGCCTGCAACGCCCGCGCGCCGGCCTTCACCGCCAGGTCGCTGGTCGACGTACCCTGCTCCACCCAGTGCCGGGCGCCGATGCCCGTACGGCCGCGGATCCACTCGTCGGAGGTGTCCAGGTACGCGGACAGGTCGTCGTTCGTGATCCTCCGGCCCGGCAGGCAACCGCCGAGCCCCACAAGAACCGCGGCGCTCATGTCAGGCCGCCTGAGGAGAGGGACCGTTGAGGATCGCGTACGCGTCCTCCAGACCCATGTACGCCATGCGGGAGGCGGCCATCTTGTCGGTCCACGCCTCGGCCATGTCGTAGCGCTGCTCCGGGGTGGTGTCGAGCAGCCGGGTGCCGGGCCAGACCTCGTAGTCGCCGATCAGGTCGGCCTGCTCCATCATGCCGACCTGGAACAGCTCCTCGCGGTGGATGACGTACTGCCGGTCCGGCACCTCGTCCCACAGCTTGCGGCCGGCGTGCATGATCTCCAGCAGCCGCGGCCGGTATTCCGGGCACCGCTCCATATGCGCCTTGAGGATCGAACTGCCCACGGTCAGGTGCCGGATCTCGTCGATCGTCGCGCCGCGGGCCACCTCGGAGGCCGCCGGGTCGAGCACGCCCCACTTGCGTTCGGACAGTTCGGCCGCCGGCGCCAGCACGCCCTCGATGACGATGGTGAAGATGGCCACGCCACCGTAGAAGTCGCCCTGGTCGCGGACCACGTCGAGGGTGAAGGCCACGACCGGGTCCAGTACGTCGCGGGTGTAGTCGGCGGCCATCTCGCGGATGGCCGGCATCAGGCCCTCCTCCGGCATGCCCATCTCGACCAGGTGGCCGCGGAAGACCATGGAGTGCCGCGCCTCGTCCATCAGCTGGGTGGCGAAGAACTCCATCTCCGGGACGCTCGGCGCGCGGTCCACGTAGTGCGCCAGCAGGCGGGTGGCGTACTCCTCGGCCAGCGCCCGGTAGCCCAGCTCCAGCATCAGCGCCTCGCGCAGCGGCCCGGGGCGCTTCATGTACTCGGGGGTGACCACGCCGGCCGCGTGCCCGGTGTGGGCCCGGCCGCGCAGGGTGCCCTGGGCCACCGCGCCGAACCAGTAGCGCAGGTCGCACTGTTCGGCGGTGAGCGTCAGGTTCATCGCTCCGTCGAGCAGGCCGGGCGCCTCGTCCCAGTCCGCCTCGGCGGGTACGGCTTGCGTCATCGGAGTTACTCTCCCCTGCTCTTAGGCTGCACTGTTCAGGCGGTTTGCTTGCGCGCGGCCGCCGGGTGCGCGTGCCGCTCGGGCAGGCTGCGCAGCAGGCCGTCGTGGAGCTGGCCGGCGAAGCTGAGCAGCGGGGTGCCCTGGCTGGCCGCGCCGCTCATCACCTCCGCGACCAGCAGGTGGTGGTCACCGGCCTCGATCCAGTCGGTGAGCCGGCAGCCCAGCCGGGCCAGCGACCCGTTGATCAGCGGCGCACCGCTGAACGGGTCGGGTTCCCAGTCCAGGTAGTCGAACTGGGCCAGCCCGGCCGGCCGCTGCTTGTCGGCGAACCAGCTCGCCAGGTGCGCCTGCGCGGCGCCGAGCACGTTGATGCCGAACCGCTGGCCGCGGTTCACCAGCTCGCCGAACTGCGAGTTGCGGCCCAGGCACACGCCGACCAGCAGCGGGTCGGTCGAGACCTGGGTGACCGAGCTGACGGTCGTACCGTGCGCGTCGTTGCCGTGCCAGAACGTCAGCACCGCGACGCCGGAGGCCACCTGCCGAAGCGCCTTGCGCCGGCGTACCGCCAGCTCGTCCAGAGCCACCGCGGGATCTCCTTCAACTGTCTGGTGTGGACTGGTTCAGCGGTATTCGGCGTCCACGGCGGCGATCCGGGCCAGCTCGTCGTCGGCCGGGGCGGCCTTGGCCTTGCCCAGGTTGGCGATCATCTTGAGGTAGCCGGGGTCGGCCGCGTGCGGCTCGAAGGGCAGGTCGAAGGACTTCATGAAGTTGCCGAACAGGCCGCGGTCGCCGGCCAGGTGGAACGGGATCGCCAGCAGCGCCCACTCCCAGCCGAAGATCAGCGCGTACAGGCCGACCACCGCGGACTGGGTGACCAGGCTGTGCATGGTGTTGTAGAGGACGTAGTACGCCTTGGAGATCTCGTGGTCCGGGCTGCGCCGGAAGGCGATCGCGCCGGGGATGTAGCCGATCAGGTCGATGTAGAAGAACAGCGCGGCGAACGGCAGCCAGCGGATGTCGCCGAAGTGCCAGATGATCAGCGCGACCGACACGCCCAGCCCGACCAGGTACTCCAGCCGGTGCAGCTTGAAGGTTGTCGGTGTCTCAAAGGGGTTGGCGGCGTCCATAGGGCCCTCTCACATCCCGGGAGTGGTGACCGGCACCAGCTCGAACTGGTCCTCCAGGTCGACCTCGTCGAACATGCCGACGATGACCCAGGCGACGGTTTCCTTGATGACCCGCTCGGCGATCGGGTCGAGAATCCCTTCCAGCGAAGGGATGCCGAAGTCGAACTCGGCGCTGAAGGCGACGGTGGTGTCGGCACCGGAGGCAGTCACCTTCCAGGTGCCGCTGAACTCGTCGAAGTCGCCGGACAGCTGCTCGAACTCGATGATCCCCTCGGCCTGGCGGTACCGCTCCTCCTCGGTCCAGCGCAGCAGGCCGCTGCGGAAGTGCAGCTCCCAGCTGGACCGGCCGACCGGGTCGGGCAGGGTCGCGTGCACCGTGGTCGACTGCACGTGCGGCGCCAGGTCGGGGAAGCGGTCGAAGCGCGCGATCTGCTCGTACGCCCGCTCCGGCGGGGTGTTGTGGATGACCGCACCCAGCTCAACTCGTCGCATGGTCAGTGGCCGCCTTTCGGCATCCGGGCGCGCTTGTCGATCAGGTCTCGGCAGGCGCGGTCGAGGGATTCGAGCAGGAAGTTGACTTCGGAGTCGGTGAGGATCGCCGGCGGGGTGAGCCGGACGACCGAGCTGCCGATCATCGAGTGGTTGGCGACGACGCCGTGGTTGAACAGCTCGATCAGCAGCTCGCCGGCCAGCCCGCCCTCGGTCAGCTCGATGCCGATCAGCAGGCCCTGACCGCGGACCTCCTTGACCTGGTCCTCGATGGTGGCGCGGACGATGCGCTCCACCTCGGGCAGCAGCCGGCTGCCGAGCTCCATCGCCCTGGTCACCAGGTGCTCCTCCTTGATGCACTGGATGGCGCCCTGCACGGCGGCCATCAGCACCGGCTGCCCGGAGAAGGTGGCGGTGTGGATGTACGGGTCCTTGTCGAAGGGCCGGAAGATCTCCCGGCTGGCGATGGCCGCGGACACCGGCAGCACGCCGCCGCCCAGCGCCTTGCCGGCCAGCAGCACGTCCGGCACGACGCCGTACAGGTCGGAGCCCCACCACTCGCCCAGCCGGCCCATCCCGCTCTGGATCTCGTCCAGGATGAGGAAGCCGTCGTAGCGCGTGCACAGCGCGGCCACCTGCTGCAGGTAGCCGTCCGGCGGGAGGATGACGCCGCCCTCGCCCTGCACCGGCTCGATGATCACGCAGCACTCGCCCGGGTAGGTGGACAGCACCTGCTCCAGCGCCGCCGCGTCCCCGAAGGGCAGGTGGGTGATCTCCGGCAGCAGCGGCCGGAACGGCTTCTGGTACACGTTCTTCGCCGTCACCGACAGCGCGCCCAGGCTCTTGCCGTGGTAGCCGCGCTCGAAGGAGACCAGCCGCCACTTGCCGTGCGCGCGGGCCAGCTTCAGCCCGGTCTCCACCGCCTCCGCCCCGCCCAGCGCGAAGTGCACCCGGTCCAGCCCCGCCGGCGTGATCGAGCACAGCGCCTCGGCGGCCCGGCCGACGGTCGGCTCCAGCATGATCCGGGTGGAGGTCGGGTGCCGGTGCAGCTGGGACAGCACCGCGTCCATCACGATCGGGTGCCGGGCGCCCATGATGAACACCCCGTACCCGCCGCAGTTGAGGTACGACTCGCCGTCGGAGGTGTACACCCGGGCGCCCTCGGAGGCGACCTCCATGTGGCTGCCGAACAGCTCGGCGACGGTGGCGCGGCCCTTGGACAGGTGCGCCCGGTACAGGTCGAGGACGGTCTCCTCGGTGTCCGGCTCACCTACCAGTGCCTCCAGCGCCGCGCTGTCCAGGCTCGGCAGGGTCTGCGTCATCAACACTCCTTCGATCCGAGACTGTCCACTCAGGACAGTCGCAGCGGTTCGCCGCCGAAGTAGGCGACCAGCGCTTCGGCGGCGCTGCTGCGGGATGGCGGGTGGTAGGCCAGCGGCCGGCAGGCGGAGACCAGGTAGGACATCTCCGAGGACTGCATGTACGGGATCCCGCCGATCAGTTCGGCCGCCATGTCGGTGGCCCTGGCCAGGGCCTGCTGCGCGGCGTACCGGGCCACCAGGACCGCGGCCACCGCCTCGTCGCCGGACATGCCGTCGCGTACGCCGCGGGCTACGCCCTCCAGGCCGGCGATCGCCGACTCCAGCTGGATCGCGGCGAACGCGCGGTCGGTCACCGAGCCCCGGCCCCGGTCCAGCGCCCGGTCCACCAGCACGCTGGCCGCCCCGGTGTACACCGAGGAGATCAGCATCTCGAACCAGACGAAGCCCGCGGTCTGCAGGTCGTCCAGCCGGCTCGGGTCGTCCGGCGCGGTCCGGATCACGTACTCGTCGGGGACGAACACGTCGTTGAGCCGCACCTCGTTGCTCTCCGAACCGGCGAGCACCCAGGTGTTCCAGAACGGGTGCACCGACAGGCCCGCCGAGTCGCGCGGGATCAGCAGCACGGCCAGGGTGGGCTCGCCGTCGATCGGCAGCGCCACGCTCGCGGTCAGCAGGTCCATGGAGCCGGACAGGCTGCACGGCTTCTTACCCCCGTTGACCACGTAGCCGCCCTCGGCCGGCGTCGCGGTCACGGCCGGGATGAGGATGTTCTGGTCCGGCTTGCCCTCGGCCCAGCCGGAGGCGACCAGCAGCCGCTCCGGCGCGATCCGCCCGAGGAACTCCAGCTGCGCGTCGGTGAGCCGGGCCGCCGTCTTGGCCAGCGAGAACAGCATCGCCATGGTGAAGTGGTGCATCGTCACGGCGGCGCCGAGCGAGGGGGAGTACGAGCCGACGGCCCGCATGACCCGCACCGCCGCCAGCGCGTCCGCACCCTGCCCGCCGTACTCGGCCGGGACCAGCAGGGCGGCGCCGTTGTGGTCACGGAACTGCGCCATGACCGGGCTGCCCTCCTGCTCGCGCTCCAGCAGTGGCAGCTCCGAGAGCGCGGCACCCAGCCCGGGGTTGTACTCCTCAAGGACGGCGCGCGCGGTGTCCAGGGAACGCATGACTCACTACCCTCTCTGTTATTCGCCGAATACCGCGACGCGCGGCCGGATACCGGCGGAAATGCTCACGCCCTGCAGGTGCGAGGTCTTCAGGATCGGGTAGTTGGCCTCGCCGTGAATGCCACTGGTGATACCGGTGCCGCCGTGGGTGGGCAGGTAGGGCAGGAATCCGATGTGCGAGTCGTTCACCTTCAGCAGGCCGCCGTTGCGGACCCGGCCGACAAAGCGGCTGATGACACTTTCCTCGCGGGCCCACAGCGAATTGCGCAGGCCGTACTCGTTGTCGTTGACGAACTTGATGACCTCGTCCAGCAGCGCGCCGTCGGAGCCCGGCTCGGGCACCACGACCGCCATCAGCGGGAAGAACGTCTCGTGCCGGACGATGTTCAGCTGGCGGGAGTCGGTCAGGCCGTTGACCCGGACCACGGTCGGCTCCAGGAAGACGCCGGCCACCGACGGGGTGCCGTCCAGCTCGACCCGGCGGCCGCCGCAGACCAGCTGCGCGCCGCCTTCGAGGGCCTGGTCGAGGATGGCGAAGAACTTCTCGCTGCGCCGTACCGGCGCCAGCAGGACGTCCTCGTCGTCGGGGTAGCCGGGCCGGATCGTGCCGGCCACCTCGCAGATGCGCTGCAGCAGCTCATCGGCGATGTCCGGGTGCGCGATGACGTAGTTCGGCACCATGCAGATCTGGCCGGAGCCGTAGAAGCACTCGGTGATCGCCTCGGCTGCCAGCGCCAGGTCGGCGTCCTTCCAGACCACCAGGCCGTCGTTGCCGGCCAGCTCCAGGATCGGCTTCTTGCCGCGCTTGACGCACTCGGCCTGGAACTCCAGGCCCGCCTCGCTGCCGCCGAAGTAGAAGATGTCGTCGACGCCGGGGTGCTCCAGCCAGCGGTCCAGCGTCTGCTTCGGCCGGCTGCACAGCACGTTCAGCGTGCCGGGCGGGGCGTTCAGCTCCCGCAGCACCGGCGCGGCCAGCTCGCGCAGGGTGTACATGGTGGACAGCGCGATGCTGCGCGGCGCCCGGACGATCACCGAGTTGCCGCCCATCAGGGCCGGGATGGCCAGCGCGCTGGAGGGCGCCGGGGCGTTCTGCGGCGGGTTCACGCAGACCACGCCGTCGGGCTGCCGGCGGACGATCAGCCGCCGCTCGCCGTGGGTGAACTCGGTGTGCATCTGCTGGCCGTAGAAGGAGCAGCTCTCGTCGCTGAAGACCTGGAGCAGGCAGGTGAACTCCCACTCGGCCAGCCGGCGCGGGTGCCCCTCGGCGATGAGCAGTTCGATGAAGGTCTCGCGGTTGTCGATCAGCTGCTGGCGGAACATCGGGCCGAGCTTCATCCGGTGCGCCAGCGGCCGGGCCGCCCACTCCGGCGCCGCGGCGGCCGCGGCCTCGATGGAGGCGTCCACGTCCTCAGCGGTGGCCACGGCGACCCGGCCCACCACGTACCGGTGGTAGCGGGCCTCGTGGTCGGGGTCCTGTTCGAGCTGCCGCTTGAGGCTGACGCTGGTGAACACGTCCTCGAGCAGCGAGCCCGCGGTCACGGTGTAGACCCAGCCGACGCCGTCGACATCGCGGTCGCCGATGTAGGACGAATAACTGCGGACGTCCCCGCGCAGCTCGTCTTGCAGTGCTCGGTCGTCCACCTCTACAACGCTGTTGATGGTCACTCGCGCATTCTCCTCAGGCGGATTCCAGCAACGCATTCCCCGAGCGGTACTGGTAATTCCGCCGGGCAGTTCGGTCGGATTTATCGTGCCAACCGCGTCTGACGATGGGCTGACGCGGATCTGACTGAATTAATGTGCGTACGCAGCAGGTGCCCGCCGGAGTTGTGAACTCCGGCGGGCACCCTGGAAATGTTTCAGGACTGCTGGTAGAGGAAGATCGCCTCGGCGGCCAGCGCCGCGGTCGGCTGCCCCTCGACCCGTACGGTCAGCCCGTACCGGACCTCGTAGAAGCCGCGCGGCCGCGGGCGTACCGCGATGATCTCGATGTCGGCGGCCACCCGGCAGCCGACCGGGACCGGGGCGGAGAAGCGGAGCTTGTCCACGCCCTTGTTGAGTACGACGCTGATGCCGGTGACCTCGAAGACCTCGGCCAGCATGCCGGTGAACATCGCCAGCGTCATGTAGCCGTGCGCCACGGTCCCGCCGAACGGGCCGTCCGCGGCGCGTACCGGGTCGGTGTGGATCCACTGTTCGTCGCCGGTCGCCACGCCGAACGCGGTGACCGCCTCCTGGGTGATCTCGTGCCACCGGCTGGTGCCGAGCTTGGTGCCCGCCAGCGCGCCCAGCCGCTGCACCGGGCAGGAGGTCCGCTCCCCGACCGCGGTCATGACGCTTCGGCCAGGGCCTCGGGCAGCCTGCCGGAGCCGACCGCGTGCGCGCCGCCATCCACGTGGATCACGCTGCCGGTGACGCCGGGCAGCCAGTCCGACCACAGCGCGCAGACCGTACGCCCGACCGCCGTGGTGTCGCGGACGTCCCAGCCGAGCGGGGCCCGCTCCTCCCAGGACCGCTCGAACCCGCCGAACGCGCCGATCGCGGTGGCCGCGACCGTCCGGAGTGGACCGGCGGCGACCAGGTTGACCCGGGTGCCCTGCGGGCCGAGCGCGTGCGCGAGGTAACGGCACGCGCTCTCCAGGCCGGCCTTGGCCACGCCCATCCAGTCGTAGCCGGGCCACGCCTTGGTGGCGTCGAAGTCCAGCCCGATCAGCGAACCACCGCCGGCGGCCGCGAGCAGCGGGCCGAAGACCCGGCCCATGGCGGCGAAGGAGTACGTGGAGACCTCCAGCGCCGTGGACACCTCCGGCCAGCCGGCGGTGAGGAAGCCACCGTCCAATGCGGACGGTGGGGCGAAGGCGATGGCGTGCAGGATGCCGTCCACCGCACCCCATCGCTGCTCAAGGTCGGAGGCGACCGCCTCCAGGTGGCCCGGCGCTGTCACGTCCATCTCCAGCACCGGGCAGTCCGGGTTCAGCTTCTCCGCGACCCGGCGGGTGATCCGCAGGCCCCGGCCGAAGCCGGTGAGCACGACCTCGGCGCCCTGCTCGACCGCCAGTTTCGCTGCCGCGTAGGCGATCGAGCTCTCCGACAGTACGCCGGTCACCAGCAGCCGCTTGCCGCTGAGCAACATGGCGGTCAGCCAGCCGCGCCGGCGAGCAGCGCGTCCAGGTCGCGCAGCGACCGGTCGGCGCTCGCGCAGACCTCGGCGTTGTCCGGGTCGTGGCAGACGGCACCGAAGTTGTCGGCCACGGCGAGCAGCGCGGCGGTCACCGGGTCGACCTCAGTTGTCTCGGTCATCTCAGCCCCTCCTAGAACGCGCCGCAGGCGCGGAAGACGTGCGCGAAGCCGGCCACGCTGACCTCGCCCTGGAAGGCCACGTACTCGGCCAGCACCGTGTCCGGGGCCCACTTCTGCTTGTACGCCAGCTGGGTCTTGGCCGGGTAGACCGCCTCGCCGTGCTCCCACAGCAGCCCCATGAAGGCGGCGAAGCCGGGGCTGTGACCCTCGACCTCCAGCCCGGCGTCCAGCGAGGTGAACGGGGTGAAGCCGAAGTGCAGCCAGCGCTCGCCCTCGGCCTGGAAGGTCTCCATGGCGGTGCGGTTGATGGCCTCCATCAGCCCCGGGGTGTTGTCCGGGATGCGGCGGGACAGGTCGTGCATCCAGCCGGCCCGGCTGCCGTACACCGGGGAGTAGGAGATGTAGCCGACCAGCTCGCCGTTGATGGTGCCGACGAACAGCCTGCGGTGCGGCTGCATCGTCCCGCCGTACTGGCCGACCAGGAACTCCAGCTGCGGCACGCCCTCGCCCTTGCTGCCCAGCCACACCTGGTCCAGCGCGCGCATCCGGTCGTACCATTCGTCCACAGTGGACTCGGTGACGACCAGGCCGGCGCGGAAGGCGCGGGAGATCTTGTTGCGCAGCTGCATGAACCGGCTGCCCTTGAGGCTGTGGCTGTTCAGGTCCACCGCGTACGACGCGCCGACCTGGTTCACCTGGTAGCCGTTGCGGGCGTAGACCTCGGCCTCGCCGCGCTGCAGCTGGATGGCCACCACGGTGCGGCCCTGCTCGGCGGCGTACTCGCCGAACGCGGCCAGCAGCGGGACGACGGCCTCCTCCGGCGCGAACGGCCCGCCGAACTGGATGAGATACCGTCCCGCGGTCCGGTAGCACACCACGCCCGGCACGCCCGGCACCGTGAAGTACGAGTTGCCGTCGCTGACCGCCAGGAAGGAGCTCGGGTTGTCGGCCTGCGGGTAGCTGGCGATCGCCGCGTGCGCCAACTCCTGGGCCACGAGTGTTTCGGTCATTGTCGAGAACCCCATTCGGATGCGACGCGACCAGATTCTGGCTTTGAGCCAACATCCCCGGGTTCCCTGACGGGTCCCTGACCAGTCCCTGACCAGAGATCGCCGAACCGCAGACTGTCCCATATCAGGGTCAGTACTTGCATCAGAGGTCTGACATGTTGCACGATTCCCCTCGATGCTATGCCCAAGTACGCCCGCCACAGGCCGAGCCGTCCGGTTCGGCGGCCCCGGCGACGGGCGTGAACCACTGATCCGGGTTGACCGAAACGCGCCAGGTACGCCCGGCAATGCCCCACGACCGGTGCCTCACCACCCCGCCCGGGTGAGGCCGACACAGCTACCGCAGGTACCGGAGGAAATCGTGGTCATGTCGTGTGCGACCCGCAGGGGGACACCCCCCTTTCGCGCCGAGATTCGATGCCGTGTCTGAGATGTTGACCTGCCGAATACTTGGCCCGCTCGAGATCGCGGCCAACGGCCGCGCCGTGGAGATACGCGGCACCATCCAACGCACCCTGCTCGCCGCCCTCCTGGTCGGAGGCGGCCGGCAGGTGATGACCAACTCACTGATGGACGAATTATGGGGTTCCCGGCCACCGGGCAACGCGGAGAACGCGTTGCAGGCCCACGTGAGCCGGCTACGCCGCCGGTTCGAGGAGGTCGAGCCGGACCGGACCCAGCCGCGGCTGGTCAGCCTGCCCTCGGGCTACCGGCTGCTGACCGACGGCGCCCAGATCGACGCCGAGATGTTCCTCAAGGCGATCACCGAGGTACGGGCGCAGCCGTCGATGGAGCCGGTGGAGGTGATCCGCCGGTTGCGCGAAGCACTGGCCCTGTGGCGGGGTCCGGTCTTCGGCGGCGCCATCGGCGGGCTGATCTGCCAGGCGGCGACCGTACGGTATGAGGAGCAGCGGTCCTCGGCGTACACGATGCTGTTCGAGAACGAGCTGCTCATCGGCAGGCACGCGCAGATCATCGCGGAGCTTGCCGAGCTGGTCGAGGCGGAGTCGCTGAACGAGCGGCTGTGCCAGCAGCTGATGGTGGCGCTGTACGGCGCCGGCCGGCAGACCGACGCGCTTGCGCTGTACCGGCGGATGCGCGAACGCCTCACCGAGGAGCTGGGCATCGAGCCGTCGCCGGCACTGCGCCGGGTCGAGCTGGCCATCCTCTCCCAGGACCCCATCCTGGACGCGGGTATCCGGCGCTGAGGGGTACCCGCCCCGATTGATGTGGGCCCGGTTGGTGTGGGCGCGGCACGCTGCTCGCGGGCGTGCCGCGCCCACCGTTTCATCCCGGGCGGCGTGGAGTGGAAACGCGCGCCGCCCGGGGCTCCGGGCAAGGGTGGTCCGGGTTCACGGGTCCGGGGTGCGGGACCGGCCGCCCGGTGGCCGGCCCCGCACCGCCTCGGCTCAGGCGACCTCGCGGAGCCGGCGCTGGCGCTGTTCGAGCAGGGTCTTGGTGGGCAGGGCACGCAGCTCCTCCAGCTGGCGCCGGACGGCGGCCTTGATGGCCGCGGCCGTCGCGTCGTGGTCGGTGTGCGCGCCGCCCGGCGGTTCCGGGATCAGCTCGTCCACGATGCCGTAGCCGTACAGGTCCGGCGCGGTGAGCCGGAGCGCCTGGGCCGCCTCGGGCGCGCGCTTGGCGTCCCGGAACAGGATCGTCGCGCACCCCTCGGGGCTGATCACCGAGTACGTGGTGTTGGCCAGCATGAGCAGCCGGTCGCACACGCCGAGCGCCAGCGCGCCGCCGGAGCCGCCCTCGCCCAGCACCACCGAGACCACCGGCACCCGCAGGCCCGCCAGCAGCGCCAGGTTCTCCGCGATCGCCCGGCTCTGGTTCTCCTCCTCGGCGCGGATGCCGGGGTAGGCGCCGGGTGTGTCCACAAAGGACACCACCGGTACGCCGAACTGCTCGGCGTACCGCATCAGCCGGGCCGCCTTGCGGTAGCCCGAGGGGTGCGGCATGCCGAAGTTGCGGGCCACGCTCTCGGCCGTACCGCGGCCCTTGCGGTGGCCGATGACCACGACCGCGGCGCCGTCCAGCAGGGCCAGCCCGCTGACGATCGACGGGTCGTCCTCGCGCCAGCGGTCGCCGCGCAGCTCGATGAAGTCCTCGAAGATCCGCTCGATGTGCTCGCCCAGGTGCGGGCGGCCCGGGTCGCGGGCCAGCTGCACGGTCGCCCACGGCTCGCCCGGCGCCGCGTCGGCCCGGTCGGCCACCGGGTCGGCCGGCGCGCTGTCCGCCTCGGCCTCCTCGAACGGCACGGCGGTACGGGCGTGGAAGCGGACGATGCGGGCCAGGGTGAGCGCCAGCTCCGCCCGCGGCACCACCATGTCGATGTGCCCGGCGGCCAGCAGGAACTCCGCGCGCTGGAAGCCCTGCGGCAGCTTCTGCCGGATGGTCTGCTCGATCACCTGCGGCCCGGCGAACCCGGCGCGCGCGCCTGGCTCGGCGATCACCACGTCGCCCAGGCTGGCGAACGAGGCGCTCACCCCGCCGTAGGTGGGGTCGCACAGCACCGAGATGTACGGCACGCCGGCCGCGGCCAGCCGGTGCAGCGCCGAGGCGGTCTTGGCCATCTGCATCAGGGAGAAGATCCCCTCCTGCATCCGGGCGCCGCCGGAGGCCGAGCAGACGATCAGCGGCGTGCCGGTGGCCATCGCCAGCTCCGCGGCGCGGGCCACCTTCTCCCCCACCACGGCGCCCATCGAGCCGCCCATGAAGCCGAAGTCCAGCGCGGCCAGCACGACCGGCAGCCCGGCCATCGTCGCGGTGCCGTACCGCGCGGCGTCGGCCAGCCCGGTCTTCTCCGCGGCCACGGTGAGCCGGTCGGTGTAGGCGATGCTGTCCACGAACGCCAGCCGGTCCACCGCGGTCAGCCCGTGGTCGTACTCGGTGAAGCTGTCGGTGTCGGCCAGCAACTCGATCCGTTCCAGCGCCGAGATCGGGAAGTGGTGGGTGCACTCCGGGCAGGTGTTGTGGTGCTGGCGCAGGCGCGGCCGGTAGATCGTCGCTCCGCAGGCGGGGCACTTGACCCACTCCTGCGCGGACATGTCCGCGATCCGCCGCCGGATCTCGGCGGCACGACCGGTGCTCAGGCTCTCCGTCATCTGCTATCCGTCCTCATGCGTGTGCGAGCGTGGTGCGTCGGGGGTACGGCGGGGTGCTGCGTGCTCAGGAGGCGATGGCCAGCCGGCCGGCGGGCTCCTGGAGCGCTCCGGGCAGCCGGCGCCAGTCGCAGCGCTCGGCGTACTCGGCCAGCACCTGGTCGGTGCCCACCATCACCGGGTGGCCGACCTGCAGCAGCATCGACAGGTCGCCGGCCTGGTCGCCGTACGCGTGGCAGTCGGCCGGGGGTAGGCCGTGCTCGGCCATCCAGCCGCGTACCGCGGCGCCCTTTGCCGCGCCGGCCAGCAGGGGGTCCACCTCGCCGGTGAGGACCCCCGCGCGGGCCGCGGGCGCCGAGCACAGCACGGCGTCGGCCCGGACGAACCGCGCGATCGGGTTCAGGCAGGCGCCGAGCGAGGCCGAGACCAGCACGATCAGGTCGCCCCGCTCGCGGTGGTCGTGCAGCGCGGCCAGTACGGGCTGGTGGAAGAAGCCCGGCCGGTGCGATGCCGCGGCGAACCACTCCCGGCCGGCCGCCGCGACTGCGCCGACCGGCTGCCCGGCGTACAGGCGGTAGCAGGCACGGTCCTGCTCCTCGCGCGGGGCGCCGGAGATGGTGATCCGGCGCAGCGCGCCGCGCGCGTTGCCGCTGCCGAGCGGGCCGACGGCGGGTTCGGCGCGGCCCGACCTGGGTACCGGCCGCAGGTGTGCCAGCAGATCGGCCAGCGTGTTGGTGCTGACCAGCGTTTCGTCCACGTCCACGAACGCGGCCCGGTGTGGCGTCATGTACGCCTCCCGGTCGGTGCTAACCCGTTCCCGGTGGGCATGCCTTGGCCCCTCTCACAAGCTTGCTGAGCAGGGCGCGGGCGCCGCCCTCGACCGACATATATCAGTAGTCTGACGAGTGTCTATACACAGTGTCAACCACGTGTACTGACGGTCACTGACGCCTGACATGGCCAGATCCGGCGCGATCCTTGTCCGGTTTCGGCCACGGCCAGGCATGGGATCGCGTTCCCATCGGGGCAGCTCAGGCGGGCTCCCGGCACCTGCGCGAAGATCATCCGGATACGCCTGCACGTGCAGCCGGCGGCCCGAAACCCCGCCGTAGTAGCGGAATCCGTCGCCTCGGGGGTGCCGATCGCACGATTTAGCGGTGTTGACGCTGGCTGATCTATCGCAGGCTGTTGATTCAGCTCTGGTGACGTACACAACTGGTGCACCTTGCCAGTTGACGTAGTACTGGAAATCTCCGGGCACCGGCATACCCCGGGTAACCGGCCGGGCGGCGAGCGGCACGAAATCCGGGCGTACTTCGTGACGTCTGCGGCTGTATTTCAGGCAGTTTTCCACCCTTCGGGGCGGATCGCCGGTAGGGTCCGCTGCGCCCGGCGCGACCCGGTTCGACCCCCACCGCGCGGGACCGGCGGATCGCTTACACCGCAGGGATCCGGCCCGCAACCGCGAGCCCGCCGGGGCGGTCCCGGCCGCCGCCGCGGCCACCCCCGCGCCGGCGCCGGCCGCGACCGGTACCGGACGGGCACGGGTACGCACACGGCGCCGCCGGAATTGGCCGGGCCGGCAATTCACCGGTGGCGGTCGAAAGGAATTGTGCCCGTATTCGATGATCCACCGCCCTGGACCGCGCGGCGCGGCGACGCGGTGGTCGGCGTACAAAACCTCAGTCCAATCCGGACAGTCGTTTCCGGTCGCCGTTATCGGACAGATATTGACCGGCCAAGGAAATCGGCGGGATCGCGGCGGTGCCGTTTCCAGATGAACTACCCTCCGCACAGGCGTCAGTACCGCGCGCCTCCGGACCGTTACCGCGGGGTGCCAGATGTCGGATAGGTCACCCGAAGGGGCATGTTGGCAGGGCTGTTCGGCCTAGCAAGACTGCCGCCGGGCAGCGGTCCCGTTAATACGGTGTTCTTATTCGCTACGACATTTCCATGGTCATTCCCGCCGCGGACCCCCTGCCGGTATTGGTTACCAGAGGCGCGGTATCCGGACAGGAACAATCCGGGAGAAGGCCTCTGGAAAGTCCCCCTTGACCGAATCAGGTAAGCTTCACCAAGAAGCCAGAGGGGCTGACGAAATGAAGATCCGGGCCTCGATCCTCACGATCACCGCAGGCGCCATCCTTGCTATTTCCGGGCTGGGTGTAGGCGCTCAGACGATCACGTCGGCTCCCGCGAACCACGGTTCCACGCTCGCGGCCTTGACCGACACAGCGGCCACCCACGCGGTCACGCCGAACGATGGCGGCGACCCCTGGCCGAAGCCGGGTCCGTAACAACACCAGAGCCGGCCAGTACGCGGGCGGCACCGGGATCCGGGCGGGGATCGCGGTGCCGGCCGTGACTACTGCCCCCAGCCTGCCGGTGGCCCCCGCCCGGGCCACCGGCCAGCAGCACGCCCGCCAGCGGACGATCACCGGTGCCGGGAACGCGCGGGTGCCGAGGACGCGCGGGTGCCGAGGCCGCGCGGGTGCCGAGGCCGCGCGGGCGCCGAGGCCGCGCGGGCGCCGGGAACGCGCGGGCGCCGGGAACGCGCGGGCGCCGGGAACGCGCGGGTGCCGGGAACGCGCGGGTGGCGGGGATGTGCCGGGTGCTGGGAGCCTCAGCTGCTGGGGAGGATGTCGCGGAGGCGGTCGGCTTCGGGGACCTCCATCGCGTCGTACAGGTCCAGCGCGCGTTGCCAGTGGTCCGCCGCGGCCTCGCCGTCGCCGAGGGCGGCCAGCGAGTGGCCGATGCCCTCCAGCGCCCGCGCCAGCTCGATCCGTACCTCGGTGCGCTCGGCCAGCTCGCTGGAGCGCCGGTGCCGCTCCAGCGCCTGCTCGTACTCCCCGCGCGCCTGGTGCACCGCCCCGAGGATGTTCTCCACCTGGGCGGTGATGGTCGGCCGCTGGATCGCCCAGACGATGTCCAGCGCCCGCCGCCCGCTGCGGTAGGCGTCGTCGTAGCGGCCCAGCCGCCGGTAGAACTCGGCCGCGTGCGCGGCCACCTCGGCCTCCACCCCGACCGAGCCGACCTGCCGGGCCAGCCCGCCGGCCTCCTCCAGGGTGGCCAGCGCGCCCTCCAGGTCGCCCAGGCCCGCCTGCGCCACGGCCTGGTTCACCAGCCCCGCGGCGCCGAAGGAGGCACCGCCCAACTCGCGCTCGATCGCGACCGCCTGCCGCGCCGCGTCCAGCGCCTCCTCGTACCGGCCGAGCGCGGCCAGCGCGAAGCTGAGGCTGTTCAGCGTGGTGCGCTGCTCCTGCCGGTCGTTGATCTCGCGAAGGATCGCCAGCGCCTTCTCGTAGTACTCCAGCGACTCCACGTACTGCCCGAGCTCGGTATACAGCAGCCCGATCCGGGACAGGCACACCGCCGCGCCGCGCTGGTCGGCGATCTCGTTGGCGATCGCCAGTCCCTGGTTCGCCCGCTCCTGCGCGTCCCGGAACCGGCCCACGTGCCACAGCGCGATCACCACGATGAACAGGGTGCGCATCTCCGAGCCGCGGTCGCCCAGCCGGTGCGCGGCCGCGACACCCGCCTCCAGCAGCGCCATCTCGTCCTGGATCTGCCCGCGCAGCAGCAGGTACATCGCGATGGCCCGCGGGAAGTGGCTGGCGTGCTGGTCCAGCCCCTCGGCCACCGCGTACCGGGCCACCGCCAGCAGGGTCAGCCGCTCGGCGTCGAACCAGCCCATCGCATCCACCCGGTGGGTGAAGGTGGGCTGCTCGGCCGGCGGCGCGGTGGGCAGGTCGATGCGGAACCGGCCCGGCTGCACCAGATCCGCGGCGGCGTCGGCGGCGGCCAGGTAGTAGTCGACCAGCCGGCGTACGGCCGCGGTGGCCGCCTCCGGCTCCAGGTCCCGCCGCGCCGCGCCCTGGGCGTAGCTGCGCAGCAGGTCGTGGAAGGTGTAGCGGCCCAGCTGCCGCTGGAGCAGCAGCCGCGCGTCCAGCAGGTCCTCCAGCAGCAGCTCCGCGGTCTCCCGGTCCACCCCGGCCAGCGCGGCCGCGGCGTACGGGTCGAAGTCGGTGCCCGGGTGCAGTCCGAGCAGCCGGAACATGCGCTGCTGGTCCTCGTTCAGCCCGCGGTAGGACAGCCCGACCGCGGCCTCCACGCTGCGGTCGTCCACGGCCAGCTCGCCCAACCGGCGCTCCTCCCGGCGCAGCCGCGCCACCAGGTAGCTCACGGTCCACTGTGGACGGTTGTTGAGCCGGGTGGCGGCGATCCGCATGGCCAGCGGCAGCCGGCCGCAGGCCGCGATCAGCTCGGCCACCTCGGCCGGCTCGCCGGCCAGCCGGTCCTGCCCGAGCAGCCGGCCGACCAGGCTCAGCGCGTCGTGGTCGCTGGGCAGCACCACCGACAGCGGCACCGCCCCGTCCAGGCCGAGGCGGGTACGGCTGGTGATCAGCACCAGGCAACCGCCGGCGCCCGGCAGCAGCGGCCGCACCTGGGCGGTGTTGGCGGCGTTGTCCAGCAGCACCAGCAGCCGCCGGCTGGCCGCCTGCACCCGCCAGGCCGCCGAGCGGGCCACCACGTCGATCGGCACCTGGTCGCCGGGCACGCCGAGCGCGGCCAGCAGCGTGCTCAGCGCCTCGGCCGGGTCGACCGGCATCCGGCCCGGGGTGAACCCGTGCAGGTCCACGAACAGCTGCCCGTCCGGGAACCGCTCGGCGAGCTGGTGCGCGGCGTGCACGGCCAGCGTGGTCTTGCCGACGCCGGCCATCCCGTCGACGGTGATCACCGTGGGCGTCCGGTCCGGGGCCTTGTCCACGATGCCGAGCAGCGCGTCCAGCTCGTCGGCCCGGCCGGTGAAGTCGGACAGGTCGTACGGAAGGGTCGAGGGGGGCGGCGCGCCGGGCGTAGCGGCCGGCCCGGCGCCCACCCCGGCGCTCAACGCGGCATGCTCGGGCCCGGGCCGCGGCAGGTCCAGCTCCGGGTCGTTGCGCAGGATGTCCTCGTGCCGGCGGACCAGCTCCGGGCCGGGGTCGATGCCCAGCTCGTCGGCCAGCAGCCGGCGGCCCTCCTCGTACACGGTGAGCGCGTCGGCCTGCCGGCCGGACCGGTAGAGCGCGAGCATCAACTGGCCGCGCAGGCCCTCCCGGAGCGGGTGCTCGGCCATCAGGCCGCGCAGGTCGCCGATCAGGTCGCGGGCCTCGCCCAGCGACAGCCGCAGGTCCATCAGGTGTTCCAGGGCGCCCATCCGGCGCTCGTCCAGCGAGTCGGCGGCCGGCCGGATCACCGGGCCGTCCAGCCCGGCCAGCGCCGGGCCGCGCCACAGGTCCAGCGCCACCTGGAGCTGGGTCACCGCGTTGGACACCAGCCCGGCGGCCTCCGCCTCCCGGGCCCGGGCCAGCCGCAGGTCGAACATCCGCAGGTCGAGCTGGTCGTCGCTGACCACCAGCCGGTACCCCGGGCCGTCGGTGACGATCGTGGTGCCCGGCGCGGGCAACCGGCGGCGCAGGTCCGCGACCATCTTGCGGATCTGGTGCGGCGCGGTCGTCGGTGGCTCCTCGGCCCAGGCCGCGTCCACCAGCCGGTACAGCGGGACGACCCGGTCTGCCTCCAGCAACAGGACGGCCAGCACCCGTTCCTGCCGCGGCCCGCCGAGCTGCTGCCGCTGCTGATCGACCCAGGCTTCGAGCGGCCCCAGGACCCGGAACTCCGTACCTCGACCCGGGGATCTGGACGCCACGTCTAAAACTATAGGCAGTACAGACGTAAGCCTCTTACACACAACCCGACGATCCCCCTGTTGCCCCGCCGGACCGCCCGTTCGGCAGCCTTCTAGGGCAAATAGGTGAGGAGTATTCGCAGCTGAGAGGCGGTATCCCCGTCCCGGTAACGGATGGGGAACGAACTGGGAACCGCTCACCGGATGGTTGCGGAGACAAGGCGGCCCGCCCGTCGCCTCCGCTCACCCCGGGGGTACGGCCACGACCGCGCGGACCCTAGCCAAGCAGGGGAGCGACGCCGACATGCGAGACATCTACATCGGCGCGCGGCGGATCGCGGACGACACCGACCCGTACGTGATCGCCGACATCGGACTGGACCCGTGGAGCGACCTCGAACGCGCCGAGGTGCTGTTCCTGCAGGCCGCCATGGCCGGCGCCAACGGGATCATGCTGCCGCCGGAGGCGCTGCGGCCGCTGGTCAGCTACGACGCGCCCGCCGGGCAGCCGTACGGGCTGCGGCGTCCCGACCCGCACGGGATCCGCGCCTTCGGCCGGGCCGAGTACGCCCGGGTGGCCGAGCTCGCCGAGGGCCTGCGGCTAGACCTGCTGCCCACCGTCGCCGACCTGGCCACCGTGGAGTTCCTGGCCGGGGTGGACCCGCGGACGCACGCGATCCGGATCGCCCCCGAGGCGCTCACCGACCTTCCCCTGCTGACCGCCGCCGCCCAGCTCGGCCGCCCGGTGCTGCTCGGCGTTTACGGCGCGAGCCCGGCGGAAATCAGCAAGGCAGTGGATACGGTGCTCGCAGTCAACGACCAACTGGCCCTGGTCCAGTGCGCCGCGCCACAGCCGAAGACCCCGCAGGATCTCAACCTGGCCGGGATCGTCACCTTGCTGGCCGACCACCCTGACCTCGTGGTCGGCTTCTCCGGGCAGGACGTCTGCCCGGAGCAGAGCTGGATCGCCTACGCCGTCGGCGCCCGCCTCATCGAGAAGCGGCTGTCCACGCGGCGTGGCCCCGGCCGCCGCCCGTCCCTGGACCCGCTGGGCCTGATCCGTTACGACGGGCAGAGCCGGTGGGGTGGCAGCGTGGCGCCGGCGCGCGTCACGGGTAGTTGAGGGGAGTGTCCGGACATGGCCACCCGATCGCCCATGTGGGCCAATCCAGCGACGCAGGATGGACCGGCACGCGACGCGAGCCAGGTAAGGAGCACGATGGCGGGCTTCCCGATTCCCCGGCGTACCGGTGAACCGCCGGTGGTGACCGGGCCGAGCCCGCACGAGCAGGTCACCCAGACCGCGCCGCTGGAGTTGCAGGAGCGCATGGTCGCGCTGGCCGGCACGCTGCCCGGCGTGGAGGTCGGTCGCTCGTACGTGGATGTGGAGGGGTCCCGCGCCTTCCACCTGTCCCCGGCGCTGGCCCGGGGACCGCGGGAGGCGTTCCTGGCGGGCACCGAGTTCGCCCACATCCACCCCTGCTACGACGGGAGCCTGCACCTGGCCCTGCCGGACCCGACCGCCCGGGTGGTGGCCGACGCCGGCTGGGGCGACCGGCACCCGGACACCGGCCTGCTGCTGGTCTACGGCCCGCGCGACCGGATCGAGGCCGAACTCATCTGGCGGCTGCTGCGGATGTCCTACCGGTACGCCGTCGGCACCCCCGAGCAGGCCGAGCGGTGGGACTGACCGTACGGCCGAGAAACCCCGTGACGGTCGACTCTTTGCGCGCTGCCCGCCGCGATCGTAGTATGCCGAAACAGTTGCTTGCTGTTTCGAAGGAGTCTGGCTTGAGTACGCGCTCTGGCATAGCCGCGCTGGACGCGGAGAATGCCAGCCGGCTGGGCCATGTGATCAAGCTGGCCGAGCAGGCCCTCACCTCGGTGAAGGCCAACGCGCTGCGCGAATTCGAGCTGACCGTCCCGCAGTACTCGGCGATGGTGGCGCTGTCGTTCGTCCCGGGCGCCTCCGGCGCGCAGCTGGCCCGGATCTGCGCGGTGACCCCGCAGACGATGGCCACCGTGCTCGCCAACCTGGAGACCAAGGGCCTGATCCAGCGCTCGCCGTCGAGCGTGCACCAGAAGGTGCTGGTGACCAGGCTCACCCGGTCCGGCCAGGCGCTGGTACGCAAGGCCGACGCGAAGGCCAAGGCGATCGAGGACCGGCTGGCCGAGGCGTTCGACCCGGCCGAGCGGGACCACCTCACCGCGCTGCTGGAGCGGGCCATCGACGCCCTCACCGGCGCGAACAACGCCTGACACTTCCCCTCCTCCCGTACACCCCGGCGGGTGGCCCGCGTGCCTCGACCGAATGGTCAGACTACTGATACGCATCAGGGCTCTGGTACGGTTGGGCTCCCCTCGGTCCGCACACGAAGACGGGTGCGACAATGCTGACGAACCAGCCGGACGACGGCGCTCCCGACCACCGGATCGGTCGGCTGGGACTGGCGATCCGTCGCGCCGAGCACGCGGTCTCCGGCTCGCTCGGCACGGCCCTGCGCGAGCTGGACCTGACCGTCACCCAGTACGGCACGCTGCTGGTGCTGGCCCAGTCGCCGGGGCTGTCCGGCGCGCAGCTGGCCCGGGTCTGCCAGGTCACCCCGCAGAGCATGGCCAGCGTGCTGGCCCGCCTGGTGGAGCGCGGGCTGATCGCCCGCTCCCCCTCGCCCGTACACCAGAAGGTGCTGGTCGCCCGGCTCAGCCGCACCGGCTGGTCGGTGCTGCGCAAGGCCGACCGGCTGTTACAGCCGACCCAGCGGCACCTGTCCGGCGGGCTGGCCGAGCAGGACCAGGCCACCCTGCTCGGCTACCTGGAACGGATCGTCGACCGGCTCGGCACCGACCAGGCCACCGCCTGAGAAGCCGGGTCGCCGGCGGGCCCGCGCGGGATTGCCCGGTCCCGTTCGGGGGTATCGGGACGGCGTGACCACGTCCACACAGCCGCTGTTCGCGGGCCGCTACGAGCTGGGTCGGTTACTCGGCGGCGGTACCGCCGATGTCTACCTCGGCACCGACACCAGGCTGCGCAGACCCGTGGTGGTCAAGATCGCCCGCAGCGGGCAGGCGGACCTGGACGCCGACCGGTTCGAGAACGAGATGCGGCTGCTGGCCACGCTGGACGACCCCGGCCTGGTCACCCTGTACGACGGGGGCACCGTGGACGACCGGCCGTACCTGGTCATGCGGTACGTGCCGGGCGGGACGCTGAGCGAGAAGCTGCGCGCCGGGCCGATGCCGCCGGAGGAGGTGGGCCGGCTCGGCAGCCGGCTGGCCGACGCGCTCGGCTACCTGCACGAGCACCAGGTGATCCACCGCGACCTGAAGCCCGGCAACGTGCTGTTCGACGACGAGGGCGACGCGCACCTGGCCGACTTCGGCATCGCCCGTACCGTCGACGCCGCGCGGGTCACCGCCACCGGACTGGTCATCGGCACCCCGGCGTACCTGTCGCCCGAGCAGGCCCGCGGCGAGCCGGTCACCCCCGCCAGCGACCTGTACGCCCTGGGCCTGGTGCTGCTGGAGTGCCTGACCGGGCGGCGGGAGTACGTCGGCGCGCCGCTGGAGGTCGCGGTGGCGCGGCTGCACCGGCCGCCGTCGGTGCCGCAGGACCTGCCCGCGCCGTGGCCCGGGCTGCTGGCCGGGCTGTTCGCCGACGACCCGGCCGTACGGCCGGCAGCGCGCCAGGTCGCGGACGTACTGGCCGGGCGGGCAACCACCCCGCTGCCGGCGGTCCCCGCGCGCTCGGCCGGCGGGTACGCCTTTGCCGAGGCCCCGACGGAGAACTTCGCGGCCCGGCCGCAACCCCGGCGTACGCACCGGCGGCGGCGCGGGATGCTGGCGGCCATGGCGACCACCGGGCTGCTCGGCGTCGCGGTCGCGGCGGTGGCGCTGTCCGGGGTGCTCTCGGATCAACCCGCCGGGCCGCCGGACAGCGGCACGCACACGACCGGCCCAGCCAAGCCCGGCCCGAAGAAGCCCGGCCAGCCGGCGGCACCGGCGGCCAGCCAGGGCAACAGCGGCAACAGCGGGCCGTCCGGCCGGAACAGCGGCGCCCCGGCCAGTTCGGGCGGATCCCGGCCCAGCGGCGCGAACCCGACCGGCAGCGGGGCCGCCCCGCCGTCCAGCAGCGCGCCGGCCGACCCGAGCAGCGCCCCGCCGTCCAGCAGCGAGCCGCCGCCGACCACCGACCCGCCGACCACCTCGCCGGCCGCCGACCCGACCGGCACCGACACGGCGGGCCCGGCCGGCAGCGGCGGGGCGGACGCGTGATTCGCGGGTAGTTGCCGCCCGGCAAGCGACGCGGAATGTGCCACTTCGGTGCCACTTCGTTGTCTGGCTGTTGTCCCACCACGCGGCAATCAATGCGCGGGGGATGCGGCCGGCCGTGCCGCACTCGTACAGTGAATGCGAACCGGCTTCGCGCGGTATCCGTTTCTTCGCGCTGCCGGCGAAGACCATCCGACGGGGTACCGGCCGGTCGATGACGCGCTCCAGCCGAAGCAGCGAGATGGATAACGGTTCGTCTGTGACGGGTGGAGGGAGCACCACGATGAGCATCGCCGCAGGCAGCCCCGCGCGCCGGGAGACGGCCGGGTTCGCCCCGCCGGCAGCCCGGTTCGCGCTGGGTACACCCCGACCGGACACGCCGCCGGCCGGGCCGGAGGGTGGATCGGATCGGGAAAGCGCTACCGGCGAGGGCCGGCCCAGCGCGGTCTTCGGGCAGCGGTACTTCGCGACCGCGGGGTTGGTGGCGGACCTCGCGTTCCCGGCGTACCAGTACTGTCACGTACGGCAGGTCGCGGTCACCGATGACGGCGAAGCCGAGCCGTTGATTCGGCGGTTGAGCGCGTGGGACAAGACCACCACCGGCTCCTCGGACAGCAAGGACAAACTTCAAGAAGAATGGACGATGGACTTCTTGCGGTGACCGTTCTGGTGCTGTCCGAAGAACTGGACCCCACCGTCGACCGCGTGGTTGCCGCAATGACCGAGCAGGGTGTTCCGGTGTTCCGCTGCGACACCGGCTGGTTCCCGGCCCGGCTGACCCTGCGCGGCACGCTGGAGGGCGAGCGGTGGACCGGCGCGCTGCACACGGCGCACCGGCAGGTGGATCTGGAGCAGGTGCACGCGGTGTGGTATCGGCGACCCACCGCGTTCACCCTGCCGCCGGAGCTGCCCGAGGCCGAGCGCTCACACGCGATCGGCGAGGCCAGGTTCGGGCTGGGCGGGGTGCTCGCCTCGCTCCCGGCGTACTGGATGAACCATCCCGGCCACGAGGCGGACGCGGTGTACAAGCCGCGCCAGCTCGCCGCCGCGGCGCGCTGCGGCCTGGCCGTACCGCGCACCCTGATCACCAACGACCCGGCCGCGGTGCGGACCTTCGCCGCCGGGATCGCCGGCCCGGTGGTGACCAAGATGCTCGGCTCGAACATCCGGGTGGACGAGGACCGCTGGCGGGTCGCCCACACCCGGCTGCTCACCGAGGGCGACCTCGCCGACCTGGCCGGGGTGGAGGCGACCGCGCACCTGTTCCAGGAGTGGGTGGACAAGGCGTACGAGGCGCGGGTGGTGGCGGTGGACGGGCAGCTTTTCACCGTGGGCATCCACGCCGGCAGCGCGGCCGCGCGGATCGACTGGCGCGCGGACTACGGTGCGTTGCGGTACACGGTGCAGGCGCCGCCGCCGGGCGTGGCCGCCGGCCTGCACCGGTTCATGGAGGTGTTCGGACTGAGCTACGCGGCGTTCGACTTCGTGATCGACCCGGAGGGTCGCTGGGTGTTCCTGGAGTGCAACCCCGGCGGCCAGTACGGCTGGCTGGAGGGCCACACCGGGCTGCCGATCACCGCGGCGATCGCCGGCGCGCTGGCCCGCGGAGGGCGGCCATGATCGACCCGGATTCCGGCACCGGCATCGACTGGACGATGTACGCCCGCGAGCTGGCCGCCGAGCTGGTCGCCGCCGGTGACGTGCGCGACCCGATCTGGCACGCCGTGCTGGCCGGGGTGCCCCGGCACGTACTCGTCCCCCGCTTCCACCTCCAGCGCGAGGACGGCAGCTGGCGGGCCGTCGAGGCCACCGACCCGACGTACTGGCCGGGGGTGTACGCCAACCAGACGCTGATCACCGCGCTGATCGAGGTGCGCACGGCGGCCGGGCGGCAGTACGTACCGGCCTCCTCCAGTACGGAGCCGAGCCTGATGGTGGGCATGCTGGAGCTGCTGGACCTGCGCGAGGAACACCGGGTGCTGGAGATCGGCACCGGCACCGGCTACAACTGCGCGCTGCTGTCGCACCGCCTCGGCGACCGGCAGGTGTACTCGCTGGACCTGCGCCCGGAGCTGGTGGAGCTGGCCAGGAAGCGGCTCGCGGCGGCCGGCTACCGGCCCACGCTGGCGGCCCGCGACGGTGCGATCGGGTTCGCCGAGCACGCGCCGTACGACCGGATCGTGGCGACCTGCGCGGTGCCGGCCATCCCGCCGGCCTGGCTGGACCAGCTCACCCCCGGCGGCCTGCTCATCGCCGACATCCAGGGCTCGCTGTACGCCGGCAACCTGGTGCTGCTGCGCGGGGCGGGCGGGGGCCGGGCGACCGGCACGTTCTGCCCGGGGTGGGCGGGCTTCATGCCGATGCGGCACACCCTGGCCGCGCCGGACCTGGCGCCGCCGCCGCGGGTGGCCGAGGACCCGGCGGTGCGGCCCACCGAGCTGGGCCCGGACCTGCTGGCCGACCCGCTCGGGATGTTCCTGGCCCAGTTGCACCTGCCGGCCGGGACGGTCCAGCGGATGGTCCCGCGCCCCGGGGAGGGCCTGGTCCGGCAGCTCACCGCGCCGGACGGGTCCTGGTGCGAACTCCCGGAGAACGGCGCGGTCGTCGGCGAGGCCGGCCCGGTGCGCCTGTGGGAGCGGGTCGAGGCCGGGGTGGCGTGGTGGCGGCGGGCCGGCCAGCCGGACTGGCCGCGCTTCGCCTACCACGCCGAGGGGGCCAGCCAGCGGATCGTCTACGACGACGACGCGTACCCCGCCTCCTGGGAGCTGGACACCACCGAGGTCAGCCCTGCCTGATGCCCCCGCAGCCGGCCGGCGCCGGATGCCCCGACCCGGCGGTGTACGGCGTACTGCTGGCCGGCACCAACTCTGACCCCACGAAGCTGTAGTACCGGATGAGCCCGGCGTAGCCGCCACCCGCGCCGGCCCGCCCCGACCAGGTGAGGATCGCCCCGTCCGCCGCACCGCACGCCCAGGTCGCGCGCTGGGATCCGCCGGCCGGCGTGGTCGTGAGCGCCAACTGCTGACCGGCGAGGGTGAGTAGCCGCAGCCGCCCCGCCACGTACCGGAACGCGGTGACGGTGGTCCCGGCGGCGCTGCTCCCGGTACGGACGAACACCTCGGCGACGCCGTCCCGATCCGCGTCCGCGGTGCCCAGCAGGAGCGCCCGCTCCGCGCTGAAGGCGACCACGTCGACCCGCCCGCTCCCGTAGTCGACCCGGATCGAGCCGGACTGCACGAGCCGTACGGTGTCGGCCTTCCCGTCGCCGTCCACGTCGGTGACCGGCCGGTTGCTGGCCCGCGCCACCACGGCGGTGACGGCGAACCGCTCCACCTGCCGCACATGCCCCCCGGCGGACACGGCCAGGGTGAGTACGGTCCCGGCGCTGGCCGAGAAGGCCACCTGCGCCGACCAGGAGGGGCTGGAGGCCACCGCGCCGGTCTGCCCCTGCACACCCGCCGGCCCGCGCAGCAGCACCCGCACACTCTGGTTCGTCCCGTCGATCCGCCCACCCACGGCCAGCGGCGAGGCCACCCGCGTCCCGTACCCGGGCGTGGAGATCGTCAACGCCCCATCCCGCGTGCCCACAACCTCCCACGGCGCGTCCACCCCGGTGCCCATCCGCGCCAGCCGCACCACCCCCGCCGGAGCGGCCGCCCCCTCGTACCCCACCCCGACGTACGCCTGCGTGCCGCTGACGGTGAAGGTGAAGACCTTGTTCAGGTCGTTGTAGCCGAGATACCCCCGGGCAAAGGACAGTGCGGTCACCCCGGGGTTCAAGTGCCAGGGCGCGGTACGCGCGTCAGCCCGGTAGGCCCGCTGCCACCCCGCGGCCGCCCCCGTACTGGCAAAGGGCCACAGCGGCTGGAACGCGAACCCCCCACCGCCGCCGGGCGCCGCACTGGTGGGCGCGGCAGTGCCACTCACCTGCGGGCTGCTCCGCCGCAACGTCGTCACCTCGTCGCCCCCGGGCAACGTGACCGCGAACAACAGCAACCCCGCCGCCAGCGCCACCCCCAGCCCCACCACCCCCAGGACCGCCGGCCGGCGCGACCGCCGCCGCCGTTCCGTGGTGGCAGAACGCTCAGCGGCCCCAGTACTCACACCGCCCGCCATCGGCACCAACCCCGCCAACCTGAGCCCTCACTCAAAACGGCGGCGGGTCGTCCTTCCCAACCACCACCGCCGGCGGTGGTTCCGGCGGCGCAGGCGGCGGCGCCGGTGGGGTCAGCGGGATGGTCGGGTTCAGGTACTCCCGCTCCTGCGGGCTGGTCCACACATGCGCCCCATCCGCGCGGCGCCGCAGCCTCCAGCCGGCCTGGTGCTTGAGTCGGTGGTGATGCCGGCACAGCGCGGCCAGGTTCTCCACGCTGGTCTCCCCACCCGGGTACGGCACCCGATGATCCAGATCGCACCGAGCCGCAGGCACCACACATCCCGGAAACACACACTGCCGATCCCGCGCCCGAACATGATCGGCAAGCGCCGCAGGCGGCCTGTACTGACATCTGGCCAGGTCGCTGAGTTCCCCAGTGACCGGATCAGTGAGCAACCGCCGCCAGGTCGCATCCTGCGAAGCCAGCGCGACGACCTGACCTGCGGTGATCACGCCATACCCAGCCAACTCGGCAGGGTAGCTGCCGGTGAGGTCGCTGGCTGCGGTTGGAGTGTCCGCTGGGCTGGCCGGGGCCGCGCTGGCTGGTGCCGAGGCGGCCGAGACGGTCGGAGCTGGCGTGGCTGTGCCCGGCGTGGCTGGAACTGGGACAGCCGGGGCCGGGGCAGGCGGGACCGGTGTAGCGGCGGCTGGTGTGGCTGTGTGGCGGTGTTTGGTGGGGCTGGGTCTGCCTGCGGGTCCTGCCTGGGGTGGTCTGTTGGCGGGTCGGGTGTGGCCGGCGGGACCGGGGCTGCCGGCAGCGGGCTTGCCCGTGCGGGGTTTGCCGGCGGCGTGATGTGGTGCTGCGAGGGCGGCCTGGGTGGCTGTGGCCAGCAGGGTGGCGGGTGCGGTCACGTGGACGGTGGTGGTGATCGGGCCAACGCTCCTGTCCAGGAGTAGGTCGGTCATCGCGTCCGCGCGGCGCTGGTCCATCGTCCTCGGGTCGGCTTTCGGCTGCGCCTTGGCGTACGCGTCGAGGCGGACCTTGATGCGCATGGCGTCTTCCCCTGGCAGGAGTGCGTACAGGTCGGCCATGCCTTCGGCTGCGGGCACGATCTCCACGTACCGGTCCGCCCGCCTACGGACATGGCGCTCCTCCGCGCCCTCTGGGTCCAACTGCAACACGGCCTTGGCCGCCGCGCGGCGGAGCTGGTTCGGGTTCTGCTCCACAGCCCCGGCCAGGATCTGGTCCTCGACCTCGGCGGCCAGCTCATCGGTCAGGGGTCGGGTGGCCTCGGCGATCGCTTCGGCGCGGGGCAGGTCCAGGTCGCCGACCTCCAGCGCGGCCAGCGTGCCGGGCAGGCGGGTGACCAGGGTCTGGGCGAGGGTGAGACGCCGATTCGCCATGTTCAGGGTGGAGTGCAACGCCAACGCAATATCGTCGGTAACCGAATCTGGGAACAAGACACAGACGCGTTCGTGGACCTCATTGTATTCGGCCAACAGGCGAACCTGCTCGGCCTGGAGCACCGCGATCTGGCGGGCATTACGCTCCAACGCGGAGTAGAGCGCTTCCAGGCGAGCTTCGTCCATACCTCTATTGTCCGCCGCCCTCCACGTATTTTCAAACCTTTCCCGTCCCATCTCTCCTCGGTCGGGCGTCAACTCCACGGCCACGGGTTCTCCCCGAGCGCCACTACCCGCAAGAAGAAAGACAATGGACAAAAGCTGGCGCTCGGGGCAATACCGCTAAGTTAGGCTGATGCCGAGGATGCGGATGGCGGGTGGGCCGTCGTGGTGGATTCCGTGGTGTCGGGTTCTTTTGACGCTGTAGGAGTTGTGACGTGCTCGTTTGACGACTCGCGGGTTGGTTCTGTGTCGTCG
>Ga0081455_10000715_pt1 | contig 43119 bp, 37 predicted proteins | sample TabmetS3T2R1_FD_70207 | JGI IMG/M metagenome (GOLD analysis project Ga0081455, IMG submission 70207) | Tabebuia heterophylla rhizosphere microbial communities from the University of Puerto Rico - S3T2R1 | ecosystem: Host-associated > Plants > Roots > Rhizosphere ... | reverse complement strand
CATCGCGAGCTTGGTGCCCGAGCCGATCGAGAAATGCGCGGTCGCCTTGGCGTCACCGAGCAGCACCATGTTGCCCTTGACCCAGCGCTGGCTGCGGATCATCGGGAAATTGCGCCACATCGAGCGGTTGATCAGCAGCGGATGGCCGTCGAGGAACCAGTCGAAAATCTTCGCCATCCGGTCGGCGGATTGCTGCTCGTCCAGGCCTTCGAGCCCCGCACGCTTGAACGTTTCCGCATCGGTCTCGAAGATCCAGGTCGAGCGTCCCGCCTCGTATTGATAGGCGTGGGCGATGAACGGCCCCCACTCGGTTTCCTGGAAGATGAAGGTGAAGGCGTCGAGCGGCCGGGTCGAGCCCATCCAGGCGAACTTGTTGGAGCGCAGATCGACCTGCGGCTGGAAATGCTCGATGTGCTTGTCGCGGAAGCGGCTGTTGATGCCGTCCGCCAGCACGATCAGATCGGCATCGGCAAAGCGGGCCTCGTCGTCGATATCGGTTTCGAACAGCAGCGTCACGCCGAGTTCGCGGGCGCGCTCCTGCAGGATCAAGAGCAGCGTGCGGCGCGAGCAGCCGCAAAAGCCGTTGCCGCCGACGCGATGGACGGTGCCGCGGAAATGCACGGCGATGTCGTCCCAATAGGCGAATTCCTCGGTGATGCGGCGATAGCTCGGCGGATCGTATTTCTCGAAATTGTCGAGCGTCGCATCGGAGAACACCACGCCGAAGCCGAAGGTGTCGTCGGCGCGGTTGCGCTCATAGACCGTGATCTCGGCCTGCGGCCGCTGCTTTTTCAAGAGGATCGCGGCATAGAGACCGGCCGGTCCGCCGCCGATAATCGCGATCTTCATCTGCCGCCTCCGAAACAGGCTGTCGGGCTCGTCCGGAAATTACTTTAAGCCTAAAATAATTTTTGGCAAGGGGGCTGTTCGTGGCCCGTAGCCCGGGTGAAGCGCAGCGCAACCCGGGATCTCGTTTTGGGGCCGAAGTCCCGGGTTTCGCTGCGCTTCACCCGGGCTACGTCCTCGTCAATTCCCCTGGAATGCCGGGGTCCGCTTGTTCGAGAACGCCTCGAACGCGCGATTGAAATCTTCCGTGGTCATGCAGAGTGCCTGGGCTACCGCTTCGGCCTCGATCGCCTCTTCCACCGACATCGCCCATTCCATCGCCAGCATGCGCTTGGTCATGGTGTTGGCGAAGGTCGGCCCTTCGGCAATCTGCTTGCCCAACAATTGCGCCTGCGGCAGCACCTGTTCCGGAGTGACGATCCTGGAGAAGAAGCCCCACTTCTCGCCCTCCTCCGCAGTCATGAAGCGGCCGGTATAGAGCAGTTCCGATGCACGCGACTGCCCGATGATGCGCGGCAGGATCGCGCAGGCGCCCATATCGCAGCCGGCGAGACCGACCTTGTTGAAGAGGAACGCGACCTTGGCGCCGGTGGCGGCCAGCCGCAGATCGGACGCCATGGCGATGATCGCGCCCGCGCCGGCGCAGATGCCTTCGACCGCGGCCACGATCGGCTGCGGGCAGGCGCGCATCGCCTTCACCAGATCGCCTGTCATGCGCGTAAAGGCGGTGAGGCCCTTGGTATCCATCTGGATCAGGGGCCCGATGATCTCGAACACGTCGCCGCCGGACGAGAAATTGCCGCCCGCGCCTGATACGACCACGGTCTTGACCTCGTCATCCATCGCGCAGGCGCGGAAGAAATCGGTGAGCTCGCGATAGCTTTCGAAGGTCAGCGGATTCTTTCGCTCGGGACGATTGAGCGTGACGGTCGCAACGCGGTCGACGACGGCGAGCAGAAAATGTTTTGGCGAATAATCCGCCAGCGGCAGCGTGACGGGGTTTGCGGGCTTGCTCATGGGATCTCCCTGAATTGCAATATTTGTTATTGGTCGGTCAGACCTCGCCACCGGCAACGGCGATGGCTTGTCCTGTGATAGCGCCGGCGCCTTCGCCGCACAGCCAGAGTACGGCGTCGGCTACTTCCGATGGCGCCACGAGGCGTCCCTGCGGATTGTGCTTTGCCAGTTCGGCGACCGCCTGCTCGCGGCTACGGCCGGTCTTCTTGATGATGTTGTCGATCGAGCCTTCCAGCAGATCGGTTTCGGTAAAACCGGGACAGACCGCGTTGACGGTGACGCCGCTCTTGGCCGTCTCCAGCGCCAGCGAACGGACGAGACCGATAACGGCGTGTTTCGCCGCGCTGTAGGCGCTGACATAGGCGTAACCCTTGAGACCCGCGGTGGAGGCGACGGCGACGATCCGCCCGTGACGGCGTTCCACCATCCCGGGCAATACCGCCTGCGTCGCGTGGACCACGCCCATGAAATTGACGTCCATCATGCGCTGGAACAGCGTCGCATCGGAGCGGCCGAAGGGTGCGGACTCAGCAGCGCCCGCATTGGCAATCAGGATATCGATCGGCTGCCGCGCGGCGGCTTCCGCAATCGCCGCTTTGACCGACGCCTGATCGGCGACGTCGGCCACGGCCGCGAACTGTGCTGCGCCGGATGCAACGGCTTCATCCAGCGTCGTGCGGCTGCGGCCGAGCACGGTTACCGTCGCGCCGGCCTTCGACAGCGCCGCCGATATCGCAAGGCCAATGCCCCGCCCGCCGCCGGTGACGAGCGCATGGGAGGAACGCGACAATTGAGACATCGGTCAGGCCTCCAGGATGATGGTCCAGCATATATTTTAAACTTCAAGCTTTTGCAAGGAAGCCCCGGACCGTCATACCCCGCGCAGGCGGGGTATCCAGCACGCCGCGGCTTTTCAGTTGATTACTGCTGTCTCTGGAATACTGGATCACCCGCCTCCGCGGGTGATGACAACGGAACAAGTGGCGGCATTCTCGCGATGTAGGGTGGGCAAAGCGACTGCGTCCGCCGTGGCTCGAAGAGCGAAGGCGGAAGCGTGCCCACCACCAGGCCGCCCGCTCGTTGGTACTGACGCGCCTTTGCCCACCCTACGGAGCTACCCTCTCCGTCCAGCGCGCAGCGACATCGCCTCCGATATCCGTATCCCCATCCCTGAACAGATGGACGATCGCGTTCGCGTAGTAGTGCAGCAGCACCATCTCCTTCGGGTTGGCGCGGTAGGTATCATCGGTCTCGATCACCAGATGGCGCAGCGTCAGCATCCGAAGGCCAACGGAAATCGCGTAGTCGCGGTCGGCGCGCGGAATGTGAACATAGGTTCCGACGCGTTCGAGGTCGCCGATCAGCGCCGAGACGCGGCCCTTGATTTCGAGCAGCGTCAGCGGCTGATCGCCGGCCGCAAGGATCGCCGTCGAGACCAGCGAGACCGGCAGCGCCGGCACCACGCGGCCAACGGCATCCATCAGCTCGTTGCCGAGCCGTTCGACCTCGATGCGGCGCGGCTCGGCTGCGAGAACGCGAAAATCGATCTTCCTCGCCTCGACATAGTTTCGCAGCGACACCGGCACGCCGAAACTCACGCAGGTATAGCCGAAGCGATACCATTCGCCGCGCATGGCGAGCCAGAGATGGCGGAAGAAATGGCGTGCAAAGACCGCCGCGTTGAAGCCGAACACCGGTTTCTTCCCCGGCTCGGTATTGGCCACCGAGGTCAGCATACGGTCTTCCAGCACGCGGTCGTAGTTGACGGCAACCGGGATGAACACCACGTCGCGCGCGCCGTGCGGATCGAAATCCGTCACCATGTAGCTCAGCAGCCCGAATTTCGGTGGCCGCAGCTTGCCATCGCGGCTGAGGCCGCCCTCCGGGAAAATCGCCTGTGTGACACCCGCCGCGGTCGCCATGTGCACATAGCGCGACAGCACCTTGCGATAGAGGGCCTCGCCGGAATCGCGCGCGATGAAATAGGCGCCCATCGAGCGGATCAGATTGCTGAGACCCCAGACCTTGGCCCATTCGCCGACCGCGTAGCTCAGCGCCGACGAGGTCGAGGCGACATAGGTCACCAGCACGTAATCCATGTTGGAGCGATGGTTGATGACGAAGATCACCGACGAGGCGGGATCGACGGCGGCCAGCGCCTCGTCGTTGCGGACGCCGATCCGCACCCGGTACAGCATGTGGGAAACGGCGCGCGCGATCCGCGTTCCCACGCGAAAATAGGCATAGGCGCTGAACGCCGGAACGATCTCGCGGGCGTAGCGCCGCACCTTTTCCATCGCGACTTCGTTCGGCACGTCGGTTTGGCGCGAATATTCCTCGGCCGCCCGCAGCACTTCCGGGTCGAACACCAGGCGATCGATCAGCACCTGGCGCTTGGTCAGCTTGAACGGCTGAATGCGAAGTTTGAGCTTGGTGTTGAGTTCCTCAATGGCGCGATTGGCGCGGCGCCGCAGCGCCCAGCGCACGCTGGGAATCAGGATGCGATCCAGCGCTGCCGAGATCGCGAGGATCGTCATCAGGACGACGACCCAGAGCGGCAAGCTTACCTGCGAGCCCATGCAAAACCCCGATCCTGCCTCGGCAGCGACGCCGCACCGCGATGTCACGATACGGTCTGGAACTCCGGCGTGACAAGTGTTCCGGGCCACGTGACTGGCCGATTCCCGGCGACCGGCCGGCGTGTTCGCAACCGCGATATCGACGACCTTCGTTCGAACCAGGACGCGGATCGATGCTCGGACGACCGCACTCGCGTCTGACGCGCAGTTGGACAATCCATGTGATGGCGATTTCCAACGCGATCGGCTGTTCCAACTGCGCGTCTTTCGAAGCCCTTCTTTGACCCACGTCGTCGTGATCCTGGGGGCATGAAGGTCGTATTGACCTGCGTCAAACTGAACCAAGCCCAGGACTGCTAGTAGGATTATCCGAAAACTGCGGGTGGGAGCGGGATATGACCACCAGTTGGCTGAAGTGGTTGATGATTGCCGGCCTTGCTACCGGATTTGCTGGTGCAGCTCAGGCTGAAGAATCCGACATCGGCAAGTCAGAATTTCTGTCTTCGTGCGCGAGCTGTCACGGTACGGATGGAAAGGGCAAAGGACCTGTCAGCGAGCAACTCAAGGTGCCGCCTTCCGATTTGACGATGCTGGCCAAGAACAATAACGGGCTCTTTCCCACGAATGCTGTTTATGAAACCATAGATGGATCGAAAACAATTGCCGCTCATGGCACTCGCGAAATGCCAATTTGGGGGGAACGATTCAACCCCATTATCAACCTGCCCCACTATGTTGATCCGTCTTACTGGAAGATGGCCGGGCCGGAGCAAAGCCCGGAAGTCGTCGTGCGGAAACGCATCCTCGCTGTTATCGATTATCTGAGCCGTATTCAGCAAAAGTAGCACCTCGCGCAGCCACAAGTCTTTTAGTAGCCCATTGCGTCATTTCGCTGCAAACAGCAGCTGCGTCGGTTTAGGGGCGGACCGGACATCATCAGCTTGGGTGCGCACACCATCGGCTAAATGAGTTCGCGTCCTACCCCGCCATGAACGCGTCGAACGCGGCCCAGAGCTGGTCGCGATAGCGGTCGTGTTCCTGCAGGATTTCGTGCTTCGCACCCGCGATCAGGCGATGCGATCCCGCCGGCAGATTGCCGGCAAACGCCGCGATGGCGGGAGCGGATACGACGGTGTCGGCGCCTGCCGCGAACATCAGGACGGGCCGGTGAATGCCACGGGCAAACTCGGGCGAGCGAAACTCGGCCATCGCCGCAAATGCCGCGTCGAGCCACGCCACGGTCGGCGATGCAATGCCGAGTGTCGGATCCGCCTCGAGAATTGCCGCGTTGCGGGCATAGCGGTGCGGGTCCGAAGTCAGGGGATTGCCGGGGAAATGCGACGGCTTGGTCAGATCGCTGTTCCCGCCCGGAATAAACCGCTCGCCCATTCCGGCCGTGCGCAGCATGCGCATCAGGCCACGCATCGGCAGCGACGTGCGCGGAGCCGGCAGGTCGACCATCGGCGCGCAGAGCACGAAGCGTTCGAACACCTCGTTGCCGGCATGCGCGACGTGCAGCATCACCGCGCCGCCCATCGAATGGGCCAGCGCATAATAGGGCGGCGGGCAATCCGGCAGCACCACCTGCTTGACGAAGGCCGCCACGTCGCTCTGGTACTCGGAAAAACTCCGCACATGGCCCTTGAACGGATTGCGCAGCCGGCGCGCGGAATGTCCCTGCCCCCGCCAATCGATCATCGCCACCGCATAGCCGCGGTTGCGCAAGTCTCCCACCGTCTCGAAATATTTCTCGATGCACTCGCCGCGCCCGGTGAAGACGCAGACGGTGCCCCTGCCGGTGGCCGGCGTCACCCAGCGCGCAAAACGTAATGCGGTGCCGTCCGGCGCTCCGATCGTTCCGGCAAACGCGCCCTCCGGAACGGGATTGGAGGGTATGGAGAGGAGCGTCATGGCGCGGAGGAGCGGGCGCCGGTCAGGCGAAGAACCGCCTGACAGCAACCAGCAAGGCGCCAGGTCGTCGACCGCTGCTGCATCTAGATGATCCCGTTGTTGCGGAGCGCGGCGATGGCATCCGCGTCATAGCCGATCTCGGCCAGCACGCGATCGGTGTGTTCGCCGAGCGTCGGCGGGCGCGTGGCGATTTCGCCGGGGGTTTCCGACAGCCGTACCGCGGCGCGCACCGTGGGTGCCGGGTTCGGCAAGCCGGGATAATCGACATCCTGCATGAAGCCGGTGGCGCGGATATGCGGATGCTCCAGCGCCTGTTGCGGGCTCAGCACGGGGCCTGCCGGAATCATCGCCTTGCCGAGCGTATCGACCGCTTCCTGCGTGGTGCGCTCGGCGCACCAGCGCGCCATCCGTTCGCTGATGATCGGACCGTTGTCGCCGCGCTTGATGTCGTCAGCAAAACGCGGATCGCTCAGCCATTGATCCGCCTCACCCATCAATCTCGCCCAGCGGATGAACAGCGGGTGGCCGGTGACCTGACACAGCACCCAGCCGTCCCTGGTGCGGTAGATATCGGCGGGCGCCGCGGTCTGGCCGAGATTGCCAGTAGGCACGCGGTTGGCCGCGATCACCGCCTGCTCGATCAGCGTCGCGTTGGTGAAGGACAGCGCGGTTGCGAGCAGCGCGCCCTCGACGATCTGGCCGCGCCCGGATTTGCCGCGCTCGATCAGGGCGGCGAGCGTGCCGAACGCGCAATGCAGCGCGGTGCCGAAATCGACCCAGTTCACCGCGGCGCGGTACGGCGGATCGCCCTTGCCCGTCATGTAGACCGCGCCCGACATCACTTGCCCGACGCCATCGAAGCCGACGCGGTCGGACCATGGCCCGGGGTTGCCGAAGGCGGTTGCCGTCGTCAGGATGATGTCCGGCTTGATCGCCTTCAGCGAGTCATAATCGAGCTTCATCGCCCGCAATGTCTGCGGCGGCAGATTGGCGACGACGACGTCGGCGGTCGCGACCAGCCGGCGCATCACCTCCTGCCCTTCCGGTTTCATCGGATCGAGCGTGATGCACTTCTTGTTGCGATTGACCTGCAGGAACAGCGCGCCCTCGCCGCCTTCGCCGACCGGCGCGACAAAACGATCCTCGCTGCCGTCGCGCTTTTCGACGCGAATGACTTCCGCGCCAAATTCCGCCAGCAACGTCGCGCAATAGGGCCCCGCGATATAGCGCCCGAAATCAAGGACGCGAACGCCCTCCAGAACTCCCCCCATCGATTCTTCCTTATATCTGCCTGCCCGGTTGTGCCGGACCTTCTACCATGTTGATGAATGAATTGGACGACCATACAATCACTGATCTTCTTCGAACGGAACCTCCCCAGATGAACTCGACTGCAAAACGGCCCTATCGCGGCGTCTTCCCCGTGGCTCCCACCATTTTCGACGAGCAGGGTGAGCTCGATCTTGAAGGGCAACGGCGCTGCATCGATTTCATGATCGATGCCGGCTCGAACGGGCTGTGCATTCTGGCCAATTTCTCCGAGCAATTCGTGCTGACCGATGCCGAGCGCGAACGGGTGATGCATGCGGTGCTGGAACACGTCGCCGGCCGCGTGCCTGTCATCGTGACGACGACGCATTTCGGCTCGCGCATCTGCGCCGAGCGGAGCCGCCAGGCGCAGGACGCGGGTGCGGCAATGGTAATGATCATGCCGCCCTATCACGGCGCCACTTTCCGCGTGCCGGAAAAGGCGATCTTCGACTTCTATCGCACCGTGTCCGACGCCATCGATATCCCGATCATGATCCAGGATGCCCCGGTTGCCGGCACGCCGCTTTCGGTCGATCTGCTGGCGCGCATGGCCCGGGAAATTCCCAACATCAGCTATTTCAAGATCGAGGTGCCGATGGCGGCGGCGAAGCTGCGCGATCTCATCGCCGCCGGCGGCGACAGCATCGAGGGGCCCTGGGACGGCGAGGAAGCCATCACGCTGATGGCCGATCTCGATGCCGGGGCGACCGGCGCCATGACGGGCGGCGGCTATCCTGATGGCATCAGGCAGATCATCGATCCCTATCTCGCGGGGCGCCGCAATGAAGCGATGGCGGCCTATGCGCGCTGGCTGCCGCTGATCAATTACGAAAACCGCCAGTGCGGCTTGCAGGCCGCAAAAATCCTGATGAAGGAAGGCGGCGTGATCGGCTCGGACGCGGTTCGTCATCCCCTGCAAAGGGTTCACCCGGCGGCGCGCGCCGGTCTCGTTGAAATCGCCCGCCAGCTCGATCCCGTGGTGCTGCGTTGGGGACGGTAGATCGCCACCGTTAGCCGCCGCCTGCTCACTGCGACTTGACCCGAGGAACGTCGCCGCTCTCAGCGCATTAAGGCGTAGAGGGCGAGACGGTTCGCGATGAGCAATGTGAGCTATCTGCACGACACCAAGCCTGCGGCGCGGCACGAGCCGGACACACCAGCGGCTTCAGGCGATCAGGGCCGCGGCCGCCGCGCGGTGTCGCCATGGCAAATTCCCTGGAAGGGATGGAAGGACATCCTGATCAGGACCTACCAGCAGATCGGCGAAGACCGGCTGCTCGCGGTTGCCGCAGGCGTCGTCTTCTATGCGCTGCTCGCTTTGTTCCCGGCGATCACCGCCCTCGTCTCGTCCTATGCGCTGTTCGCCAAGGCCAGCACGATCAACGACCACATGACGATGCTGGCGGGCATCCTTCCCGAGGGCGCGCTCGGCATCGTCAGGGATCAGGTCAGCCGCGTGCTGGCCAAGGGCGACGTCAAGCTCGGACTGGCGTTTCTGTTCGCCTTCCTGCTTGCGGTGTGGAGCGCCAATGGCGGCTTGAAAGCCATCATCGACGCGCTCAACGTCGTCTATGACGAGGACGAGAAGCGCGGATTTTTCAAGCTCAACGCGGTTTCCCTCGCCTTCACCTTCGGCGGATTGGTCGCGGCGCTTCTCGCCATCGGCTCCGTGGTCGCCCTCCCGATCGTTCTGTCCACTATCGGGCTCGGGTCGGTCACCGATGCGCTGTTTCGGATCGGACGCTGGCCCGTTCTGGTCCTGCTCATGCTTCTGGGCCTCGCTGTGCTCTATCGGTTCGGACCAAGCCGCCGCGCGGCGCAATGGCGCTGGCTGAGCGTCGGCAGCGTGCTTGCAACGCTCGCGTGGCTCGCCGGATCTGCCTTGCTGTCGTTCTATCTGGCCAACTACGCCAATTACGACGCGACCTACGGCTCGCTCGGCGCCGCGATCGGCCTGATGATGTGGATGTGGATGTCAACGATCGTCGTGCTGTTTGGCGCCGAACTCAATTCGGAGATCGAGCATCAGACCGCGGTCGACAGCACCGAGGGCGGAAACAAGCCGCTGGGTCATCGCGGCGCGACGATGGCCGACACCATCGGAGAAGCGAAATCATAAACAGGCAACCAGATGTTCCTGTTTTTCTCGAACCGGCTGGGATGTCTCGGTTCGCTGCTGCTTTCGGCAGCCGTGACCTTCGCGCTGCTTGTCGCCCTGGGCTTCCTGCACTTTTGATCCAGCTTTAGCTACCCCGGCAGGGCTGAACTGGAAATCAGGATGGGAGCGCCTACATCAAGAGCCTGCAATCCGCTCCAACTGATCCCCCGCCGTGAAGAGATACCTCGTCATTTTTCTTCTGCTCGTGCTCGTTCCCGTGGCTATTTCCGCCGTGAAATATCTGCTCGGCGACAGGCGTGAAAACTGGCAGACCGCGGACCGTTCAAGCGCCGGGCTGCTTCCCAAGGCCTCCGAGCATGCGGACGCCGTCATCCGGGTTTTCGCGGCCAGAACCGTGCGCTGGCGCGGAATCTTCGCGGTTCACACCTGGATCGTCGTGAAGGAGCGCGGCGCCAGCCGTTACAGCCGCTATGATTACACGGCCTGGGGCGAACCGATCCGGATCGACGGATTCCAGGCCGATGGCCGCTGGTTCGGCGCGGTCCCCGAAACCGTCGTCAGTGTCGACGGTCCGAAGGCGGAAGCGCTCATTCCCAAGATCCGCTCGGTGGTCGAGACCTACAGGTTTCGCGCCTATGGCGATTACAGCGCCTGGCCCGGTCCAAACTCCAACACCTTCATCCAGGCGATCCTGAACGCCGTTCCGGAACTCGAGGCGGTGTTGCCGCCGACGGCGATCGGCAAGGATTACCCCTACCATGGCGATTGGGTCGGCTTCACCCCGTCGCGCACCGGCGTGTTTGCTTCGCTCGGAGGCTATCTCGGGCTGACGATCGGATGGATCGAAGGGTTCGAGCTCAATTTCTTCGGCGGCGTGCTCGGCTTCGACATCCGCCGCCCCGCGTTGAAACTGCCCGGCGTCGGCCGGCTCGGGCTGCCGGCCGGTCCGTAACTCTCTTTTCGTCGACGGACGACACGGGATTGATTCCGGTCGGAGGGAACCTTCGTTCCGGTCAAACGTCGAAAATCGGGAGGATCGACATGACCAACGAACAGACCTTTGCATCATTGCTCGGCGAGGCTGCGATGGCAGTCTGGGGCGACATGCCGCGCGACATCCAGGAAGCGCTGTTCGAGACCGCCATGCGCGACCGGTCCGAGCTGCGTCACGATCTGGCGAGGCTGTTGCACGAGCGCCATCCGAGAACGCAGCATCCGGCCAAGCCCGCCTGATGCCCCCCGTTTAGTCCGGAAACATGATATCGGCGATCACCGGCAGATGGTCCGAATAGGCACGGGCCTTGCGATCGGTCCAGGCCGAGCGGATGATCAGGTCGCGCGAGGCATAGATCCGGTCCAGCCGCATCATCGGCAATCTTGCGGGAAATGTCCGCAAGCGCGTCCGCACCGGGCAGATCCGCGCCAGCACGCCCCGCACCGATTTCACCCAGAACCAGTCGTTGAAGTCGCCGAGCACGATCGTTCGCGTCGGCTGCACCAGGTCGATCAACGCGTGCGCCTGGGCGTGCCGTTCATGAATGCTCAGGCCGAGATGGGTGGCAATGACCCTCATCTCCCCAAAATCAGACAATATGCGCGCGGCGATGGCGCGGCGGGGCTCGCGTTCCTGATAGGAGACGTCGGAAATTGTTGGCGGTTCGGCAAAGGGCCAGCGGCTCAGCAGCACCTGCCCGTAGTCGCCGTCCTGCGTGACAATCGATCTTGCATCGACGCTGTGGTCGCCGACGGCTTTCGCCAGAAGGGCAAAGGGATCGTCGGTTCGTCCACGTGAATCGACTTCCTGCAGCGCCACCACATCAGGCGACCAGTGGCGGATGACGGAACAAACGCCATCCAGATCGAAACCCGGATTGAGGTGGAAGATGCCGTGGACGTTCCACGTCATGATGCGCATCGTCGCCGTCACGTTCGTCGTCCCGCCATCCACGTCACCAGGAATTGCACGCCAAGGCACAGCGCGATCCAGGCCAGGATCGCCAGCGCCAGCAGCAGCGCATTCGCCCACGAGGCATTCCTGGCGAGATCCGCGATCTGCGCGCCGAGCGCGGCCATGACCGCGATCCCCGGCGCCATGCCCAGCGCGGTGCCGAGCAGGAAATCGCGCAGGCTCAGCTTGCTGGCGCCCGCCACCACGTTCACGATCGAGAACGGGGCGATTGGCACCATCCGGATCATGGCGACCGCGACAACCCCCTTGCCGATGATGCGGCCCTGAACCCGCGCGGCCCGGCGGCCGAGCAGCCGCTGCAACCGCGCCTGGCCCAGCACGCGGCCGATCGAAAACAGCGTGAGCGCGCTGAGCAGCACGCCGGCGCCGGCGCTGAAGAAACCCATCCACGGCCCGAGCGCCGCCGCTGTCGCGGCGATCAAGACCAGCACCGGAAACACCACCAGCCCACCGACCACAAAGGCGGCAATCGCGAACAGCGGCGCGAATTGCGACCGCGCGGGCTGCGAAATGACCGAGGAGACGTAGCCGACATCGGTGAAATCGCGCAAGGGCGTGTACTGCCAGACCAGCGCCAGGCCGGCGAGCGCCGCGGCTAGTCCCGATACGGCCAAAATCGTTCTCGGCGTCCACATGCGCGTCGCGGCACGATCGAGATGCAGCGGCTCCCTGGGATCGGCGACCGGCTGCACCATGGTCGCCATGCTGCCGGCTGTCGCGGCTGGATCAATCGGACGCAACGATTTCGCGCCGCCACCTTCGGCCAATCGATCCAGATATCCGAACAGGTCAGCTTCATTGCTTGCAATTTCCCGTTCGTCGACGCCGCAGAAATGGCCGATCAACTGACGGCGAAGCCGGGCGATACATTGGCGATGCGCCTCGGAGGTCGCCTCGAACGCGAGATCGCATTCGGTGTCCGCGCCCATCGAACGATTGTTGAGGTTGGCCGAGCCGACACGCAGGATGCGATCGTCGACGATCATCACCTTGCTGTGCACCATGACGGCGGCGGCTTCGTCGCCGTCCTGCGTCGATGGATAGAGAAAGCGGATCCGGTCCATGACGCCGGCCGCCACGAACGGCGCGATGAATCCGCCGCGGCCGCTCTGCATCGCCTGCGACTCGAACCACGACGAATGCATCTTCGGCGTGACGATCAGGACACGAAGCTGCGGCACGTCCAGCATCCGCTGCGCCAACAGGCGCGCGATGTCGGTGGCGCTGGTGAACTGGTTCTCGATGTAGATGAAACGATCGGCCGCATTGATCGAGGCCTCGAACAGCCGCGCGACCTCGTTGACGCCGCTATCGCTTGCGGTTGCGATCTCGGTCCGGGCGATGCCGACCGTCATGCCCCGGCATTGCACCGGCACCGAGGCCGGCCAGCGGTCATCAGCGACATCAACTGACGTTTCGACCGTGCAGCCGGCGGCCCGCCATCTGTTCTCCACCACCTCCCTCAGGCTGGCCGCGGCTTCGCCATCCACCATGCATTGCACGTCGTGAAACGGCGGATACGGCTTGCCCTCAGGATCGGTCCGCAGCGGATGACGGGTTTTGTGCTCGCTGGTGTCCCAGCGCCGGATCGTGAGGTCGAGGCCGCCGGAAAACGCCAGCGCGCCGTCGATGACGACGATTTTCTGATGCTGTGCTGACCCCAGAGGAAGGCTGGAATCGAAACAGAAACAGAGCCGGTCCGAAGCATCCAGGGTGAATTTGGCGGCCGAATTCCACTCCCGCTCCGCCGCGTACAGCGCCGGAAAATTCCAACTCAGGATGTTGATGCGCAGGTCGGGCTTCTCTTTCAGCAGCGCCTTGAGAAACGCCCCGAGCTGTTCCGGATAGCCGTCCTCCGCATGCCCGGAAGGCCCGACAAATCGGGTCTGGCTGTGGATGTCCCAGCCGATGATGTAGACCTGCCGCGTTGCGCGCAGCAGCGCTTCCCGCAGAGCGGCGAAATACGCGGCTGCGTCGTTGAGAATTGCCAGCCGCCCTGCCTTGCACCTTCTCCAGACGGTTTTACCCGGAATGAGGATGGATGAGCTTCGCAGCAGGCGACACCTCGACAGAACATGGAAGCAGATGCGGGATCGAAAAACGCGCGTTCGCCCGCCGGCAAATCAACGTCTCGCAAGCAGCAGAGTTCCAGCCGGACGGAACCTGGCACCTCCCCGACTTCGGGCTTCAATGGAATCGCCGGCCCCGCACGTGGACGCCGGCTTCTCCCTCTCGGGTAGAACCGGCGTCCAGGCGTACCGCACTGGCCTGGGCGGAAGAACCTTCTTCGTCCACCACGGATTCGATGTAGCTGCTATGCAGCGATGTCGGCGACTTGAAACCGTCGAACATGACGCGGATGGTGCTGCGATAACGACCCGAGCCGATGACAACGGCTTCCCGGCCGGCGAGATTTGGGCATCGCATCGCTCCGAGCGCGCTCGTCCTGACACGGGTCCCTGCAGACAGCGGAGGCTGTTGATCGGGTGACGCTTTGCGGGATCCGGTTCTCGGACGAAGCACTTTTGCGGAATTCATCTATCCCGTCCTACGCCGAGATCGAACGTTCCGGGGTCTGCCGATCCGGTATGCTCCGCCAGTCGCGCCACTTCCTCACCGACGGTCCGCTCGCCGGCTCGATTGCGGCCAACAGCGCGGCATTGATTTCTGCAACTCTCCCGAGTTTCGCCATGCATCTGGCGACCGCGACAAACCCGTCGGGCGAATCCGGTTGCAACCGCATGAACTCGAGATGCTGACGCAGCGCCTGCTCATGCTCGCCGAGGCTTTCGCAGGCCTGACCCAGGCACTGCCACGCCTTGGCGGCGCCCGGGCGAACCGCGGTCAAGGTGCGGAACACCCGCTTGGCCGCGACAAAATCAGCCTTTGCCGCCAGCAACTGGCCCAGCCGGTGCAACGCGTCGGCGTGTTTCGGCTGCGCGCCCAAAATCCGGCGGTAGCCCATCTCGGCTTCGGCGATTTTTCCCTTTTTGTGCAGCTCAGTGGCGTTCTGCAACACGTCCGGAATGCTCCGCGGATCGATGCCGGTGCGAAGATTCCTGCCGTCCCTGGTCTCCAGAATAGTGTGGCGGATCTTGCGCTCGGCGCAACCATACGAATATTTGTAGGGCTCGTTGCCGCGCAGGAAGTCGTATTCACAAAAGCCGTTCGCGATGGCGTGGCGAATGCTGAAGGCATGCAGGATCATTCCCGCAGGCGGTCCCTCGAACGTCTCGTCACGTCCGGTCATGTAGAATGAGAACGTCCGCTTGCGCGGATCCACCAGCGTGGCCAGCGCCGCAACCGCACGCTCGCCATGCCAGAACGTCGGCAGGTACACCAGACCGGATTGGAAACTGCGCGTCAGCATCGCACCGTTCGAGTGCACGAGGCTGTCGGTGCGGTCCCCCTTGCGCGGACGCCATTTTGTCTCCCAGAACCCCAGCAAGGTCTTGAGGTCCTGCTCGAAAGTTTCTGACGTGGAGACCGATATCCGATATTCGCTGGGCGTGTCGACCTGCTTCAGCAGGCGCCGGATCTTCTGCCGTGTATTGGTGCTCAGCGTTTCGAGGTAGGCATTCCAGTCTCCGGGCAGCGTCACGTAGGGGCAGAGGCTGTTATCGATCCCGTCGACCTTGTTGACCGCGTTGGCCTCCCGATAGCGAAAACTGGCTTTCGGGAAACACGCCAGCAGCAGCCGCACCCGCCGCTCCGACATTCGCAGATTGTCGAGATTCAAGCGCGCCCAGTTCATTTGCCTGACGTAGCGGGCAAAGGCAGGAAGAACCTTGTTCTCCACCTCGGGCCTGCAGACGATGCCGGTGTAGTCGGCGCCGAAATTGCCTGCCATCCTGATGTCATGGATGATGTCGTCGTCCTCGATCGTGGTCTGCAGCCGCAGCGGAAAGAACGCAACATAAGGCAGGTCGGCGGCCTTGCCGGCCTTTGCCGCCAGAATGAACCACGGCCCATGGATGCAGGACAGCCAGCCGTGCAGCCACTTCCACGACAGGAATATCTGGGCCTCGGGATCCTCGTCGTAGACGGCGTTCCAGTTGTCCTCGAGCTTGGCCAGCGACGGCAGGTCTTCGATGATGTCGATATGCACGGCGACCGCCTTTCCAATGTGCTTGTTACACCTGCTGGTTCGCTACCGCTCCCGGAACGCGCGCGTCATGCTGTCGTGGATCGGCCTGACGAGGTACTGGAAGAAGGTCCGTTCCGACGTCTTGATGTAGACCTCGGCCGGCATGCCGGGCGTCGGACTGAAGTTCGGAACATTCCGGCTCTCCTCGCCATTCAGCCGGACGCGGACGAGATAGATGTCGGTCGGGCCGACCTGCTGGGACTTCTTTTCGTCGGCGAGCGTGTCGGCCGACAGGTAGACGACGTCGCCGGAGACCATCGGCGTGATGCGCTGGTTCAGCGCGGTCAGCCGCACCATCGCGGTCTGCCCGTGCTTGACATGGTCGATATCCTGCGGCCGCACGCGCGCCTCGATGATGAGTTCGTCCTTCAGCGGCAACAGCTCCATGATATTCTTGCCGGCCTCGACCACCCCGCCCCGCGTGTGATAGCGCAGCTTCACCACGACGCCGCTCACCGGCGCCGTGACACGGACACGATCGAGTACGCCCTTGGCGCTCAACATCCGCTCGCGGACGTCGGCCAGTTCGCCCCGGACCTCATGCATCTGCTCGACCGCGGTCTTGATCGCGGTCTTCCGCACGCCATTGATCTGCTCGACCGCGCGGGCGATGCGTTCCTTGGCATCGCCGATGTCGCCCATGATGCGGCCCACCTCGCCTTCCAGATTGGCCTTCGTCCGCTGCAGCACCATCAGCTCGGGCTTGCGCACCAGTCCGGCCTGCACCAGGCGATCCTTGGTCTCGATTTCCTCATCGAGCAGGACGATCTGGCGCTTGACCGCGTCCAGTTGTACCCGCGATCCCCTGATCCGCTCCTCCAGCGCCTTGATGCTCTCGTCGATGCTCTTGATGTCGCTGTTGATGTTGTTGCGCCGCGCCGTGAACGTCAGCTTCTGGCTGTCCACGATTTCCTTCACCTCGGACGAACCACCCAGCCAATTGACGACTTCGCCGGGTAGCGTGATCTCCTGCTCCTCCTTCATCTCGGCCTGCAGCCTTGCATCCATGGCTGACAGCCTGATGCGGCGCAGGAACAGGCGCTGCAGCTCTGCGCGCGCCGCCGTGTCGTCAAGCTCGAGCAACAACTGTCCCGCTTCCACAGTGTCGCCTTCGCGCACGTAGATCTCGCGGATCATGCCACCTTCGAGATGCTGGATGATCTTGTTCTGTCCGGTAGCGACAAATACGCCCGACGCGACTACGGCGCCCGCGATCGGCGCCATGTTGCCCCAGACGCCAAACCCCATCAGCACCGTGGCCATGATCAGCACGCCGGCAAAGGTCGGCCATTTGGTCGATCGCGGCAGCGAATCGTACCAGGTGCCCGCTGATGCCGCGGCGGGTTTCGCAGTTTTCCTTTTTGCCATCGCGTAACCTCGTTCCTGTCAAACCGGCTGGCGCTGCCATCAATTCAGCGAGGGCGGTCCGCCCGGCCCTGGCGGGATGTTGTTCGGCTTCCGTCCGGTAATCATCGGAATGATCTCGTCGCGGGTGCCGAAAGCCTGCACCGCGCCCTGGTGCAGGATCATAATCTTGTCGACGCTCGTGAGCAGTGCCGCGCGTTGGGTGATCGTCACGACCGTGATCTGTTTTTCCTTGGCGCGTACCAGCGCCTTGGCAAGCGCTCGCTCGCCATTGGCGTCCAAATTCGAATTTGGTTCGTCGAGCACGAGCAGGCGCGGGTTGCCGTAGAACGCGCGGGCCAGCCCGATGCGCTGCCGCTGGCCGCCCGACAGCGGACTCCCGTCCATGCCGACGACGGTCTCGTAGCCCTGGGCAAAGCCCGAGATCATCTCATGCACATCGGCCGCCTCGGCCGCGTCAAACACGTCTTCGTCGCGGGCGTCGTCGCGCATCCGGCCGATGTTCGCCTTGATGGATGCCGGGAACAATTGCACATCCTGCGGCAGGTAGCCGACGCTCTCGCCGAACTGGCGTGGATCCCAGTTGCGCAGGTCCATCATGTCGAGCCTCACGCTGCCCGCGGTCGGGATGATGGACCCGACCAGCATGCGCGCCAGCATGGTTTTTCCGGTACCGGAGTCTCCGACGATCGCGAGCGACTCGCCCGGCTTCAGCTGAAAACTGATTCCGTTCAGGATCACCTTCTTGTTCGGAGGCGGCACATAGAGAATACGCTCGACGTTGAGATATCCCGCCGGACGCGGCAGCCGCAACCGCTCCAGGTTGAGCGGCGAGTTCAGCAACAGCGCCTTGACGCGGGCATAGGCGGAGCGCGCCTGCACGAAGTTGCGCCAGCCCTCGATGGTGCCCTCCAGCGGCGCCAGCGCGCGGCTCGCCACGATGGAAGCTGCAATGACCATGCCGCTGGTGATCTGGGTTTCGAGCGCCAGCCATGCGCCCCAGCCAAGGATTGCGATCTGGGTGCACAGCCGCAGGAACTTCGACAATCCCGTCATCAGGACGTTGCGGTCCTGCCCGATCACCTGCGCCTTCAGGGATTCCACGGTTTCGCGGCCCCATACCTGGACGCCTTCCGGGATCATGCCCATCGCGTTGATGACCTGGGCATTGCGGGCCATCGATTCCGCCTGCAGGTTTGCCCGCGCGCCGTAACTGTTGGCCTGGTTGAACGGGATCGCCGTGAAGCGCTGGTTCAGCAGCGCCACGACGATCAGCGCGACGCCCGACCCCAGCACGATGAACCCGAGATGGGGATGGATGAGGAAGACCACCGCGAAATAGACCGGCGACACCGGCGTATCGAACATCGTCAGCAATACCGGGCCGGTAATGAATGCGCGCAAATGCTGCAGATCCGCCAATGTCTGGAATTCGCGGCTGGACCCGCTCTGCGCGGCCTTGGCCGCGGCGCTCAGGACGGGCCCGCCTAATCGGGCTTCGGTCTCGACGGCTACCCGCATCAGGATGATGCGGCGCATCATGTCCATCAGCACATGTGCCCCGATCGCGATGACCACGATGATTGTCAGCATCACCAGCGTGTCCGTGCTGCGGCTGGTCAGCACGCGATCGGACATGTTGAACAGGTAGATCGGAATCGCCAGCACCAGCAGGTTGACCGCAATCGAGAACAGCCCGACGACCACCAGATTACGGCGGGCGTTGGCCAGGCCCTTGCCGAGCACATCGCGAAATTCATGGTCGCTTGAACGCTTGTGCAGGGGCGGCGTACCGCCGCCACCTCCACCGCCCCCACCGCCGCCGGAGGCGCCGCCTCCGTCTCTGTCACCTCCACGTTGCAGCGGGGGAGCCGGAACAGTCTGCTCGATCACGACGGTGGATCCCGGCGGTGTCTTGGCTTCCTCGCGCAGGGATGGTTCGACTGACGGCGATTCCGCCGTCTTGGCCTCTGCCGGAGGAGGTGCGTTCGCGTCGGCAAACGTGACTGATGGGGCCTCGGCCTGCCTGGATGGTGGGTCGAACCACGGACGAAGCGGAATTATCTTGGCCGTACTCGCTGTTGCTTCGTCGTACTGTCGCAAACGCGAACTTCCGGCAGCGCCTGGACGATCATCCCAGCCCCACATTTTCAAACTCCATTACCGCGGCAATAAAGAGAGCACTCTTGAAACGGAAGACCCTTGCCTCTAATGCAGCATGCTCGCCATCGGGTCTGCATGCACCGTATTGGCAACCACAGCCGGCGGCGGCGCCGTCGTGTCCTGAGCGTCGTCGACGAACGCAATGAGTTCGGTCGCGAGCCTGTCGGTGTTGGTATTGAGCGCGTTATCCGGCGCTGACGGAAGTAGATTGGCCTGTACCAGAATGGAATCGGCATAGACATGGCCGGCGACGTATGTGTGGTCGGGATTGACGTCGACAATCGCAGTGTCGTTGGTCAATCTGTTGTCTCCGGTGCTGACCGACTGCGTCACGTCACCATCGGGATCACGCGCCAGCAGATCGGACGACGGCCGGTTTTGCAGCTGATACATCACATTGACATCGGAGGTGACGTTGGTCTGCCAGACCGCATTGATGTCGTAATAGTCTCCCGTGATGTAGAGCACCTTGAGAGTACTGCCGCCATTGCCGACCAAGGCGCTGCCCAACGCGGGATCAATCGAGGTCACGCCCGATGCCAGCAGGCTCTCGATCAGCGCGAAGTTCGGCGGCATCGTATCGATGTTGTCGCCGCCGAAATTTTCAATGGCTGCCTGGTTCAGCAGGCTGTTGGAGCCTGAATCTACCGATTGAGACGGATCGGAGCCGTCGGCCGCCATCACGATCTTGTCGTTGTTTAACAGGATGTTGTTCTGGAAGATCACGTTCATCCCGTGATAGGAGCCCTTGATGATGATCAGGTCGTATTGAATGCTGCCATCAAGAACCAGAGACAGATTGCCTTGCTCGTTGTGGCCACCGACGAGGTTGTAGTGGGTGCTGCCGCTGACCTGCGTTGCCACGTCGTTGTCGGAGAGATAGTTGACCTGAGCCACCGCATGAACGCTGTAGTAGTCGCCATCGACCACATCGATCTTCCAGTTCGGGCCGGCCACCTGGGCCGCGAAGCCGGTGTAGATACTGGGGTTCTGGACGAAGTCGGCGATGTTGGTCGCGACATCATGTCCGCTGCTCACCGATGGCGCGCCGTTCCCGCCCAATACGCTGATCTGGTCATGGTCGACAATCGTATTGGTCTGGAAGATAGCGTCAGTCTTGAAGTAATCGCCCATCACCACCATGGTGCGGACGCCCTCGCCGATATCGACGATCAGCGCCGCGTTGACACTGAAGTTGCTGCCTAGCGTCGCCCACTGGCCGATTCCGTCGCCGGTGTCGGGCAGCGTCGGCGGCTCGGCCGGCGGCGTCGGCTCCGTCGGGTGTTCCTGCACCTCGCCATTGACGTAGTAGCCGACCGGCACCGAATGCTCGTCCGGCGTACCGCCGCGGTCGGCCCACGCGGCGTCGTGCGCGGACAGAAAATCCTTTGCGCCGGCATCGTTCTGCGGCATCTGCCAGTTGGAAGGAATCTCCTCATTGGCATTGGAAGCCAGTTGCTCAATGGTTGCCATCGCACTGGCGTTGACATGCACGATCAAGGGGTCGACGACGGCCATGGCGCCCGGCGGTAGGTTGGCATCGTCGTCATGCATGACATTGAACTGGTGGACCGTAAGCTGCGTCTGCTGGCCGCCTTCCTGGTATGTCACCTTGATGTGATGCTCGGAATGCCCGCCCCCGCCGCCACCACCGGGCATCGGCAGCGTGATTTTCGGGGTCGACAAGGGCTTAAAGAAATCGGGATCGGAATCCGGCGCGTCATGGAGCAATTTGAGCGGACGACCCCGAACCAGATGTATCGGGTCGTCCGACAGCGGCGCCGGAGCCGGACTCGCCGCTGTATCCATGTCGTCCGGCACGAAGCGAAAATCGTCGTCCGGTCGCGGCGTCGTGTAGTCGTCGGAAGGACGGGGCGCGAGGTGATCGTCGTACTGGATACGGTCGCGGGCGATGTCCTGGAAGATCTGCAGATATCCTGCGAAGTGGGCAATAATTTCGGCAAAGCTTGCTGACGCCATGGGAACCTCCCCTGTTGCCGTGAACGGCCAGGGTCGCGGACAGCTTCTTGTCGGCAACTGCGGCGACTGAAAATGTATATTTGAGAACAATGACCCGCGCGGCAAACGCCGCGCGGGTCGAGCACGAGGCTAAATGTCGTGAGAGTCGGTCAGATCATGACCGGCCACCTGCATGGTGATGCTGTTGAACTGGATGTTCGCACCCTGCGTGATGTTCTGGTCGAAGGCAGACTGGTTCAGAACCGCATCGGCATGGGAAATAATGCCGGAGCCGTTGCCTACCGCGTCGGTCATCGATGCGCCGTCGATCTTGGACTCGCCGCCCTCGATCTTGGCTTCCATGTTGAAGCCCGGGTCGTGCCATGATCCGCCGCCGCTGGAGTAGCTGGCAGTGGAGGTGTTGGTGTCGTTATCGACCAGGTTGTTGACCTGATCAATATTGAACTGGTTGCCGCCACCGTTCAGCGTCTGGTTCACCACGTCGGGCATCACGACAGAATCGGTCGTGGTGAAATGGGTGAGATCGATAACCGGGCTGCTCAGGCTGTCGGCGTCGATGTCAAGATCGACCTTCACATCGACGTCGACGTTGACCTTGTTGTCGATAGTGTTCTCGATCTTGTTGTCGATATCATTGTCGACCTTGTTGTCGAGCTTGTTGTCGACGTCGTTGTCGACCTTGTTATCGACCTTGTTCTCGTTCTTGTTCTCATTGAAGTTCAGGTTGCCGTTGCCGTTCAGGTTGCCGTTGGCGTTCCAGTTGTCGTTGTCGCTGTTGGACTCCAGCGACTGCACCGCGGTCTGGTATTGGCCCTGACCCTGGCCCTGTCCCTGACCTTGACCCTGCCCCTGGAGCTGGGCCTGCAGGTTTGCCTGTGCCTGCAACTGGTCTTGCTTCTGGTCCTGTTCCTGATCCTTGGGATCCCACTTCGGCTTTGGCTTACTCATGATGTGCTCCTGCGGTTGGAGCATCGCGAGCGGAACGAGATCGCTGATCTTCTAAGTCTGCGGTCTGCGAAGCGCGGCGCTGCTCTGCGATGTCGGTTCTTCCGACTGCCGGCACCGCCTGATTGCGGATGCCAGCCCTGTCAGTTTGCCGACACACCCTCGCCAACAACATGCATGCATTCGATCTGACGTTGTATCTTGCGATATCAACCATCGACGCACGTCACGCTCAAGAGATTCGAGAATGCCGATGGGGCCGCGACGACGGCATGAACTTCCATCGTCGTCGGAGGCGGCCTACGCCACCTTGGTAGGAAGGTCTTTCTGCTGCGCGCCGCCGCAGACATGCGCTTCGAGCCGCGGCAGCAGATCCCAGATGTCGCGATTGATCTTCGTCATCTCGCTGGTCGTCCGCAGCATCTCCTGCAGGCGGCTGTCGTCCAGCGCCTTTATCTCTCCGAACCTCAGGCTCGACCTTGTTTCCATCAACCGCATCGACTGGGTGTGGGTGATGGCGCCTGCGGCGTCGAAGATGAACATGCAGTGATTCAGTTCATTGCGAACCTTGGTGGATTCCGAAAAGCGTTCGACAAGCGCGGTCAAACTCCGCGCGAGTGCCTTGTCGGTTATTTTGATCTTGGCCAGCCGCTGGATCAAATCCAGCCTCGCGCGGGTGGTGTTCAGCGTCGCGAACACGACGGCGGCCGACGCCTCGTCGGTCCGCAACAGGATCATCAGAACGTAGATAAAAAGACTTTCGTTATTGGACCAGCTGCAGATCAGGTTCCCAATCAGGGCGAGAACGAATGTGCGGCGATCCGCGGAAGCCGGGGCAGCGGCCGCCAGCACTTCAAAATCCGGTTTTGGGGGCAGCTTGCTGACAAACATCGTATCTGTCCGCGACGTGCAGGGACGAGGACTATCGTATCTGCTTGGCCACCGCGGACGTACATATCGAAAGATATAATAGCAAAGGTTGTAGAGCGCGGTTTTTAAAATCGAAGAATGAAAAACACACCTTAATGACCCAGTTTCGACGAGATCTCGTCACACTCCGTCTTCTTGGCAACCCCTCCTTATGGGCGTAAACTTTTTCTGAACAATTTTGACGCTAAGTGAACTAATTAATAGCAACTTGCGCGATTCGGAAAGAATCTATCGATAGCATCACAAAGTCCGGGGGCGCGTTATGTCAGTCCCACCGAAGAAGACGGTGTTTATTGTAGACGCAATGGCTTTTCGACGGGCTCGAGCAGAGAGCTTCTTAAGTCCTTGGGCCAGTAACGAACAGGTTGAGTTGATTTCGCTCGATCCTGAAGAGGCGCACATCAAGCTCGTCGAGCGCAGCGAATGCGACATGCTGATCTACAGCGTGGGCGCCTCCTCCGCCCCTGAGGTATTCACCGAAATCCAGGTGCTGCATATGCTGCGCCGGGAGGCGGCGTTGGCAATCGTCTCCGACGACGAAAATCCCGCGACCATCATCGCCGCGATCCGTTCGGGAGCCAGGGGCTATTTCAGCAATTCGATGCCTCCGGATCTTGCACTGCAGGCACTTTCATTCGTTCTGCGCGGCGGAACCTATTTCCCTCCCACCGTCATCATGGCCGGTCGCGCCGTCGGCGGAGCGTCGCTGATAGAATTCGGTCCGCCGGATTTGGCTCCGGAACAGACGGTTCCGGACCCTGAGCAACAAAGTCCGGCTTCGATGCCGGCCCCGGATAGCGGGATTTACGAGCAGCCAGGCTCCCTTTTTGATGGAAAGTCCCCCGGCATCCAGCGCGGAAATGGCCCCGAGAGTGCCCGGCCCGCGCCCGAGTATACCGAGCGACAGTATGCCGTTCTCGCCTGCCTATGCCAGGGTGATCCCAACAAGGTTATCGGTCGCAAGCTCGGAATGACCGAGACAACCGTGAAAGTCCATGTCCGGGAGATCATGCGCAAGCTGGGCGTATGCAACCGCACGCAAGTCGCCATCGCCGCGGGCCGCAGCGTCGGCTCCGACGGCGTCGACCTCGTCCCCTCGGATTTGCCGCCTATGGTCAAATCCTCCGTTTCCCACTAGCGATCCACGCGCCGCGTTGCGGGCGCACCATTGCATCGGCAAGGCTTGACGTCCGACAAGGCTTGGCGCTCGACAGGCTTGGCGAACGCTATTCTGGCCAAGAAGTGTTTCGCGCCGAAAGAGGCCCCGGGGGGCTGTTCCGGGGCCGCCTTCGGACGTAGGGGCTGGCATTCACCGAAGCTCCGTTTCGGGAGGCTTCTTCTTGCAGGGCAAAGCATAGCATCGATCGGGTTCCCGCACTGAATGCCATCGGCGCAGGCGGAAGGATCATTGGTGTTAAGCCTTTCGATGCCGCAAGGCTCAGCATCCCTATCGGAGGCCTGCGTCGACCGGCGCTACCGTGCGTCGCGAAGACCGCGCGCGGCGGCGACGCGCAACCTCTCAGGACCGAAAAACGGACGCTTCCGGCCGTATTCCCCAAGAACTTTCCAGATAGATCGCGGCCCCCACGGCGGCGGCACCTCATTGCAATGACGCAATATATGACTATCATCATATCATCATCCGTGACCGAACAGGAGAGCCCATCATGTCCGCAAGCCCCGATCCCGTCGTCATTCTTTCCGCCGCCCGCACGCCGCTTGGCCGCTTCATGGGCGAACTGTCCCCCTTCAGCGCGCACAAGCTCGGGGCTCACGTGATCGGCGCGGCGCTGGAGCGGGCGCAACTCGCGCCGGAACGCGTTGACGAGGTCTTCATGGGCAATGTGCTGCCGGCCGGACAAGGCCAGGCCCCGGCACGACAGGCCGCGCGCGGCGCTGGCCTGCCCGACGCCACCGGCGCCACCACCGTCAACAAGGTCTGCGGCTCCGGCATGAAGGCGACCATGCTGGCCCACGACATCATCAATGCCGGCTCCGCCAATATCGTGCTGTCCGGCGGCATGGAGAGCATGAGCAATGCGCCCTACCTGCTCGCAAAGGCCCGCGGCGGCTACCGCGCCGGCCATGACCGGATCATCGATCACATGATGATGGACGGGCTGGAAGACGCCTATGAGACCGGACGCTCGATGGGCGATTTCGGCGAGGCCACCGCAGAGACCTATCAGTTCACCCGCAAGGACCAGGATGCATACGCGATCGAGACGCTGACCCGCGCCCGCAAGGCGGTCGAGGGTGGCGCGTTCAGGGCCGAGATCGCGCCGATTACGCTATCCGAGAAAGCGGGTCCGCGCGTCATTGCCAGCGACGAGCATCCGCTCAAGGTAGACCCTGCCAAGATTCCCGGATTGAAGCCGGCGTTCCGCGCGGGCGGCACCATCACGCCGGCCGCCTCCTCCGCCAATGCCGACGGCGCCGCCGCGCTCATTCTGGCCAAGCTCTCGCTTGCCGATCGCGAGGGATTGCCGGTGCTGGCGGAGATCAGGGGCCACGCCACCCACAGCCAGGAGCCGCAATGGTTCACGACCGCGCCGATCCCGGCGATCCGCAAGCTGCTCGACAAGGTCGGCTGGTCGGTCTCCGACGTCGATTTGTTCGAGATCAACGAAGCCTTTGCCGTGGTCGCCATGGCGGCGCAGAAGGATCTCGGCATTCCCGCGGACAAACTCAACATCAACGGCGGCGCCTGTGCGCTTGGCCATCCGATCGGCGCCACCGGCGCGCGGTTGATCGTGACACTGCTGCATGCGCTGGAAGCGCGCAACCTGAAACGCGGCATCGCCGCGCTGTGCATCGGCGGCGGTGAAGCGACCGCCATCGCCGTCGAGCGCATCGTGCGCTGATCGGGCGACCTGAAGGAAAGCGAGCGGCGCGAACGCTGCCGCTCGCTTGTTTCCCTTCAAGCCGCCATCTTTCCCGCCGGGAGCGCGGCGGCTCTCCAATGCCTGGTCGCCGCACGCCTGACCTTTTCGAAGGCCAACGTCTCGATCTGCCGGACGCGCTCGCCGGAGATCGACAGCTCGCGCCCGAGATCCTCCAGGCTCGGCGGATTCTCGTTCATCCGGCGGGCCTTGAAGATGCGGCGCTCCCGCGCGGTCAGCACATCGAGGGCTGAATGGAGCGCCCTGGTCCGTTGCGCGCTTTCATCCTGATCGGTGACGATTGCCTCGGCGTCCGGCGACTGATCGACCAGCATCGCCTCCCATTCGGCCGGTCCATCGTCGCCGATCGGCACATTCAGCGAGAGGTCTCCGGTCAGTCGGCTGTGCATCTCGATCACTTCGCGAACGGGGACGTCGAGCTCGCGCGCGACGGCCTCGGCCACCTCCTGCGTGAGCCCTTCTCTATCGCCACCGAACTTGCGCATGGCGCGCCTCAGGCCGAAGAACAGCTTCCGCTGGGCCGTCGTCGTCCCGATCTTGACCAGCGACCGCGACCGCAGAATGTAATCGTGGATGGCTGCCTTGATCCACCATAGCGCATAGCTGGAAAACCGGGCGCCACGGCCAGGCTCGAAATGCGAGGCCGCGATGACGAGGCCGAGATTGGCCTCCCCGATCAGATCGGCGAGCGGAAGGTCGTATCTCTGATAGCGGCGCGCGACCTTCGCGGCGAGCCGGAGATGGCTGGTGACGAGCACGTCAGTAGCCGCGCGGTCGCGATGATCCTGCCAGCGTCGGGCAAGCTGCTGCTCGCGTGCCGGTTCGAGCAGAGCGTATCGCTTGATGAGAGATGCGTATTCACCGACGAGGTCTTGCGATCTGTCCGCGGTCAACATCTCCCGCTTGTCCGACATCAAACTTGTGCTGTGAGCGTTCATGGGTGGCTCCAATCCATCAGGTCCGGCACGGGAGACCCTAGGAGAAGACACCGCACCGCAGCCATTAAATTGGAATTGAGGAAGCTAAATTCGCTGTTAGCGTCCGCGAACGTTTCGATCCCGACCTCATCGCGCGATCGTGTTGTGCGCGTGATCGCAAAACATCGATCGGTGAGCCTTCCCTCGCGCTCGCGCGAATTCGAAGCGGACGCTTCCCGAACCTTTGCAGGCGGCACAAGATCAGCTCAGCTTTGTAAAACGCAATTTAGTGGGACGACGTCGCGCCCGCCCTACCTCTCCGCATGCATCCGCTGAGGGGTGCAGCGTCAAGCGAGCAATTCGCAATCGGAAGAAGGCGCCGCCCATTGCGGCGTGCGGCCGCGCTTGCTGCGTCAACGACATGGAGAAAGACAATGACCTCGATCAAGACAATCGCCGTCGCAGGATTGCTGTCGATGCTGGCAGCGGCACCAGCCCTCGCGCAGGAAGCCATCCAGGAGCCTGGTGCCTTTGCGTTCTATTACCCGAATCTGGACGTGCTGAATGGCGGGGCGCCCACGCCGGCCTACAGGTTGGAAGGGCAACCGCCTTCGGTGATGCAGGCCTACAACGAAACAGACAGCGGCATGGCCGGCCCCACCGTCTGGCATCATCGGCGCGTCCACCACGCATCTCGCGCCGAGCATGACGGCCACCGGCATGGATAACGGTGGCGGGGAGCGATCCTATGTCCGACCGCCTTGTTCATCGGGGCAAACGATCTCCACCCGGCCTCCCGGGCCGGCGTGGATGATCAGGCGAAATCCGTGCAGCTTCACGATCGCCGATACCAGGTTGAGGCCGAGGCCGAAACCGGGCGTGTTGCGGATCTTGTCAGAGCGATAGAACCGGCGCAGCACGGCTTCGTGTTCTTCCGCGCTGATCCCCGGACCCGTGTCCCTCACCCGCAGAATGGTTTGCCCTTCGCCGCGCTTGAGCTCAAGCTCGACGCTTCCGTTCCGGGGCGTGAACTTGATGGCATTGTCGACGAGATTGGCAACCGCCTCCAGCAGCAAGTCCCGGTCGCCGCGCACGGAAAGCGCGGCGGGTATGTTGACGCTGAGCGCAACCTGCTTGTCTTCAGCGATCGGCTCGTACATGTCGCAGACCTCGCGCAGCATATCGCCGAGCGCAACGTCGCCGAACGCGGATGAGCGGCGGCTGTTCTCGATTTCGGCGAGCCGCAGCAATGCCGTGACGATCGACAGCGACTGGTCGATGCCGGCAATGGCCTTGTCGGCGGCCTGCTGGAGCTGCTCCAGGGTGGTCGCATTGGTGCGGCCGCGCTCGAGCGTCAGGCGAGCGCGCGTCAGCGGCGTTCGCAGATCGTGGGCGATGTCGTTGCCGACGCCGGCCAGCGCGTTGATCGTGGTTTCCAGCTCGTCGAGCATGCCGTTGACGATGGCGGCGAGCCGCGAGAACGGCTCATCGACATTCCGGTGCGGCAGCCGCTCGCGCAGATCTCCGGCGATGATGCGCTGGACCCGCAAATTGACCTCCTCGACCCGCCTGCGGGCCCGCGCGCTCAGCCAGGCGCCGGCCAGCAACCACAAAAAGAAAGCAGGCAACAGGCCGAGCCCGAGCGCTGCTCCGACGACCCTGAAGACCTCAGCGGTTTCATCGACGTTTCGCCCGATCACCAATATGTCGCCGTTATCAAGGCGCCGCGCGACGGTTCTGACCGATGTTACGCCGGCCTCCTTGCTATCGAGACGTAGCAGCGGCACGCTCCGCGCCGGTGCGCCGATATCGAGCCCGTCCGGCAGGGCCGCGACGTTACCGGCAAGCCGATCACCCCTAGCATCGAATATGCCGGAGAACTGGACGCCGCGCGAATCCTGCTCGAGATGATCGTCGAGCGCACTGATCATGCGTTCGCGCGGCAATCCGGCGAAGAAGCCGGCCTGCGTCGTGATCATGCTATCGGAGCGCGCGATGAGGTAATCGTCGATGCTGAAGTAAATGAACGCGAATAATACCGTGACGAAGATCGCGAACAGGGCCGCCAGCGCGGCGGTCCAGTGAAACGTCTTCGAGCGGATGAACTGCAACTGAAACTTCCCGAGCTTGCCGTCCGATTACACTGCCGGCCCGACGGCGCAGGCGTCCGGCAGGGTCGCCAAAAATCGATCAGGGCACGGCGCGCAAAATGAATCCTGCCCCGCGGACATTGTGGATCATCGGGGTATCGCCCGGGCCATCGACCTTGTGCCGCACGCGGCCCATGTGGACGTCGACCAGGTTGGTCGCCGGAACGAATTTGTAGTTCCAGACCTCCTCAAGCAGCATCGCACGCGTCAGGAGCTGGTCGCTCCGCCGCATCATGTATTCGAGCAGGCGAAACTCGCGCGGCAGAAGGTCGATCTTGCGTTCGCTGCGCTTTGCCGTGCGCTCGATCAGGTCGAGCTCGAGCTGGCCGACACGCAGTTTGGTCTCACGCGTCTCCGGCGGACGACGCAGCAATGCCTCTATTCGCGCGACCAGTTCGACAATTGCAAACGGCTTGGTGAGGTAGTCGTCGCCCCCCATCCGCAATCCGCGCACGCGGTCATCGACCGCACCAAGCGCGCTCAGCACCAGGACCGGCGTGCGCACCTGGTCCTTCCGCAAGGATTCGATGACCGTGAGACCATCCATTCCCGGCAGCAGGCGGTCGACGATCATGGCATCCGGCCGCAAGTCGCGCGCCTTGGCAAGACCGTCCAGTCCGTCGGACGACCATTCGACCTCAAAACCGCGATCGGCGAGCTCGGCGGTGATTTCGCCGGCCGTCTCGTCGTCATCCTCTATGAGAAGAACCTTCGTCATCTGATCGGTCTGATTTGCCATCAAGATACCCTCTCGCCATCAGGTGGCAATGGCGACGTCGACACGCCGCACGATTCAGGGAGCCGGACAGCGCCGCCATCCCTTCCGGGATCGGGCAGGCGCCATCCGCCCGGCGGCCATTCCGCCGCCTCGGTACGAGCACAGCGGGCCCGCCCGAGACAGTTAGCCCTGGTCGGCGCCTCGCGCCAATAAATAGCAATTTAATGAAGCGGCGGGCCCTGCATTGCGCGGTCCGGCCGGCGCGATTTCAGGCAAACCGGAGCCCCGCATCGGCTTCACGCCGAGTTGAAAGCGCGTGAAGCGATATTCCTTTGGACGATGGCGCACGAGCCGCACGTCACAGGCAGAAGCCAGTCCGGCTTCCCTCATCCCTATGGAGACCACCCATGCGCAACGTAAAACTTCTGTCGGCTGCGTTACTCGCCGCAGCCACCCTTGCCACTCCGGCGCTCGCCGCCACACACACCGCGCGGCATGTCGTAACCAACGACAATACGCATATGGCGTCCGTCATGCGTTCGGGCGATAGCTGCGTCCGCGCACCGGATGTCGGCGCCTATGCCACTCAACCCTGGACCGTGCCGCCTTGTGAGCCCAACATGGGTTACTGATCAGCGCGCTGCGACGTGACGACCCATGACGGGCTGGCGAGATTTCCCCTCGCCAGCCCGTCTTCTTTGCTGTGCGCCAAGGCCTTCGCCTTTGAAGCCCGTTCGCCTTTGAAGCCCGCAGCGCTGCTCTGGTTCGTGAACGTGACTAACGCCGAATTTAATGGATGCGTTGTGCATCGCACCTACCTGTCACTCATCCGACGTTTCGTCCGCGCGGCTCGTTGAAGTTCGCGCGTCGCGGCGCCGAACAATCTGACTGAAAAGGAATGTCACGATGAAACGGATGATCACGATACTGGCAACAGCTCTGCTTGCTTCGAGCCTGGTGACCGGCGCGGCCGAGGCCCGCGGTGGCGGCGGCGGTCATGGCGGAGGTTTTGGCGGCGGAGGCTTCGGTGGCGGCGGCCATATGGGCGGCGGCTTTGGCGGCGGCGGCCACATGGGAGGCTTCGGCGGCGGCCATATCGGCGGAATGGGCGGCGAACATCTGGGCAGCCTCGGCGATGGGCACATCGGCAGCGTCAGTCACATCGGCGCGCACGGCTTCGGGCTCCATCAGCACGCCTTCCATCGCTTCGACCGATACGGGCCAGGCTACGGCTACTATTACGGCTATCCCGATTGCTACGACTGGTACGTCCTGCATCCCAACAGCCCCTTGCCGCTGAGCTGCAGCTGAACCCGCCGCGCAGGCCCCCCGCGCGCGGACGTCGGTTCGGAGGACGTTTTTCCGGTCTTCCCGGCGTCCTCCGGACCGGCTTCCCAATAGCCCGACAACTTTGCGCCATGCGCTTGTCGCGCCGAACGAACGGCACTGGAGAGCAACATGAATCGCTTCCTGATGATCACCGCAGCCTCGGCCTTGCTGTGCGGCCAGGCCTTCGCGCAGCAGGCGGCGGTGATGCCGACGCCTTCGCTCGCGTCGACCTCTCCGCTCGGCATGGTGCCGAGCGCGCCGGTCGGCGGTACCGGCATTCCGTTTGGCGCGACTGAAATCGCCTCACCCGGCGTAAGTCCCATGCCGACCTCGTCGACCGGTGCAATCGGCAGCACCGCGTGCTCGACTATCGGCACGGCCCCGTCGACGATGTTCGGATCGGCAGCGACCTTCGATGGTGGCGGTGTCGCGGTCGGAACGGTTACGCCGCAGAGCACGATGTCCACCATGCCGTCGTCATCGGGCATCCCGCCGACATCGGCCTTGATCGACACGTCGGGCACCTCAGCCATGTGCGGCGCCGGCTCGAGCAATCTGGCCGCGTCATCGACGCCGACGTCTCCGACAACGCCGGGCGGCATACCGCGAACCGGCATTCCAATGGGTTCGACCGAGATTGCCAATCTCGGCGTCAGCTCCGCCGCTGTGGTGCCGACCATTGCCGTCGCGCCCACGGTCAGCACCATCGCGACAATCCCGACGCTGCCCGCCCTCGCGCTGCCGGCTCCGAACACCACAGCCGTCGCTGCGCCCACCGATGTCACGGGCGTTCCTGACATCACGGGGGTGCCGAACACGGTACCGGGCCTGTCGGCAAGCGCCACGATGTTCCATTGAACCAAAACCCGCGCGCGAGAAGCAGCCATGAAAAAGAATGTCGCAGTATCTGCCATCCTGTTCGGCGCCGTCGCCGCAGGCGGCCTTCTCTACTTCACGCACGCCCATGCGTTCAGAGCCGCTGTCGCGGCCGCGCCGCCGCCGCCGGTTCCGGTCGTGGCCGGCGTGGTCGCGCAGCATGACGTGCCGATCTACCAGAACGGCGTCGGCACCGTGATTGCCTACAACACCGATGTCGTGCGGGCCCAGATCCAGGGTCAGATCATCAGCATCAACTTCACCGAAGGACAGACCGTCCATGCCGGCGACCTGCTGGCTCAAATCGATCCGCGTCCCTATCAGGCCCAGATCGACCAGTTCGAAGGCAATCTGGAGCGCGACCAGGCCCAGCTCACCAATGCCCGCGCCAATCTCGCGCGTTACAACCAGCTTGGCGACAAGGGCTGGGCCACGCCGCAACTGATCGAGACCCAGAAGGCGCAGGTCGGCCAGCTGGAGGCCGCGATCAAGACCGACCAGGCGCTGATCGATGCCGCCAAGGTGCAGCTCAGCTACACGCGGCTGACCTCGCCAATCGACGGCGTGGTGGGGATCCGCCAGATCGACGTCGGCAACATCATCAGCCCGACGACGACCAACGGCCTTGTCGTGGTGACGCAGCTCGATCCCATCTCGCTGATCTTCACCCTGCCGGAAGGCGTGCTGCCGCAGATCCAGCGGCAGCAGCAGGCCAGCAAGACGCCGCTGCCCGTCCTTGCCTATGACCAGAGCAATTCGCTCCAGCTCGGCGAGGGCAAACTCGCGCTGGTCAACAACGAGATCCTGCAGACCACCGGCTCGATCCAGCTCAAGGCCAACTTCCCCAACAAGTCGCGCGCGCTGTGGCCCGGCGAACTCGTGAACGCGCGGCTGCTCGTCACGACCCGGCACAACGGCCTCACCGTTCCCGCCAACGTCGTGCAGCAGGGGCCGAACGGCGCCTATGCCTATGTCATCCAGCCGGACGACACCGTGTCGATGCGGCCGCTCAAGGTCGCGCAGATCACCGGCGGTGAAGCGCTGATCGATTCCGGCCTGAAGGCCGGCGAGCGGGTCGTGGTCGACGGACAATACCGGCTGCAGCCGGGCACGCATGTCACAATCCTGCACGGCGAAGCGGCCGAGGAAGCGGCAACGCAGCAAGCACAACAGGCGGTGATCCCATGAACATTTCCGCACCGTTCATTCAGCGCCCGATCGCGACCGCGCTCCTGATGGTTGGCCTGTTGGTTGGCGGCCTCGTCGCCTACCCGCTGCTGCCGGTCGCATCCTTGCCGAACGTCAACTATCCGACGCTTCAGGTCACCGCGCAGCTGCCGGGCGCCGATCCGCAGACCATGGCGGCGTCAGTGGCGACGCCGCTCGAACTCCAGTTCGGCCAGATTCCGGGTCTCACCCAGATGACCTCGGCGAGCGCGCTCGGCTACACCCAGATCACGCTGCAGTTCGATCTGAACCGCCAGATCGACGGGACGGTCAGCGATACGCTGTCGGCGATCAATGCCGCGTCGCCGTTCCTGCCACCCGGCATTCCCTATCCGCCGACGATCCGCAAGGTCAATCCGGCCGATACGCCGATCCTGGTGCTCGGCCTGACCTCGGACAGCCTGCCGCTGACCACGGTGGATGCCTATGCGGAAAACATCCTGCTGCAGAAGATTTCGCAGATACCGGGCGTCGGCCTCGTCGGCATCGGCGGCCAGCAGAAGCCCGCCGTGCGCGTGCAGCTCGATCCGCAGGCGCTTGCCGCGCGCGGCATCAATCTCGAGGACGTCCGCACCGCGCTCGGCCAGGCCAATGTCGACATGCCGAAGGGCACGCTGAACAGCCCGAGCCAGACCTTTACGCTCAACACCAACGATCAACTCCTGAAAGCGGAGGATTACGCCAACCTCGTCATCGCCTACCGCAACGGCTCGCCGGTCCGCATCCGCGACGTCGGTCGCGCCGTCAGCGCACCCGAGAACGATCTGATCGCCGGCTGGTACAACAACCGGCGCGCCGTCATCCTGGCGATCCAGCGCCAGCCCGGCGCCAACGTCGTCGACACCGTCAATCGGATCAAGGCAGAGATGCCGGTGCTGAAGGCTTCGATTCCGCCAGCAGTCAAGATCCATGTCATCTCCGACCGCACTGACACGGTTCGCGCGTCCATCCACGACGTTCAGTTCACGCTGATACTGACCGTCGCGCTGGTCGTGATGGTGATCTTCGTCTTCCTGAGAAACTTCTGGGCGACGATCATCCCGGCGGTCACCGTTCCACTGTCGCTGATCGGCACTCTCGCCGTCCTCTACGAGCTCGGCTACAGCCTCGACAATCTGTCGCTGATGGCGCTGTCGATCGCCGTGGGTTTCGTGGTCGACGACGCCGTGGTCGTGATCGAGAACATCGTGCGGCACATGGAGGGCGGCGCCACGGCGTTCGAGGCGGCGCTGAAGGGCGCCGGCGAGATCGGCTTCACCATCATGTCGATCACGCTGTCGCTGATCGCCGTGTTCATTCCGCTGTTCCTGATGGGCGGATATGTCGGGCTGTTGTTCCGGGAATTCGCCGTCACCGTCAGTGTCGCCCTGGTGCTGTCGCTGCTGATCTCGCTGACCTTGACTCCGATGATGTGCGCGCGATTGCTCAAACGGGAAAGCGAAACGCATGGACGGCTGTTCCACATGCTCGAAAGCGGCTTCAATCGCCTGCTTGGAATCTACGAGGCCGGACTCAAGGTCGTGCTTCGTCACCGCTTCATCACGCTGCTGACGATGTTTGCGACCATCGCCCTGACCGGCTATCTCTATGTCGTCATTCCGAAGGGGTTCTTTCCGCAGCAGGACACCGGGCTGATCATCGGTCTGTCCGAGGCCGCGCAGGATATTTCCTATTCTGCGATGGCCGAGCGCCAGCAGGCCCTGCTCAATGCCATTACCCGGGATCCGGCCGTGGCATCCGTCGGCTCGGCGATCGGCGCCGGCGGCGGCAACACCACCATCAACAACGGCCGCGTCTACATTGCGCTGAAGCCCTACAACCAGCGCGACAATATGGAAACGGTGCTGGCCCGGCTGCGGAAAAACCTGGCGAATATCCAGGGCGTCACGCTCTATATGCAGGCCGCACAGGATATCACCATCGGCGGCCGGGTTTCGAAGACCCAATATCAGTACACGCTCGACGACGCCGATCCCGGCGAACTGAACCACTGGGCGGCGCTGTTCCTCGACAGGATCAAGAAGATCCCCGGCATTACCGACGTCGCGACCGACCAGCTCAATTCCGGTCCGCTGCTTGACATCGCCATCAAGCGCGAGGTGGCCTCGAGCTACGGCATCCTGCCCTTCACCATCGACAACACGCTCGACGACGCCTTTGGCCAGCGCATCGTCTCGACCATGTACACGGCCCTGAACCAGTACCATGTGATCATGGAGGTCAATCCGAAATTCCAGTATTCGCCGGAGGCGCTGACCGGAATCTACGTGAAATCCTCCACCGGACAGGAAGTGCCGCTATCGACGCTGGTCGACAGCGTGGTCAAGGTCGCCCCGCTCGTGATCAACCACCAGGGCCAGTTCCCGTCGGTGACGATCTCCTTCAACCTGTTGCCGGGCACGGCAATCGGCGAAGCGACCAGCGCCATCCAGAATATCGAGCACCAGCTCGGCAAGCCGCTGTCGCTGCAGACGAGCTTCCAGGGCAATGCGCAGGCGTTCGGGGATTCGCTGTCGACCACGCCGATCCTGATCGTAGCCGCGCTGTTCGTGATCTATCTGATCCTCGGCATCCTGTATGAGAGCCTGATCCACCCCATCACCATCATCTCGACGCTGCCGTCGGCGGGGCTCGGCGCGCTGCTGCTATTGATGGCGGTCCATCTCGATCTCAGCGTGATCGCGATCGTCGGCATCATTCTCCTGATCGGCATCGTCAAGAAGAACGGCATCATGCTGGTCGACTTCGCCCTGCATGTCGGCCAGCAGGAGGGATTGTCGGCAGAGGACGCGATCTACCGCGCCTGCATCATGCGTTTCCGGCCCATTCTCATGACCACGATGGCGGCCATGCTCGGCGGCGTTCCGATGATGCTCGGCACCGGCGCGGGCTCCGAGATACGCCAGCCGCTGGGCTACGCCATCGTCGGAGGGCTCGCCGTGTCGCAGATGCTCACGCTCTATACGACGCCCGTGGTCTACATCTACCTCGACAGGCTGCAGACCTGGCTGTTCGGCAAGAAGAAGCCGGCGACCGAAGGCGACGCCGAGCTGATGCCGGCTGAATGATGGTGGCTCCCGGAGACGCGATGGGGTCCACCAGCTCTCACGCTCGCTTCGGGCGCAAGGGCAAAACCGAGCGCGCATCTGCTCGTGCGCGCATCACGTCCTCCATGACGGCCACCAGCGCCGCCTGGTCGAACGGTTTCGAAATGCGCGGCAAATGCGGCTGCGCGGAGCCGGGCAGCTCGGCATATCCGGTGCAGAGCACCACGGGCGTGCCGGGATGCTCGGCGGCCACCGTCTCGGCAAGCTGCAGCCCGTTCATCCCCGGCATGGCGTAATCGGTCACCACGATGTCAACCTTCGGCGTTCGGCGCAGAAGCTGGACGGCCTCTTCGCCGGAGCGCGCCTCGATCACGGCGTGGCCGAGATCGTCGAGCATCGCAGCGATACTGTCGAGGACGAGAAGGTCATCGTCGACGACCAGCACGGAGAGCGGCCGGCTGCTGCGGGGCGCGGCGCGTGACGGCTCCGCCGCATGAGGCTCCGGCACCTTGTTGTCCTGCGAGGCGGGCAGCCAGATCTCGGCCGTGGTCCCTTCGCCGACGCGGCTCTTCAGCATCAGCACGCCGCCGGACTGTTCGGCCAGCCCTTTCACCATCGACAGGCCGAGACCGGTTCCCTTGCCCACCCCCTTGGTCGTATAGAACGGCTCCTGCGCGTGTTTCAGTGTCTCCTCGTCCATGCCGGATCCGGTGTCGCTTACGGAGAGCGCGACGTACCGTCCCTCGGTCAGGCCATCGACAGCCTGCTCTTCACGCGCGGCGATGCTGATGGTCCCGCCGCTTGCCGTCATCGCATCGCGCGCATTGACGGCGAGGTTGAGGATCGCGAGCTCGAGCTGGTTGGCGTCGACCTTCACCTTCGCGAGTTCGATCGGAAAACGGGTCTCGACCCGGATCGCTGGATTAAATTTCAGCAGCGCGGACATTCCGCGGACCAGCTCCGGAACATCCACGACGACGGGCTTGAGATCCTGCTTGCGCGCAAAGGCAAGCATGCGCTGGGTCAGCGAGGCCCCCCGGAGCGCACCATGGATCGCGTTGTCGAGCAGCCGGTGAATTCTCGGATCTTCCGTCTGGAGGCGCTTCTTCGCGAGTTCGAGGCTGCCCGTGATCACGGCGAGTATGTTGTTGAAGTCGTGGGCGACGCCGCCGGTAAGCTGCCCGACAGTCTCCATCTTCTGCGAGACCGCCAGCGCGTCGCGGGTGCGCTCCAGCGCTTCCTGGGCCCGGCGCCGTTCGGTCACGTCCCGCACGATCTTGGCAAAGCCGATGGCCTCGCCCCGCTCGTTCCGCACCGCGCGGATGGTCGCCTCGGCCCAGAAGCGGCTGCCGTCCTTGCGAACGCGCCAGCCTTCGCCTGCCGACTTGCCTTCCCGCTTGGCTTCCAGAAGCACGGCCTCCGGAATACCGGCATCGCGGTCCTCATCGGTGTGAAGGACGGCGTAGTGCATCCCGACGATCTCCTCGCCGTAGCCGATCAGCCTGGTAGCGCCGAGATTCCAGTTCGCCACCCGGCCCTCGGGGTCGAGCATGAAGATGGCGTGATCGGCCACCCCTTCCACCAGCAGGCGGAACTTCTCCTCGCTTCGCCTGAGCGCCTCAGCCTCGCGGCCGGCGCGTTCCGCCGTGGAGCGATCGTACACGGCAACCGCAAGCCCGATCACGAGGACCACAATGGTGGTACCGGCGATCAGGAACGCGAGCGGCGCCTGCCCCACCGTGCCGGATGCCGCACGGCCAAGGACGCCATCCATCGGAATGAAGGAGGAGCCCTGCATGGCGGCGTAGTGCATCCCGGAGATCGCCAGACCCATGACGACTCCCGCCGAGATGCGCTCGCGCGCGCTCGTCATGCGGAAGGCAAGCCACAGCGCGATGATGGACGCCCCGATCGCGATGCCGATGGAAAGCACCACCCAGAGCGGATCGTAGTGGATGGAAGCCGCCATCCGCATCGCGCTCATACCGGTGTAGTGCATGCCGGAGATCGCGAGCCCCATTCCGATGCCGGACACGATGAGTGCGTTCGACCGCTGACTGACGATGACGAAGGCAGCAGCCGCGACCAGAATGGGAAGGGCAAGCGAGAGCAGCGTGAGGAGCGGATCGTAGGAAATTGCCACGCCGGGCAGGCTGAACGCCAGCATGGCGACGAAATGCATGGACCAGATGCCGCCGCCCATGGCGACCGCCGCAGCCCCGAGCCAGGCCAGGCTGGCGAAGCCGGAAGCGGCCCGCATGCGCGTCGCGAGATCCAGCGCCGTGTAGGAAGAAAGCGCGGCGATCAGGACCGACAGCGCGACAAGAACGGGATCGTGGGAGCCTGGATGGTGGTGCATTCCGTGAACGAAGCAGTGGAAGTGATTCAATAGCACCGAATTTGTGGCGGTGCACTGTTCCCGAGCAACAGCCATCCGTTGAAAGTGACAAAATCGGCGGGAGAGCCCAGGATCGAGCGGGAGGGTTCGGCTCGCGGGAACGAAGCGCGCCGCGCTATTCCAACGATCGATTCAATTGCATCAAAAACCCCAGGTTGCCAATGCTGGCTTGGAGCGGTAGCTTATCCATGGAGCAGTTACTATAGGGAGCCTGGCGCTTAAGACGCCGAGCGCGAGCCTGTATCTGGGCCGACCAAGAAATCTGAGCCGGCCAAAAGTTTTCTCCTGCGCTGTCCGCAGTGCGGCTCGCCGATACTGCACGGGCACGCAACGCTGGACCAGGATGATTCTTGTCACGTGAGCTTCGACAGATTCAATGGAGAAGCAGAATGTCGGTCCCATGCAAGCTCGAACGCAGCCTCCTCAGTCACGAGGAATACGAGACGATCCGCCTCACGCATCACCCCGCCATCTACGATGTCGAGCCGACTGATCTTGCGGACCTGCGATCCCGCCTGCGCAAGATGCACGACAAGGAGCGAACGCTCGGCCGGCAGAAGCGGCGAGAGATGCGCGGCAAGGGCGCGGCTCGCGGAGCGAACTTCCCCGGCACCGCTGAGCGTCCGTCACAACGCAAGCAGGTCTTTGCCGCCGCGCTGAAGCGGCTCAACAGGGAGCTCAGGCGGCTTCACAACCTGACGGCCCGGACCACCCATGTCGAAGCGGCCCGAAAGGCGCTCGCGCTGCGACGAGCCGCGAACTTCATTTCCTATCCCTCCGCCGGATCGACTCCCAATGAAGGCATGGCGTCGCGCGCGAGCACGCGCCGACGAAAGATCGTCACGGGCGCGAGGGTCGGCCGAGTGTCGCAGGCGACGAAAGTCGCTCAGGCCATACGCGATGCGCGAGGCGCATGAACCTGCGTGCCCATGCCATGGGCGGTTCGGCGACCAACCGATATGGAGGTGAGCATGAATATCCGACTCATATTCAGCGTCCTGATCGTCGGCGTAGCTACCGCCATTGCGGCGCCGTCGAGCCTGTCCCTGGCCCAATCGACCGACCAAGGCGCGGCTGCGCCAAAGAGCGCAAAAGCGAATACAAATGTGACCCCGCGCAAGCATCGATATTGGCGCCACCACGGCGGACGGCATCCACATTACGGCAGCAGGCGGGTTCGCACCGAGGCGCCTGCAGGGCGGCCGTCGGCCAATTGAGCCGCTTGCCGGCCCATTGCTTGGTGCGACGGGCCCAACCCGTTCAAGTGACTTGAGCGATCCCATGAGCGAGACTGACACGCAGCAGAGCGAAGCTGCGCCCCCCTCCGCCGACTCTGGAAGAGCCAATTTCCCCTGGCAGCGGGTACCCTTTGTCATCGCACTGGTGCTCGCCATCGCGGGCGTCGCCTATACCAATATCTCGCATCAACCACTTGTCGGCTATTGGGAGTTCCTGGCACTTGCCATCGCCGTGGTCTGCGTCGTCACCAAATGGCCCGAGCTCGACAGCAAGCAGGCTCAGTTTCGGTTGATCTGGACCCAGGCGCTGCATTGGGTGGCTGTCCTGGTCACGATGAACATGATGCTTGTTTCCGGCGTTCAGCAACTGCTGCCCACGCCGGCCACCAGCCTGGTGCTTCTGACACTACTGGCGCTCGGCACCTTCCTCGCCGGCCTCAGCCTTTTGTCCCCGCAGATCTGCTTCCTCGGCATCGCCATGGGTGCCGCGGTTCCGGCGCTCTCCTGGCTGAAGCAGTCGATGGTCTTCTTCCTTCTCGCGGCCGTATTCGTGGTCGGGATCGGCATGACCTTCTGGCTTAGCTATGGCCGCGCGGCCGCACCTGACAACAGCAAACATCAAGTCGAGGCCTGAGATGCAGACGATACGATTGCTTGGCGCCCTGTGCGTGTCCGCTTTGATTTCCGTCGCCGCAACGCCTGCGCAAGGCGAGATGTTCAGGGCCGGCCGGCTGTTGTGCTCCAGCAGCCCGAGGATCGGATTCCTCGTTGGATCGACGCAGTCGCTGCGTTGCGTATTCTACCGGCGAGGTTCGTCGCAACGCTACATCTATGCAGGACGGATCAGGCGTGTCGGTCTTGACCTCGGCGTCACCGGAAGCGGCGTTCTATCCTGGGCCGTCTTTGCCAAGAACTCGCGGATTGGTCCCGGCACCATGCGCGGGAGCTATGTCGGGGCCAGCGGCAATGTGGCGCTGGGTCCCGGCTTTGGCGCCAACGTTCTGATCGGCGGATCCCGCCGAAGCGTCGTCCTGCAGCCGCTTTCCACCGAGCGCGCGATCGGGGTCAACCTCGCGGCGACGGTGACCCATCTGACCCTCGGCGAAAGAGGACGAGGATAACGCGCAGCTGATCCATCAGCTCGTGCGCTTTGCCCCGATGGTCTCGAATTGAGCCTTTTGCTCGTCGTTCAGCGTTGCGAGGAAATCGTCGAGGGCCGGCCGCAGCAGCTTGATCGCGTCCAGCATGGCGTCGAGCCTTGAATCGGCTGTCGCAAGCCGGTCGGGTGGATCGAGGCTCTCCTCCGGCTGGCAATTGAAATTCAGCGTGTTCCTGGCAAGCGCGCTCATCCGTTGAAGCGCGTCCAGCCCCTGACGCTGTGCGTCGTTCAGATGCAGCCTCGCCTCGATCTCGTTGGCGGGCCATGGCAGCACCTCGGGCGGCGTACAGCTCTGAGCGGCTGGAACCTTGGGCGCAAATGGTGCGCGCTGACCGGACAATTCGGCGAGCTTGCCCTTCTGGTCGTCATCCAGCAGCTCGTAGAATATCTCGAATGGCGCCGTAACCTGTGCGATCGCGGATTTCATCGCCGCCAGGCGCTGTTGCATCGCAGCGAGTCGGCCAGCCGCCGTTAACGCGACCTCGGCCGGGCAGGCCCCGCGAATGATCTGGGCGGACTTGACTGACGCGTCGGCAAGATTGTCGAGCGCCGTGCGCTGCTCCTCGCTCAGCAGGATCGCCTGGCTGATCTGTTTGATCGGAAGGCCAGCAAACTCGCCTGCATCATCGCCACAGATTTGTGCGAGCGAAGGAAGCCTGCCATGCCGCCGGCCGCGCGGGGGCGCCATATAGCGGGTGAGGTCCTCGTAGCCATAGGGCGTGAAGATCGCGGCGTAGACATCGCGATAGCCATAGCCCCAGAAGCCGATGCCGTCGCCCCAGAGCGTGTAATCATAGATGTCGTAATAGGCGAACGGCCAGAACAACGGTCCCACCCATCCATACCCGCCATCAGCATGCTGCCACCATCCGCTCGCGCCACGGCGACCATGCCAGCCCGCCAGCGCGGCAGCGGCTCCGACTTGCATCCGCGCCACCGGCTTGGTGACCCAATCGGCGCCGCGGGTGACATCGGCGCGCGACGCCGCGCCGGTCGGCTCGTCACGGAGGTTTGCCATTCTGACGCGCTCGCCGCGCCGGCCATGCAGGCCTCGGAAAGGCAGCGAGGCAATGGATCTCACAATGCCGATGGGGCCGCCGCCAATCCCAAGCCGCAGGCCTCTCGCCTCGGCGGTACTCGACGGCCCAGTGGCCATAAACAGGCAGGAGGCTCCGAAAATGACAATTACAACAGGGAATTTCGACATCGCACCCTCGCGCCGCCGATTTCTGCGAGACGAGAACGCCCGATGGAACCAAAGGTTCCGCAGAGATCGGCCGATCGCCGTACACCGAGTTGATCAAGCACCGGGACTGTTTAAGGCTCGCCGAGAATGAAGCCGCTGACAACGCATTCCGCCACTGGGCCGACCGGTCAGGCGCCCGAGGCCAGCCGCTGATGCAACGTCGAGTTGCCCGGAAGCGGCAAGTTGTACAACCGGTCCCTTTGATGCCTTGACGAATTCCTGCCTGCTCCGCTCTAAATTGGCCCAGCGAAGTGTCTGCGTGGCCTTGTGAGACCAGGTGCCGCGAAAGATGCTCGCAAGGACCGCTCATCAAAGGGACCAGGCATGTCTATCGATACTCAGGCCGCCACCGACCGCCTCATGCGCTTCCTCGCTGTCGAGGGCGTTACTGGAAAGGAAGCAGCGATCGGGCGCGAGCTGGCCGCGGCGCTGCAGGAAAGCGGCGTGCCGGCGGACGCCATCCGCCTCGACGACGCCAACACACGCATTCCCGTGCCGACGGAGACCGGCAACCTCATTGTCGATCTGCCCGGCCGCGGCGCGATGCACAACCAGCCGCGGATCATGTTCATGACCCACATGGACACCGTGCCGCTGTGCGCCGGAGCGAAGCCGAAGCGTTCGGGCCG
>Ga0081455_10000714_pt1 | contig 43138 bp, 35 predicted proteins | sample TabmetS3T2R1_FD_70207 | JGI IMG/M metagenome (GOLD analysis project Ga0081455, IMG submission 70207) | Tabebuia heterophylla rhizosphere microbial communities from the University of Puerto Rico - S3T2R1 | ecosystem: Host-associated > Plants > Roots > Rhizosphere ... | reverse complement strand
CTGGATTGGCCGCACTGTGATGCCGGGGGACTTCATGGGCACGAGAATGAAGGAGATGCCCTCCTGCTGCTTGGCGGCACTATCGGTGCGCACGAGGCAGAAAATCCAGTCGGCGTGCTGCGCGAGCGTCGTCCAGGTCTTCTGGCCGTTGATGACATAGTGGTCGCCGACGCGCTTGGCGGAGGTCTTCAGCGAAGCGAGGTCCGAGCCGGCGCCCGGCTCGGAAAAGCCCTGGCACCACCAGTCGTCGAGGTTGGCGATGCGCGGCAGGAAGTGCTTCTTCTGCTTCTCGCTGCCGAATGCGATGAGGACAGGGCCGAGCATCGACGTGCCGAAGGCGAGGGTGTCGGGAGCCGGTGCCTGCTGCATCTCGTCCTTGAAGATGTAGAGCTGTGTCGACGTCCAGCCGGTGCCGCCCCATTTCTCAGACCAATGGGGGACGGCCCAGCCCTTCTTGTTGAGGATGCGGGTCCAGCGGACCAGTTCCTCCTTGGAGACCCGGGCGCTGTCGATCATTTTCTGCCGGATGTCAGCCGGCAGATTCTTGTCGATGAAGTCGCGGACCTCGCGGCGGAAGGCGTTCTCTTCCGGTGTGAAGCTCAGATCCATGGTCGCCCTCCGCCGTTGCTGTCCTTGTGATCCCGGCTCACGCCGCCTTGCGCACTCCGGTCGAACCGAAGCCGCGGCCTTCCTTGGCAAGCTGAACGATGAGAGGCGCTGGCTTGAGGCTCTCGTCGCCGACCTTGGCGGCCAGCTTCTCGAGACGGTCGCGCACGTTGGCGACGCCCAGCAGATCCGCGTAGAACATCGGCCCGCCGCGCTGCACCGGCCAGCCATAGCCGTAGACCCAGATCACGTCGATGTCGCTGGCCCGTATGGCGATGCCCTCTTCGAGGATGCGGGCGCCTTCGTTGAGCATCGGCAGCACCAGACGGTCGAGGATCTCCTCTTTTGAGATCTCGCGGCGCGTGATGCCCGCCTTCTTGGAGGCCTCGACGATGATCTTTTCGACTTCCGGATCGTGCTTGGGCGCGCGCGAGCCCGGATCGTACCGGTAGTAGCCGGAACCGCTCTTCTGGCCGAGACGGCCGGCGCCCACCAGTGCGTCGACGATGAAGAAGCGCTCCTCCTTGCCGACGTTGCCCTTGGCCTTGCGCGCCTGGTAGCCGATGTCGAGGCCGGCCAAGTCGCCCATAGCGAAGGGGCCCATCGGGAAGCCGAACTCCACCATCACGTCGTCGACCTGATGCGGCAGCGCGCCTTCGAGCAGCATTTTGGTTGCCTGCTCGCCGCGGCGACGCAGGATGCGGTTGCCCACGAAGCCTTCGCAAATGCCGACGACGGCCGGCACCTTGCCGATCTTGCGGCCGATGTCGATCGCCGTGACCAGTGTCTCGTGCGAGGTCTTGGCGCCGCGCACGATCTCCAAGAGCCGCATGACGTTGGCCGGGCTGAAGAAGTGCATGCCGACCACGTCCTGCGGCCGCTTGGTGGCCGACGCGATCTCGTCGACATTGAGGCCCGACGTGTTGGTGGCCAGGATGGCGCCGGGCTTGGCGATCTTGTCGAGGCGGGCGAAGATTTCCTTCTTGAGGTCCATGTCCTCGAACACGGCCTCAATGATGATGTCGGCCTCGGCGACGCGATTGAAGTCGGTGGTGCCCTCGATCAGCGCCATGCGCTTTTCGGTCTCGCCCTTCGCCATGCTGCCGCGCTCTTCGGCGATCTTGTAGTTCTGCGAAACGCGGCCGAGACCGCGCTTCAGGAAGTCGTCGCTGGTCTCGACGATGGTGACCGGGATGCCGACATTGGCGAAGTTCATGGCGATGCCGCCGCCCATGGTGCCGCCGCCGATCATCACGGCTTTCTTGATTTGCTTCGGCTTCACGCTCGCCGGCACGTCGGGAACCTTCAGCGCTTCGCGCTCGGCGAAGAAGATGTGACGCTGGGCGCGGGATTCATCGCCGCCAACCAAGTCGGTGAAGAGCTTGCGCTCCAGCGCGAGGCCCTCATCGAAGGGCTTGTCGACCGCCGCCTTGACGGCCGCGAGGCAGGCCTTGGCGGCGCTGGTGCCGCGGGCACGGCGCAGCAGCGCCCCGGCCGCGTCGTCGAGTTGCTTCGGGTTGGCGCGGACCGCCTGCAGGCGCTCGTCGCGGTCGCGCACTTTCTTCAGCGTCGCGCCTTTGGCAACGAGATCGCGCGTCCAGGCGACCGCGGCGTCCGGGAAGGGCCCGCTCATGACGGCGTCGAGAAGCCCTTCGGCCTTTGCCTCGTCAGTGCCGATCGGATCGCCCGTCACGATGACCTTGAGCGCCTTCTCGGGGCCGATGAGGCGCGGCAGGCGCTGCGTGCCGCCGGCGCCCGGAATGAGGCCGAGCTTCACCTCCGGCAAGCCGAAACGGGTGTTCGGCCAGCCGACGCGGTAATGGCACACCATGGCGAGCTCGAGGCCGCCGCCGAGCGCCAGGCCGTGGATGGCGGCGATGACTGGTTTGCCAAAGTTTTCGAGGTCCTGGAACAGATTGCCCGATGTTGGGCGGGGTGGCTTGCCGAATTCGGTGATGTCGGCGCCACCCGAGAAGGCGCGTTCCGTGCCGGTGAGGATGACGGCCTTGATCGACGCGTCGTCCTTGATCTTGCGCAGCGCCGCCAGCACGCCTTCGCGCAGGTCGAAGCCCAGCGCGTTGACGGGCGCGTTCTGCATCTGGATGACGGCGATGTCGCCATCCTGGCGAAGGTCGACAACCGCATTGATATTGCCCATTGACGTACTCCCTGACTGCGTGACGTTCAAACCGTTGCACGCTCTAACGAATTGGGGTTCGGATCCGGCCTTGCGTGGTCAACCAGTCCGTTGCGGAAGGTTCTCTATCATCACTCCATAGGTGAGCGACAGCATGCCCGCGATGAGCCAATCTAATGGCTATCGCGCGCAGGCAGCGGCCTGCTCATTGCCGCCCGGTCAAATCAGGCCGGGGTGAAGACGGGCACCTTGCGGCCTTCCTGCGCCGCCTGGAACTTCACCTTCACGCGCTGGCCGACCTTCACCTTGTTGATATCGCAATCGACGATGTTGGTCATCATCGTCGGCCCCTCGTCCAGCGTCACATAGGCGATGACGTATGGGCTCCCATGGCGCATCACCGAGTACGTGTAGATGCTGCCGGTGCCCTTGGCTGGACGCCACTCGATCTCGGTGCCCGCGCAGTGCGGACAGATGGCGCGCGGGTACCAATGGGTCTTGCTGCAGGCCTTGCAGAAAGGGAGGACGAAGCGGTCCTGGGCGGAAGCGTCCCAAAACGCCTTCACTTCCGGATGGCCGGCGACGAACGGATCGACGGCATCAGCCTTGGCTACTGGGGCGTTCATGGCTCACTCCCTCTCCATGATGACGGTGGCGCTGCCGTGACGCACGCCCAGCGAGCCGCCGGTGCCGTGGGCCAGCGCGATATCGCAGTTCTTCACCTGCACGGCCGGATGCGCCTCGCCGCGCAGCTGGCGCACGGCCTCGAGCACCTTGGTGAGGCCGCCGCGATTGCCCGGATGGTTGCTGCACAAACCGCCGCCGTCGGTGTTGAACGGCAGCTTGCCGACGCCGGCGATCAGATTGCCGTCGGCGACGAACCAGCCGCCCTTGCCTTTCTCGCAGAAGCCGAGGTCCTCGAGCTGCATCACCACGGTGATGGTGAAGCTGTCATAGATCGAGGCATATTTGATATCGGCCGGCCGCACGCCGGCTTCGGCGAAAGCGGCCGGCCCGGATCGCACCGCGCCGGTGTAGGTCAGATCGACCTCGCCGCCCATCTGTCCCTTCGGTGACTCGCCGGCGCCAATCACCTTGACCCGCGGCCGCTTCAGGCTCGCCGCAACCTCCGGACTCGTCACGATCAATGCCCCGCCCCCATCAGTGATGACGCAGCAATCGAGCCGATGCAGCGGATCGGCGATGATGGGCGAAGCCAGCACCTGCTCGACCGTGACGACGTTGCGCTTGTAGGCGTGCGCGTTGTACTGCGCGTGATGGGATGCTGCGACCTTGACCCAGGCGAGTTGCTCGCTGGTGGTGCCGTACTCGTACATGTGACGCATCGCGCACATCCCATAAGAATTCGCGATCACGACGCCCAGCCCGGATTCGAAGGACGCGTCGGGCGCCAGCGCAAACACCGGACGCGGCATCGGTGCCGACAATGGCTTGCCGCCCAGCGTCACCAGCGCGACGCTGCATTTGCCTGACGCGATCGCCTGCGCGGCATGGGAGACATGCGCGATATAGGAGGAGCCGCCGATCTCGGTGGAATCGACATGCTTGAGTTTGGTCAGCCCGAGATAATCCGCCATGCTCAGCGGCCCGATACCCGGCGCATCGCCGGCGCAGAAATATCCGTCGACGTCGTCCTTGGACAATCCTGCATCCGCGAGCGCGCCCCGCGCCGCTTCGGCATGAATTTGCGCAACTGATTTGTCGGGCGCGTTGCGCGTGGGGTGCTCGTATGCGCCCATGATATAGGCCTTGCCCTTGATGCTCATTCCGCCTCTGTTCTGTCTTGCTCTGTTCTGTCTTGCCCTGTCGCGTGTTGTTCGCTCTCGCTGATCCCAAGACCTAATCACGGCTGTCCGCTGGAAATCAAATCCCGTCATTCCACGCATCCGGAATGGTCGTGGTCGCCATGCAAGACGCGGCCGCTTCCGCGCTTGATTTTTTTCGCTGCGGCAGTCAGATAGATCGAATGCAAGATATCGGCGCCACCGGCGGACCGAGCACACAACCAGCGGGGCGGGAAACGTGGATTCCGAGGCAATAAAACGAGCCGCACAGCATTTCCTGGACAGCCGCCGCTCCGGTATCCCCTGCGCGCTGCTGCCGCCCGATTTGCAGCCGCGCACGGCCGAGGACAGCTACGCGATCCAGGATGCGACGCTTGCCGCATTGAAACAGCCGATCGCCGGCTGGAAGGTCGGATTCGACAAGGCCGGCGTGCTGATGCGCGCGCCGATGATGCAACCTTGCGTCTATCAAACTCCGGTCAAGCTCGCCGCCAAGGCGCGGCCGCGAGGCGGCATCGAGGCCGAAATCGCGTTTCGCACGATCCGTCCGCTGCCGCCTCGCGCGGCGGAGTATTCGCACGCCGAAGTCGCCGACGCCGTGGAGGCTTTCGCAGCCGTCGAGCTCCTCGGCTCACGGTTTGCCGAGCCCGCCCAGGCATCGGCGCTGGATCGATTGGCTGATTTCATCATCAATGAAGGCATCGTGTGCGCGGCCCCGCGACGGGATTGGCAGAGCCTCGATTTTCTGAAGCTCGAGGTCACCCTCAGCGTCGACGGGGCGGAGAAAGCGCGGCGCGTGGGGTCGCATCCGAGCGGCGACCCGCTGAAACCGGCGGTCGCCCTCGTCAACTTGCTGCGGACGTCCGCCGGGGTTGCGGCGGGGCAGATCATGATGACCGGCAGCTGGACCGGTGCGACCCAGATCCCGCAGGCGCGCAGCGCGCGCATCGCGTTCCAGGAATTTGCTCCGGTCGAACTCGAGTTCCTGTCCTAGCAGGTTGCCCGCGGCAGGCCTCGTTCGAAACGCGGCGAGACCATGGGCGCCGCGTTTCCATTAACGATCGCGCCCGATCATGCTTTGCATTCGGCATCCGGCCGGATATCATTGATTGCGAACGGCATTTTGATCCACCCGCGGGGCCGATCAGAAATTGGCTCGTCGCATCCGGGCTGCCATGAGATTTTTCCGCGGCAACAAGGCCTCCTCCTTTCTCGACGCGACAGAGGATCTGTCCGGCGTCTCCTTCACGCAATTCGATGAGACGGCGATGCCTTGGCTTCGTAACCGCACGCAGGCGCTGCTGTTCGTGATCGCGACCATCGCGCTCACGGCGCTCGTCGTCTGGGGTATCAGTGTCTGGTTCAGGGAAACCTCGGTGCTGACCTTTGCGGTGGGCGACGCCAATCAGGTCGAAGCCCGCTTCGCGGCAAAGCTGCAGGCGGTGGTGGCCGGCAATACCAGCACGTTGAAGATCAAGATCGTCAACTACGCCGACAACGACAAGGCGCTCGCGGCTTTCGACCGCAAGAACGCCGATCTTGCGATCCTGCGAACGGACGCCAAAATTCCGCCGCGCGCCCGCTCGGTCGCCGTCCTCGAGAACGACCTGCTGCTGATGCTGAGCCCGAAAGCGCACAAGATTACCTCGCTCGCTTCGCTGAAAGGCAAAAAGATCGCGGTGCTCGGCGACGACGGCCGCAACGAAGCGCTGCTGCGGCGAACGTTGTTGTCCTACGACCTGTCCTCGGCGGGAACGTCGATCCAGACCGTTCCGAGCGATTCACCGCTCGACCGGCTGCTGGCGCCGAATAATTTCAGCGCCGTCATCGCGATCGAACATCTGACCAAGATCGCGCATGACAAGCGCTACGAAGATTTGTCCAAGAGTTCGGTCGGGCTGTCGATCCGCTCCATCGACGAGGCAACCGCGATCCAGCGCAAAATTCCCGGCATCAGCGCCGAGACGCTGGAAGCCGGGTTGTTGTCGGCTTCGCCGGACATCCCGGACGACGACATCGAGACGATCGGTTTGAAATGGCTGCTGGTGACGCAATCCGCCCTCTCGGAAGCCAAAGGCACCCAGCTCGCCCGGCTGATCCTGGAGAACAAGTCGGAGCTGATGCCGGACGACAGCTTCGCCGGACAGATCGGCCCTGCCGATACCGACAAGGACGCGCTGATCGCGGCGCATCGGGGCGCGGCGGCCTATGTCAATGACGACACCAAATCGTTCATGGACCGCTACAGCGACCTGATCTACATCGCGCTCGCCGCCGCCAGCATCATCGGCTCGATCTTTGTCGGCATCTACACGGCGTTTACCCGCGTCGCACCGGAAAAAGCCGGCGAGCTCGCGACCAGCCTGCTGGAAATCGGCGGCAAGATCGAGACGGCGAAATCGCTGGAAGACCTCGACGGACTGCAGGTGGAACTGGAGTCACTGCTGAGGCAGGTGGTGATCGGCCTGCGCAACGGCTCGGTGAGTGCCGACGGGCTGGACAGCTTCCGCCTCAGCTACGAATTCGTCCGCGACACCATGGCCCTGCATCGGGAAAACCTGGTCCACCGCATGGCGCGCGATGACGGCCGGGGTGATCATGTCGTGGTGGTAACCAAGGCGGCATCCTGACGATTGAATGGCTCGGCAGGCGCTGAAAAGCGACGAATGTCGGCAATTTGAGCAAAATCTTCCGATTTTGGCGGCGTCCGATTTGAACCGAGCCGGTTGGCACCGCGACCCACAAATGTCGGGCGACATCCGCGGCGCGTCATGCAACCGCCACTGCTGGGGTGCTTTAAAGGCAGATGAAACCTGATAATGTGCCGGGACGTCCCTTATCCCCTCCAATCAAATCGGTCATCTGCATATGAAGCTGTTCGATCTCCCCCTGCGATCACTGATGAGCGCAGCCTGCATCGCCTTCGCGCTGTTTGCCGTGTCATCGCCAGCCCACGCCCAGGCAGGCATGTTCTCGAGCCTTGCCGGTGATTGGGCAGGCAGCGGCACGATCACTGTTGCCGATGGAAGCAGCGAGCGGATCCGCTGCCGGGCGACCTACAAGGTCGATGCGACAGGCGCCACCATGGATCAGGTGCTGCGCTGCGCCAGCGACAGCTATAAATTCGAATTGTCGAGCAGCGTGCAAAGCTCCGGCAGCAGCGTGTATGGCAACTGGAGCGAAGCCAGCCGCAACATCAACGGCACCCTTCAGGGCAAGGGCAGCAACGGTGCCTTCGAGGTGCTGGTCAGCGCCAACGGATTTGCGGCCGACCTCTCGCTGCGGGCGAGCGGCGGCAAACAGACGATCGCCATCAGTTCGAAGAACACCGATCTGCGCAGCGTCAATATCACGCTGACCCGGGGCAGCTGACGCGGAGCGGTCTCTGACCGGGCCGATCCCGACCGATTGACAGATCGCAACGACAAAAACGCCCCTGGACCTCCATGGTCCAGGGGCGTTTTGCTTGCGTCTTGGCGAGGGCAATGATGCCGGCGCCCGCGAAAGTAATCAGGCCTGCGCCGCACCCGATCCGCGGCGCCAGGCTTTGATGCGATCGGCCGTCGACATCAGCCACATCGCCGTCGGCCGCAGGATGAAGAGGTCGGCGATCAGGGCGGCGACCATCGCAAACGAACTCAGCCAGCCGAACAGCCGCAGCGACGGCAGGTCGGAAAACACCGTGACGATGAGGCCGCAGGCCAGCACCACCGTCGTCAGGATCAGCGCCGGTCCGACCAGCACTGTCGCCCGTTCCACCGCAATCGCCGCCGGCGTGTCCGGCGTGTTCTCGAGCCTCAGCCGGTTCAAGAAATGGATGGTCGCGCTGAGCCCGAGTCCGAAGGAGACGGTCAGGGCGACGACGCTGGCAAATTGCAGGCCCTCCCCCAGCGCCCAGAGGATCGTACCCGACATCACCACCGGGAAAATGCCGGGGAGGATGCTGGCGAACAAAACCACCACCGAGCGGAAGGCGAGCCCAATGAAGCAGGCAACCAGGATGAACTCGATGGTCAGTCCGCGATTGAGCTTTTCGATCATGCTCGCCGAATTGCGCGCCGCAATCGCCGAGAGGCCGGTGACCGCGACCAGATAACCCGGGTGCTCCTTGCGCACCGTATCCATCTGGTGATCGAGCTTCTCGACCACGGGCAGGATTTCGCTGGAATCGAGATCCGGCACCCGGCCCGACACCACGACGGCATCCTGCTCGGCCGAGATGAACCGCCGAACCAGATGTTCGGGAATCACGTCGACATATTGCTTGAGGGTGGCGACGTCGGTCTTGCCGGCCTTTTCCGCGAGCCACCGGCGCAGCGTCTCGATCGACCAGACATTGCCGACGCCGGCCTGCTTCTCGATGATCGAATGCACCTCGGCGATGACCTGCAAGGTCTCAGGCGCATAGAGCGAGGCGCCCTTGGGGAACTCGATGAGGACGTCGATCGGGTTGGCGCCCTCGAGCTTCTTGTCGAGGCGGTCGCTGGCGGCCACCGCCTGACGCTTGTCAGGCACCTGGTCCGCGAGCCGGTAGCGTGGCTCCAGATTGGCATAGATCAGCGACAGCCCGCCGACGACCATGATGGCGATCAGGCTCCAGAGCCCGGGCCGCGCCACCATCCGGATCGCGATCCAGGCGCAGAATTTGCGAAGCGCGTTGACGCCGGCATCGGCAACCTGGAACTTCTCGGCGAAGATCTGCTCCTTGCGCACGAGCAGCACGCCGAATAGCGGCACCAGCGACAGCACCGTGAACAAGGCGATGATGGTCGCGGCCAAGCCTGCCTCGCCAAAGGTGCGGATCAGGTCGGAATCGGAGAACCGCAGCGCCAGGAATGAAATGCCGGCGGTGCCATGGGTCAGGACACAGGCCGGGCCGACCACCAGCACGGCCTGTCGGAAAGCCGTGACCTTGTCCTGCCCCGCGATCAGACGGTCGCGGGCCGCGAATGTCAGCTGCATGGAGTCCGAGAAGCTGATCACCATGATCAGCGGCGTCATGACGTTCAGGAACATGTTCAGGCTGAAGCCGGCCCAACCGAGAATCCCGAGTGCAAGCACGATCGCGATCAAGGGCGGGAACGCCGCAATGATCATGAAGGAGATCTTGCGAAAGAAGGCGATGGCAATCAGGCAGCCCGCCAGGACGCCGGCGACGTTGTAGGTGATGCCGTCACGCTCGACGGCGTTGCGGATCTCGAGCTGCATCACCGGCACGCCGGAGAGCTGGCCCACCACGCCGCTGCCGGCCAAATCCTCCGCGACCGCCTGACGAATCTGGCCAATGGTCTTGTTCAAGCCCTTGGTCTGGGTGATGGCGGGGTCGAGCGAGAGCACGACGAGCGCGAGCGTGCCGTCCTCCGACAGCAATTTGCCGCGGATGATTTCGTTGCTCTTCACCGTCTCGACGAATTTCGCGTACTCGTCGCCGGTCGGGAGATCGGCTGGGAACAATGCGGCGGGGAACCGGCCAGGTGCCGGAGCCTGACGCGCCGAAAACAACGAGATCAGGCCGCGCACGCCATCGATCAATTGCAGATCGGTGACGAGGTCGCGAACCTTCATCAGGGTTTCGCGCTGCATCAGCGATTTGCCTTCGATCACGACGAGAACGTCGTATTCGTTGGACGGAAACCGCTTGGTGACTTCCTCGTACTGCTTGAATTCGGGCGTGTTCGAGCGGAACAGCTGGCTCAAGGAATCGTCGACCTTGATCCGCTCCAGACCGAGCGCCGCCCCGATGCAGACCAGCCCGAGACAGATCACTGAAATGATCGGCGTGCGCATCGCGATCAAGCCGAGCCGCTCAATCCCGAGAGCGATGCTCAGCCGCGGCTTCGCGTTTTCAGGCTCAAGCTTCGTGTTCGAACTCTGATCGAGCATTAACCCGTCCGTCGTTTCAGCCCACCGCCCCTGCCAAACGATGCGGACGTGGCATGCAGAGCATTAAATTGCGATGGCCGCTGATCGAACCGCCATCGCGCTTAGCCTGTTGTTGCGCATGATCTTTTCGGAAAAACCGGTTCTGATTTTTCCGGATTATGCTCTAGCCGGTTTTCCACCGTGTGGGAACCATCTTGCGCCGCGACGCGCTCGTTCGCCGCACAAGCCCACCGATGCTAAAGCGCGATGGCGTTAGGTTGAATCGCCATCGCGCTTTAAGCTTTTGTTTGAGCATGATCTTTTCGGAAAACCGCTACACATTCTTCCGGATCATGCTAGCACGACGCCGCTCGAAACGACCGTCAGTTTTCGTGTCAAGCCCCTCGGTTTTCGACAGAATTTTGCCTTTCGGCCTGGGCCGGAAGCCCTACTCCGCAGGCACTGACGCCTCTCGCAACGCCTTCGAATAATACGAGGCCCTCGCCTGCCCCTCGAAGGCCTCGCGCGAGAACACAATCACATGGTGGGCGACGATCAGCGAGGAGATCACCGCCTCGATCTGGCCCTTCAGCAGCAAGGGACCGGCAAAGCCCCAGAACGCCCGCTTGTAGTCGCCGACGATGCCGAGCCGCCAGATGATGTTCCGCAGCATGGTCAGCCCACGCTTGATGTTGCGCCACGAGGCGCGGCGCCTGTCGAACGGAATCTTGATCCGGTTCGGATAGGTGATGCGGGTCTGGTGCAGGTAGCGGCCAAGCACGTTTTTCGGGGCGTAGGCCACGCTCATGCAGCGTTTCCACATTGCGACCACGTCATCATAAGGCATCACGAACCGGACGTTGGATTCGCGCGCGTCGTCGTCCTCGATCAGGCGGTTCTCGCGTTTCAGCCGGTCCCAGAGCGGCGTCTTCGGCAAGGCCTGCAGCAGGTTGATGGTGAGCAGCGGAATCTGCGACTGTGCAATGAACTCCAAAAGATGCGCCTCGGTCTCCGGGCGGTCGGTGTCCAGCCCGAGGATAATGCCCGAGGCAATTTCGATGCCGTAGGAATTCAGGGTGCCGATCGCCTCCATGATCGGAACCATCATGTTGTGGTCCTTCGCGATTGATTTCAGCGCTTCCGGATCCGGCGTTTCGATGCCGCAGAAGATCGTGGTGAAATACGCCTCCCGCATCAGCCGCAGGATTTCCGGCCGTTTCGCCACATTCAAGGTCGCCTCGCAGGCGAGCTGCACCTGAAAGCCGTTCCGCTGCTGCCAGCCGACCAGATGCGGCAGCAGTTCAAGCGTCGCCTTCCTGTTGCCGATGAAATTGTCATCGACGAAATAGACCGAGCCGGTGGCGCCGCACTCCACCAGCTTGTCGAGTTCGGCGACGATCTGCTCCGGCGTCTTCAGGCGCGGATTGCGCCCATAGAGCCCGGGAATATCGCAGAACTCACACTGATAAGGGCAACCCGAGGAATACTGGATGCTGGCCAGAAAATACTTGCCGAAATCGATCAGCTCGTAAGCCGGCAGCGGAAACTTCGACATGTCCAGCCGGTCGGCCGTTGTCAGCACCACCTGCTGGGCTGGCCGTGACGGATCGCGCGCCAGCCGCGCCACCAATTCGTCGGTGGCATCGCCAAGTTCGCCGACATGAAGATAATCGAATGTCGGATAATAATCCGGGCAGGCGCTGACGGATGGACCGCCGATGATGGCTGGAATACCGAACTCATGCGCGCGGCTGCAGATTTCGGCCATCTGGTTGCGCTGGATATGCATGCCGCTGACGAACACCGCCTCGGCCCAGGCAAACTCGTCCGGCGTGGCGCGTCGGATGTTCTCGTCGACGAACCTCACCTCCCAATCGGCCGGCATGTAAGCGGCGATCACCAGCAGGCCTTGCGGCGGCATGAACGCCTGAACGCCGTCGGTCAGCGGATAGGCGTGCTCCCAGGTCCCGAAAGCCTTGGTATAGCGCGGGAAGACGCACAGAATGCGCCGCTTGCCAAACCTGCCATCGCCTCTCATTCAGAACCTCTGCTGTCGGTGGTCCCTGCCGATCCCGGTCGTCTCCGCTCGCGCCGCCAGATCCATGGTTTGATAACGGCGCCGCGCGGCGCTGTTTCCATCCACTCCCGATGATCTGTCGCGGCAACGCCGCACTCCGTTCAGGTCTGTGATCTCTCGTCCTGTGATCTCGTTGCGAGCATGACTTTTCGACAACCGGTTTGCATTTTCCCGGATCATGCTCTGGTTTCATGAGCTTAGTGTAACATCACAACTTTTGAAATGGGCAAAAAGCCGTCCAAACCATGGGATTTCAGTGCCTTGCGCGAATCTTTGCAGGCTTCGCATTGGCGCATGCAACGCCCGCGCCAACGGGCTGACAGGCCGCAGATCGCGACGTTCGGGACATGACCCTAGCTCGGCTTCGACGAACCAGTTTTCTCGATCACCTTCGCTTCGAGGCCGGGATGTTCGGCGGCGACGGCATATTTGCCCTGCACGAACAGCAGCGCCTCGCGATCATAACGGCTGAAGCGGAGCACCTTGCCCAGCATGATCAGATGATCGCCACCTTCGAATTCGGCGATCTTCTCACATTCGAAGGTCGCCACCACGCCGTGCAACAGCGGCGCGCCGTCGATGCCCTCGCTCCAGCCGATGCCGGCGAACTTGTCGGCATCGGAGCGGCCGAAATGTCCGGACAGGTGGTGCTGGTCAATCGAAAGCACGTTGACCACAAAATGCGTCGCGGCCTTGAAGGCGTTGAAGCTCGTGCTGGTCTGCTTGATCGACCAGAGCACCAAGGGCGGATCGAGCGACACGGACGAAAACGAATTCGCCGTCATGCCGACGCGCATCTCGCCCGCGCGCGCGGTGATCACGGTCACGCCGGTCGCGAATTGGCCGAGCGAGCGGCGATATGCGACCGGATCAGTCGCCGGATCGCCCATTTCCGCCGCGGTTTCGATCTCAAGCACGACGGATTTTGCGTCGTCCGGCTGGGATGATGACATCGGTTTTGTCCGCAGTGCGAGCAAGGATCGCGATTGAATCCAGCATATAGGAAGTGACGCGCGCGGGGCACTCCCCTGCTCGGCTGCGAAGCCCGAGCTCAGCGGCCTGGCGCAGCTGCGAAGGCCACTTAGCTGCGAAGACCTGGCGCCTCCTGGCCGGTGCGTTCGACATATTCGGTGTAGCCGCCGCCATATTGGTGAATCCCGTCGGCGGTCAGTTCCAGGACACGATTGGAGAGCGCGGAAAGAAAATGCCTGTCGTGCGAGACGAACAGCATGGTTCCATCGAACTCCGACAGCGCGGCGATCAGCATGTCCTTCGTCGCCATGTCCAGATGGTTGGTGGGCTCATCCAGCACCAGAAAGTTCGGCGGATCATACAGCATCTTCGCCATCACGAGCCGCGCCTTCTCGCCGCCGGACAGCACCCGGCAGCGCTTCTCGACATCGTCACCGGAAAAGCCGAAGCAACCGGCCAGCGCGCGCAACGAGCCCTGCCCGGCTTGCGGAAATGAATCCTCCAGCGACTGGAACACCGTGCGCTCGCCATCCAGAACGTCCATGGCGTGCTGGGCGAAATAGCCCATCTTGACGCTGGCACCGAGCGCGACCCTGCCGTCATCGGGCGGCGTCGTCCCGGCCACCAGCTTCAACAACGTCGATTTGCCGGCGCCGTTGATGCCCATCACGCACCAGCGCTCGCGCCGCCGCACCGCGAAATCCAGCCCCTGATAAATGCTGCGCCGGCCGTAGCCCTTATGAACGTTCTGCAAACTCACGACGTCTTCGCCGGAGCGCGGCGCCGGCGGAAATTCGAATGTTACGGTCTGGCGCCGCTTTGGCGGCTCGACCCGCTCGATTTTCTCCAACTTCTTGACGCGGCTCTGCACTTGCGCGGCATGCGACGCCCGCGCCTTGAATCGCTCGATGAATTTGATCTCCTTGGCGAGCATCGCCTGCTGACGCTCGAACTGCGCCTGCTGCTGCCGATCATTGACCGCGCGCTGCTCGGCGTAGAACAGGTAATTGCCGGAATAGCTCGTGAGCGAGCCGCCGTCGATCTCGACCACCTTCGACACGATCCGGTTCATGAACTCGCGATCATGCGAGGTCATCAGCAGCGTGCCTTCGTAACCCTTGAGAAATTGCTCGAGCCAGATCAGACTCTCGAGATCAAGATGGTTGCTCGGCTCGTCCAGCAGCATGGCGTCGGGGCGCATCAGCAGGATGCGGCCGAGCGCGACCCGCATCTTCCAGCCGCCGGAGAGCGCGCCGACGTCGCCTTCCATCATCTCCTGACTGAAACCTAATCCAGCCAGCACTTCGCGGGCCCGCGCGTCGAGCGCATAGCCATCGAGTTCCTCGAAGCGGGCCTGCACTTCGCCGTAGCGTTCGACGATGCTGTCCATGTCGTCGGCGCGATCCGGATCGGCCATTGCGAGCTCGAGCTCCTTCAGTTCGCTCGCGACGCCACTGACCGGGCCGGCTCCGTCCATCACCTCGGCGACCGCGCTCCGCCCCGACATCTCGCCGACATCCTGGCTGAAATAGCCGATGCTGACGCCACGATCGACCGCGACCTGCCCCTCGTCCGGCTGGTCTTGACCCGTGATCAGCCGGAACAGCGTGGTCTTGCCGGCGCCGTTCGGACCGACCAGGCCGATCATTTCGCCGCGCTGAAGCGCCACCGACGCCTCGATGAAGACGATCTGGTGGCCGTTCTGCTTGCTGATGTTGTCGAGCCGGATCATGTGCGCGCGAGGTTGGAAATGCTGCGGCGCACATATCCCATTTGCGGCTTCTGCGGAAGCGTTTTCGCGATCGCGCGAGGCCGAAACCGGCCCGGCGCTGGCCTAGTACCGCCTATCTGAAGTCCCTGCACCATTCGCCGCTAACCATCTTAGGGACTTCAGATAGAAAGCGGGACTAGCTTCATAGGCTTGCTAGTGCCCCTTTGGTTTTCGACGTTCGTGTCGGTGGTCGCCGCGCGGTATCACAAACGTCGAAAACCGGGCACTAGGGCCTTGCGTAGGCGCCGCGGCCGAAGACACGGTCCTTCATGTCGACCGTTGCGGTCTCCCGCGTCGACTTGATGGTGGCGATCTTGGCCAAGGCGGTCTGCACCGCGGGCCGCGCCTCCAGCATCACGATCCAGCGTTTGACGTTTGGACGCGCCTCGATGTCGATTTTCAGGATCGGGTAATAGCGCAGCCACGGCAGCGCCGCGATGTCCGCGATCGAATACTCCTCGCCGGCGACGAAGCGATGATGTGCCAGCTGCTTGTCATAGACATCGTAAAGCCGGTTCACCATCGTCTTGAAGCGGCTCAGCGCATAATCATTGCCATCCTTCGGCGCATAGTTGGAAAAATGCACGACCTGGCCGCTGAACGGGCCTCCCGCCGACATCTGCAGAAACATCCATTGCATGACATCGGACCGTTGCCCCGGATCCGACGGGATCAGACGTCTGGTCTTGTCGGCGAGATAGACAAGGATGGCCCCCGACTCCCAGACCACCTGCCGCTTTCCGCCCGGCCCATCATGGTCGACGATGACGGGCAGTTTCTGGTTCGGCGTCAGCTTCTCGAAGTCGGGCGTGAAATGCTCACCCTTCCAGGTGTCGACCAGAATGGTGTTGTAAGGCAGCTCAAGCTCTTCGAGCGCGATGAAAATCCTTTGGATGGTCGGGCTGGTCAGGGCGTAGAGATCGATCATGACGCTGCTCCCGAAGGATTTGGCGGCTAACCCGCGCCGAGGGCCAGCGCGATATTGTAGGTTGCCAGACTCGCGAGGTAAGCCAAAGCCAGCATGTAGGCAAAGGTGGTTGCCATCCAGCGCCAGCTTCCGGTTTCGCGTCGGATCACCGCCAGCGTGGATGCGCATTGCGGCGCAAAGATGTACCACGCGAGCAGCGAGAGCGCTGTCGCCAGCGACCATTTGGTGGCGAGCACCTGGCCGATCTGATCGGCCGCTTCCTTGCCGCCTTCGATGGCGTAGACGGTGCCGAGCGCGGCCACCGCGACCTCGCGCGCCGCCATGCCCGGGATGAGCGCGACCGCGATCTGCCAGTTGAATCCGAGCGGCGCCAACAAGGGTTCCAGCGCTTGGCCGATCATCGCGGCCAGGCTGTAATTGATCGCGGGGCCGTCGGCGCCGGCCGGCGGCAACGGAAACGACGCCAGAAACCAGATCACCACCATCATCGAGAAGATCGTGGTGCCCGCCCGCTGCAGGAACATTTTGGCGCGTGCGTAGATGCCGATCGCAATGCTCTTGAGTTGCGGCAGCTTGTAGTCTGGAAGCTCGAGCATGAAGGGCGACGGCGCCTCGTCGCGCAGCATGAAGAACTTGATGACGAACGACACGCCGAGCGCGCTGATGATGCCGGCGGCGTAGAGGCCGAACATCACGAGGCCGCGGAGATTGACCCAGCCGCCGATCTGCCGGTCCGGGATGAACGCCGAAATGATCAGCGTGTAGACGGGAATGCGCGCCGAGCAGGTCATCAAGGGTGCGATCAGGATCGTTGTCAGGCGGTCGCGCGGGCTGTCGATCACCCGCGTCGCCATGATGCCGGGAATGGCGCAGGCAAAACTCGACAGCAGCGGGATGAAAGCGCGGCCATGCAGGCCGGCGCCGCCCATGATGCGATCCATCAGGAACGCCGCGCGGGCCATGTAGCCGAAATCTTCCAACAGCAGAATGAACAGGAAGATGATGACGATCTGCGGCAGGAACACGACGACGCTGCCGACGCCCGAAATCAGACCGTTCTCCAGGAAGCTTTGCAACAGCCCCGCCGGCAAGGTGTCGTGGACGAGCTGCCCGAGCGCACCGAACATTGCTGACAGCAATTCCATCAGCGGCTGGGCCCAGGCGAACACCGCCTGGAACATCACGAACAGGATCGCAGCGAGAACGATGAGACCCGCCACCGGATGCAGCACGACGGCGTCGATGCGGGCCGTCCAGGTATCTGGGCGCGCTGGCAGGCTGACGGCATCCGCAATGATGCGGTCGGCCTCCCGCTGCAAAGCGCGCAGTTCCGCCGCGCCGAGCTGGTGCCAATGATTGCCCGCGGCCGGACCTTGCGCCAGCGCGACCATCTCATCGGTCTTGTTGAGCAGATCGGCGATCCCGTTCTTGCGGACCGCAATCGAGGTCACCACGGGAACGCCGAGCGCGGCCGACAGCTTCGGCACGTCCACCGTGACGCCGCGGCGGGCGGCGATGTCGAACATGTTCAGCACGAGCAGCAGCGGCCGGCCCGTGCTCTTCAGTTCGAGCAGCAGGCGAATGGTCAGCCGGAGATTGGTGGCGTCGGCGACGCACAGGACAAGATCGGGCGTGGGCTCGCCCGGCGTGCGCCCGAGCACCATGTCGCGGGTGATTTCCTCGTCGGGACTGCGACCGCGCAACGAATAGGTGCCGGGCAGATCGACCACCGAGATCTGCCGGCCGCGCGGGGTGACGAACGAGCCTTCCTTGCGCTCCACCGTGACGCCAGGGTAGTTCGCGACTTTCTGCCGGCTGCCGGTCAGCGTGTTGAACAGCGAAGTCTTGCCACTGTTCGGAGTGCCCACCAGGGCGAGATGCAGCAACGGCGCTTCCATCGCCTCAGTGCCCGTAGGCTCCAGCCACGATCACGGCCAGGGCCTCGCGGCGGCGGAGCGCGATCGTGACGTTTTCAACGCGGACCGCGATCGGATCACCGCCGATCACGCCCTCGTGCAGCACCTCGACCTGCGCGCCTTCGACGAAGCCGAGCTCGATCAAACGGCTTTCAAGTTCGCTCGAGGTCAGCGCCGAGGCGACATCGCCGGCCGCCAGATGCTGGATCACACCGGTGTAACCGCGCTTCGCGGTCCCGAGAGGCCACCGGTCCGTCTTGGTCTGTTCGCTCATCGCCTGTCTTTTCCCCTCCGCAGACGGCCGGTCAAGGCCGGCGGTCAACACGACGCCGCGTTTAGAGCGATTATAAAAGACGGGGCCGATGGCGGGCGTCGGCTGGGCGTTCGGTTAAGCAACGGCCGAGCTTTAAATCCGCTCGAAGTGCGCTTGAGCCGGAAAAGCCTTTGAAACCGGAAACCCCGGCAGCCGGGATCAGCGCGTCGGCCGGAGCTGCCTGTTTCTTGGTCTACTTTTTTATGTCGGCCTGCGCCTGTGCCTCGGCCGGACGATAGTGCTGCGGCCACAACCGCTTCACCACGTCGCGATCTGCTGCATAGGCATAGCACGTGTTCAGATTTGCCGGCGCGTCGCCCGTTTCCACCGGCTTGCCGCTGCTCAGCCGCTTATGGACCCGGATCCCCTGGATCGCGGTGGTCGCGAGCGGAATCAGCATCTCCATCAAATGCGTGCAGCTCGCCGTGCCGCGCAGCCTTTCCCTGACCTTGGCGGACCAGCCCTTGGCAATCCGTTCGCCGACCAGCACCTGCAGGGTCGGTTCCGCAGCCCGACACAAAGGGAACGGGGTCACATCGGAGGAAGCCTCAATCGCCTGGACGACGAAATCGGCGTCCACCGTCACCCGCACCCAGAGATCGTGCAGCGGCTGTCCAGCCGGGACCGGCGCCGTCGCCAAGGGACGCAGCAGCGGGAATGGCTTGCGATCCAGCAAATGGGCCTCGACATCGTAGAGCCCGTCGGCACGCGCGTAGGTCTTCATGTCGATGACCCGATGATGAACTTCGCTGCGCTGTGCCGCCTCAGACAATGGCATCGGTGATTTCTCCTGAAAACGTCAAACTCAACGCCTTACACCACACCCTTTGCGAAAAAGTCGTCGATCTCAACCTCGCTATAGCCGAGTTCGCGGAGAATTTCCCGCGAATGTTCGCCGATGTCAGGTGTTTCACGATAGACGTCCTTGGTCGCGCCCTCGATGTCAATTGGACTGGCGAGCACCTTCATCGCGTCCGCCGTCGGGTTAACGGGACGCGTGACGCGCAGATGTTGCACTTGCGGGTCTTCCAGCACCTGCTTGACGTTGAGCACCGGACCGCAGGGCACGCCGGCGGCGTTCAGCCGCTCGATCCATTCGACAACCGGCCGTTCCTTCAGCCGCGCGGCCACGATCGCCTTGATCTGTTCGGCATTGGCCTTGCGACGGTCCGGGCTGTTGAAGCGCTCGTCATCGACGAGATGGCGCAGATCGGCGGCGTCGCAGAACCGGGCGAACAGCCGCTGCGTCGAGGCCGCGACATTCATGTATTCGCCGTCGCCGGTCTCGAACGTGCCCATCGGCGCCCAGAACGGGTGGTCATTGCCGACGGCCTTCGGCACCACGCCCGTGGTGAGGTATTTCATCGCCTGATTGTCGAGCATCGCAACCATGGACTGCAACAGCGAGGTCTTGACCCAGGTTCCCTGCCCCGTGGCCTCGCGGCCCAGCAACGCGACCAGAATGCCATGCGCGAGAAACATGCCGGTCGTGATGTCGGCTATCGCGATGCCGACCCGCAGCGGACCTTGCCCGGGCATGCCGGTGATCGACATCATGCCGCCGATGCCCTGGGCGATCTGATCGACCAGGCCGTGCTGACCCTTCGGGCCGTCCTGGCCGTAGCCGGAGATGCTGCCATAGACGAGGCGCGGATTCACTTTTCTGACGGTTTCGTAGTCGATCTTCAGCCGGAATTTCACGTCGGGCCGCATGTTCTCGATGATCACGTCGGCATCCGCCGCAAGTCGCATGAAAATCTCGTGCCCGAGCGGAGATTTGAGATCGAGCCCGATCGATCGTTTGTTCCGATGCAGGTTCTGGAAATCGCCTTGCATTCGCCGGCCGACAAGGCCGTCATTGATCTGATCGGATTCAACGCGCTCGATCCGGTAAACCTGAGCGCCCCAATCGGACAGTTGCCTGACCGCCACCGGTCCGGCGCGCGCATGTGTCAGGTCGAGGACCTTGAATCGCCCGAGCGGATATTGCTGAGCGGATAGTGCTCCCGGCGTTTCGGATGAGGCCTTGAAAGTCGTCGCGGTCATGTCGAGAGCTTTCACGCGGCAATCGCGTGGACAGTGCCGCCCTCTCAGGATTGGCCGAAGAGTTCAGGGCCATCAAGCAAAAAAGCCGCTTCACCTCATCGCCATAGGCGAAGGACCTAGCGTCCCGATTCCGAAGTTCGCAATACTTTTGCGGCACCCTCTGATGCGAACTTCGGAATCAAAGGGACACTAGCAAATTTATGATTCTAGTGTGGTTTTGGTTCAGAAGTTCTCTTGGAGGACTCGCTGAAACAATGAAGAGAACTTCTGAACCACCACACTAGGGTCAGCAGGCTTTCAGATCGCGCGAATGGCAGCCATGCAGCACGCTTGTAACGGTGGCGGAAGGGAGTGGGAGTCGAACCCACGAAAGACTGACACAGCCTCAACCGGGTTTGAAGTCCGGCCGCTCCACCGGGAACGATTCCCTTCCGCAAATCCATCCTGACCGGTCGCGTCCGGCGGACGCGTCAAGCCGGGGTCGCGAGCCGGTTCGAGGCGGCCGCGACCGCGGCCTTCGCATCCGCCATCGCGTCGGTGAGTTGTCCCGCATAGCCCGCGCGAACGGCGCCGATCGCAAACAGGTTCTGAAGGCTGCTTTCGAGCTGCGTGTTGACTTTCACGAAGCCGGAGTCCCGCTCCACCAGATCGGACAGGAAATCCGCGTTGGGCTCCAGACCGACATAGGCGAAGAAGCCCTTGCAAGGCAGCGTCTCCGTCGCTCCCGATGTCGCGTTCCGCAGGCGAACGCCGGTGACCGCGTCGGAGCCTTCGATGCCTTCGACGATGGTGTCGAAATGAACAATGATGCGGGAATTGCCCTGCACGGCTTTGGCGAAATCTGCGCGCGCCGAGAACGACGCCCCGCGATGCACGAGATGCACGGCCGAACAATATTCGGCGAGCACCAGCGCCTCCTGCAAGGCCGAGTCCCCGCCCCCGACGACGACAACCGATTGATCACGGTAGAGCGGCGCATCGCAGTCGGCGCAGTGCGCGACACCGCGATGCTCGAACTCGGTCTCGCCGGGAATGCCGAGCTTGCGCAGCCTCGCGCCGCTCGCGAGGATCACACAGCGGGCGGAATAGCTGCCTTCAGCGGTCTTCACCGCGATCGCGCCGTTGGCGCCGCGATCGAGCGAGGTCACGGGCTCCATCAGCGTCGTGACGCCGAGATCCGCGACGCGCATCATCATGTCGGCAGCAAGATCGCCGCCGGTTTCCGGCAAGCCCGATGGCGCCGGCTGCAGATGGTTCACGTTGACGACGAGGCCACCGAACATCTGCTCCTCTGCGAGCCCCACCTTGAGGTTCTTGCGAACAGCCTCTTCGGCGGCGGTCAAGCCGGCCACGCCCGCGCCGATAACAAAGATGTCGAAGTTCTCGCTCATGATGATGTTCTTGCTCTTCTGTTGGTATCGCCGACTGCCGCCGGACGACATTGCTTAGCAGATCATTCCGCCTGGCCCAAATGACCACTTCGCCGCCGCGAGGACCGCCTCATCTCTGATCAGGTCCCGATCTGGCGGGTCACGGCGTAGCCGCCATAGCTGCCCCAGCCAGGACACACGGCAGCGAAATAGGTGCGGCCGCCAGCCACGACGATGTGGATGTCCTCCGGCGTGGTCGTGAGCGGGATCCGCGCCGTTGGCGAATCCACATTGAAGCGCAACGGTTGCCGGCCCTGCTGAATCAGCGAGGCCCGCATATTGCTTCGGAAGGACCCGGTGAGCTTGATCTCGGCAAGCGTCCGCCGCGCATTGTCCCAAAGATGCTCGCGGATGTCGGTCTTGGTCCAGCCCGCTTTGGCAAATTCCTCGGCCTGGCGTGGATTGATGACGACCAGACTCTGACCGCCGGTGTGGATGTTGTTGTTGCCGAGCGCGGCCATTGTATCGGCCAGCACGTAGAGCATCTCGCCGGGCGAACCATGGCAATCGGCGCTGTGCGGACCTTCGCAGGCAAACACCGTGACCGCATCGCTGCCCGCAGGACAACCGCGCTCGACATGCAAAGGCTCCCACGGATTGTCCTCTTCCTCCTCGGCGATGCAGAAGGCATATTCGGCCGGGTTCGACAGCGTGCACATGTCGGTCTTGCCGGGCACGGCACCGCCGAGATTCCACATGGCGAGCCGCAGCGCGCGACCGACCGCGGCGTTGGCACGGAAACCATTGCCGAACACTCCGTCGCGCGAATTGAAGTTGAGTCGCTTGGCGATCGGTCCGTTGACGATGGTCAGCGTCGTGCACATGTGCGTGGTCTGAATGACGCCATTGAGATTGTGCTCGGGCGCCTGCATCGCCTGGACCGCCGCGATCACGATCGGAAACAGCTCCGGCGTACAGCCGCCCATCACGGCATTCACGGCCAGTTTTTCCACCGTGATGTTGTCGTTCTTCGGCGGCATCTCACCGAGCGATTCATCCCGGTCGCGCCCGCTGGCGGCAATCAGCGATTCCACGAGTTTCCGGGTCGGCAGCACGATCGGCAGGCCGTCGCTCCAGCCGCGCTCGTAAAACGTCTCGATCGCCTGCTCATAGTCGTCGGTTTCGAACGAGGTTCCGGAAAGATTCAGCATTGCCACGTCTCAATCACCGCGTTGGACGCATGTTGTTATGCACAGCACTGTAGTGTTGGGTCGACGGGGTGTCCACTGCGCCGCCGCAGCATAGGCGATGCCCAAATCGCGACGGCGTCGGCCGTCACATGACACCGGCAAAGCCGAGCAAGGCGCCGGCTCCGAGCAGCAAGAGCGGATTGATCCGCGTCACCAGCGACAGCACCGCGGCGATGAGCGTCACCGCGACCGCAGTCCAGGTCTTGTCGACGGAATAGCCGAGCAGCGCCACGCTCGCGCCGGTCATTCCGATCGCGACCGGCACCAACGCCGTGCGGATCACGCCAGGCCAGGTGCGTTTGCGCGAGTGCTGCATGATCCGGTCGACGGTGTAGGCGAGCGCGGCGCTCGGGCCGCACATCGCCAGCGTGGACACGATGGCTCCGGCCGCGCCTGCGACGTGATAGCCGATCAGCGTCACCACCAGGATGTTGGGACCTGGCGAGATTTGCGCGAGCGCGACCGCCTCGGTGAACTCGCGGTCGCTCATCCAGTGCTGCGTCTCCACCGCAATCCGGTGCATGTCCGGCAGCGCCGACAGCGCGCCGCCGACCGCCAGCAGAGACAGCACCACGAAAGTCAGCGCCAACACGGTCAGATCATGGCCGGTGCCGCTCATGACGGCCTCGATCGTCGTGCGACAACGGTCACCGCAATGCTTGCCGGCACGGCGGTCAGCACCACCCAGGTCAACGGCCAGCGCATGATGCCGAGCGCGAGGAACACCGCTGCGATGATGACGAAGGGCAAGGGCGAACGACGCTTCGCCAGCGGCTCGATCATCTTGATCGTCATGCCGAGCAGCAGGCCGGAGGCCACCGTGACGACGCCTGAGAGCGCGCGCTGGGCAGGCTCGATGTCGCGATATTGCGAATAGACGGCCGCAATCATCACGACAATGATGGCGGGAAAGATCAACAAGCCAAGGAACGACACGATGCCGCCCGGCACGCCGCGCACGCGCGATCCGAACACCATTGCGAGATTGACGATGTTGGGTCCGGGCAGGAACTGACTGAGGGCAAAAATCTCGTTGAAGGCTTCCGGGCTGAGCCAGCGGCGGCGCTCGACAATGTCGCGGCGCGCCCACAGCAGCACGCCGCCGAAGCCCAGCAGCGACATTTGCGCGAAGGCAAAAAACAATTTCGCCAGACCGGGCGGATGCGCCTTCAGGTCCGCGAATTCTGCCTGCCTCGTGTTCTGCATCCACGACGCTTAAATCGTCAGGCCATGCGGATCAACGTGATCGCGGTCGGCGGCAGAGCATGACAGGAGGATGGGTGCGAGTGTCCCGGCCGATGCTGCGCGTGAATCATCGCTTCGCCATCCGGCACGGCGCGGGCGCACCATGTTACCGGAAGAGGTCAGCTGATTCGCGTGGAGCCGGGATTGGCTGGGGAACTAGGATTCGAACCTAGACAGGCAGAGTCAGAGTCTGCAGTCCTACCATTAGACGATTCCCCAACTCAGGCGCGCAACCGTGCAGCCGACAACTGGCCGCGCCGGCGCCCGATTGGTCGAGGCCTCATATAAATGGCTCGGATGTCCCGGTCTACCCCTCCTCTGCACCGGAACTGTGCAACCTATGAGATCCATTAACGCTTTGGCGACAAAGCACGGGCCATATTGGAATTTGGGCAGCGGAGCGGGACGCTCCTCGAATCGACGGACCACCATGCAGCTTTCTTCCGCCGGAACGCAGTTCGGCAGCGTTGTCTCGGTGCGCGGCTCGCAGGCCCGGATCGGCATCCTCCACGCGCCTCAACTGAGCCAGTTCGAGATTCGGGCGACCGTCGGGCGCTTTATCAGCATTCGAAGCGCGAAGTCCGCGATCATCGCGATGGTGACCGAAGTGTCCAGCGAGGGCCTGCAGCAGGCCGGACCCGGCCAGTATTACGCGATCGCCTCGGTCGATCTGCTCGGCGAAATCAGCGATGCGACGGGACAGCCGCGTTTCCAGCGCGGCGTCACGGTCTATCCGGCCATCGGCGATCCCGTAAACCCGATCGGCAACCAGGAATTGCGAACGATCTATGCGCGGTCGGAGAAGGACGTGATTCACGTCGGCGCCTTGCAGCAGGACCCCACCGTCGAGGCCTTCATCGACGTCGACGAAATGCTGAACAAGCACTTCGCGGTTCTCGGCTCCACCGGCGTCGGCAAATCGAGCGGCGTATCGCTGCTCTTGAACGAAATCCTGGTCACCAGGCCGAACCTTCGGATCTTCCTGCTGGACGTCCACAACGAATATGGCCGTTGCTTCGGCGATCGCGCCCTCGTGCTCAATCCGCGAAATCTGAAGCTGCCGTTCTGGCTGTTCAATTTCGAGGAAATCGTCGATGTGTTTTTTGCCGGCCGGCCCGGCACGGCGGAAGAACTCGAAATTCTGGTCGAAGTCATCCCTTACGCGAAGGCGATCTACACCCAATACCAGACCAGCGACCGCGTCGGCGTGAAGAAGATCGATCCGAAGCTCACGGGCTACACGGTGGACACGCCGGTCCCCTATCGGCTGCTCGACCTGATCGCCTCGATCGACGAGCGGATGGGCAAGCTCGAGAACCGCTCGTCGCGCCTCGTCTATCACAAGCTGCTGCAGCGGATCGAAGCGGTTCGCAACGATCCCCGCTACGCCTTCATGTTCGAGAACGCCAACGTCGGCGGCGACACGATGGCCGAAGTGATCAGCCATCTGTTCCGGATCCCGGCGAACGGCAAGCCGATGACGATTATGCAACTCGCGGGGTTCCCTGCCGAGGTGGTCGACTCCGTAGTCTCCGTGCTGTGCCGGATGGCGTTCGACCTCGGTCTCTGGAGCGACGGCGCCTCGCAATTGCTGTTCGTCTGCGAAGAAGCGCACCGTTACGCCTCGGCCGACCGCTCGCTGGGCTTCGGGCCGACCCGCAAGGCCGTCTCGCGCATCGCCAAAGAAGGCCGCAAATACGGGGTCTTTCTCGGCCTGGTCACGCAACGGCCGGCTGAACTCGATCCGACCATCATCTCGCAATGCTCGACGCTGTTTACGATGCGGCTCGCCAATGAGCGCGACCAGGGCCTGCTGCGGTCGGCCGTGTCGGATGCCGCCGCCAATCTGCTGTCCTTCGTCCCTTCGCTCGGCACCCGCGAGGTGCTGGCGTTCGGCGAAGGCGTCGCGCTGCCGACGCGGCTGCGCTTCAAGGAACTGCCGCCGCAGAAATTGCCGCGGAGCGAGGTCACGCTCGCCACCGTCTCATCGACAACGCAAGGACCCGATCTGCACTTCATCGAATCGGTCATCGACCGTTGGCGCGGCGCCACCACCGCGCGCGAGCCCGCACCGAACAACACGGCGCCCTTGGAGCGGCCGATGCTGGCCAAGACCGTGGAATCGCCCTTGCTGCAGCCGTCGCTCGGCCTCGATCCGGACCGCTTCTCCTTGCTGAAAAAGCCGCTCCGCTAGCCGCTGTTCGGATCTGGGCGGCGCCAGCGGCGGCCGCCCGGATCGGCGGGATCAGAGCCAGCCGCACCGCCGGCGGCGCCTACGACGCACCGCCACCTCGACGCCAGCCTACCCCGCGGAGCGCTTTTCGTACCCGCGCCGGTCCGATATCGTCGGCCGAGTTCTACTCTCGTCAGCCCGTCTGTGAAGGAGGGCCGGATGCTCGATTCAGCAGAAATTGCATTGCGGCTTGGGGTCGCGACCGCCGCCGGCGGATTGATGGGACTGAACCGGGATCTCAGGGGCAAGCCGATCGGCCTGCGCACCCTGGGCCTCGTCGGTCTCGCCACAGCACTTGCCGTGATGCTCGCCCAGGCCGACAGCAAAGGGCTCGCCGACATCACGGATGCGACCAGCCGCGTGATTCAGGGCATCCTGACCGGCATCGGTTTTCTCGGCGCGGGCGTCATTGTGCATCGCGATGGCCATCGTCGCGTCCACGGCCTGACCAGCGCCGCCTGCACGTGGTTGACGGCATGTATGGGAATTGTGTGCGGCGCCGGAGAATGGCGGCTCGTCCTGCCGGCGCTGGCGATCGCGTTCCTGGTCCTGCTCTTCGGCGGCCGGGTCGAACGCGCAGTGCATCGCCTGCTCGGCGGTTCGGGCGAGCCCACGACCGCATCCGAGCCCACGGATTCTCCGCCATAGGCGGAGCGGCGGATAACCGGCCTCGCGGGATGCGCGCTGCAAGCATCGCTCGGTTGATATTTTCGCACGCGACGCCAGCGTCTAGTCGTGGTGAAGTGCGATTCCGAGCGAGTGGAGTGGATTTGACATTCGCTACCCCGCCGCCAGGAGTCCGAGAAGCGAATGTCAAATCCAGATCTCCACTAGAATCCTAAATTTGCTAGTGGTCCTTTGATTCTAACATTCGCAAAAGGGACATGCCGCAAGGGGATGCGAATGTTAGAATCGGACCACTAGCGTTTCGTCAAGGTGACAGCGCGCCTCATGGCAACCCAGCGGCAACCGATCGAACCTCATGGCTCGTCGCAAGGCGACGAGCGGAAGGTCATCCCCTTTCGCCCGCGGGCCAGTCAGCAGGCGACGAAATCGCCATCGCAAAAGTCCATACAGGCGCCGATCCTGCCTGAGGATCTCTCAAGTTATGAGCGCGATCGCGAGGTCGATGATTATCGTCACCGCATGATCATGAACGTCGCGGCCGGCGTCGCCACCATGGCGCTGACCGCCTTCGGCATCTGGCTCGCCATGAGCATCGCCGACCTGCGCAAGACCACCGATTGCATTCTGGTGGGGCGCTCCGACTGCACCAGCATCCCCGCGCATCATCGGTAGTGCCGCCGATCTGACATTCCTGCACACCCTGCCGCAACTCCTTCTCAGGAACGTCAGATCGAAAGCGGCACTCGCACCATGGGCTTGCTCGTGCCCTTTGGTTTTCGACGTTCGTGAAAGAAGGTGCGGCGCTGTAGCACGAACGTCGAAAGCCGGGCACGAGGCTTGGGGACTTCAAATCGGCCCTACCGCCGCCATTGAACTCGCACCGAGCGTCCGATATACGACCTCGCCAGCTCCTATCGATCGCATTCGGGGGCTTGGAACAGCCGGCGCGTCGAAACAAATCTTTCCGTTAATTCAAAGGCTTATGATGTCGACCTTCGATCAAGTTGCCAACATCATTGCGGAGACTTGCGACATTCCGCGCGACACCATCACGCCGGAAAGTCACGCCATTGACGACCTCGGCATCGACAGCCTCGATTTTCTCGATATCGCCTTTGCCATCGACAAGGCCTTCGGCATCAAGCTGCCGCTGGAGAAATGGACCCAAGAGGTCAATGACGGCAAAGCCACCACCGAGCAGTATTTCGTCCTGAGCAATCTCTGCGCCCGCATCGACGAATTGGTCGCCGCCAAGGGCGCGTAAGCGTCCAGCGCCATGAAGCTTGAATATTTCCACCTGATCGACCGGATCGTCGAACTCGACACTACCGACAGTCGGATCAGGGTCGAAGCCAACGTCCCCCATAGCAGCACCATCTTCGAGGGTCATTTTCCCGGCAAGCCGCTGATGCCGGGCGTGCTGCTGATCGAGTCGATGGCGCAGACCTCGGGCTGGCTGCTGGTAGCGTTGAACCATTTCGAAAAAATGCCGTTCCTGGCCGCGGTCAAGGATGCGAAGCTGCGCAGCTTCGTGCCTCCCGGCGCGCGGCTGGACATCACGGCGGGCATCGCCCATGAAGGCTCGGGTTTCGCGATCACGGAGGCGGCCATCGCCATCGATGGCAAAAAGACCTGCAACGCCACCCTCACCTTTTCGATCCTGCCCTTTCCCGATGATGCCTTTCGCGACCACATGCTTGCGACGGCGAGGCAGATCGAATTCCCAGAACAGGCGATGACGCATGGCTGAGGGCAACACCGTCGAGACCAAGCCCGTCGAGACCTGGATCACCGGCATCGGCCTCGCCTCCTCGCTCGGCGAAGGCATCGAAGCGAACTGGGACGCTTTGACCAACGGCGCGCTCAATGTCGATGAGACAACTTACGCGCCCTTTCTGGTCCATCCGCTGGCGCCGGTGAATTTCGACAAGCAGATCCCGAAGCGCGGCGATCAGCGGCAGATGGAACCATGGCAGCGCATCGGCACCTATATCGCCGGCCTCGCGCTGGAATCGGCCGGCATCAAGGGCAATGCCGAGATTCTGGGCCGAATGGACATGATCGTCGCCGCCGGAAGCGGCGAGCGTGATCTCGCGGTCGACGGCGCCATCCTGACGGAGTCGGTCAAAGGCAATGTGGCGCCGGATTTCCTCAATGTCCGCCTGCAGAGCGACCTGCGGCCGACCTTGTTTCTGGCGCAGCTGTCGAACCTGTTGGCCGGCAACATCTCCATCGTGCATGGCGTCACCGGCTCATCGCGCACCTTCATGGGCGAGGAAGCCTCGAGCATCGACGCCGTGCGCGTCGCGCTGGCCCGCATCGCCTCGGGTCAGAGCGATATCGCGCTGGTCGGCGCCGCCCACAATGCCGAGCGCAAGGACCTGCTGCTGGTCTATGAGTTCGGTAAGTTCAATTTGCGGGACAAATTCGTGCCTGTCTGGGCGCGCGAGCCCAATGGCGGCTTTGCGCTGGGTTCGGGCGGCGCGTTCCTCGTGCTGGAATCCAAGCAGCATGCGCAGGCCCGTGGCGCCAGGCCGTTTGCGAAACTGTCGGCTGTCGTTGCCGATCACGCCCGCCGCAGCGGCGCGAACGCCGCTTCGGCCGTCACCGACAGCCTCACGGCGCTTTGGACCCGGCTGCACCCGGACGCCGGCGCAAATGCGATCATCACCGGCGCGACCGGCGCCGAGCCCGCCACCTCGCAGGAGCGCCGGTTTCTCAACCAGCACGAGACATCGGCGATTCGCGCCACCGGCAGCCGCTTCGGTCACCTGATGGAGGCGCAGTTTCCGCTGGGCATCGCGCTTGCCGCCTTTGCTGTCTCGAAAGGCGCATTGTTTCCGCCGAGTGACAGCACCGGACTCGAGATTGCAATGTCGGCCCGGCCATCCCAAATTGTCGTGATCGGGACCGGACACTGGCGCGGCGAAGGCATGGCGCTGGTCGGAGCGGCCGACTGAGGCCGGGGCACATCGGGGAGCTTGCCATGACAGCGACACGCGACAAGATGGGCCGCCCGATCGTGGTCGTCACCGGCATGGGCGTGGTGACGCCGCTCGGCAGCGGCAAGAGCGACAATTGGGCGAAGCTCACGGCCGGTGAATCCGGCATCCGCAAGATCACGCGGTTTCCCACCGACGGCATGCGGACGACGATCGCCGGCTGCGTCGACAGCATCAAGGTCGAGCCGCACACCTCGCTTGGCCTTGCCGAGCGCATGGCCGATCAGGCGACCGAAGAGGCGATCACACAGGCCGGAATCGGGGCCAAGGGCGATTTTCCGGGGCCGCTGTTTCTCGGCGCCGCGCCGGTCGAACTCGAATGGGCGCAGCGCGATGAGCTCGCCCGCGCCGCCGGCGCAACTGACGCGATCGATTACGAGACCCTGATCCGCGTCGCGGGCCAGTCGCGGTTCGCGCCCTATCATCAGCGCCATTTGTTCGGATCGATCGCAGACCATCTGTCGGAAAAATACGGCACCAAGGGCTCGCCGATCACCATCACAACCGCCTGCGCCTCCGGCGTCAGCGCCATCCAGCTCGGCGTCGAGGCGATCCGGCGCGGCGAAGCCGATGCCGCGCTCTGCGCCGCGACCGATTGCTCGATCAACCCGGAAGGCATCATCCGCTTTTCGCTGCTGTCGGCGCTGTCAACGCAGAACGAACAACCCTCGAGCGCCTCGAAGCCGTTCTCGAAAAACCGCGATGGCTTCGTCATCGCCGAAGGCGCCGGCGTGGTCGTCATCGAGAGCCTTGAAGCCGCGACCGCCCGCGGCGCCAAAATCCTGGGCGTCATCGCCGGCTGTGGCGAACTCTCGGATTCCTTCCATCGCACCCGCTCCAGCCCCGACGGCAAGCCGATCATCGGCTGCGTCCGCAATGCGCTGGCCGACGCCGGCATGACGCCGGACCAGATCGATTACATCAATGCGCACGGCACCAGCACGCCGGAAAACGACAAGATGGAATTCCTGGGGATTTCGACCGTGTTCGGCGACCTCGCCCAGAAGGTTCCGGTCTCGTCCAACAAGTCGATGATCGGGCACACGCTCTCGGCGGCCGGCGCCATCGAGGCGATCTTCTCCCTGCTCACGCTCGAGCATCAGCGCATCCCGCCGACCATCAATTACGACATTCCCGATCCCGCCATTCCCTTCGACGTGGTCCCGAACAAGGCGCGCGACGCCCGCGTGCGCGCGGCGATGTCGAACTCGTTCGGCTTCGGTGGCCAGAACGTCTCGATCATCATGACGGGTGAACCGGCCTGAACCCGAGTTCGAGACTGGTTTTTCACGCCTTGCGGAGTTGACGCGGCCGCACCCAACGGCGATACGCACTCACCACACTCGTCAATATCCCGAAAAGCCGGAACGCATGCGCGCGCTCAGCCTGGTCAAGGAAAAGCAGCTTGAAGTGCTTGACGTTGCCGCGCCCCCGCCGCCCGGGGCCGGCGAGGTGCAGATTCGGGTGCGCGCGGTCGCGCTCAATCACATCGACGTCTGGGGCTACCGCGGCATGGCCTTCGCCAAGCGCAAGCTGCCGATCGTCGTCGGCGCCGAAGCCTCCGGCGAAATCGCCGCCGTGGGCGCGGGCGTCAGCCGATTCAAGGTCGGCCAGCCCGTGGTGATGTATGGCGCGCTGACCTGCGGCGTCTGCCCGGCCTGCCGCGAGGGCCGCGACAATTTGTGTGAAAATGTCGCCGGCATCATGGGCTTTCATGTCGATGGCTTCGCCCGCGAGCTCCTGAACATGCCGGAACGGCTGGTGATTCCCGTCCCAGCCGGCGTCAGCCTGCGCGATGCAGCCTGCGCGCCGATCGCGTTCTCCACGGTCGAGCATATGCTGTTCGACAACGCCAAGCTGAAGCCCGGCGAGACCATTCTGGTCCATGCCGGCGGCTCGGGCATCGGTACCGTCGCGATCAAGATGGCCAAGGCGATCGGCTGCACCGTGATCACGACGGTCGGCGACGATACCAAGATCGAGCGCGTCAAGGCGCTCGGCGCCGATCACGCCATCAATTACCGCACTGAGCGGTTCGAGGGCGAGGTCCGGAAGATCACGAAGAAGAAAGGCGTCGATGTCGTGTTCGAGCATGTCGGCGCCGACACCTTCAACGGCTCGCTCCTGGTGCTGAAAAAGGGTGGACGGCTGGTGACCTGCGGCTCAACCTCGGGGCCGACCACCACGCTCAACCTGATGCAGCTGTTCCAGCAGCAGTACCGGATTTTCGGATCGTTCGGCGCCTCGATCAAGAACATCGCCGACAGCCTCGCCAAAATGGCCGCGGGGCTGACGCCCGTCATCGATACTGAAGTGCCGCTCGCCGATGTCGCCACGGCCCTGACGCGGATGGAAAGCCGCCAGGTGTTCGGCAAGATCATCGTCCATTTCTGATGCCCGTCGCGCGGACCCGGTTCGGCCAATCGCTGCAGTTGCGGATCAAAGCCGTCACGGATCGCGCGCTGGGCGCGGCCGTGGTCGCGCTGCTGCGCTGGGTCCGGCTCTACAATGTCGACATGATGGCGCGGCTGTTCGGCTGGGTGATGGGCCATGTCGGCCCCCTGCTGCACGAGCACCGCACCGGACGCGCCAATCTCACCGCCGCTTTTCCGGAAAAATCCGCCGATGAGATCGAGCGCATCCTGCGCGGCGTCTGGCAAAATCTGGGTTACTTCGGCGCCGAGTTCGCCAATCTCGACCAGCTCTGGGATTTCGACCCGGCTCATCCGATGGCCGGCCGGGTGGTCTCTGACATGGCCTCGTTCGACCGGTTCGTCCGCTTGCGCGAGGACGGCAAGGGCGCACTGATCTTCTGCGCGCATCTCGGCAATTGGGAAATGTCGGCGCTGGCCTTTCCGAAATTCGGCATCGACAATTCGGCGATCGTGTTCCGGCCTCCGAACAACCAGGCGGTCGCCGATGCCGTGCAGCGGCTGCGCATGGTCAATATGGGAACGATCGTGCCGACCCGGCTCGATACGCCGCTGCGGCTTGGGCGGATGCTGCAGGAAGGCGCGCATGTCGGCATGCTGGTCGACCAGCATTATTCGCCAGGCGTCGAGGTGACGTTTTTCGGCCGCAAGACCCAGTGTAATCCGCTGCTGGCGCGCCTCGCCCGCCAGGTTGAAGTGCCGATCCATGGCGCGCGCATCATTCGCCTGCCCAACCATCGCTTCCGATCTGAATTCTCCGACGAAATTCCGCCTGTTCGTGACGCCCATGGCAGGATCGACGTGCAAGGCACGATGCAGGCGATCACCGACGTGATCGAGGGCTGGATCCGGGAATATCCGGAGCAATGGCTGTGGCTGCATCGCCGCTGGCGGTAAGCATTAATCCTGTCGAGATCAGTCCTCATCCTGAGAGCCTGACCGGAAAATGTCTCTAGGCTGTCAACTTCCATCGTTCGTCATGCCCGGCCTTGTGCCGGGCATCCACGTCTTGTCTTCCATTCAGCGAAAAAGACGTGGATGGCCGGGACGAAGCCCGGCCATGACGACCATGGGTCAATTCAAAAAAAGATTTCGAGTCAGAATCTGAGGAGCGTTGCAACGCAACGCATCTCGAAGGATGAGACCTCATGGTTCGAGACGGAGCTTCGCTCCTCCTCACCATGAGGAACGCACAAATCACCGCCCGGTCTTCACCCGCGTCCACAGCCGGTTGATCAGCCGCTGCGTCGGCTGGTCATGCGCCCTGATTACGAACAGCCGCTTCAATGTCGCGTCGTCAGGATAGACGGTCTTGTCGTTGATGACCTTCGGACTGATCAGCTTCTGGCTGGCGAGGTTGCCGTTGGCGTAGGACAGGAAATCGGAATTGCGCGCCGCGATCTCCGGCCGGTACAGGAAATTGATCAGCGCGTGCGCCTCGTCGACATTCTTGGCGTCGGACGGGATCGACAGATTGTCGAAGAACATCTGGGCGCCTTCCTTCGGAATGGCGTAAGCGATCCTGATGCCGTTCTTCGCTTCCTCGGCCCGGGCCTGCGCCTGCTTGACGTCGCCGGACCAGCCAACCACCAGACAGATTTCCCCGGTCGCGAGCGCGTTCAGATATTCGGACGAATGGAATTTGCGGACGAACGGCCGCACCTTGGCCACCGCGTCGGCTTCTTTCTCGAGATCGGCCGGCTTGATCGAATTCGGATCAATGCCGAGCCAGGTCGCGGCTGCCGGCAACAGATCGTCGGCGGAATCCAGCATGTGGATGCCGCAATCCTTGAACTTGGCGATTTTGTCGGGATTGAAGATCACGTCCCAACTCGCCATCGCGTCTTCGAGCTTTGCGTCCGGCCCGAGCGCGGTCTTCACCATGTCGACATTGTAGCCGATTCCGGTGGTGCCCCACATGTAGTTCGCCGAATACTGGTTGCCGGGATCGTAGCTTGCCAGATGATCGGTCACGACCTGCCAGGTGTTGGCGAGATTGGGCAGCTTCGACTTGTCGAGCTTCTGGAACACCTTGGCCTGAATCTGCCTTTCCAGGAAATAGCCGGATGGAACGACCAGATCATAGCCCGATTTGCCGGCGAGCAGCCGCGTCTCCAGCGTCTCATTAGCGTCGAAGGTGTCGTAGGTGACCTGGATGCCGGTCTCCTTGGTGAAATCCTCCAGCACGCCCGGCGCCATGTAGTTCGACCAGTTGTAGAAATTCACATGGCGCTCGGAGGCAAGGCCCTGCGCTGCCGTTCCAAGGCCGAGCAGGGCCGTGAGCACAAGTGCTGTGCGGGCGCGCATCATGGTGTCTCTTCAGGTTCTGACGACGTGGGACAGCCGCTCCAGCGCCGCGTCGAGGGTCGCATCGCGCTTGGCGAAGCAGAAGCGGACCACCGATGTTACCGGATCATCTTCGTAAAACGCCGAGACCGGAATCGCGGCGACCTTGTGCTCGCTCACCAGGCGTTTGCAGAAGGCCTCGTCGGTTTCGTTGAGGCCAAGCGGCGCAAGATCAATATTGAGGAAATAGGTCCCCTGCGAGGCGATCACCGGAAATCCGATTTGCTGCAGGCCGCGCGTCAGCCGGTCGCGGCTGGCAGCGAGATCCTTGCGCATCTGCCGGAAATAATCGTCCGACTTGCCGAGACCATAGGCCACCGCGACCTGCAGGTTCCGCGGCGTCGTGAAGGTCAGGAACTGATGAGATTTCGCCAGCACGCGCAAAATCGACGGCGGGGCACAGACAAAACCGACCTTCCATCCCGTGAGCGAGAAAATCTTGCCGGCCGAGCCGATCTTGACGGTGCGCTCGTGCATCCCGGGTAACGTCATCAGCGGGATATGCGGCAGCCCGTCGAACACGACATGCTCCCACACCTCGTCGCAGACGGCGATCGCGTCGAACTCCTGGCAGAAGCGCGCCAGCAATTCGAGGTCTTCTTTCGGATAGACGATCGCCGCCGGATTGAGAGGATTGTTGAAGCAGACGACTTTGGTCCTGGCGTTGAATACCTCGCGCAGCGCCTCTTCCGTCAGGCGCCAATGCGGCGGCTGCAGGCGCACGATGCGCGGCGTGGCGCCGGCGCGCCGGATCAACGGCAGATAGGCGTCATAGGCCGGCGCAAACACCACGGCTTCATCGCCGGCCTCGAGCAGGCCGAACAGGCTCGCCGCGATCGCTTCGGTCGCCCCCGAGGTGATCATCACCTCGGTTTGCGGATCGAGCTTCAAGCCGTGCCAGTGATGGTAATGCGTCGCCACCGCCGCGCGCAATTCCGGAATGCCCATCATCGACGGATACTGGTTGTAACCGTTCAGCGTCGCATCAGCCGCCTTGCGCCGCACGTCCTCGGGGCCCGGATCGTCCGGAAAGCCCTGGCCGAGATTGATGGCATCGAGGTCGCGCGCAAGCTGCGACATCACCTCAAAGATCGTGGTCGGCAGACTGGCGTACAGGCGGTTCATCGAGGCATCAGCTCTTGATCGGTTGTCCCGCCGCTTTCCAGGCGAGCATGCCGCCCGCCAGATGCTTGTCATAGGGCAGGCCTTCGGCCTGCGCCGCGAGCGAGGCGGTGACCGAGCGGCGTCCGGAGCGGCAGGCGAACACCACGGTCTTGCCCTGCGGGTCCGGAATCTCCTGCGGGTCGAAGCTCGACAACGGCAACACCACCGCGTCCGGATAAGCTTCGGCGGCAACTTCATTGGGCTCGCGCACATCGACCAGAAGGTAGCGGCCTTCGGCCACGCCCCTGGCGACGTCGTCCACCGTCAAATCCTCGACTTTGTGCTCAGCTTCGGCCACGGCACCGTCTCCACGCTCAACTGATATCGCTATTGGTCTCAGCTTCGCCCGGCCGCAGACTCGCCTTTGACGCCGCGAAAATCAAGCGCGCGCTCAAATTTGGAAGCCGATTATCGTACCGCGGATCAGACCGTGACCTGGGTCCCGACCTCGACCACGCGCCCGGTCGGAATCTGAAAATAGCCGGTGGCATCGTTCGACATCCGGCTCAGCGCGATGAACAGGTGGTCCTGCCAGCGCGGCATGCCGGACGACGCGGCGGGCTTCAGCGACCGGCGCGACAGGAAGAACGAGGTTGCCATGATGTCGAACTGCCAGCCGAGCTTGCGTGCGATCACCAGCGCCGCCGGAATGTTCGGCTGTTCCATGAAGCCGTATCGCAGCGTCAGCCGCGAAAAGGTCGCGCTGATGTCCTCCATCCGGACGCGGTCCGCGATGGCGACACGCGGCGTCTGGCTGGTCTCGATGGTGAGAATGACATTCTTCTCGTGCAGCACCTTGTAGTGCTTCAGACTATGCATCAGCGCGGTCGGCGCGTTCTCCGGATGCGCGGTGAGAAATACCGCCGTGCCCGGCACCCGCTGCGGCGGCCGCTTCTCCAGCATGGCGACGAGGTCCGTGAGCAACAATTCCTGCTTGCGGGTCTTGTCGAACAGAAGGCGACTGCCCCGGCGCCACGTATACATCACCGTCATGACGACGGCGGCGAGCGCAAGCGGCACCCAGCCGCCTTCCAGCACCTTGAGCAGGTTGGCGACCAGGAAGGTCAGGTCGATCAGCAGGAACGGGCCGATCAACAGGGCCGCCGCGAGCGGCGACCATTTCCAGACCTTCCAGATCACGATGAAACCCATCATCGCGGTGACCACCATGGTTCCGGTCACGGAAATTCCGTAAGCCGACGCCAGCGCGCTGGAGGAGCGGAACAGCGCCACCAGCAGGGCCACTCCGAAGAACAGCAGCGTGTTGACGCGCGGCATGTAGATCTGCCCGGCATGGGCTTCGGAGGTGTGGATGATCTCGAGTCGCGGCAGCAGGCCGAGCTGGATCGCCTGCCGGGTCAGCGAATAGGCCCCGGTGATGACCGCCTGGCTCGCAATCACGGTCGCGGCGGTGGCCAGCACGACCATCGGGAACTGCGCCCAGTCCGGATACATCAGAAAGAATGGATTTTCGATCGTCTTGGGGTCGCCGAGCACCAGCGCACCCTGCCCGAGATAATTCAGCGCCAGCGCGGGCAACACGATGGCGAGCCAGGCGAGTCGAATCGGCTGCTTGCCGAAATGACCGAGGTCGGCGTAGAGCGCCTCGGCGCCGGTGACGGCAAGGAACACCGCGCCGAGCGTAACGAGACCGATGATGCCGTGATGGGCGACGAATGAGACCGCCGCGAGCGGATTGAAGGCCAGCAGCACTTCCGGATGGCGGATGATATCCGGCAAGGCCGGCACCGCGATCACCGCAAACCACAGACACATCACGGGTCCGAAGAAGATCGCCACCCGGGCCGTGCCACGCGACTGCGCGGCAAACAGCGCGATCAGGATGACGATGGTCAGCGGCATCACATAGGCGTCGAGCGCCGTCGTCACGACCTTCAGGCCCTCAACGGCCGACAGCACCGAGAGCGCCGGAGTGATGACGGCATCGCCGTAGAACAGGGCGCCGCTGATGATGCCGAGCACGGCCACAATGCCGTTGGTGCCGCCCAGCGCCCGTTGCGCCAGCGCCATCAGCGCCAGGGTTCCGCCCTCGCCATTGTTGTCGGCGCGGAGCAGGATCACGACGTATTTTAACGTGACCACGACGACCAGCGTCCACAGGATCAGCGACAGCACGCCGATGATCGCGGTCGGCGTGACGGCTGCGCCGCCGTCGGTCGCCGCCATCGCCGCCTCGCGAAAGGCGTAGAGCGGGCTGGTGCCGATGTCGCCGTAGACGACGCCGATGCTGCCCAATGTCAGGGCGCCCAAACCGGCGTGCGGAATATGCTCGCCTGGTTCGCTCGTCGCGTCGGTGGCTGGCGTCGCCGTTATGCTGGAAACCATCTGTCCCTCGGAACCGCTCGGTGGAGCGGCGAGCCTTATAATGCTGCGCTGCGAAAGGAACGCGCGCGGCTTGAGCATGGCAGCTATGCGCGTGTGCGGGGGCTTCCGCAAGTCGCCTTCGGACCTGTCCTCAGATCATCACCTCAGATGGTCACTTCAGATGGTCACTTGGGTCCCGACCTCCACCACCCGCCCCGTCGGAATGTGGAAGTAGTCGGTCGCATCGTTGGCTGACCGGCTGAGCGCGATGAAGAGATGGTCCTGCCAGCGCGGCATGAAGGAATGGGAGGCCGGCTTCAGCGACCGCCGCGAGACGAAAAACGAGGTCGACATCATCTCGAAATTCCAGCCGAGCTTGCGGGCCAGCGTCAGCGCCTGCGGCACGTTGGGCGATTCCATGAAGCCGAACCGCAGCGCGACTTTGGTGAATCGCTCACTGATCTTCTCCACCCGCACCCGTCGCTCCGAGGGAACGCGCGGGGCGTGATCGGTTTCGATGGTGAGGATGACATTGGTCTCGTGCAGCACCTTGTTGTGTTTCAGATTATGCATCAGCGAGGTCGGCACGAATTCGGGATCGCTGGTCAGGAAGATCGCGGTGCCCTGGACGATATGCGGCGGACGCTTTTCCAGGCTCTTGATCAGATCCTGCAACGGCACCTCGATGCGCCGGGTCTTCTGCGCCAGGATCGAGGTGCCTCGGCGCCACGTCCAGATGATCACCGCCATCATGGCGCCGAACAGCAGCGGCACCCACGCGCCCTCGAAGAGCTTCAAGAGATTGGCGGCGAAGAACGTGGTGTCGACTACGACGAACGGGATCATCAGCGCGGCGGCGGCGGCGACGCGCCAGTTCCACAGCTTCCAGATCACGATGAAGCCCATCAGCCCGTCGGCGACCATGGTGGTCGACACTGCGATGCCATAGGCCGACGCAAGGCCGCTGGAAGTGCGGAACAGCCCGACCAACAGCAGCACGCCGATCAGCAGAAGTGCGTTGACGCGCGGCAGGTAGATTTGCCCGGCATGCGAGGCCGAGGTGAAACGTACCTCGAACCGCGGCAACAGGCCCAATTGGATGGCCTGGCGGACCAGCGAATACGCACCGGTAATGACCGCCTGGCTTGCGATCACGGTCGCCGCCGTGGCGAGGATGATGAGCGGCAGCAGCAGCGCATCCGGCGCCATTCGGTAGAACGGGTTCTCGATCGCCTCCGGATGAGCGAGCACCAGCGCGCCCTGGCCGAAATAGTTCAAGACCAGCGACGGCAGCACGAAGCCGAGCCACGCTGCCTGGATCGGCTTGCGCCCGAAATGGCCGAGATCGGCATAGAGCGCCTCGCCGCCGGTGACAGCCAGAAACACGGCGCCCAGCGCCACCAGTCCGATCTCGCCATGCGACAGCAGAAACTGGATGGCGTACCAGGGATTGAGCGCGGCCAGGACGCTCGGGTCATCGCTGATGTGAAACAGCCCGAGCAGCGCGAGCGAAGCAAACCACACGATCATGATCGGGCCGAAGGCAGCGGCAACAGAGGCGGTGCCACGGCTCTGCACCGCGAACAGCGCGACCAGGATCACGATCGTCGCCGGCTGGACGAAATGTTCAAAGGCGGGCGCGGCAAGCTTGAGGCCCTCGACCGCCGACAACACCGAGATCGCAGGCGTGATCATGGAATCGCCGAGGAACATCGCCGCACCGAGCACGCCCATCACAAGCAGCAGCGAGGTTCGACGGCCGAACGCCTTTCGACCGAGCGCCATCAGTGACAGCGAACCGCCCTCGCCATGATTGTCGGCGCGCAGCAGCAGCAGCACATATTTCGCGGTGACGACGATCAGCAGCGCCCACAGGATCAACGACAGCACGCCCAGCACGATCGGCCGGGTCGCGGCACCGCCGCCCATCGCCGCCGCCGTCGCCTCGCGGAACGCGTACAAAGGCGAGGTGCCGATATCGCCATAGACGACGCCGATGCTTCCGAGCGTCAGGGCCGCAAAGCTGCCGTGACTGTGCGGCTCCAGTTCGGTCTCTTCGCTCGTGGTGTCGCTGATGGCGGCCATTGGGGATGACGCTCCAGTCTGCCTTAAGGACTTGGGGCCAAGCCCATACCGAAACTCGACAACGTGAGTCTATCGCGATCGGTTCGCCCTGCGTATCCGCCTTGGGGATGTGGAAAAGCACCGCTTCGGCGGCTTTTGGCGCCGATTTCGGACGTTTGGGGGGCGCGATCGCCCACCAGCCTCAATTTCAGGGCTTCAATCCCGGCGGCAGCGGGGGGCTCTCCCGCATCAAGGTGATGGTGACGCGGCGATTGGCCGCCAGCGCCGGGTCGTCCGGAAACAGCGGTTCATTGTCCGCCTTGCCCGCCGCCATGAAGATGTGGCTCGCCGGCAAACCTTCTTTTTCCAGGATCTGGCGCACGACATTGGCGCGATCGGCGGTCAGGTCGAACGAATCATAGGACGAATTGTTCGAGGACAGCCCGGCCGAGGTGTGCCCGATGATGGACACCCGGAGCGGTGTATTCCGCAACGGCTTGGCGAGTTTCTGCAGCAGCACACGCGTGCGTTCATACGGCTCCTTGGAGCCGTCCGGAAACATCGAGCGGCCATCCTGGTCGACGATCTCGAGATTGAGACCCTGCTTGGTCTCCTCGAACATGATGTGACGGGAGATCTCGGTGAGCTCCGGCATATCCTGCAAGGCCTGGCGCAGCGAGGCAGCAGCCAGCGCGAATTCGCGGTCGATCTGTTGCTTGACGCCGGCTTCACGCTTGTTGTCCATCAGGTCAGGCGTCGGCGTGTTGGAGGCTTCCTCCGGCGGGATGTGGTCGAGGTTCTTCAGCCGCGGCCGGGTCGGCAGCCCATCGGATTCGACGATGCCGGAATAGCGCGCGTCGGTCTGCACGCCGAACGCTTCGCGCATCGATCCCGCGACGATCTTCAGCTTCTGCTGATCCTGGTTGGAAAATGCGACCAGCATCACGAAGAAGCTCATCATCAGGCCCATCAGATCGGCGAACGTCACGAACCAGCCGTGACCTCCGCCGTGCGCTGCGCCCCGGTTCTTCTTGGCCATGATATTTGCGGCGCGTGGCCTGCTTAAGCCGGCACCGGCTCCCCTTCATCCTGGCGGTGTTTTTCCGGCAGATAGGCCAGCAACATTTCCCGCACCAAGGCCGGGCTCTTGGAGTCGCGGATCATCAGGACCCCGTCGATGATCAGGGTGCGGTTGGTTTCCTCATCAAGCAGCTTGACGTGCAGCTTGTCGGCGATCGGCAGGCAGAAGATGTTGGCGACCAGCGCGCCGTAAAGCGTCGCGAGCAATGCGGTCGCCATGAACGGGCCGAGCTTGGAGGGGTCGGTCATGTTGGCAAACATCTGCACCATGCCGATCAGCGTGCCGATCATGCCGAAAGCGGGCGCGCAATCGCCGATGGCGCGGTAGATCTTCTGCCCTTCATCGAGGTGCATCAGAAAATTGTCGCGGTCGCGCTCGAGATTGTCGCGAATGAAATTCAGGTCGTAGCCGTCGGCGACGTAACGCACGCCCTTGGCCAGGAAGGGGTCGTCGATCTCGACCTTTTCGAGCCCGACCGGCCCCTGCTTGCGGGCGACTTCGGCGATGTTGGCGAGTTCGTCGACCAGTTCGCGGGCCGTCTTGCGGTTCAGCGTGAACGCGAATTTCGCGCCGAGCGGCAGGCCATGCAGCATCGCGCTCAACGGAAAACGGATCAGCGTCGCCGCGATCGACCCTCCGAAAATGATGATGATCGCATGTTCGCTGATGAACATGTGGAGGTCGCCGCCGAGCAACATCATGACGGCAATGACCGTCGAACCTGCGGCAAGCCCGAGGAGGGTCGTGATGTCCATGGAAACTCCGACGCAACGCCCACACGCAGCCTGTTGCAGGCGCGGCTCGTCCATTCTGAACGGGCATCACGACCGTAGGTCGCCGCAATTAAAGTTGCGTAAAACTTAGCGAAAATCGCCGCCTTGGGCCTCCGCCGGGGCGACGAACCGACATGCGAAAGGCTTCGCTAACCACGTTGGGGGCAACGCCGGGCGTGCCGAGGCGAGTCGCGCTCGGCGGTATCTCGGTGGAATCTTTTTCAGTGAAATCTTGGCCGTTCGTCCCGCGGCTCTTCGGCCGGCGCCGGAAAGGGATCGGCGGCATGCGCGGATGCTGTCGCGGCGGGTTGCGACAAGGCCCGCTCCTGACGGCGATAGACGACAAGCCCCGCCGGCAGGCTCAACAGGTAGATCACCGTGCCGCAGGTCAGCACATGCCAGGGATAGGCGATCAGCAGCGCGATGAAGAGCACCACCAGCACGAAAACCGGCAAGACCAGTTCGGGCGGCACGCGGGTGCCGACCAGCTTGCCGGAAAACACCGGCAGTCGCGAGACCATCAGAAAAGCGATCACCATCGCATAAAGCGCGCTCAGCGGCGCCGGGATCACAGGCGTGCCGACCAGAAAGGCGAGGTAGATCGGCAGCAGCACGCAGATGGCGCCGGCCGGCGCCGGGATGCCGGTGAAATAGCCGGCCGCGAAAGCCGGCTTGCCGGGATCGTCCATGGTGGCATTGAAGCGGGCGAGCCGCAGGCCACCGCTGATCGCAAAGATCAGCGCCGCGATCCAGCCGACATTGTTGAGATCGTTCAGCTGCCAGAAATACAGGA